>JAABUQ010004633.1_pt1 | contig 23188 bp, 16 predicted proteins | sample 5560001 | NCBI WGS metagenome assembly JAABUQ01 (sample SAMN10711888, study PRJNA513371) | rock metagenome | isolation source: Antarctica rocks | place: Antarctica: Victoria Land, Finger Mt nord | collected 2015-12-18 | reverse complement strand
ATTAGGTGGTTGGGTTGGTGGTGAGAGGGAGATTGCTGGCGAGAGGGGGAGATTGCTGGCGAAAGAGAGGGAGAGATTGCTGGTGAGAGAGAGATATTGTTGGTGAGAGAGAGATATTGTTGGTGAGAGGAAGAGATTGCTGGTGAGAGGGAGAAATGGTTGGTGAGAGGGAGAGAGATTGTGTGTATGTCTGGTCGTAGGAGGTGGGAGATGCGACGTAGGGTAGTGGGTATGATGGATGATGTTAAATACAAGGCTATACCTCGTTCCCAAGGATAAATGCCAGACGCCGTGCAGGAGACGGGAGGAGGTACGACGCTTCCAATTCCATGTAGTGATATCGAGTCGAGATGCTGCTTCCTTGCTGCCGTACCGCATCTGCGTGAGTAGACCGCGCCAGAATGATATCACAGTTTGCTTCCTCGCCGGGAAGGGAGAGCTAAGCGAGTCCACTCCTGAGGGCTTTTCTCGGTTCCAAATCACAACTACTCGGCCGCGATCGAGAGCCGCTCTTTCGTGCCCGGCGCCCACATCCGTCGCGACGAGAGGGACTCTCGCCGCGCAATCAAACCTCAGCGACCCTGCCCCCTTCAACAACAATGCTCTCCCCAACCCGCCCCTCCTCGCCCCACTCCACCCGTTTCCACGTCACGATCCGAGCCTCATTCATATCAAACTCCCATACCCTAACCCTCCGGTGATAACCCCCGTAACCTCCATATCCTCCAAAGCCAGCGGCCCCTCCGTAGCACATCCACAAGTCCGGTTTCCCACCCGCGTCCCGGCTTAATGCGCAGTAGTCATTCACGTGGTCGTGTCCGCAGCTGACGGCGAGGACGCCTTCTTCGACCAAGGCGTCTTTGAAGCCGGAGTTGAAGCCTGGGGCGGTGGGCGTTTCGAGCGCTGAGCCGGTGGATCCGACTATGGTTTCTGTGAGGCGGTATTCGGGGAGGGGGATGTGGATGAAGGCCATGTCCATATGATGATGCGTGTACCCTGTGTGACTCGGGCTGGTCTTCAGGGTCTGTGCGGTGCTCTTGAACCAATCGATTTGATTCTTCTTGATCCAATCATACCCCCGGAACTGGCGCTCGTCGGGGCTGTAGCCGTGGGTATCGAGGAGGTAGAGTGTCAGAGCGGAATGGGATGAGCTGCCGCGCGCGTGAACTTCGACAATGTAATTTCCGACGCCGTCAAGATTTAGCGGTCCGGGTTCGCAGAGGGAGTAGGGAAGATTGTGGGTTATTTGCATGAGTGCTTCACGAGAAAGGGAACCCTCGTCGTCGTGGTTGCCGAATATTGTGGCAAACGGGATTTTGCGGGAGATGAAGAGGGAAGCGAATTTGAAGACTGCACTTTGGGCATCTGGGGCTGAATCGCCGTTTATTTGGTCCCCCGTAAGGACAATGAGATCGGGCTTTTCGTCGTCGAGGATTTTCTCGATGAAGGTCAAAGTCCGAGGGTCGGCTTCGCATTGGCCACCGTTGTGGGTTGGGGGTTCGGGCTCGCGACACAGGCCGGGGCCAGTGGAGAGGTGGAGGTCTGCGACTTGGAGGATTTTGAATTTGCCGTCTTTGTTCACATGGAGGGTTGGGGCATCGTCTTTGGCGGGGGAGCCTCTGCGAACGGTGAGGTAGGCCGCTTGACTTTCGGAACCGGGGTTGGGGAGGATGAGGTGTTCGAGCGTTTTCTCCCATCCTAAGCGGGCCTCGACAGCGTCGGAGCCGAAGAGTACGTCGACCGCCGTTATGGCTTGGTGTTTGTCGGCGTCGCGATGCTTGGAAGTGCGCTTGAGCCAGATTCCGGCAGGACGGGATTCCCAGCGTTCAGCGCCTTGATCTTTTTCTGAGGTGACTGGGTCAAGAGTCCCGACTCGGACATCAAGGATGACGCGGTCTTTGTCGGTTAATTCGGCCTCTCGTTTGCGTTCGATGTGGATGAAGGCATGGGAAAGCCAACCACGGGAGAGGTAGAGGTCTTTTTCAACGCGGTGCCACTTGTTGGCGTCGAGCTTGCAGCTAGAAAGGACATTTAGTGAGGAGCATTGTGCCACCGTTATGTCGGTGATAATCAAGCCTGGGTGATGGGCAGGGAGGGCGTTGTGGATGGCATCTGGGAGCACCCCAAAACGGTTGTCGAGAAAGAAGACCAAGAGGAAGATTACGAGGGTGAGGACGCCGAGTTGTATGCCTGTCCGGACCTGTAGAAATCAGTATTGCCAAAATCCGTAGACAAGAGGACCTACGATGCGCCGTGTCATTTTATTTGAGGGCATAAGGATGTTCTTCCCCGCTTCCCTTTGCCAAGGAAGCTGAGACTCATGAGAGAGGGTATGGGGGTCTGGACGATAATGGGCATTTCCACTTGATGCTGTACTTGAGCATAACAGCTTTCCTCTTTGCTGTAAGCCAATACCAGTAACTGGCTGGTGGAGCGCAAAGAGCAGGCAGCTCGATAAATGCGGAGGTCTCGTCAGCAACTTCTCCAACTCCAGGCCTCGTGCTCGTGATTTCATGCTTCGTTCTCCCCAGAATCAAGTTTCCAGCTAAGCTGCTATCCGGGGCTAGAACATGAGCTGCTAGACCAATTCCGGTTTCAGCCCTTCCCTAAATTCTTCTTCAACCATTTCATAGTCGATCCGTTGTCTCTCTGACAGACAAAGCTATCTACCAGCAATCCTCCAAAACTTGCTTTCCATCGCTCGTTTCTTCAAATGACCTGCAACGTGTCACTCTTGAACGGAATGTGCAATTCATGATAGTAGCAAATGCGTCGTCAATTGATCTGAGCATGTGGTTAAAGCGACAGTGCAAATGTTGGATTCAGAACGACCAGCACAATCTCTACCAACGGAAAGCACCAGTCTTGTACGCGTATTCGAGTTCCCGTACATCCTTTCCACCAACCAATCCCATCCCTTGCAATTGCTTCCAGCTCTAAACATCAAACGCTTTCCAGCCAATATATCCCAATGGAAACTCATGACTTGCCCCTTCCGAATCGAATGTTCAGACCGCAGTGCTCGCCCTTCTCTTCAGCCAATTACCAATACTGCTTTTCCTTCTCTGCTTTTGCTCCCCTCCCTGTGCATCCCCAGCCCCACTCGACCCCCTCGCGGCGCTCTCACTCATCTTCCTCATCTTTCTCAATCTCCTCTCCTCGTTCAACTTCGCTTTCCGCTCGTCCATTGTTTCGGCCCCATAAAACCCCGTCAGGCCCCCACGAGGATCAACAGTGGCGAAGGTTTTCTCTTCGGCCCACGCGCGCAAGGCGGCGAGGTATTCATCTTCATTCTTGTGACGGCCATATTTGGAGGCGCTGTAAGGGGGGAGGATGCTCCCAGTGTCGGCTGGAGCGTTGGCATTGGTCGCTTGCGTAGATGTGGGTAGCACGGGCTGGGTCTGGGATTGGGAAAATATCTGAGGACGAGGTTGATAGTATCCACGTGGGAACTCGCTTTCAAATGACGGGGGTCCGTGTTCTTCTTCGTCGAAGGCTTGCGCTGGTGGGGGAAGGAGGGGAATCTCGTCATTATCTAGGGTGGGAGCCGCCATCTTGGAGGAAGAAACAGGTCACAGGGTTGAATGACTGTTATGTGCGTAAGATAATAAGCCGTGACGTTCGTGACGTCTCAAAGAGGCTGTGTCAAGAAGGCTACACATCTACCAAAGAGGTGTTGTCGATATGGCAGGTTTGGCTTAGGTGCAGGATCCCAGCCTCTGAGAGGCGAGATCTTGGCCACGCGAATCGACCGCATGCAGAAGGACGGGACAAGAGGGGCGGGTGGCGGACCCTTCCCACCAGTCGTTCCTCGGTTAGTCACGTCGATCCAGCGAAGCCCTGACGTTAAACTCTATGAAGCAATATCAGTATCACCCTTGATTTCGCCAGTACACAAGGCAAGGACTCTTTGTTTTCCATCGGTTTCGAGACCCCTTCCTGATAAGAACTTTCAACCTCACATTTATGTCCAACCACATTCGGATTTACAAAGATTCGTGGGAATCTCTAGGAGTCTTATTGCTACCTCCACTTCCTTGTTGCCTCTCATACTCAGGGTATCATGTGCAGGTGACATTGATCCAAAGACGACTGATTCATGACTCCAAAGGGCCTTTATTCCCATCAATGCATCATAAACTTCTACACTAACCCCCAAACCCAACAGCAAGCTGTAGTGCCGAACGCCAGGCTAAGTGATCCAAGAATGCAACCTCGCGCGCTCTCCTTCGAATGCTCTTTCAATGCTCCATTACTTCCGCTCCTGAACGCCCTCCCCAAGGGCTGCGTCTATACCCGAGGCGCTGTTAGACTTGTCGCTATGCGCATCCAAAAGAGGGATCTGATCGATGCTGCTCTCGCTCTTATGCCCACTTATCCTCGTCAACTCCGGGCTTCTCTGCTGCTGCGGGGTCGCAGACCCGTTCTCCGCCCTCGGGGTCAAAAGAGGGCTACTGAAGACTTCAGGGCTGGTTTGCCATTTGGCGACGTCGCTCTTCATTTGCTCCAATTCCTTTTGAAACCGCTTCCCGAAGACGTCGATGTAGTACGTAGCTCCATTGTATATACTCCAAGCGAATAGGCCGATCAGGAAGGCAGCGCTTGGGTAGCGGTACCAGAACCAGATTGGACATGGGAGCATACTTCCGAGCGCGTAGAGATATTGTGTAAGCATGAATCCAGGTTCTTGGAGCTGATCCGGAAGGCCCAAGATTATTTTCCCGATCCAGGACTTTGCGTATGATCTCCGAAGCCAGGTGAAGCTTGTCGGCCTGCCGGCAGCGATCTTTTCTCTTCGTCGCACCGTGATGAAGAAGTGGTAAGAAAATTGCCAGATCGCATAAAGTAGCGAAGACCAGAACATCATGGCTAGGAGATTGTAATGAATGGGGCTTTCGGGAGCGCTACTCAAGATATTGTAGATGGCGGGGAACCGCTTCTGCTGGATCTCTAGTGGCGTAAGATGCACCATGCAGTGGAGGGTGACCGGAGGCATTATATGTATGAACAGACTGTTACTTGTTAGCTAACGATTCTTGTTTACTGTAACTTGTCAGGCCTTACCTGGTCACCTTGTCCAGTGAGTGAAAGACCAAAGAATTCCTCCACATAGCTATTGCAATGGCATTATTTCCATATGCGAGACAATAGGTACTAATGAAGAGCCGCTTCGAGGAAGGGAATACCCAAATGGATCCCAATAGCAGGAAGTTGACAAAGTAGCACATGTCCGCGAGGAAGTAGTGATAGCCTCGTTTATGATAGGTATACCATCGAATAGGCATAAAATAGGCCAGCTGTACGGAGAACCAGTAGAAGAACATTTCTGGCTGTGCTCCTATGATGTAACCGCTGACAAAGATGTTCAACACGCCGGCGATAAACGAGAGCTTCTCTCTGGCGGTTACAGCCTTTGCATCATTCCACTGGATGCTAAGTCGATCCACGGACTCTCTCATGCGCCTTCTGTACTTAATGAGCTGCTCGTCGGGGGGTGGTAGACGTTTTCGCCATTCTTCAACCACTCGGTCTTTGGCATTGTACGTGGTGCTCTTCAGCTTCTCCTGCTGCCGTCTCACCCTTTCTGCCTGCCTGCCTAGCTTGGTCTGCCAATTCTCCAACTTTGTAGGTAGTGCAAGGTTGTCGAGGAGGTCAAAGACGGTTACTGACTCGGGAGGGACTTCCCAGTCCTCTTGGAAGGAGCTCATGTCAGACAGAGACGCGTTTCGAGATAACAGGTTTGGACTGGGGAGCGGAGAGAGGGCAGGGACGTTTTCATTGGTCTTGCCGCCGAACAAGGGAGATGTCTGTCGAGATGAACCATTTGTAGACGAGGCTGAGGAATCGTTGGTTGAGGCCTTTGGGCCTTCAGGCGACAGCGAGCCGTTTGAGATCATGGGATCAGACTTGGTCTTCGTGATTCCGTTCGCGTCGGCCATGCTGGCGTCGTGCTCACGGAAAGACTTCAAGGCACCTGCAAGGGAGCTGTATTGAGCGTCGCTGAGGGGACTCATCGTGTCAGCAAAGGATGATGGAAGAATCGCATTGTTTGGCTGGTCAATAGGGAGTTTGACGAAGCATGGATAGGTGTAAGGAGTGAATGATCAGGAGAATACCTTTCTAATAAAGAGTAGTTACACTCAGAAGAAGCAGAGGGACGTGATCTCATCCGGGAGGTCAGGTGAGGGGGTTGCTCCGGGCATTCGACAATGTTCCCCAGAAAAACACAAGGCGGTATCTTCTCAGCTGAATGCTTGGGGAAGAAGAACCGTGCTTCAGCCTTTGCCTATGATAGGCTGAAACCGCTGCTATTGTGGGCAGGCATCAAGGGGCACCCCTGGGTCAGGGTGCCCTAAACGCCGGGCCTAAGGAGATAGCCGAGTTTGGACAAGTCGCGTCCCAAGAGGCACGAGGGCAACGAGCCATCAACGCGCCTGATCGGCACGGTTGCCGTCATCTGCGCCATAACGTTTTACTCAATGGTGCACACATTGAGGCTTTTCTGGTCTAAGGGTACGTGCTAGAGAAAGACTCATCCTCCGTCTTCAAGCCAGCGAGCCTGTCCAGGCTCGATCAATCATTATGGGGAAGCTTATCCGTCTCGAACTCTACAGTCAGTATACGATATCCTTTGAAGAATTCCCGAGAAGGCACTGACGTTTGCTAGACTTCAAGTCTTATAAGGGCCATCACACTCTCCTCCTCGGCGACTCCTATTTCACCTCCATCATCGGCCCCAATGGCTCCGGCAAGTCCAACTCGTAAGTGCCATTTTGCGCATCTGATATGTACAGAGCTCACATGAATTCAGTATGGACGCCATCTCTTTCGTCCTTGGCATCAAATCCTCCCACTTGCGATCTGCCCATCTTCGCGACCTTGTCTTTCGAGGCCGAGTACTGCGGGGCTCAAAAATCAATGTTGACGGGTCCGCGACCACAAACGGTGTCAATGGCCATGCGAAAGGTGACGCTGGCTCCGATGACGAGGACGGCCGCAACGGAACGCAGGAACGTAACGATCCAAAGAGCGCGTGGGTGATGGCCGTCTACGAAGATGATGCTGGCGACGAGCAGCATTGGAAGCGCACAATCACCAACCAAGGTGCAAGCGAATATCGCATTAACGATCGCACTGTCACAGCGTCGCAGTATAACGAAGCCCTAGAGGCGGAGAACATCCTGATCAAGGCGCGCAACTTTCTGGTCTTCCAAGGCGACGTTGAAGCAATTGCATCTCAATCGCCGCGCGATCTTACGAAGCTAATCGAGCAGATTTCCGGCAGTCTTGAATACAAAGCAGAGTACGAAAGATTGAGGGACCTGCAAGAGGGAGCGTTGGAGAATCAGAACTTCGCTTTGCATCGACGGAGAGGCATCAATTCCGAGATCAAGCAATATACCGAGCAAAAGGCGGAGGCCGACAACTATGCCAAGAAAGCCGAGGAGAGAGATCAAGCTATCGTCACACACATCCTGTGGAAGCTGTACCACTTTCAGAGAGTCATCGAGGAGTCTGGCACGGAGATTCAGAAACATCAGGAAGAGCTCAAGGAACATCGCCGTGGCATAGAAAAGTACGACAAAGCTTTGGAGGAGGCAAAGAAAGATCAAGCAAAAGTGGCTCGAGATGTGTCGAAAATCGAGAAGAATATTAGGCAGAAGGAGAAAGACATCGAGGGAAAGGAGAACGGCCTTGTCCCAATTGCTGAAAAAATCGATATTACGAGCAAGAACCTCCAGAAGTGCCGTGCAAGAGTCGCCGAAATGTCCAAAGAGCGAGACATACACACCAATAGTATCAAGCAGCTCACAAAAGATCTCAAAACTGTTGAAAAGGCTCAAGTGCAATGGGAGACTGAGTTCAGGAAAGCCGCCGAGCAGGAGGGCCGCGAGTTGAGCGAGGCTGATCTCCAACAATACCACAGGCTCAGAGAGGATGTCATCAAGCGGACGTCTGCAGACCAGATACAAGTAGACAATCTGACACGGCAGCAGAAGGCAGATGAAGAAACCGTCAAGAGTCTCAAGAGCAAGGTCGACACCTTCGAATATCAGACTCAGAAACTTCGTGAAGAGCTGGACGAGATCAACGAGCGCAAAGATACCACCAACGGCGAAATCAAGCAGACCACAAAAGATGTTAGTGCAAAGAAGAAGACTCTCAATCAACGCACTTCTGAACGACTTCGTTCAGCCCAGCTAAGAACGGAAAAGGATGAGAAGCTACAAGAGGTACTCAACAAGCTCTTGGAAGCTGAGGATGGACGGAAGCAGAATGAGAAGGAGGTCCGTCTCAGGGTTACCGTTGCCGATATGAAGCGCATCTTCCCAGGCGTCAGAGGTAGAGTCAGCGAGCTCTGCAAGCCCGTCGAAAAGAGGTATCAGACCGCAGTCAGTACAGTGCTCGGTCGAAACTTTGATGCCGTCATAGTCGAGAACGAAAAGACTGCCATCGAGTGCATTCAGTACCTTAGAGAACAGCGACGCGGTCAAGCTACTTTCATCCCCCTGGACACCATTCAATTTACCGCGGTCAATTCAAACTTGAAAGGCCAGGTTCGGGGATGCCGAATGGCTCTCGACACAATCAACTACGATAGATCGTTGGAGCGAGCGTTCTCCTACGTGTGTGGCAATGCCGTCGTTTGCGACGATCTATCGATAGCTCAGCACATATGTTGGGAGAAGCGCAACGATGTGAAGGCTGTGACTATTGATGGCTCCATCATCCACAAGGGCGGTAATATGACTGGTGGCCAAGGAGGCAAGCAGGATAACAGACGATGGGACGATTCGGAAGTGGAAGGTCTCAGAAAGCTGCAAGAGAAGCTGGTCGCCGAGCTCTCGACGCTCCCCGACTCCCGACGCGGTGCGTCAGGAGAAGAAGCGCTACAAGGAGAGTTGGCAGGTCTTGAGCAGAAGCTAGTATATCTTAAAGAAGAGGCAAAGGCTCACGAGCGAAATCAGAGCAGCAAGCAGAAGGAGCTCTCCCACGCGCAACAGGAATTGCGGACTGTGAGACCGAAATACGAAGGGAAGCTGCGGGAGTATAAGAGTCTTGAGAGAACTGTGCAAGAGTATCGAGACGCCGTGAATGAGGTGCAGGACACAGTCTTTGCCAACTTCTGCCAACGGCTAGGGTACAGTGATATCCGCGCATATGAAGCACAGCAGGGGACGCTACAGCAAGAAGGTGCCCAAAAGAAGCTAGAATTCAGCACACAAAAGAGCCGTCTAGAAAGCAGGATTAGCTATGTACAGCAACAGCTGCAAGAGACAAAGAGTCGGATCAAGGTGCTGGAAGACCGAGGCCGCCAGGATGATTCCTTGATCAAGGAGTTGGAAGCCGAGCAAGAGTCTACGCAGAATGAATTTGATACCCTCAGTGTGGAGTTTGACCAATTGACCGAACAGCTAGAGCGAGAAAAATCCAAACACAGCCAAAAGGCCGAAAAAGTAGCTGAACAGCGACGAGAAGTGCAAAAGAGAAGCAAGAATGTCGACAGCACCCTCAAATCCATCGCCGGCTTGGAGGCAGACAGACAGCTCAACGCGTCAGGACGATATACATTGCTTAGACGCTGCAAGCTTGAGGACATTGCCATACCACTGGACGAAGAGTCCATGGGCCTAGACCAGTTACCCCTTGACGACGTACGGCAGACTGATCCAGATGCCATGGACGTCGACGATGATGCAGAAGCTACGACACTCCAGCCCTCGGAAGTGCAAGACTACGGCATCGAAATCGACTTTGACGACCTTGACGAAGACTTACGAGAAGTAACAAGCCTATTTTTCCCCACCCACTCCTCATACTAACCCTACCTCTGCAGAACAACACCGACGAAACAGAATCCCACCTCCTTGACTCCATCAAGACCCTAACAACCGAACTCGAAACCATGGCCCCGAACATGCGCGCCGTCGAACGCCTCAACGTGGTGCAAGACCGGCTAAAAACGACAGATCACGAGTTCGAAGACGCGCGAAAGCGAGCCAAGCGAGCGAGAGACGATTTCCAAGCCGTCAAAGAGCAGCGGTTCGAGTTGTTCAGCAAGGCCTTCAGCCATATCAGTGAGCAGATCGGTCCAATCTATCGGGATTTAACGCGGGATGCGAGTTTGCCTATGGGTGGGCAGGCGTACGTCTATCCCCTTCTTTCCCTCCCCTTCAACAAAAGAGAGAGAGCTGCCAGACGCAGTCTCGCTGACATGATTTCGCGGCACAGATACCTCGACATGGAAGACACCGACGAACCCTACCTCTCGGGCATCAAATACCACGCCATGCCCCCCCTTAAACGCTTCCGAGACATGGAGCACCTCTCCGGGGGCGAAAAGACCATGGCGGCCCTCGCCCTGCTCTTCGCCGTGCACAGCTACCAACCCTCCCCCTTCTTCGTGTTGGACGAAGTCGATGCCGCATTAGATAATGCGAACGTGGCCAAGATTGCGAATTACATCCGCGAGCACGCCGGGCCGGGGATGCAGTTCATCGTCATCAGTTTGAAGACGGGGCTGTTTTGTAATAGTGAAGGCTTGGTCGGGGTGTACAGGGACCAGGGGGCGAATTCGAGTAGGAGTTTGACGCTTGATGTGAGTACCCTGCCTCGCCTCTTTTTTTCTGTTTCTGCCTCTTGTTTCTGTCTTCGAGTCACATTTGTATGAGTGTTGCTTTGCGAGGGACGCTTTTTTCTCTCGCTTGTGACAGTCTCTAGCCGAAAGGGGGCGCGCGTCTAACCGCATTCGCGGCTTTTGCTGACGGTTGGCGCCTTAGCTACGAAAATATCAGTGAACAACAAAGGGGGTAGGTTTGTGCGTCTGGAGCGTGGGTATCTGGAAAGTGAAATCGGTGTAGCGGTGTAGTTGGCCGCTTATTTCTCGACTGCCGCCAAGGGGGGAGTTAAGATGGTGATAATGCAGCGTCGGAACTGGACATTATGCTACATGCTAAGAAAGGTATCTTCATTTCTTCTCGTCCACCAGTAGGGTTGAGAAGTGATGGGCCCGTAGCTGTATATCGTTGATTGCTCAGGGCCATCTATACGTCGCTAAGCCTGAAAGCCAAAGAATTTGCTTGAAGCTTACTCTCAGAGCCAGCAACTTTATCTCTATAGTTGCACAGATTGAGCTATATCCATTTCTGATGAGGATACCGTTGAAGGAAAAGTGGACGAGTTCTCCTCCATCGCTCTACCAGCCCATTCATCGTTTCACGCGGCCTCACACGGCTGCCCGTGGGGATGCGTCTCCGGATTTGAGCGATATGTGCATCATGGCATAGGTTATATAAGTCCTTCTTTCGACGACTCGATAACTCTCATATCCCACACCATTCATCACCCTCTCCCCAGCCTTTCGAATCCTGATGCAAAACACCTTAATCCCCAACATACTTCCCACAGCCCAGACGTCTAATTTCCGGCCTCTCGCTAGACCGAGTCGAGTTTTGCAGGCCACACTTCGCGTTGGTACGCCACCAGGTAGTGAAAGCCAAAGTGAAGACCATTGTGGGAACCCATATATGCCCTTAAAACGTTGCTGGGCCTGACCAATTTGGGACGAAGGCGAAGGCGACGGGGTTTGCGTTGATGAGGGCTTGAGTGGGGTCTGTAAAGCATTATTTGGAGTTGTTCAGCCGATGGGGCGTCGAAGAGCACTTGTGATTTTCATATGCAGCATTCTAGGCCTCAACGATAGGCGGTGAGTAGACCGAGTGGATGCTTGATGTTGCGAGTTGATTCGTCCACTCGGTCGGTTGGTTGGCAGGCCAGACTTGGGTCCTCGCTCGGGGAATATGGCCCACGAAAGCTTTCGTGGATATCTTCCAGTTTGTTGTAAGGGGAACAGCAAGGTCAAGTGGGAAGTACCTGCAGTCCTTGAGTGCTTCCACCATTTGAAGCCCCAGCCCGAACGTTCGTAGCTTGTTCCACGGGTTCTAGAAACGAGTCTCGAGTCTGCGGAGCTCTGCTGCCACCACTTCGTTCCAGATTGCCGTCCAGTGGTTCTCAATACCTGAGCGCAGGGCCACAATGTAGCTCCTTCCAGCGTCCTCTCTTGGCCAAATCCACAACTTCAGGCGCACAGACATATCTCATTTTCCGCGCAGTGCATACCAGTGCTATCATTGCTGCCTCTTATTTTATGCTTTTGGTTGTCGGCATACTTTGGTGGAAAGGTCTCGTCAAGCTATTCTGGCCCAGGGAGGTTAGTCGCACCCTGTTGGCGCCCTCCTATGTCCAAGGCCTACAAAGTCAGTTGAGTGTGACTCCCGATCTTCGTTGCCTGCGCGCAATATAGCTGTGCTGGGGGAACCTATAGGCTGATCGTCGAGGTGTATCGCAGGGAGCGTCTCACAGGTTGCAGAACCCCGGGATTCAATCTTGCGGTTCGAAAGCATCCGTCAGGGTTCCTGTGAGCATGTTGGCAAGACTGGGTTTTTCGTCAGCGTTCAGAGGGACGATAGATGGTTCGAGGTAGAATTCTGCAATTCTCCTGGTGGAAAACTTTGCTAGCGTACCACATCTCTCTCTTTCCCAACAGTATAAATTCATGCCCAAGTCCTCTCTGCTTCCTTTCTTCCTTCCTCACACACACAGTAGTATTCAGTCATAACAGAAACAATGATTTAGATTCAAATACACTGAATACAATACCAGTTCCTACTGGCCATTCTCCATTCATATAAATATAAATAATCGCACTAGGCATATCGTTAGCCGGACCCAAACAGTAACGGTATATTGCCACTTCTCATAACGATGGCGGACCCGAGACAACCCTTGCGGTACATGTGGTTAGATGGGGAAATGTCCCGTCACCAGTTCCGAGATCGAGTCTTCGGCCCCTCAATGAACATGCAGAATCCTGCCTTCTTCTCCTGCATCGAAATGTTTAAGGCAGAGAAAAAAACGCAGTCGGCAAAGGTGGATATCCGTTCGAATAGACGGTACTACCTGTGGATCATGCAGGGCCACATGTTTCTCTCGGGACGTGATTTCTATCAAAAAAGAAAGTTTTGGCAGGAATTCATTGGAGGTTAGTCCAGTCCAAATTCTCCTCAAAAGCAAGGCACTAACTTTTTCAGGGCTGTTGTATTGGCAAATTGCCGTTGAAAAGATTGAATTGCCGGCATGGGAAAACATAGACGGCTTGGTTTTTCCGAAAGCTGCGTTGCCTTTAAACAAGAAGATGGGACTATTGCCAAAGAGCATTAGAAACCAAGGACAAGAAATCAGCAGCGGAACTGGTTTCCAATTAAAGGCATCTGCGGAAGCTTTTATACCCTCGACGCTCGACCGATCTTTGTCCAATCCAGGAGTTGCGGTGCATGCTGAAGGACGGACGATCAGGTACCATTACTCATGGCCATCCATCCCTCCTTCACTGGCGTGGGGCCTAGAACTTCGTACGACGATTCAACGAGGCATGACGGACAGCCCGCCGAAAGATCCAGACAGTACCTATTCCTCTCCGCCCACAGAAAACTCACAGAAGCCAGAGGTTGTAGGGATGCCCTCGGAGAGGCTTCCAGTGGCGTGGAGGAGGGCTTTGGAGAGAATGAAGTGGGACGAACATGGGTCGCGGCTGAGAGGGTTGGAGCTTGATCAGTGGAGGAAGCTTTTGTACCGTCACTTTAAGAGGGTTGAGGTTTTCTCGATGACGAATGAGGAAATTGCCTCTTGGAGAAAGGTATTCAAGGGCGAATACTTTGCTTTGGGCACAACCTTGGATGATGTGACCTTTACCACTCGAGCCCACCCTCGTCACTCACCAGGCGCCTTGCCCGAGAGCTGCCGAACTTCTACACTTGGAGCTCACTGCAGTGGTTGTGCTTCCACTATGGGGATCTGGAAGCCATTCCAACGGGGTTAAGAGTGAGGGTGACACCGACAGAGGTCCTTCGAGGATGGCTTCGGATGCAAGGGTCAGATGACGGGGGGAGCACTGGCATCGAAGTACTTTTGGCTTGTGAAAAAGTGTAGATATACCGTAGAGAGTACTGTATTATGCTTGTAAATATCTTGAGAGCCTTGTCAGATATACTTGTTCTTTTGCTTCTGTGAAGTCACAGATGAGGAAGAATCCGAGAGGACAATTGAGTTGACCTGAAGGGATTGCTTTGTGGGGAATGCAACGCCGATAAAGATTAAGCGATTTTGACCTTGACTAACTTATCAAGAGCTTGTCCCTCATCCAGTGCCCATGCTGCTTGCTTGTCCAGCTTCCAAGTGATATTGTGTCCTTTTACATGGAGTCTGAGAAAGCCTTGGTTGGTGAAAGCTTTCTTGATGGCGGCGAAGCCTCGTCCGATCCAGAACGCAGCTTGCCTGAACGGTAGCGTGAGAATAGTTTCAGTGTCAAATGCATTTGCACGAGCTTCTCGACGTTTGATGTCGGCTAATTCAGCCATAATTTGGTCTTCGCCACCCATAAATAGAGGAGCTGAGATTGTGACATCTGTAGAGGGGACTGTGGTAATCCTTGGCGTAATGAAGGGCATAGATGGGCTTCTCTCAATTTGCAGTAACAGTGAACGACGGCCAGACGCTGCTGTAGATGGAATGGAGGAGATCCTTCGAACCATGTTCTGAGGCTAGCACACCAATCAGTAACATCGTTACAGCCACAGGGGGTGCCTTGCATACTCTAAGGCCAATATACGATCCCCAGCCAATCATGAAGAGACTGCCAACGAAAGCGGAGGTCGAAACGAATTGGGGGACGGCTTCTTTATCAGCCATGAGAGACCTTGTGTAGTAGTTGAAGCCACCCATGGCAACGAGGCCGCCCCCAATGAAGTAGCAGCCGAGTATGTAGGGGACATGCGAGGCACTTTGATAGAGGAGGGTTCGAGACTGGCGACCTGCTAATCTGCTGGCATCTGATTCATAGGCAACCGCTTTTGATGCAATAGGAGGGATTCTAGCTTTTTTTGATATATTTCTCGTGAGAGAGCAAGGTGCATGGCGGTAGGGAAATGTGTAGAGCTTGATAGGCCTTGAGACGAGACTTGTAGCTCCCGATAGACATATTCTACATTTGACACTCGTTTGGGTCCAAAAGACCATGGGTGTAGGGAGAAGAAGCATGAAAAGACTGTGTGCGGACTCGATATCATCAATTTTCAAGCATTGACAGACCAATCGAGGTTTAATTGACTGTTCGAGATCTCTGTAAGGTACCTTACCTAGTGTGACGCGTGAAGTCCTAACCAAATTCTGGCCAATCGGCAAGCATCGGCCCGAAGTCAATTCCCGCCAGTGACCATTCTCAACATTCTCCCTCCAAAACTTTCAATTCCCTTTTCTCATACAGATACACCGAATTGGGGCCCTCAGGAGGTTCCAAGTGCCACTGGATCCTTGGTCTTCTCTTTGGAAAACAGTCATGGCATTGGTGAAGTCGATACCCCGGGAGCTCGCGAGGCTTTCGAGGCAATCAATCCGACTTCATCCCTCTTCTCGAGGTATAATACCTGGCCTAACGCGGACCATGACTAGAATGCATCACACTGCAATACTTGCTGATTGCTCGTTGTAGGTTTCCGAAGCACCACTCGTCTCTCTGCAGCACAGAATTTTACAATGCCTGCTATGTCACCTACGATGACCGAAGGCAACATAGCCAGCTGGAAGGTCAAGGAAGGTACGGAGCAATATCCATTTGACGTTGAGCGTGAAGGCTCTCGGTGCTGATAAATACCTCTTAGGTGACTCCTTTGCCACTGGTGACGTCCTGCTAGAGATAGAAACCGACAAAGCTCAAATGGACGTCGAGGCGCAAGACGACGGCAAGATGGCTAAAATAACGGTAATCGTTCTAGGTCTGGACTACATAGCAGGCCGCTGATGATGAGAGCTAAACAGCAACAAGACGGCTCAAAAGGGGTCCAAGTCGGATCTCGTATAGCGATAATAGCAGAAACCGACGATGACCTCTCCACCCTATCCCTCCCTGCCGAAGAACCCTTTCAAGCCTCCTCACCCCAAGAAACTCTCAAATCCGGTATCGACACCTCCAAATCCTCCGAACCACAAGCCGAAGCCCCTCCAACTTCAAAAGCCGAGGACACGCCACCTCCTAAGTCCTCTCAGCCATCCTCGAAATCATCCCAACCAGCATCCAAACCCCAAAAGCAAACCTACCCTCTCTACCCCTCAATCGCCCAGCTCCTCCACGAAAAAGGTCTCATGTCTGAAGCCGACCAAATCCCCGCCAGCGGCCCCAAAGGCCGATTACTGAAGGGCGACGTCTTGGCCTACCTAGGCCAAATCAACAAATCCTACCCCTCCCAGCAATCCGCCCGCATAACCAAACTAGGCCATCTCGACCTCAGCAACATCAAAGCCGTCCCTTCCAAACCCATCGAACCATCCCCCCCCAAAGCCCCCAAAGAACCCACCCCAGAACCACCAACCGACACCAAAATCGCCATCCCCATCTCCCTCTCCTCCGTCCTGCAGGTCCAAGACCGCATCCAACAAACCCTCGGCGTCACCCTCCCCCTCTCAACCTTCCTCACCCGCGCCATCGAGCTCGCAAACGACGACCTCCCCTCTTCCGCAAAACCGACAGCAGACGACCTCTTCAACGATGTGCTCGGCCTCTCGAAAATCGGTGCGAGGAAAATGAGTCGGGGGCGGTATATGCCGCAGATTACCGCGTTACCATCGAAACCATTCCAGCGGCCAGCGCCGAGAAGGGAGAGGGATATTTACGATATTCTAGCCGGGGTCAAGGAGGAAGGGAGGAAAGGGGGTGTGATCCCGCCTGGGATGATGGGTGGGAGTAAGGAGGGAGATTCGACGAATGTCTTCAGCGTGAGTGCGAAGACGGGGGAGGAGAAGCGGGCGAGAGTGTTTCTGAAGAGGGTGAAGACGATCTTACAGGTTGAGCCTGGGCGGTTGATCTTGTAGGTGGATAGCTAGCGTGATAGACATTGACGATTGACTTTTCCAATCGCTGAAATGTGAAGGGAGCACGCTCCTGCTCTCGGGAAAGGGGAAATAATACAGGATTCGTCGCCCGAGGTTGCAGAACGGAGAACGAACAATTGTTCCAAACATGTTCCTATATCCAGCAGAAGCTAACAAATACCACCCGAGAGCGCTCCTCTCCGCCCCATAATCATGCACACACCACCCATCCCAAGCGCCTTGCTATGTCCCTCGAATGGCACCGGAGCAAGAAAGCTCCATGATTTCGTCCAATGATGCAATGCCGCCGTATGTGCGCTCCCGATATCGCAGCGATAGTAGCGCTAGGCATATTGTCGCATAAGAAAGCTCAGCTCAGCTCAGCTCAGCGAACTCAGCTCTAAGCAATGCCCGCTTTTTCACCTGAATCGTACATCCCAGTCCCTGATCCCTACCCCAATCATTACCACTTTCCGCCAACCTTCTAGGAGCGATGAGAGCACAGAGCGAAAGCCCTCACTCTTCGTATCACCGTATCGTTGCCCACCGCTCCATTCGTATCCCGGCTCCTTCCCCTCCGACCCCGTCTCTGTCCCGTTTCTGGAAACACTTCCAGAATCGCAACGTCTCGTCCCCGGCCCCCGTCACCACCGTCTGACCATCGGGGCTCATTGCTAGATAAAGCACACGGTATGTATGCCCCGTCAGACTGGCCACTTGGGTCATACTCGGGTATTTCCAAACCACGATCTGATTCTGACTGTACCCGTGAGTGGACACCAACTCGTTGGAGTTCTTGCTCCAGGCCAGGTTGCAGACTTGTGACCCGGTGTCCAACTCCTGCACGCAGGTGCCCTTTGAAGTATCCCAGAATTTAATCCTTCGATCGGCGGTTCCGCCGCCAGAGGCGAGGAGGTGGTGTTGGTGCGGAGACCAGGCAATGGCTTTGACGGCGGCGGTGTGGTCGCTGAATTTGTAAAGGGGCGTTTCGCTGAGTTTGTCCCAAACGAGAAGTTTATTATCGTTGCCCCCTGATGCGAGTTGGCCGTCTTCGGTATTCCAGCGCAAGCCACACACTTCCTGTTTATGCCCAGTCAATTTGCGAAGGTATTGATCCGGGGCGCGGACATCGCGGTGGTAGATCAATCGATCTCTCGAGCCGGAGGTAAGAATATGGTCATTCCAAGCCAGAGCGCCAACACGGGCGGTATGACCTGTCATTGTGCGGAGACGGCGCTGTTTTTCAGCATCCCAGATTTGGACCAGGCCTTTGTTTGTGCCGATTGCTAGGTGCGTCCCTCGTTGGATCCAGGAGACGGAGGTTACAATGTCGTCTTGGAGTTCGCATAATCGCTTTACGGTGCCGGATGCCGAGTCCCACATATAGACGCAGGAGCCAAGTCCGACACCGAGGATATTGCTGCCACCCCAGTCAACAAGGTTTAAGTAGAAATCGTCGGCTAGATCAGGGGCGTCAAGAACTTTAAAGGGGACTTTGCTGACGGCGCGGGGGGCTTTTTTGGGAGTGGTGAGGAGGCTTTGGCTGTTGAATCGGACGGGGGAGAGGCTGTAAAGGTCAGAGTTTGTGTTAAGATTAGGTCCATGTCGACTTTGAGGCGTTCTTGACGGCGTTGGGTGGCCGGATATATTCGTGTGATGGCGAGGAGACATGTATGTGAACATGTTCTTATGTGGGGTCGAAGGCGTAAGGCTTGCGGGAGGTAGAGATGACGATGACCGATGTGTGGGCGGCGTTCGCCTCGAAGGATCATTTGTAGTGGTTGAGTGTGTCGAGGTTAGATTGGGAGAAAGATTAGGGGGTGTTGGTTGAGGGATAGTGGTGTCAAAGATCTCCGAACGGAGTAGGGCAGAATAGGTGCGGTTTGCTTCTTCGGCTGCATATAATTAGAAGAGCCCAAGATTTAGTTTGCAAACGCTTGCCAATCTGCACTCACTTTTCTGGAAGTGGAGTTCCCCATGTGGAGTCCTCTTTCTTGCCTTGGATGGCGTTGCCGGTGAGGCATCGTCATGGAGTAAGCTGAAGCTTGCCACAAGATCTTGACCTTCTCTGTTCGGAATGAATCTAGCAGCAATCCATCAGCTTTCGCGTCTCTCTGCCTTCCTAAGCATGTCAGTCTACCTGTCTCCATATATCCTCTGCCTCTTCCGACTTGGACTTGCGCCAGGAGTCCTTTCCCTGCTGCGTCCAGCCTCTTCAAAATTCTTCAGAGCATTGCTTAAAGCACCTGCATCCACAGGTTCCGACCCTGCTCTATCGATGCCATTGGTATTGTGCCCATTCACAGATCGCTTGCCCGTTCCCGTTGGCGGGGTCCTAGACTCTGGTGGGGAGACGAGTGACGGAAATTGGTTCTTTTCCATGGTCCGAGAAGTAATTGAGGTATGGGTTGTCTCGATCGTAGTCTCTCGCATGGTTGTACGGAAGAGGACTTGACTTGAATGCCTGAGGCAAACGGCGGGTGTAGAGACAAAGAGGGGACAGTCTTTAGGCACAGGGCAAATACGTTGCCAGGGGTAGAGAATGGCTATTGCTGCAAGTGGTGGCTGATGATTCGCGGAAAGCAGACATGAGCCTCCAGGTGACAAGTGGTGGTACAGCTCCAATGGGCTATGTTCACTGTGGTGCTGATTCCTGCCGGCCCTGACAGCCAGAGCCTGCCTTTCGGACCTCCAAGATGATACCAATCAGGGTACGTAGTCCATGTCGGGTTGTTCAGTGGCGAATAGCAAATCTATGTGGGCGTGGTTGATGAAGTGGTGGTGAGGCTTGAGGAGAGAGAGACAATCAAAAACCTTGGGGCTAGGGGGCAATTCCGCTATTTGGTAGCGTCTAAAAAGAAATGCGCCAGGAACAGTGAATGGAGGAGTGACGGCAAAGGTCTTGTGAGGAAGGGATTCTTCTAATGCTCAATTCACATATTGAAAGATACATGCACCCATCATTAACTCTCTTCTTTTACGCGACGAATAATGGGCCTCAAATGGGGTCTCTCGTCCACAAAACAGAGATCCAAACAAGAGATATAAACAGGGCTAGCCAACATGCATTTAGTTACTTAGCGCCCAGTCAGGACGATCGAACGAGCGCGTTGTACTCCGTGCAGTCGTTTGAGAGCTCATGAAACAAATTAGATGATTGGTCGCCCTTCCTTCTTTAACAGAGCGCCTAATTTAGCGATAGTGAGGTCATGCAGGCACGGCCTTAACCTCAAGCACAAGAAACATAAACAACACGCTCGCACGCCCACGCTTTCTTCCCCTTCAACGCACTTCTCCACTGTCAGGCCAAACAGCTTCAAGAGGACACGCGCTACGCTGTCTGACCTGACCAATCTTTCCTACCCTAGCTCTTCCAAGACGAGGATGGCTTCCGCCAAACCTGGCCGTGAGCTGCTCTCCTTCATCAATGCGTCGCCAACTCGTGAGACTCGATCTGCCTCGCCTGTCTGAGGGCATCGAATGGCTGACCGTCTTCAGCTTTTCACGCCGTCCACAGCGTCAAGCAGCTTTTGCTGAAAGCTGGCTTTGAGGAGATCAAAGAGCGAGACCCTTGGCAGTCATTATGCCGGCCAGGAGGCAAATATTTTCTCACCCGGAACCGTTCGACAATTGTAGCCTTCGCTGTTGGTGAGAAGTGGAAGCCGGGTAATTCAATAGCCATGATCGGCGCCCATACTGATTCGCCATGTCTCCGTATGAAGCCTGTGAGCAAGAAACAAGCGGATGGGTTTATTCAGGTGGGGGTAGAGACCTACGGCGGTGGGCTATGGCATACATGGTTCGACCGCGATCTGAGCATAGCAGGACGAGTGCTAGTGAAGGCTCAGGACCAGCGGTTTGTTCAGAGACTTGTCAAGATTGATCGACCCATCCTCCGAATCCCAACGCTCGCGATCCATCTTGACCGGCAAGAAAAGTTCGAATTCAACAAAGAGACACAGCTTTTCCCCATCGCCGGTCTTGTTGCCGCAGAGCTGAATCGTCAAGGCAAACCCGAAGATGAGGAAAATGGGGAAGCCAAAAAAGCAGATGCGACGTCGAAAGATTTCAAAGTCATGAATGCTCCCGACGAGAGACACCTCCCCTACATCGTCGAAATAATAGCTAAAGAAGCGCAAGTCGAGGCCTCGGATGTGGTGGACTTCGAACTCCTGCTCTATGATACCCAAAAGTCATGTATCGGCGGTCTCAACGAGGAGCTCATGTTCTCTCCACGCCTGGACAACCTGTGCATGTCATATTGCAGCGCGATGAGCCTTATAGGCTCCGTCACTTCCGCGCCGCTGCACGATGAAACGTCGATCCGGCTAATCTCTCTGTTTGATCACGAAGAAATTGGGAGTAACACAGCGCAAGGCGCTGACTCCAATGTTTTGCCCTCAATCCTTCGAAGATTGTCTGTACTAGGGGATCCATCAGGAGACACGACTGCCTATGAGCAAAGCCTTTCCTCATCGTTTCTGATATCAGCAGACATGGCTCATTCCGTGAACCCAAACTACTCAGGTAAATACGAGTCCGATCACAAACCCGAGATGAACAAGGGTACTGTCATCAAAGTCAACGCAAATGCGCGTTATGCTACGAATTCCCCTGGCATCGTTCTGCTGCAGGAGGTGGCTCAAAGAGCAAAGGTACCTTTACAATTGTTTGTTGTTCGAAACGACTCCAGCTGCGGTAGTACAATTGGACCAATGCTCTCGGCAGCATTAGGAACAAGGACATTAGATTTGGGGAACCCGCAGCTCTCGATGCATTCGATCCGGGAGACAGGAGGTGTGTACGATGTCGACTATTCCATCAAGCTGTTCGAGAGTTATTTTGAGCATTACTCGGAGCTTGAAAGAAAGATTATTATCGATTGAAGGGTTCAATAGTCTCTTCGTCGATGATAGCAAAATATAAAGTACTAGATCCAATTTGTGATAATCAACTTGAAGTACGTCATTTGAAGCAGTTTGCAGATATTTAAGGTTGTCCATAGCATGTCCACCTTCATACTACGCATGTCCACTCGAAACAAACAATTAGAGCCTGACGTGAAATAACATTCTCTCCTCAGTCATCGCGAAAGGTTTGTGTTGCATTGCCAATTGCTATCAAGCGAAGATGGCCTCCGAGCCGGAGTATCTGACCGGCAACAACGAAGCCATAAAGAAGTTCATCGACAAATTCGATGTGGGTCGAGCCAATCCGTCTCTCAAAAATACTTTCCTCCTAGCACCAATTGAGCTCACACAAAATAGGTCTTCCTGTTCGACTGCGATGGTGTGTTTCCCAGCCCTTCTCGGCCATTCCCCCTCGTCCCCTCAAGCCATCATGGGCGAAAGAAAAGAGCCAAAGCCGTGGAGCGAGCGCTGAAACTGCAAGAAGGATAGGCGTCCTATGGTCCGGGGACCACCTATTCGAAGGCACAGTCGAGACCTTGGAGCTTCTACGAAGTAAAGGTACTCTTCCCCCCTATAACTGCCATCAATCATCCCTTCCATGGTGAATCCCCAGCAATGACACCGACCCCAGGCAAGCAGATCGTCTTCGTAACCAACAACAGCACCAAATCCCGCGCCGACTACAAAATGAAACTGACCACTATGGGCATCCCCGCCACCGTCGTACGCCCCTCCCCCCGAACACCCGCATAACCTATCCCCCCCTATCCATCGTCCCCGAGCTGAAGGAACCCCTAAAGGACGAAGTCTTCTCCTCCTCCTACTCCGCCGCAATCTACATCTCGCGCATCCTGTCCCTCCCCTTGACCAAACGCACCGTCTTCATCCTCGGCGAAGCCGGCATCGAAACCGAGCTCGCCTCCGAGTCCATCCCCTACATCGGCGGCACATTCCCCTCGCTGCGGCGAGAAATGACCCCCGAGGACTACAAATCCCTCGCCGACGGCTCCGCGCTCGACCCCTCTGTGGGCGTCGTGCTCTGCGGCTTGGACTTCCATCTCAACTACCTGAAGCTCGCGACCGCGTACCAGTACATCACGCAGAACGATGCCGTGTTCCTGGCCACGAACGCGGACCTCACGCTCCCCAGCGCCAACTCCCTCTTCCCCGGCGCGGGGGCGTGCACGGCGCCCCTGGTTGCGATGCTGGGCGGGAGGCAGCCGACTACGTTCGGTAAACCGAGTCAGGCTATGATGGAGGCTGTGGAGGGGAAGTTTCGGTTTGATAAGGGGAAGGCTTGTATGGTTGGGGATCGGTTGGATACGGATATCCGGTTTGGAAATGAGGGGGGGTTG
>JAABUQ010004632.1_pt1 | contig 23190 bp, 20 predicted proteins | sample 5560001 | NCBI WGS metagenome assembly JAABUQ01 (sample SAMN10711888, study PRJNA513371) | rock metagenome | isolation source: Antarctica rocks | place: Antarctica: Victoria Land, Finger Mt nord | collected 2015-12-18 | reverse complement strand
CGACCCGCTCGACAGCCGGCTCATCATGTCGCTCAAGACCTACCTGGCGCAGCGCAGCTTCACCCGCACCCAGGTGCACAACCGCCCGTTCACGCTGGAGCAGATGGTCGCCCTGTTCCTGCGCGCCCTGCTGGACAGCATGGATTTGTCGGGCGCCCGGATCGTCGCCGGACGCCCGGTGCGCTTCGCCGGCGACGGAGCCGACGACGCGCTGGGCGAGGCCCGGCTGCGCGACGCCTGCCGCTTGGCCGGCCTCGGCGAGGTGGAGGTCGCGTTCGAGCCGGAGGCCGCCGGATACCGCTTCACCCGCACGCTGGACGCGCCGGCCACCGTGCTGATCGGCGACTTCGGCGGCGGCACCAGCGACTTCTCCTTGCTGCGCTTCGAGCCGGGCGCGCAGCAGCCGATCACCGCGCTGGCTACCACGGGCGTCGGCGTCGCGGGCGACAGCTTCGATTTCCGCATCATCGACCGCGTGGTGTCGCCGCGCCTCGGCAAGGGCAGCACCTACAAGGTGATGGGCAACGACATGCCCGTGCCGGCCGAGTACTACGCGGGCTTCGCGCGCTGGCACCGGCTGTCGCTGATGCGCTCGCCGCGCACGTTGCGGGAGATCGACGAGGTCGCCCGCACCGCGGCGGAGCCCGCCAAGCTGCGCCAGCTCATCCGGCTGATCGAGGAGGAACTGGGCTACCCGCTTTACCAGACCGTCTCCGCAGTGAAGGCCGAGCTGTCCCGCGCCGACCGGGCCACGTTGCGCTTCGATTACGCCGGCGTCGCCATCGAGGCGGTCATCGAGCGCGAGGAGTTCGAGTCCTGGATCGCGCCCGACCTCCTGCAGCTCACGGCGGCGGTGGACCGGGCGCTGGAACAGGCCGGGACCACGGCGGATGCGGTGGATCGCGTGTTCCTGACCGGCGGCACCGCCTTCGTCCCCGCGGTGCGCCGCCTGTTCGATCGGCGCTTCGGCGCGGAGCGGGTCTCGGGCGGCGGCGAGTTCGTCTCGGTGGCGGAGGGCCTGGTGCAGATCGGGCGCGACCGCTTGACGCGGTAGCGCCATCGGCGGTTGCCGGACACTTGGGATCGGCGCACGGTCTCAACGAGTGCCCGCAGAGGCCCGCAAGGAGGTGACATGACACCGACCCGGCTGCGTTTCGGCATCTTCCTGGCCCCATTCCACAAGCCAGGCGTCAACCCCACCCTGGCGCTGGAAAGCGACTTCGAGCTGGTGCAGTGGCTCGACCGCTGCGGCTATGACGAAGCCTGGTTCGGCGAGCACCATTCCGCCGGCAGCGAGATCAGCGCGTCCCCGGAGATCTTCATCGCCGTGGCCGCCGAGCGCACCCGGCACATCCGCCTCGGCACCGGCGTGGTCAGCTTGTCGTACCACAATCCGCTTTGGGTGGCGGAGCGGATCGTCATGCTGGACCACGTCACCCGCGGGCGGGTGATGTTCGGCGCCGGGCCGGGGTCGCTGCCGACCGACGGCGCGATGATCGGTCTCCCGCAGTCGCAGACGCGCGAGCTGCTGGACCAAAGCCTCGACGTCATCATGCGGCTGCTGACCAGCGAGGAGCCGGTGACGTTCCAGAACGACCGCTGGGACCTGCGCGACGCCCGGCTGCATCTGCGCCCGTACTCGAACCCGCTGTTCGACATCGCGGTGGCCGCCGTCGCCTCGCCGACCGGGCCGCGGCTGGCCGGGCGGCATGGCATCGGCCTGCTGTCGATCGGCGCGACCACGGCGGCCGGCTTCGACGCGCTGGCGCTGCATTGGAACGTGCTGGAGGAGCAGGCGCGGCGGCATGGCAAGGCGGTGGACCGCTCGAAATGGCGCCTGGTCGGGCTGGTGCACTGTGCGGAGACCATGGAGCAGGCCTACCGCGACGTGGAGTACGGCATCGAGCAATGGTTCAACTACTTCCAGGCGGTCGCGGCCTTCCCGCAGATGTCGATGCCGGGATCGAACGTGCGCGAGATGATCGCCTTCATCAACGAGTCCGGCTTCGGCGCCATCGGCACGCCCGACATGTGCACGGCCCAGATCGAGCGGCTGCACGCGCAATCGAACGGCGGCTTCGGCGCCTACCTCATGCTGGCGCACAACTGGGCCAACCCGGACGCGACGCTGCGCAGCTACGAGCTGATCGCGCGCCATGTGATGCCGCGGTTCCAGGGGCACCACCGCGCAACCCTCGGCGCCGCCGAGCGGGCGCAGGACGCCCGCCCGGCGCTCGCAGCGGTGCACGCCAAGGCGGTGGAAGCAGCGACGCAGCGCTACGCGGCGGAGACCGCGGCCGACTGAGACGGGCGCCGCACAGGGAGATCTTGCCATGCGCTTCAAGCCGCCTTTCCGCGCCGACATGGTCGGCAGCCTGCTGCGCACGCCGGCTCTGAAGCACGCCCGCGATCAGCGTGCCCGCGGCGAGATCACCGATGCCGCGCTCAAGGAGGTCGAGGACCGCGAGATCGTCGCCGTCATCCGCAAGCAGGAGGCCGCCGGCTTGCGGGCGGTGACGGACGGCGAGTTCCGCCGGGCATACTGGCATTTCGACTTCCTGGAGCATTTGGACGGGGTAACGGCGGTTGAGACCGACTCCGGCATGAACTTCAAGGGCGGCGTCGGCATCAACAAGGCGCTGCGCGTCACCGGCAAGGTCGGCTTCTCCGGCCACCCGATGGTCGAGCATTTCCGCTTCCTCGCGGCCAACACCAGCCGCGTGGCGAAGATGACGATCCCCGGGCCGAGCATGCTGCACTACCGCGGCGGCCGGAACATGATCAACTTCGGCGTTTACGCCGGCATGGACGCCTTCTATGCCGACGTGGGCGCGGCGTATAACAAAGCGGTCCACGCCTTCTACGACGCGGGCTGCCGCTACCTCCAGCTCGACGACATCTCGTTCGCCTATCTGTGCGACCCCGAGCAGCGGGAGATGCTGCGCGCCCGCGGCGACGATCCGGAGCGGCAGCCCGAGATCTACGCTGGCATGGTGCGCGACGCGCTGCGGGACAAGCCGGCTGACCTTACCGTCACCATGCACCTGTGCCGCGGCAACTTCCGCTCCACCTTCATCGCCTCCGGCGGCTACGAGCCGGTGGCCGAGCTGCTGTTCGCGATGCCCATCGACGGCTACTTCATGGAGTGGGACACTGGCCGCGCCGGCGGGTTCGAGCCGCTGCGGCATTTGCCGCCGGGCAAGGCCGTGGTGCTCGGACTCGTGACATCGAAGTCGGGGACCCTGGAGCAGCCCGGCACCATCAAGCGCCGGATCGAGGAAGCCGCCCGCTTCGCCCCGCTCGACCAGCTCTGCCTGTCCCCGCAATGCGGCTTCGCTTCGACGCAGGAGGGCAACACGTTGGCCGAGGAGGAGCAGTGGGCCAAGCTCCGCATGATCGTGGAGACCGCCGAGGCGGTATGGGGCGGATCGGACGGCGTGCCGCAGCCGGGGTAGTCTGGCTCGGCGGCTATTCGTCGAGCCAGCGTGCGGCCCCGCCTCGACCGCACCCAGGTCCGCGAGGCCGCCTGCCCCGTAAGCCTCCGCCCTCGGCAGGGCGCGCCCCGCCATGCTACTCGTCGCATGGGAGGAAATGTCCATGCAGCCTGTCGTCGTCGCCGTCGCCATCACCGGCTCGGTCCCGCGCAAGAAGGACAACCCGGCCGTCCCCGTGACGCCCGCGGAGCAGATCGAGAGCACCCACGAAGCCTTCGAGGCCGGCGCGTCGCTCGTGCACATCCACGTGCGCAACCCCGACGAAAGCGCGTCGAGCGACCCCGCCCTGTTCGCGGAGGTGCAGGAGGGGGTGCGCCGGCATTGCCCCGGCATGGTCGTGCAGTTCTCCACCGGCGGGCGCGGACGCGACCCGGCGGCGCGCGGCAACGCGCTGGACCTGCGGCCGGACATGGCTTCGCTCTCCACGGGATCGGTCAACTTCCCGACCATCGTGTACGAGAACTCGGCGGCGCTGGTCACGGATCTCGCGACCCGGATGCAGACCCATGGCATACGGCCGGAGGTCGAGATCTTCGACCTGTCGCACCTGCACGGCGCGCGCCGCCTGATCGACGCCGGGCTGATGGACGAGCGCCCGCACGTGCAGGTCGTCATGGGCGTGAAGAACGCGCTGCCGGCAGAGGAACACCTGCTCGACCTGATGCTCGGCGAGCTGAAGCGCGTGCTGCCGCAGGCGACCTGGACCGCGGCGGGCATCGGCGCGAACCAGGCGCGGGTGATGGACTGGGTGCTGGCCCGCGGCGGCGACGGCGTGCGCACCGGCCTGGAGGACAACGTGCGCGCCAGCCGCGACCGCCTGGCCGCGAGCAACGCCGAGCTGGTGCGCATGGCCGCCGACGCCGCCGTCCGGCACGGCCGCCGTCCCGCCACCCCCGCCGAGGCCCGGGCGGCGCTCGGCCTGCAAGCCGTCTAGGGAGGCCACATCCCATGCCGCTCATCGCCGCCAACGGCATCCAGCTTTTCTATGACCTTTCGGGGCCGGAGGGTGCGCCGGTCGTGGTGTTCTCCAACTCCATCGGCACCACCATCGAAATGTGGGACGCGCAGGCCTGCGCGCTCTCCGGCCGCTACCGGGTGCTGCGATACGATACGCGCGGCCACGCCCGCTCGCCCGTGGTGGATCAGCCGGCCGGGATCGAGACCCTGGCGGACGATCTGGCCGGGTTGCTGGACGCCTTGGGGATTGCCCGCGCCCATGTCGTCGGATTGTCGCTCGGCGGCATGACGGCGCAGGCATTCGCCGCCGCCCGGCCGGACCGGGTGCACGGCCTCGTGCTGATGGCGACCTCCGCCTACTTGCCGCAAGGCTGGGCGGAGCGGGCGGCGCTGGTGCGGAAACAGGGCATGGGCGCCATCGTGGACGCGGTGATGGCCCGCTGGTTCACCCCCGCCTATCAGCACGCGCCGCTGGCGGAAGCGCTGCGGGAACGCTTTCTGCAGATCGACCCACGCGGCTACGCCGTATGCTGCGGCGCCATCGGCGCCATGGACCTGCGCCCGTCCAACGCCAGTATACGCGCGCCCACGCTGATCGTCGCCGGCGCCGACGACCCGGCCACCCCGCCCGCCATGAGCGAGGACATCTGCAGCCGCATCCCCGACGCCGAACTCGTGGTGCTGCCGCGCGCCGCCCATATCTTGGCCATCGAACGGGCGGAACGGGTCAACACCCTGCTTGCGGGCTTCCTGGACGCGCTTTAGAACCGCTTCCAATCACCCGCGCCCTCGAACGCGGCTGCGGCGGCGTAGATCGTGCTCTCGTCCCAATGCTTGCCGATCAGCATGGCGCCCACCGGCAGCCCATCGCTCGTGCCGCAGGGCACGGACATCGCCGGATGCCCGGTCACGTCGAACGGCGCGGTGTTGTTGATCATCTCGAACGCCCGCTGCACGTAGAGGCCCAAGCCCGCCTCGGCCGGCGGCAGCGCCGTCGCGACGACCGGGAGCGTCGGCATCAGCAGCAGGTCGTATTGCCCCAGCGCGGTGTCGTAGGCGGCGCGCAGCCGCCGGGCGATGTTCTGCGCCTTGGCGTAGTAGCGCCCACGGTAGGTTTTGGTGAAGTACTCGCCGACGAACATGCTGATCTTCAGCGTGTCCGACAGGTCGTTCGCCCGCTCCCGCCAAGCGGCATGGGCGTCCAGCAGGCCGACGTTGTACTGGCCCTTCCAGTTGAAGCCCATGCCGTTGCCGTGCATCATCTGCACCTGCAGGCCCTCGTTGCCGATGGGCGACCACACGTCCTTGCCGATGCGGTGCATGGGCACGCTGACCTCCTCGACGGCCGCGCCCAGCCCGGCCAGGCGCTCGCCCGCGGCCCGCACCTTGGCATCGACGCCCGGCTCGGAGTTCGGCCAGCCGAACCCCTCCGTGACCACGCCGATCCGCAGGCCCCGTACGCCCCGGTCCAGCGCCTCCGTGTAGCGCGCGGTGGTGCAGCCCATCTGGCGGGGATCGAGGCCGTCCGGCCCGGCCAAGACCTCCAGCAGCAGCGCGTTGTCGGCGACCGTCGCGGTCATCGGCCCCGTATGGTCGATGGTCGCCTCGATCGGCATCACTCCGGTGTAGGGCACGAGGCCCCATGTGCCCTTCATGCCGTAGATGCCGCAGAACGACGCCGGGATGCGGATCGACCCGCCCTGGTCGCCGCCGATGGCCATATCGACTTCCCCCGCCGCCACCAGCGCGGCGGAGCCGGAGGATGAGCCGCCGGCGGAAAAGCCCCGCTTATGCGGGTTGTGCACCGGCCCCAGCGCCCCGGTGTGGCTGCCGCCCGACAGGCAGAACGCCTCGCAGTGCGCCTTGCCCAGGATGGTCGCGCCTGCGTCCAGCATCCGCGTCACGATGGTGGCATCCTGGTCCGGCACGTAGCCTTCCAGCGTCGCCGACCCGTTCATCATCGGCACGCCGGCCAGGCACACGTTGTCCTTGAGCGCCACGGTCTTGCCGGCCAGCGGCCCGGACTCTGCGCCCTTCACCACGCTTTTCACGTACCAGGCGTTGTGCGCGTTCTCCTCCGGCCCCGGCTGGTAGCCCGGCGTGCGCGGGTAGCGCACAACCGGCTTGTCGTCCGGCAGCGCGTCGATGACGCGGTAGGACTCGACGGCGCCGTCCATCATGGCGTGGAAGAGGCCCAACCGTTCCTCGGACAGCTCCATGCCCAGGTCGAACACGATGTCCTGCAACTGGGAAAGGGTCGGCTTCTCGACGCTCATGGTTGGCTCCTTGAGTTTATGAGGACGGGGAGTTTATAGGGATGCTTACGCCGCCATGCCGACGAACTCGGCGATCAGCGCCGGGTCCTGCACGGCTTCGGGGCTGGTTTCGCGGGTGATGGCGCCTTTCTGGATAATCAGGATGCGCTGCGACAGCGCGGCGATGAACTTCAGGTTCTGCTCGACGAGCACGACCGTGACCGCGCCGCCGCGGGACAGACCTTGCAGCGTCTCGATGATCTCGTCGATGATCGAGGGCTGGATGCCTTCCGTCGGCTCGTCCAGCAGCATCAGCCGCGGGGCGCCGCACAGGCAGCGGGCCAGCGCCAACAGTTGCTGCTCGCCCCCGGACAGCGCGCCGCCGGTGCGGTCCAAGAGGCGCCGTAGCCGCGGGAAGGTGTCCAGCACGCCCTCGATGGTCCGCCGCTCAGGCTGCTTCGACAGCAGGCAGCCCATGCGCAGGTTCTCCATCACGCTGAGCGCCGGGAAAATCTGGCGGCCCTGCGGCACGTAGCCTATGCCGAGCCGGGCGCGGGCGGTGGGCGACAGTCGGTTGATATCGCGCCCCTCGAACGCCACGCGCCCGCCGGTCGCCGGCAGGTAGCCCATCAGGGTGCGCAGCAGGGTGGACTTGCCCATGCCGTTGTGCCCGAGGATGCCGACGAACTCGCCCGGCGCCACGGCGAACTTGATCCCGGCCAGGATCGGGATGCGGCCGTAGCCGGAGCGCAACCCGTCCACCTGCAGCATCATGCCGCTTGCTTCCCCAAATAGACATCGCGCACCGCCGGGTCGGCCATCACGCGCTCCACGTCGTCCTCCACCAGGATGGCGCCTTGGTTGAACACCGTCACCGTGCGGGCGATCATGCGGATGAACTGCATGTCGTGCTCCACGACGATGAGCGCATGCGTCTGGTTGATCTCGCGGATCAGCGCGGCGGTGCGCCCCACCTCCTCATGCGTCATGCCGGCCGCCGGCTCGTCCAGCAGCACCAGTTCCGGCTCCTGCGCCAGGACAGTGGCGATCTCCACCCATTGCCGCTGCCCGTGCGCGAGCTGCCCCACCAGGCGCGCGGCGATGGCGGTCAGCCGCAGGCGCTCCAGCGTCTCGTCCGTGATGCGCCGGGCCTGCTGCGCCGAGCCGCGCCTGCTGGCCGCGACGAACACGTTCTCCCGCACCGAAAGCCCGTCGAACACGTTGGGCACCTGCGTCTTGATGCCGACGCCGAGCCTCGCGATCCGGTGCGGCTCCGCCCCGGTGATGTCCCGCCCGCGCAGCAGGATGCGCCCGGCGCTCGGCTTGAGCTGCCCGGTCAGCATCTTGAAGAACGTGCTCTTGCCCGCGCCGTTCGGGCCGATCAGGCAGCGCAGCTCCATCTCGCGCAAGGTGAAGTTGACGCCGTTCACCGCGGTGACGCCGCCGAACCGCATGGTGGCGTCCCGCGCCTCCAACAACGGAACCGTCACGTTTCCACCTCCATCGGCGCCGGTTCGGCCACCCGGTCGCGCCGCACGCCCGGCACCCGGCGGAACAGCGCCTGCACGACCGGCACCAATCCCTGCGGCACCAGCAGCACGAACACCACCAGCACCGCGCCCAGCACCAGGTTGGCGTTGACCATCTCCTGCGCCCCGATCACCGAGATCAGGTATTGGATGCCGACCGCGCCCAGGATCGGCCCGAGCAGCGTGCCCAAGCCCCCGACCAGCACGTAGATCAGCACCTGCGCCGACGTCGCCAGCCCGAACACCGTGGGGCTGATGAACGATCCCCAGTTGGCGTACAGGCACCCGGCCAGCCCGGCGATGCCGCCGCCGATGGCGAACACGATCAGCTTGTACAGCCGCGTGTCGTAGCCCAGCAGTTGCGCCCGGGTCTCGTTCTCCCGGGTCGCCACCACGACCCGGCCGAAGCGGCTGGCGAGGATCGCGCGCAGCAGGACATACACCAGGATCAGCGCGCCCATCGCCGCGTACCACGTCTGCTGCGGGTCGAGCGGGGAGGACGGGTCGCCGGGCACGTTCAGCGGCGGCACGGAGGGCATGCCGTTGAACCCGCCCAGCGGCGCGTTGCCGACCGTGTAGAAATCGCCGGCGGTCGAGTTCACCACGTTGAACAGGATCACCGTCACCGTCAGCGTGATCACCCCGATGTAGGCGTCGCTGATCCGCCCGTAGAACATAAAATACCCGAGCAGCGCCGCGAACAGCGTCGGCACCAACACCGCCAGCAGCACGGGCGCCGTGCTGTCCCCCATGTTCATCGCCGCGACCGCGTAGGCGTAGCCGCCGAGGCCAAAGAACGCGGTCTGCCCGAACGACATGATGCCGCCATAGCCCCAGATGAACCCTTGGCTCAGCGCCAGCACCGCCATCGCCACGAACACCGTCATCTGCAGCAGGCCGAACAGGTCGAACACCAGCGGCAGGCCGAGCAGCAACGCCAGCCCGGCCGCGACCATCGCGGCGAAGCTGGCCCAGCCGGTCACAAGCTCCTCCGCAGCAGCCGCCCAGTGATACCGGAGCCTGTGATGCCTTGCGGCAGGATGCGGATCATCACCAGCGCCGCCAGCAGCAACGCGACTTGCCCGAACACCGGGGTGGTGAGGAAGGTCGCGACCTCGCTGATGCTGCCGAACAGCGTGGAGGCGAGGCCCGTGCCAGTGACGATGGCAGGTCCCCCGCCCAGCACGGTGATGAACGCCCGGGCGATGAACGCGCCGCCCATCACCGGCGACACGCCGGACACCGGCGCCAAGACGCCCCCCGCCAGCCCGGCCAACGCGGAGCCGAGCGCGAACGTCATCATGTAGATCCGCTGCGGCGACACGCCCAGCGCCGCCGCCATGTCCGGGTTCTGCATGGTGGCGCGCACGATCAGGCCGAACTTGGTGAAGCGCAGCACCAGCCACACCCCGCCCGCCATCGCCGCCGCCACCGCGATCATGAACCACGAGTACACGCTGGTCTGGTAGCCGCCGATGGCGAAGCCGCCGAACGGCGCCGACACCCCGCGCACCGTGGTGCCGAAGACCGTGGTGATCAGCCCGATCACCGCGAGGCTGAGGCCCCAGGTGGCCAGCATGGTGTCGATGATCCGGCCATACAGGAACCGGATGAACAGCCGCTCGACCAACAGCCCGAACAGCCCCACTGCGAGGGGCGCCGCAACCAGCATCGCCACCCACAGGTTCAGCCCGGCATTGGCGCTGACCACCGTGGCGTAGGCGCCCAGCATCAGGAACTCGCCATGCGCCAGGTTGATGACCCGCATCATGCCGTAGATCACGCCAAGGCCGAGGCTGAGCAGCACCAGCACCGCGATGCTGTTGGCGACATTGAACAGGAGAAGGGCGGCGAGCGCCATGGCGGCTCTCAGGTCTTCACGTCGATGACGAACTGCTTGCTCAGCTTCGGTTCCTTGATGAGATCGCACACCGCCGCGGTGTCCGAGGGCGCCTGGTCCGGGTAGGACTGGAACACGTCCCATTTCCGGTCGGCGGCCTTTGCCAGGTAGGCGTTGCGGACGACGTGGTGCGTCGCGTGGTCGATCGTCACCTTGCCCGAGGGGCCATCGACGGCGATGCCGGCCTCCAGCGCCTCCGTCACCTTCATGCGGTCGAGCGAGCCGGCCTTTTTCACCCCTTCCGCCCACAGCTTGAAGCCCTCGTAGTTGGCACAGGCCAGCTCGCTGATATACGGCAGGCCGTCGCCGAACTTGCCGCGCACCGCCTTCACGAACGCGGTGCTCGCCGGCGTGGACAGCTCCTCGTAGTAGCCGTAGCTCGTCACCACGCCGTTGCTTTCGGAGGGCGCGATGGTGGCGATCTCGTTGACCAGGCCGAAGGTGGTGGAGGAGATCGGGATCTTGTCCTTCATCCCCGCCGCCGCCCACTGCCGGTAGAATGCGGTATGGTTGGAGCCGACCAGCGCCGACAGCACGACGGACGGCCCGGCCTGCTGGATCTTGCTGATGGTCGCCGCGAACTCGGTCACGTCGAGCGGGAAGAACTCGGTCGCCTGCACCGTGCCGCCGCCGTCGCGCACGTACTTGCCCATCCACTTCGCGGTGATCTGGCCGTAGTTGTAGTCGGCCGCGATGATGTACGCCTTCTTGCCCCAGGTTTCCAAGGCATAGGGCACCAGCTTGTTCACCGTCTGCGCCGGGGTGGTGCCGGTGCAGAAGCAGTCGCGGTCGCACACGCCGCCCTCGTACAGCACGTTGTAGAAGTACAGCGTCGCGTAGCGGTCGAACACCGGGCGGATCGCCTCGCGCGACGCCGAGGTGATGCCGCCATGCACGACCGCCACCTTGTCCTTCAGCGCAAGCTGCTGGGCGTATTGCGAGTAAAGCTGGATGGTGGACTGCGTGTCGTAGTTGATGAGTTCGACCTGGCGCCCGAGCAGGCCGCCGGCTGCGTTCAACTCCGCGACCGCGAGTTGGATCGTGGCGTGCATCGCCTGGCCGGAGGAGCCGATGGGGCCGGACAGGTCGAGCAGGCTGCCGACCTTGATCGGGTCGGCCGCCAGCGCGTGCCGGGCCACCAACGGCGCCGCGAGCGCACCCCCCGCGAGCGTAACGGCCGACTGCAGCAGGCCACGGCGCGAAGGGCGGAATGGGGGCATGGTCTACTCCAGGATGACGGCGGGTGATGACGGAGCTACAAGCAAATCCCAGGCCAAAAAATGAGACGGCGCCGACTTCACAGCCACGAAGCCTGACCGGTATCGTCCTGTGGCGCAACACGGCAATGCGCTCTGCTGCGGCTTCCCGGGCAACTGTTTCGATTGCCGATTTGGCAAGCAACCCCGTGTGGCCGTCATGCCGCCCAACGAGTGCCCTCCGACAGAAAAGCCGATTGCGCCGGCCTTGGCCCCCGGTCTTAACTATCCGTCGCGGGAACAGCGCAACGGGAGGGCAAGGCCATGCCGGACACGCACACGGATGACACCGCGCTGCGGGTGCGCGCGATTGAAAGCCTGCTGATCGAGAAGGGACTGGTGCAGCCCGCGGCGCTCGCCGCCATCGTCGAGGCCTACGAAACCAAGATCGGCCCGCACAACGGCGCGCAGGTCGTCGCCCGCGCCTGGACCGACCCGGCCTACAAGGCCCGCCTGCTCTCCGACGCCACCGCGGCCATCGCCGAGCTGGGCTTCTCCGGCGTGCAAGGCGAGGACATGGTCGTCGTGGAGAACACGCCCACGGTGCACAACATGGTCGTCTGCACCCTGTGCTCCTGCTATCCCTGGCCGACGCTCGGCCTGCCGCCGAACTGGTACAAGTCGGCGCCATACCGCGCCCGCGCCGTCATCGACCCGCGCGGGGTGCTGGCCGAGTTCGGCGTTGACCTCCCGCCGGAGAAGGAGGTCCGGGTCTGGGACAGCAACGCCGAGCTGCGCTACCTCGTGCTGCCCGAGCGCCCGGCAGGAACCGAGGGCATGGACACGGCGGCGCTGGCCGCCCTGGTGACGCGGGACGCGATGATCGGCACCGGCGTCGCCGCGGCGGCCGGCTGAGGGAGGCGCGCGATGAACGGCATGCACGACCTCGGCGGGATGCACGGCATGGGGCCGATCCACCCCGAACCGCAGGAGCCGGTGTTCCACGAACCCTGGGAACGCACCGTGTTCGGCCTGTTCATGACCACCTTCGCCGGCGGTCACTTCAACGTGGACGAGTTCCGCCACGCCATCGAGCGGATGGACCCGGCGCACTACCTCCAATCGCCCTACTACGAGCACTGGATGCACGCCATGGAGGACCTGCTGGTGCAGCGCGGGGCGCTGACGCGGGACGAGATCGACGGGCGCATGGCGCAGCTTGCGAAGGGCGCCGCGTGATGCCCGCGTTGCCGGCCGAGCAGGTGGACGGATTGATCGCCACCGGCGCCAGCGCGCGCATGGCGGACGCGGTGCCGCCGCGTTTCCGGCCCGGCGACCGGGTGACGGTGCGCAATATCAACCCGGCCACCCACACCCGTCTGCCCCGCTACGCCCGCGGCAAGACCGGCACCGTGGAGGCCGACCGCGGCGTGTTCTGCTTCAACGACACCAACGCGCACGGGCAAGGCCACAAGCCCCAGCACGTCTACGGCGTGCGCTTCTCCGCACGCGACCTGTGGGGCGAGCAGGCCGCGGCGCGCGACGCGCTCTACTTGGACCTGTTCGAGGACTACGTTGAGCCGCATGGCGACTGACTCCGGCTGGCCGGACGGCCTGACGCCGCCAGGCGACCAATCCGGCCTTGCGCCGCCAGGCGACCCATCCGGCCCGGTATTCCGGGAACCCTGGGAGGCGCTGGCCTTCGCGCTGGCCGTAGCACTTCATCAGGCCGGGCACTTCACCTGGCCCGAGTGGGTCGCGGCGATCAGCGTGGAAATCCGCCGGGCGCAGGCGGCGGGCGATCCGGACCTGGGTGCCACCTACTACCGGCACTGGCTGGCGGCGCTTGAGAAGATCGTCGTGGCAAAGGCTTTGGCCGACGATGTGGACTTGCGCCTGCGCCGCATCGAGTGCGCGGCCAACCCGCCCGGCAAGCACAGCCACCCGGCACGGCGCGAACCGATCCGGGTGGGATAGCTGGTCAACGACCCACCGGCGAAGCGCCCGATTTCCGCCAGATGCCCGAAACCCGAGACAGTGGAGACGCTGATGACCGACGCCCACGAGGCTGCCACAAAGCCTACCACGCCACCCCTGCTGCATGTCGAGGCGTCGCCGCGCGGCGGGCGGTCCGCGTCCCGGCAGGTCGCCCAGGCATTCCTGGACGCCTGGACGGATCGCCACCCTGGCGCTGCCGTCGACGTGCTGAACGTTTGGACGACCGAGCTTCCGGCCTTCGACGGAGAGGCGCTCGACGCCAAGTACGCCGGGCTTGAAGGACGCGGCCGCAGCCCCGCGCAGGAGCGCGCATGGCAGGCGATCAACACGCTGGCGGACCGCTTCCGCCGGGCCGACGTGGTGCTGCTCAGCGTGCCGATGTGGAACTTCGGCATTCCCTACCGCCTGAAGCACCTGATCGACGCAGTCTCGCAGAAGGACGTGCTGTTCACCTTCGACGAGCACGGCTTGCGCGGACTGCTCGGCGGGCGCCGCGCGGTGGTGGTCAACGCCCGCGGCGTCGGCCTCGGCCCCGACTTCCCGCGGGAGGAGCTGGACTTCCAGCAGCGCTACATGACCGCCTGGCTGCAGATGATCGGCATCAGCGACATCCGCCACATCGAGGTCGAGAAGACGCTGATGGGCGCCGAATCCGACGGTGCCGCGCGGGCCGCCGCCTGTGCCGAGGCCATCCGGCTTGCAGCCACCCTTTAGGCAGCGGGGCGGCGCTCAGGGGATCATCCACGGGACCACGTACTGCTGCAGCACCACAAGAAGACCGAGCAGCAAGGTGAGCACGATGCTGTGCTTGAATGTGCGGGCGAACACGACGCCTTCCTGGCCCTTGAGGTCGGTGACGGACACGCCGGTGGCGATGTTCTGCGGCGAGATCATCTTGCCCATCACGCCGCCCGAGGAGTTGGTGGCGGCGATCAGCACCGGGTTCAGCCCGAGCTGGTTGGCCGCCACCACCTGCAAGTTGCCGAACAGCGCGTTGCCGGAGGTGTCGCTGCCCGACAGGAACACCGCGACCCAGCCGAGGAACGGCGACAGCAGCGGGAACAGGATGCCGACGGACGCGACGCCCAAGCCCAGCGTGTAGTTCAGCCCGGAGTAGTTCATCAGGTAGGCGAGGCCCACGATCAGCGCGACCGTGAGAATGGCGATGCGGCTCTGCCGCCAGGTCTGGCCGATGCAGGACACGAAGCCGGCGGGGCCGACGCCGACCAGGCCCGCGGTGATGACCGCCGAAAGCAGGATGGCCGTGCCGGTCGCCAGCGGCTGGAACGTCCAGACGGCGGCGTAGGGCTTGTCGTTGTAGAGCGTGATCAGCACCTGGTTGTGCAGGCCGGGCCAGGGGATCGCCTGCTGGCCGATGGCGAAGATCTTGAAATGGGTCCAGGCGATCACGACCACCGAGACCACGACCCAAGGCACCCAGCCCTGCCAGGCCGGCACCGTCGCGGCGGGACGCGCCTGCACCACCTCCGCCCCCACGCCGCGGATCGCCAGGCCGGGAGTCGCCAGGCTGGGGGTGGCCCGGTCGGGCAGGCGCATCGTGAACTCGGGCGAGACAGGCGACGACCAGACCTGCAGGAATGCCAAGGTCGCCACCAGTGCGACGAGCGAGGACAGCACGTCGGTCAGCGCGTAGTCGAGGTAGTTGGACGACACGAACTGCCCAAACGCGAAGCTGCCGCCGGCCACCAGCAGCACCGGCCACAGCGCGCGCACCGACCGCATCCCGCCGTAGATCGCCATAACGTAGAACGGCAGCAGCATCGCCAGGAACGGCAACTGCCGCCCGATCATGGCGCCCAGCGTCGCCGCCGGCAGCCCCGTCACCTGGCCCAGCACTGTGACGGGCGCGCCGAGCGCGCCGAAGGCGACCGGGGCGGTGTTGAAGATCAGCGTGAAGGTCAGCGCCTCCAGCGGCGGAAAGCCGACCAGGATCAGCAGCGCGCTGGTGATGGCGACCGGGGTGCCGAAGCCGGAGATGCCCTCCAGCAGGCAGCCGAAGCAGAAGCCGATCACCACCAGCACCACCCGGCGGTCGTTGGGCAGATGCTCCACCACCCAGTCGCGGAAGGCGTCGAACCGTCCGGACACGACGGCGATGTTGTAGAGCAGCAGCGCGTTGAACACGATCCACATGACCGGCCACAGCGCGAACACCGCCCCGGCCGCGACGCTGTTGAGCGCGAGGCCGGCCGGCAGATCCCAGACCAGCACGGCGATCAGCAGGCCTACGACCAAGCCGCCCAGCGACGCCTGCCATGCCGGGCGGCGCAGCACGCCCAGCATCACCAGCACGGTCACGATGGGCAGCGCCGCGACCGCGAACGACAGCGGCAGGCTGCCCCCGACCGGCGTCAGCAAATGATGGAACACAGATTTCCCCCGGATTTTCTTATTCGCGCAATATGGGCTGGGCACGCTGGCAAACGGCGCGGCATAACGCAATGGGCGAATTGAGGCCCGGCGTAGTCAGCCGACGCCTTCATCCACCGCCAGCGCCGCGTGCACCAGGGCCAAATGGCTCAAAGCCTGCGGCATGTTGCCCAGCATCCCGCCACCGTCAGGGTCCATCTGCTCATGCAGCAGGCCAAGGTTCGCCCCGGTGGCGGCGAGCAGCGCGTCCATCTGCTGCACCGCCAGGTCCTGCTCGCCGAGCAGGGCGAACGCCTCCACCAGCCAGAACGCGCAGGCCAGGAAGGTGCCCTCCTCCGCCTCCATTCCCGAGTAGCGGAACACCAGCGGGCCGCGGCACAGCTCGCGCCGCACCGCCTCGCGGGTGAGCGCCAGCCGGTCGCGCCGCTCGAAGCCGAAGCGGGTCGCGAGCAGGAGGGAGGCGTCCAGCCGATCCGTCCCGGGGTGCATGACGTAGCTCTGCTTGGCGTCCGACCAGCAATGGACATCGACCCAGTCGCGGATGCGGTCGCGCTCGCGCCGCCACCGGTCGGCGTGGCTGGCATCGAGCTGGCCCGACGCGGCGAGCCGGGCGGCCCGGTCGAGCGCCGTCCAGCAGCCGAGCTTCGACATGGTGTAGTGCTCGGCCTGCTCCAGCTCCCAGATGCCGGCGTCGCGGGAGCGCCACAGATCGGCGCAGCGGTCGGCGAGGTCCGCGAGCAGGCGCCGGGTCGCGAGGTCGAGCACGTGGCCGCACTCGACGAACAGCGCCGCGGTTTCCAGCAGGTCGCCGAGCACGCCGAGCTGAAGCTGGTCCCGCGCCCGGTTGCCCTCGCGCACCGGGCGGCTGTTTCGATAGCCCGGCAGGTCCAGTTCCCGCTCCTCCGGAGCCAGGCCGCCGTCGAGGCGGTACATCGCGCGCGGACGCCCGCCGTGCCGGAGGATGGTGGCGGTCAGCCAGGAGAACGCCGCCTTCGCCTCCTCCACCGCGCCGACCCGCAGAAATGCCTTGATGGTGTAAGCGACGTCGCGCACCCAGGCGAAGCGGTAGTCGTAATTCTTGCCCGTCCCGATCCGCTCCGGCAGCGAGGTCGTGGCCGCCGCCGCGATGGCGCCCGTGGGCGTGAACAGCAGCAGCTTGAGCGCCAAGGCGCTGCGCCGCACGGCGTCCCCGTAGCGGCCTTCATACGTCAGGTTGCCCGACCATTCGCGCCAGGCCTGGTCCGACCGGTCGATCCGCCCGTCGACGGCGGCGAGCGGCGGCAGGATCAACGGCTCGTTCGACGACGCCAGCAACGCGAGCACCGAGCGCGACCCGGCCTCCGTCGCGAACCGTGCCGTCACCCGGTCGTCGCCCTCGATCAGCCGCTCGACACCGCCGGTGGCGCGCAGCGCCGACACGATGCCGTCCAGGTGGAGCACGTCGCCGTGCGGGCTGGCCTCGCGCCACGGGTTGGCCTGGCCGAGCCTTTGCCCGGGACGCACCTCGACGCCGAACTCGACGGCGCCTTCCAGCCCCTCGATGCGGTGCGCCAGCTCGCTCCACGGCAGCCGCCCGGATGGGCCGCTGTTGAGGGAGTAGGTGACGCGGGCACGGCCGGAGGCTGTGCTGAAGACCTGCTCCAGCACGTTGCTGCCCGGACGGTAGCGGCGCTCAACGGCGAACGGCCCGGCCGGTGCTAGGAAGAACCGCCCGCCGTCCTCGCCGGCCACCAGGCGGTTGAAGAACGGGATGCTGTCCAGGTTGGGCACGCACCACCAGTCGATGGAGCCGTCCGAGCCGACCAGCGCCACGCTGCGGCCGTCGCCGATGGCCGCATACTGGTCAAGCGGCAGCCAGTCTTCGTCGCGCCCTGGACTCACAATGGGGTGTTCAAGGCAGGTGGTTGCCTCCCGTCACGCCGTACACCTCGCCGGTCACGAAGCTCGATTCCTGAGACGCCAGCAACACGTAAACCGGCGCCAGCTCCGCCGGCTGGCCCGGACGGCCGAGCGGCACCTGGGCGCCGAAATCCGGGATCTTCTCCCGCGGCTGGCCGCCGCTCGACTGCAGCGGCGTCCACACCGGGCCGGGCGCCACCGCGTTGACGCGGATGCCCTTGGAGGCAACCTGCTTCGCCAGCGCGTGGGTGAAGGCGGTGATCGCCGCCTTGGTGGAGGCGTAGTCCAGCAGGGTCTGCGACGGCTGGTAGGACTGGATCGAGGTCGTGTTGATGATCGTGGCGCCGGGCGGCATGTGCGGCAGCGCCGCCTTGCACAGCCAGAACATGGAATACACGTTGGTGCGGAAGGTCTGGTCGAACTGTTCGGTCGTGATATCGGCGATGTCCTTCACCGCGGTCTGCTTGCCCGCCACGTTGACCAGGATGTCGATGCCGCCCAGCGCCGCCCGGCCCTGCTCGATCAGCTTCACGCAGAACGCCTCGTCGCTGAGGTCGCCCGGCATCGCGACCGCCTTGCGTCCGGCGGCCTGCACCAAGCCCACGACCTCCTTCGCGTCCGCTTCTTCGGAGGCCAGGTAATTCAGCACCAGGTCGGCGCCTTCCCGGGCGAAGGCGATGGCCACCGCGCGGCCGATGCCGCTGTCCGCCCCGGTGATGACGGCCCGGCGCCCTTCGAGGCGTCCGAACCCGCGGTAGCTTTCCTCGCCATGGTCGGGCTTCGGCACCATGTCCCGCGCGAGGCCGGGCGCGGACTGCGGCTGGTCCTCGAATTTCGGCTGCGGGTACTGCTTGGTCGGATCCTGCATCGCGTACTGGTTCTTGGTTTGCGCGCTCATGCGCTGGCTCCGGCATTGTTGGGTGTAGCGGCAGGCAACGTGACGCCGCGCCACGGGTTTGCCGTTCCGAACCGCCTGTGCCGGTCAACAAAACATGAACCCCTGCCCTCGACCGCACGGGCCGAGCAGCCCGGCCAAGCGCTCCGTCAAAGGCGGGCGGAGATGCGAACCGGCAGCGTCTCGTAGCCTTTGACGAAGCTCGAATACACGCGGCGCGGCTCCCCCACCACCTCGATCATGGCAAAACGCGCGAGGATTTCCTCCCAAACCACGCGCAACTGCATCTCCGCCAGGCGCTCGCCCACGCAGCGGTGGATGCCGAAGCCGAACGAGAGGTGCTTCTTGGGCTTGGCGCGGTCGATGATGAAGCGGTTGGCCTCGGGGATCGCCTCCTCGTCGCGGTTGCCGGACACGTACCACATCACCACGCGGTCGCCCTTGCGGATCGGTTGTCCTCCCAGCACGATGTCCCGCGTGGCGGTGCGGCGCATGTGGGCGAGCGGGGTCTGCCAGCGGATGATCTCGGGCACCATGCTGCCGACCAGGCCCGGGTCGGCGCGTAGCTTGGCGTATTGCTCCGGGTTCTGGTGGAGCGCCAGCAGCCCGCCGGTGATCGAGTTGCGCGTGGTGTCGTTGCCGCCGACGATCAGCAGGACCACGTTGCCGAGCAGCTCGCGCGGGTCCATCCGCCGGGTGGTGTCGGCATGGGCGAGCATGGAGACGAGGTCGGCCTTGGGGGCGGCGTTCACCCGCTCGTTCCACAGCTTGGTGAAATAGCCCAGGCACTCCATCAGCTCGGCCTGCCGCGCCTCGTCCGACTCGACGACCCCGGCACCCGGGATCGCGGTGGTCACGTCCGACCAGCGGGTCAGCTTGCGGCGGTCCTCCCACGGGAAGTCGAACAGGATGGCGAGCATCTGCGTCGTCAGCTCGATGGAAACGCGGCTTACCCAGTCAAACGTTTCGCCGACCGGCAGGCCGTCCAGCACGGTCGCCGCCCGGGCGCGGATTGACTCTTCCATCCCGGCCATGTTCGCGGGCGTGAACATCGGGCTGACCACGGCCCGCTGGCCGGTGTGCTTCGGCGGGTCCATGGCGATGAACATCGGCAACGGGAAGTCCTTGAGCTGGTCCCGGATGGCGATGCCGCCCAGGCTCCAGTCCGAGGAGAACGCCTCGTGGTTGGCCTCCACCGCCAGGATGTCCTTGTACTTGGTGACGGACCAGTACGGCCCGAAGATGCTGTCGGGCGTGTAGTGCACCGGCGCCTCGGCGCGCAGCCGCTCGAAGTAGGGCCACATCGTGTCGGCCTGGAACAGTCTGGGATGGCCGGGGTCTAGCTCCGCCAGCGGCAGGCTGTGGGCCTCCTCGGCGCTGTAGCTCCGCCCAGCTTGCAGCCCAGTTTGCAACACCGTGTCCATCGCCGTCCCCGCCGTTTTTTGTCGTCGCATCATGCGGACTCGCCCGGCCTCCGTCACGCGCATTCGTGAGACGGGTGTAACCTCGGTCACTGCGGGCCGCCGGATTGTCCTGCGTCGGCAGACGGGCCGGAACCCCATGCGAGTCGCGGCCCAGGAGGCCGGCGGCCTTGTGCACAGGCGTTACACAATTGCATTGATTCCTGCACGACATCGTGACCCAATCCGCGAGGGGCAGGCGGGCGATCTAGGGAAACAAGCCCAAGCTGTCACGTTCCAGCAACACGCCGCATGGTACGTAAATTGCACCATCATTCCGCCGCACGTTTCTCAATACGTTTGAAAACGCGGTTTGCTATAATCGGGACGAGCAGGTTTTACGTGCGTTCGATGGCGGGAGGGAGTTAGCGTCGCCGGGCACAGCAGGACTCGGCGTCGCTTGCCGGGGTGGAAAAACCGCCCAACTGTGTTTTTGGTCGCGTGGATCTGCTGGCGGCCGAGCCAGGCGCTGTGTTCGTCGGCCCGGCCCCTTTGGGGAGTTTCATGATGCTTAAAGACTACGACGTATTTTCCCTGCATGCCGCCCTCCGTGACCAGCGTCGGGAGGAGGAATTCAGCCTCGCCGAGTACCTTGCGGCGTGCCATGACGATCCCGGGTGCTACGCCAGCCCCGCCGAGCGGATGCTGCACGCCATCGGCGAGCCGGAATTGGTGGACACCTCGCGCACGCCTCGGCTCGGCCGCATCTTCCTCAACCGCACCGTGCGGGTTTATCCGGCCTTCTCCGAATTCCACGGCATGGAGGAGACGATCGAGCGCATCGTCGGCTTCTTCCGGCACGCGGCGCAGGGGTTGGAAGAGCGCAAGCAGGTGCTCTACCTCCTGGGGCCGGTCGGCGGCGGCAAGTCGTCCCTGGGCGAGCGGCTCAAGGCGCTGATGGAGCATGAGCCGATCTACGTGCTCAAGGCCGGCAACGAGCTCAGCCCGGTCTTCGAAAGCCCGCTTGGCCTGTTCGACCCCGAGACCATGGCCGACACGCTGCAGGAGCGGTACGGCATCCCGCGCCGGGTGCTGACCGGCATCGCCAGCCCGTGGGCGCTGAAGCGGCTGGAGGAATGGGACGGCGACATCGCGCGCTTCCGCGTGGTCAAGATCTACCCGTCGCGCCGCAAGCAGATCGCCATCGCCAAGACCGAACCCGGCGATGACAACAACCAGGACATCTCCGCCCTGGTCGGCAAGGTCGACATCCGCAAGCTCGAGACCTACAGCCAGAACGACCCCGACGCCTACGGCTTCTCCGGCGGCCTGAACCGCGCCAACCAGGGCATCCTCGAGTTCGTCGAGATGTTCAAGGCGCCGATCAAGATGCTGCACCCCCTGCTCACCGCGACGCAGGAGGGCAACTACCTCGGCACGGAGAACATCGGCGCAATCCCGTTCGGCGGCATCCTGCTGGCCCACTCCAACGAGGCGGAGTGGCAAAGCTTCCGCAACAACCGCACCAACGAGGCGTTCCTCGACCGCGTGTCCGTGGTCAAGGTGCCGTACTGCCTGCGGGTGACGGAGGAGGGGCTGATCTACGAGAAGCTGATCAGCGGCTCCGCCCTGGCGGAGGCGCCTTGCGCGCCGCACACGCTGGAGATGCTGGCGCGCTTCGCCGTGCTGTCCCGCTTGAAGCCGCACGCCAACTCCCGCCCCTTCGCCAAGATGCGGGTGTATGACGGGGAGAACATCCGGGAGACCGATCCCAAGGTCCGCACCATGCAGGAATACCGCGACAACGCGGGCGTGGACGAGGGCATGGAGGGCATCTCCACACGTTTCGCCTACAAGGTGCTGTCGGCCACGTTCAACCACTCGTCGAGCGAGGTTTCGGCCGACCCGGTGCACCTGATGTACGTGCTGGAGCAGGCGATCCGCCGCGAGCAGTTCCCGCCGGAGACGGAGGCCGCCTACCTCGCCACCATCAAGTCGGAGCTGGCGTCGCGCTACGCCGAGTTCATCGGCAACGAGATCCAGAAGGCCTACCTGGAAAGTTACGGCGACTACGGGCAGAACCTGTTCGACCGCTACCTCGACTACGCCGACGCCTGGATCGAGGACCAGGACTTCAAGGACCCCGACACCGGGCAGATGCTCAACCGCGACCTGCTGAACGGCGAGTTGACCAAGATCGAGAAGCCGGCGGGGATCGCCAATCCCAAGGATTTCCGCAACGAAGTCGTGAAGTTCGCGCTGCGCAACCGGGCGTCGAACGGCGGGCGCAACCCGTCCTGGACCTCGTATGAGAAGATCCGCGACGTGATCGAGAAGCGGATGTTCTCCCAAGTGGAGGACCTGCTGCCGGTCATCAGCTTCGGCTCCAAGAAGGACGGGGAAACCGAGAAGAAGCACAACGATTTCGTCATGCGCATGGTCTCGCGCGGCTACACCGAGCGCCAGGTGCGCCGGCTGGTCGAGTGGTACATGCGGTTCAAGCAGTCGGCCTGAACGGAGAGATCTTGGATATCATCGACCGGCGTCCCAATCCGCACGGCAAGAACCTGGAGAACCGGCAGCGCGTGCTGGCCCGGGCGCGCGGGGAGGTCGCCCGGGCAGCCCGGGCGGCCGTTGCCCAGGGCACGCTGCGGGAAACCGGGCACGGGGAGGCGGTCACCATCCCCTCCGACGTGCTGCACGAACCCTCGTTCCATACCGTGTTCACCAGCGGCGAACGCCAAGTCGTGTTGTCGGGCAACAAGGAGTTCTCGACCGGCGACCGGCTGGCCCGCCCGCGCGGCGGCGGGGGTGGCAGCGGCAACGGTGCCGGCCAGGGCGGCGGGGAAGCACAGGACGGCTTCCGCTTCGTGCTGACCCGCGACGAGTTCCTCGACCTGTTCTTCGAGGACCTGGAATTGCCCGACCTGGTCAAGAGCCAGGTGGTCGCGACCGAGACGATGGCGCCGGTGCGTGCCGGCATCAGCGTCGACGGCACCCCGTCGCAGGTCGACATGTCCCGCTCCATGCGCCAGTCGCTGGCCCGGCGCATCGGCCTGCGCCGGCCGAAGCCGCCCGAGGTGCGCGAGCTTGAGGCGGAGATCGCCCGCCTGGAAGTGAGCGGGGAGGACGCCGAGCGCCTGCGGGCCTTGCGCGGCGATCTGGAGATCGCGTTGCGCCGCCTGGCGCGCGTGCCGTGGGTCGATCCCATCGACATGCGCTACCGGCGCTACACCCAGGTGCCGAAGCCCTCGACCCGGGCGGTGATGTTCTGCC
>JAABUQ010004631.1_pt1 | contig 23197 bp, 18 predicted proteins | sample 5560001 | NCBI WGS metagenome assembly JAABUQ01 (sample SAMN10711888, study PRJNA513371) | rock metagenome | isolation source: Antarctica rocks | place: Antarctica: Victoria Land, Finger Mt nord | collected 2015-12-18 | reverse complement strand
CGCCGCGTTGATCACTGCCACGGCCACGGCGGCGGCGACCACCGCCCCGGTCACGGTCGCATCTCGCCCGCTCGCATCGCTTCTTTTGCCACTATGTAACGCTCTAGCACAAGCCGGTGGTATAAACGCCCAAGTGCTTCGCAGCTACCTCCCGGCCATCGTCCTGCTGGTCCTCGGTGCTGGCGTGGGGGGCGCCTTCGGGGTGATCAACTTCGCTCTCGGGCCTCGCCGCGCCGTGGCCTCCAAGCAGGACCCCTACGAGTGCGGGCTTCCGTCTGAGGTCAAGCGTGGCCTGCGCTTCGGCATCAGCTTCTACCTGATCGCGATGCTGTTCATCCTGTTCGACATCGAGACGATCTTCCTGTACCCGATCGCCCTGCAGCTGAGAGCCTTCGGAGCGTTTGCGCTCGGCGAGATCGCGGTGTTCATCGGCCTGCTGTTCGTGGCCTTCGTCTACGTGTGGCGACGGGGCGCGCTGCAATGGAGTTGAAGCGCGAGACCCTGGGACCGGTGCACTCCGTGGACCCAGCCTCGCTGCGCGCACGCGAGCTGACCTCGCGGCAGATGCTGCGGGGCAATGCCGCCCAGGGCGGCTTCCCCGGCCACGACGCCGACGAGGAGGCGTTCGAGCGCCACGTGCAGGAGCGCATCCTGACCACCACGCTGGACAGGGCGGTGGCCTGGGCACGGTCCAACTCGCTGTTTCCCGCCACCTTCGGCCTGGCCTGCTGTGCCATCGAGCAGATCACCGCCGTGGCCTCGCGGCTGGACATCGCCCGCTTCGGATTCGAGGCCTTCCGCGCCTCGCCGCGCCAGGCCGACCTGCTCGTTCTCTCGGGGCGGGTGTCGATCAAGATGGCGCCGGTCGTGCGGCGCATCTACGACCAGATGCTGGAACCCAAATGGGCCATCTCGATGGGGGCATGCTGCTCCTCCATGGGGGTGTTCAACAACTACGCGCTGGTCCCGGCGGACAAGTTCATGCCCATCGACGTCCACGTACCCGGCTGCCCGCCTCGACCTGAGGCGCTCATGCACGGCATCCTCAAGCTGCGCAAGATGGTTCAGGACGACCCCGAGCGGGGCTGGCGCGAACGCTACGGTGCGGTCGGCACCGAGGAGCTCCTCGAATACGGCTCGGCCGGCGAGGACCCCGGCCAGGCCACGGCGATCAACGCGTTCCGCCCGGGGGACAGCGCCGGTGCCTGACGCCACCGGGCTCGAGCTGCTCGCGCAGGAGTTGCGCGAGTCCGACCCCGACTGCGTGCAGGACACGCTGCACTTCCGCGGCCGCGGAACCCTGATTGCCCATCCGGGCCGCATTCGGGCCACCCTGACCGGGCTGCGCGCGCACGGGTACTCATCGTTGGTCAGCGTGCACGGGCTCGACTACTACCCCCAGGAGCCGCGGCTGGGCGTCATCTACGAGCTGCTGGACATGCGTCGCGTCGACCGCGTGACGGTGAAGCTGCGCGTGTCCACCGACGCTCCGCAGGTCGAGTCGGTGACTCCCGACTGGCCGACCGCCAACCACCAGGAGCGCGAGATCTATGACATGTTCGGCGTGGTCTTCCAGGGCCATCCGGACCTGCGCCGGATCCTCATGCCCGAGGATTACGAGGGACATCCCCAGCGGCGTGACTTCCCCATCGGCGGGGAGCCGGTCCACTTCACCTACAACGAGCACAAGTCCATGGGGCCGCCACAGTGAGCACGACCGAGAACATCTCCGAGTACCGGCGCGGCGAGCAGAGCATCTCGCTGGCCCCCGTCGAGCAGCAGATCGAAGGCACCCCTGCGGCCGAGGACGGCTCCGAGGAGCTCATGACGCTGAACATGGGCCCTCATCATCCCGCCACCCACGGGGTCCTGCGGCTGCTGGTCACCCTGCAGGGAGAGGTGGTCAGGGACATCAAGCCGATCATCGGCTACGTGCACACCGGCATCGAGAAGACCGCTGAGGACAAGGCCTACTGGAAGGTCATCCCCGTCGTGGAGCGCATGGACTACGTGTCCTATTACTTCAACGCACTGGCCTACTGTGGAGCGGTCGAGACGCTGCTGGGCGTCGAGGTTCCCAAGCGCGCCCAGTACCTGCGCGTGATCCACCTGGAGCTCAACCGGATCATGTCCCACCTCGTCTGGCTGGGCACGAGTGCCCTGGATCTCGGGGCGATATCGATGCTCTGGTACTGCTTCAGCGAGAAGGAGACCATCCTCGACCTGTTCGAGATGTCCTCGGGTGCGCGCATGCACACGCGCTACTTCCAGGTCGGCGGGGTGATCGAGGACATCCCGGTCGGCTTCGCCGAGAAGCTGCGCCGTTTCTGTGCGGGAATGCCCGGTCGCGTCGATCAGTACAAGGCGCTGTTGCACCGCAACGAGATCGTCCTGCAGCGGCTGCGCGGCGTGTGCCCCCTGGACGAGGAGACGTTGCTCGCGCTCGGCGTGACCGGACCGCTGCTGCGCGCCTCGGGCAACCCATGGGACCTGCGCAAGGCCGATCCCTACTGCTCCTATGAGGACTTCCAGTTCAAGATCCCCGTGGGCACGGTGGGCGACAACTACGACCGCTACGCCGTGCGCGTGGCCGAGATCTACGAGTCGGTGCACATCATCGAGCAGGCCCTGGAGGGACTGCCCGAGGGTCCCTACATCACCACCGATCGCAAGGTGGCCCTGCCGCCGCGCTGGGAGCTGGCCACGTCGATGGAGGCGCTGATTCACCACTTCAAGCTCGTAACCGAGGGCTTTCGCGTGCCGCCGGGGGAGATCTACTATCCGATCGAGGGGCCGCGGGGCGAGCTCGGCTGCTTCGTGCGGGCCGACGGCTCCTCCAAGCCCGCGCGCGTGCACATGCGCGATCCGAGCTTCGTCAACCTCCAGGCCCTATCGCACATGGCCGAGGGTGCCTACATCGCCGATCTCATCGCCACCCTGGCCATGCTCGACCCGATCCTGGGAGGCATCGACCGGTGAGCGCTCCCAACGGAGCGCAGTCGGGGTCCCCGGCGGAGGTGCGCCGCTTTGCGCACGGGTCGCGGGTGCCCGGATGGGACACCGCCGCCGACCTGAGCAAGGACCCGGCGGCGATCCCCGAGCCGGCCACCACGCCGGTGCCCGAGGAGTTGCGCACGGAGATCGAGGGGCACATGGCCAATTACCCCGACCGGCGCTCGGCCGCCCTGCCGGCGCTGGCCGCCGCGCAGCGCGTGCACGGCTGGTGCTCTCCTGCGGCCATCGACCAGGTGGCCTGCGTGATGGCCCTGACCCCCGGCTACCTGGTGTCGGTGGCCACCTTCTACGACATGCTGGAGACGACGCCCGTCGGACGTCACAGCATCTACGTGTGCACCAACATCTCCTGCTCGCTGCGGGGCGCCGACGAGCTCTTCGAGCGCGTGCGCGCGCTCGCGGGGGACGATCCGCAGTTCAACGTGCGTTCGTTCGAGTGCCTGGGCGCCTGCGACATGGCCCCCATGGCCTCGGTGGACGGCGTCTACGTGGGTCCCCTGGAGGACGATGACGTGGCCGCCCTGCTCGACGACGTGCGCCGCGAGCGACCCGTCCTGCCCGACAAGCAGCTGGCGGCACTGCGGGTGGCCGATCCCGGGGCCAACTCGCGCGAATATCCACGCCCGGGCTCGGCCGAGGCCCTCGCCGCAGCTCGCCAGGCCGCGCCCCAGCGCGGCGCCGAGGCGCAGGAGCGCGCGCCCGAGGCCGCGCCTCATGACGCGCCGGCCGGGGCGGCCAACCCGGACATCGATCCCGCCCGGGCCCGGTTCGGTCCGCCCATGGGCGGACCCGAGGGCGACCGAGCGGGCGCTTCGGCCCCGGTCGAGCACGCCGCGCCGGTCGAGCACGCTCCCCAGACCACAGGCAACTCGCCCGATCCGAAGGACTCCGACGACGACGACGAGAAGCGCGGCTGATGGAAAAGCTGCTGTTCGCCGACATCGACGAGCCGGGCCTGGGCACGCTGGCCGTGTACGAGCGCCGAGGAGGCTATGAGCCGCTGCGCAAGGCCCTGTCCATGTCCTCCGACGCCGTCCTGGCCGAGCTCGAGGCCTCTGGCCTGCGCGGTCGCGGAGGCGCCGGCTTTGCCATGGGCAAGAAGGCCTCGTTCCTGCCCAAGGGCGGGATGGACAAGTACCTGGTGTGCAACGCCGACGAGTCCGAGCCGGGCACGTTCAAGGACCGCGAGCTCATGCAGAAGAGCCCTCACATGCTCATCGAGGGCATGGTCATCGCCGCCCACGCGGCCGGCGCCAACCGCTCCTTCGTCTACATACGCGGCGAGTACGCGCTGCAGGCCGACATCCTGGAGGCCGCCCTGGTCGAGGCCCGCGAGGCCGGCTACGTGGGCGAGGACATCCTCGGGACGGGCATGACCCTGACGCTCGTCATCCATCGCGGGGCCGGCGCGTACATCTGCGGCGAGGAGACCGGGCTGTTGGACTCACTGGAGGGCAAGCGGGGCAACCCGCGGCTGAAGCCGCCCTTCCCGGCCAACCAGGGCCTGTATCAGGGCCCCACGCTGATCAACAACGTGGAGACGTTGTGCACGGTGCCCAGCGTCATGCGCATGGGCGGCGAGCAGTACGCCAAGCTGGGCGTGGAAACCTCCACCGGTACCAAGCTGGTGTCGGTATCGGGCCACGTGCTGAGCCCGGGCAACTACGAGATCGAGCTGGGCACCCCCTCGCGCGAGATCGTCTATGACCTGGCCGGTGGTCCGGGCGAGGGGCGTTCGGTCAAGTGCTGGTTTCCGGGCGGTTCCTCGTCTCCCGTGCTCACGGCCGAGGACCTCGACCTGCCCTACGACTTCAACTCGCTGTCCAAGGCCGGGTCGATGCTGGGCTCGGGGGCCATCATCGTCGTGGACGACCGCACGCCGATTCTCGACGTGGCGCGGAAGGTGGCCAAGTTCTACCGCCACGAGTCCTGCGGCAAGTGCACCCCATGCCGAGAGGGCACCAACTGGACGGTCAAGATGCTCGAGCGCATACGCGTGGGCGAGGCCACTCCCATGGACCTGGAGATCATGGCGTCGGTGCAGGAGCACATCATCGGTAACTGCCTGTGCGTGCTGGGCGACGCGATGGCCATGCCCATCGGCTCGATGATCGTCAAGTTCCGCGATGAGTTCGAACGTCACATCGAGGCCGCGCGGCGCAGCCGCGACTCAGACGGCGCCGCGGGCAGCGACACCGCGCTGACCGCCCAGGGTGCGACCTCGAGCGGTCGCGAGCCGGTGCTCGTGGGCACCCAGGGCGGCGCGGCCCAGGGCGGCGACTGACATGCCGCGCCCCGAGCCCAACACCATCACCTTCACCATCGACGGTCGCGAGGTCCAGGCCGCGGAGAACTCGATGCTCGTCGACGCGGCCAAGCATGGCGACGTCGAGATACCCGTCTTCTGCTATGAGCCCAAGCTGGGCAACCCCGTGGGGGCCTGTCGCATGTGCCTGGTCGAGGTGGAGGGCATCCCCAAGCTGCAGACCGGCTGCTCCACCCCGGTCAAGGACGGCATGGTGGTCAACACGCAGACCGATCGGGTGCGCACCGCCCAGCAGGCGGTGGTCGAGTTCCTGCTCATCAACCATCCCCTGGACTGCCCGGTGTGCGACAAGGGCGGCGAGTGTCCGCTGCAGGACATCTCCTTCGGCTGGGGGGGCGGGGTGTCGCGCTTCATCGAGCCCAAGCGCCACTTCCGCAAGCCGCTGGAGCTCTCGCCGCTGATCGCGATCGACCGCGAGCGGTGCATCCTCTGCTACCGCTGCGTGCGCTTCTCCCAGGAGGTCGCCGAGGACTACCAGCTCGTGCTGCTCGAGCGTGGCGCGGAGTCCTACGTATCCACCTTCGACGGGCACCCCTACGTCGCGCCCTTCAGCGGGAACATCGTCGAGCTATGCCCGGTGGGAGCACTGACGTCGCGGCCCTACCGCTTCCGGGCGCGCCCGTGGGACATCGAGGGCGGCGGCTCGCTGTGCACGCTGTGCCCTGCGCAGTGCAACGTCACCTTCACGGTGCGCGACGAGCGGGTGCTGCGCGTGCTGGCCCGTGACAACCACGAGGTCGACGACGGATGGCTGTGCGACAAGGGTCGCTTCGCCTACCAGTCGATCCACGTGGACGAGCGCGTCACCGAGCCCATGGTCCGCGACGGTGGGATCCTGCGCGCGGTGACCTGGGAGCGAGCCCTCGACGCGGCTGCGTCGGCCCTGCGCCGCGCGCACGGACGCACCGGCGCGCTGGCCGGGGGCCAGACGACCAACGAGGAGGGCCTGCTGCTCAGCCGCATCATGCGCGAGGCGCTCGCCTCCCCCGACCTGGACAGCACCGGTGGTCTTGATCCACAGGCGCTGGCACGTCTGCTGCACCCCGAGCTGCAGGCTTCCGTGCGCGACCTGGAGTTCGCCCACACCGTACTCGTGCTCGGGACCGAGCCCGTCGACGACATGCCGATCGTCGACCTGCGCATTCGCAAGGGCGTGCGACGCAACGCGGTGAAGCTGGTGGTGGCCACGTCGCGGCCCTCGAGCCTGGACGCCGGCGCGCGCATGTCACTGCGCTACGCGCCCGGTGGCGAGGGTCGGTTCCTGGCCGCTCTGGCCGCTGCCCTGTTCGGCGCCGACGTGCGCCATGAGTCCGCCGAGCAGATCCGCGCCCTGGCCGAGCTGCTGCGCACCGGGGGTGAGGACGTGGTCATCTTGTGGGGCCATCGCCTGCTGCGCGGCGACGGCGCAGACGCCGCCCGATCGCTGCTCAAGGTGGCCGCCGGCCTGGGTATGCGAGGCCGAGCGGGAGCGGGCCTGCTGGGCGTCCCGGTCCACACCAACGGCCGCGGCCTGCTCGAGGCAGGCGTGGCCCCGGGGGTCGGCCCGGGACTGAGCGGGGCCCCGTCCGGACGCGGGGCTCACGAGATCGCGCAGGCGCTCGCCGACGGCGAGCTCACCGCGCTGTACCTCATGCACAGCGATCCCCTGCGCTCGCTCTCGGACACGCCGCTGTGGGAGCGTGCACTGGATCGGGCCGCCACCGTGGTGGCTCACGCGGCCTTTCTGACCGAGGGCATACGCGAGCACGCCGATGTCGTCTTCCCGCAGGAATCCCACGCCGAGAAGGAGGGCACCCTCACCCATCCGGACGGCCGTGTCCAGCGCCTGCGCCCGGCCATCGGACACCAGGGCGCCACGCGCGCCGAGTGGAGCGTGCTCGCCGAGCTGGCCGACCGCCTGGAGCTCGACCTCGGTGTGCTCACGGGCCCCATGGCCACCGCCGCGCTCGTGCAGGCGGTCCCCTTCTACGCGGGCATGACCCTGGAGGAGATCGGCGGCCACGGCCTGCGCTGGCCGGAGCGTGCCGCCGCGGCGGCATGGCCCCAGGCCACCGAGCCGCCCACCGCGGCGCCGCAGCACGCCCAACAGCCTGACACGGCGCCCGGTGACGGCGGCGATCGGCCCCTGCGCCTGGGGACCTATCGCTCGGTGTGGGCGGCGCCCGAGGTCGAGGTGTCGCCGGCGCTCAAGTTCCTGTCCGGACGCCAGTTGCTCGAGATCTCGCCGGCCGACGCAGAGCGCCTGGGTCTGCGCCAGGGCGAAGCGGTGCAGGTCAGCCGCGCCGGCGCAGGGGGCGCGAACGGCCACACCCCCGGCGACGGCGCGGACACCAATGCTGCGCACGCGCCCGCCGACAATTCGCCCGACGCGCCCGCGGAGGATGACGCGCACGGGAGCGTACGCGCAACCGTCAGCCTGCGCCACGCCGTGATCCCGGGTACCGTCTTCCTGCAGGAGGGCATCGCCGCCAACGCCGCCAACGCGCTGACCAACGGCGGTGCGGAGGTACTGGTGCGCGTGCGCCGATCACCGCCCGTGAGCGTCCCGCCGGCGCAGCCGCCGGTGGCCGCCTCGGGGGCGGATACCCGGTGATCGGCGCGCTGGCCACCGTCGGCTACTACGAGCCGTGGTGGGTACAGATCATCAAGGGCATCGTGGTGTTCGCCGTGGGGCTGCAGCTCGTGCCCGTGGTCCTGCTCGCGGAGCGCAAGCTGCTCGGGCGGATGCAGAACCGCTACGGGCCCAACCGCGTCGGGCCGTTCGGTGCGCTGCAGCCCCTGGCCGACATCCTCAAGCTGCTCGCCAAGGAGCAGTTTCGTCCCAGATCCTCGGTGGGCGCGCTGTTTGCGCTGGCGCCGGTCATCTCGATCCTGACCGCCGTGGCCACCTTCGCGATCATCCCCTTCGGCGACCGCCAGGACATCTTCGGGACCAAGGTCGGGCTGTACGGCGTCGACCTTTCCATCGGGCCGCTGTACGTGTTCGCCTTCGGGGCCGTGGCCTTCTACGGGATCATGCTCGGCGGTTGGTCCTCGGGCTCCAAGTACTCGTTTCTCGGCGCCATGCGCGGCGCCGCCCAGCTGATCTCCTACGAGGTCTCACAGGGATTGGCGCTGATCGGCGTGGTGCTCACCTCCCAGACGCTGTCGCTGACCGGAATCGTCCACGCCCAGGCCGGCATGTGGTACGTGGTGCCCCAGTTCGTCGGGTTCATCATCTTCCTGGTCGCCGGGTTTGCCGAGACCAACCGGGCCCCCTTTGACCTCACCGAGGCCGACGCTGAGCTGGTGGGGGGCTACAACACGGAGTTCGGGGGCGGACGCTTTGCCTCCTACTACTTCGCCGAGTACCTCAACGTGCTCGTGGTGGCGGGCATCACCACCACCATCTTCCTGGGCGGATGGCTGCTGCCCTTCGGGCTGCACCCGCCAGGCTGGGTCGATCCCTTCGTGGTCCTGGCCAAGATGAGCCTGGTCACGTTCCTGTTCATCTGGGTGCGCGCCACCCTGCCCCGCCTGCGCTATGACCAGCTGATGAGCTTCGGCTGGAAGGTCCTCCTGCCCCTGGCCACCCTCAACGCGCTCGTCACCGCTGTGCTGGTGGTGGTAACCCATTAACGCCTCCTCAGAGCCGCGCCACCGGCGCCGATCCATCTGCCCCCTTCAGACATCGACACGAAGAGACACGACATGACCTGGAACCCTGAAGCGGACGTCATCGCGGTCCAGCGCGCGCCGAGCGCCGGTGGCGCAGGCGGCGCCTATCGAGCCTTCGGCGAGACGCTGCGCGGTCTGAAGACGACATTCTCGCGCATCGCGGAGGGACCAACGACGATCCAGTACCCGGAGGAGAAGACCCCGGTTTACCCGCGCTTTCGCGGACGCCACAAGCTTCACCGCTTCGAGGACTCGGGGCTCGAGAAGTGCGTGGGCTGCTCGCTGTGCGCGGCGGCCTGCCCGGCCGACTGCATCCGGGTGGTTGCCGCCGAGAACACTCCCGAGAACCGCGTGTCGGCCGGTGAACGCTATGCCGCCGTCTATGAGATCAACCTCAGCCGCTGCATCTTCTGTGGCTACTGCGAGGTGGCGTGTCCGTTTGACGCCATCACCATGGGCCACGACTACGAACTTTCCGACTACAGCCGGGCGGACCTGATCTTCACCAAGGAGATGCTGATGGCCGAGCCGCTGGAGCGCACGCCGCTGCGCGCCGCGGGCGAGTAGCTTTCGCGCGCCGTGGCCGCCGTCCTGTTCTTCATCGCCGCGATCGGCGCGATCGCCGGGGCCACCGGGGTGGTCGTGCTGCGCGATCCGTTCTACAGCGTGCTGGCGCTCGTCGCCCACCTGCTGTCGCTGGCGATGATGTTCCTGCTGCTGCGCGCCGAGTTCGTGGCGGCGGCCCAGGTGGTCGTCTACGCCGGCGCAGTGATGGTCCTGTACGTGTTCGTGGTGGCCTACGTGGGCGACCGCCAATCGCTGGGGCGGCGCCTGGCCGGGGGTGGGCCGGTGGGCTCGGGACTGCGCCCCGGCGCCGCCCTGTTCGGCGGCGCCCTGCTCGTCGAGCTCATGATCGCCCTGCTCGGCACCGGCCTGAAGGCGGTCAACAGCCGCGGGGCCGGGTACGCCCCGGGCGTGAGCAACCCGTTCGGCAGTCCCGGATTCATCGGCAACCTGCTGCTCACCCGCTTTCTGCTGGTCTTCGAGGTGGCCTCCTTTCTGCTGCTCATCGCGGCCGTGGGCGCCGTCGTGCTCGCCCGCCGGCGAGGGGGCATCGAGCAGGCCGAGGAGCGCCTCTCGGCGCTTGACCTGCTGCGTCCCCGAGGCACGGGCACGATGGCCGAGGCGGTCGGCGGCCTGCCCTTGGCGCGCGCCCATGACCGCGGGGAGGAGCGGGGTGTGCGCCCCGAGCGCGAGCCGGTGGCGCAACCGGTCGGCGGCGCGCCGCGCCCCCCGGCCGGCGGGGACGGCGGCTGATGAACATCGCTTGGTATGAGGCCGTCTCGGCCATCATCTTTACGCTGGGGGCGGTCGGGGTGGTCACCAGGCGCAATCCGCTGGTCGTCCTGCTCTGCCTGGAGATGATGCTCAACGGCGCCAACCTGTCGCTGATCGGCTTCGCGCGTATGTGGGGCAACGGGGACGGCCAGGTGTTCGCGATCATCGTCATGACCGTCGCCGCCTGCGAGGTGTGCATCGGCCTGGGCATGATCGTGGCCATCTACCGTCGCCACCTGCCCATCGACGTCGACGAGCTGCGGGAGCTACAGGGATGAGTCGGCGCACCGCGCCGCCCGGGGAGCACCGCGCATGAGCGCGACGACGTTCGGCTGGCTGGTACTCGCCTTCCCTCTGGCCGGCATGGCGCTGATCGGGTTGGGCTTTCGCCGTCTGCCGGGTCGCAGCGCCGGCTGGATCGCCACCGCGGCCATATTCCTGGCCTTCCTGGCCGGCGTGGGCGCGCTTCTGGAGCTCCAGAGCGCCCCCCCGGCCCATCGCCAGCTCGTTTCCTCGCTGTGGGACTACGCCAACACCGTGGGGGTCGACGCGCGCCTGTCGATCCTCGTCGACCCGCTGTCGCTGTTCATGGTGCTCGTGGTCACCGGGGTCTCCACCCTGATCCACCTTTACTCGGTGTCCTACCTGACCGACGACCGCGGCATTGCACGCTACTTCGCCTACCTGAACTTCTTCGTCTTCTCCATGCTGCTGCTCGTCCTGGCGGGCAACTTCCTGCTGCTGATCGTGGGCTGGGCCTTCGTGGGGGCTGCGTCCTACCTGCTCATCTCCTTCTGGTATCGGCGCACCACCGCCACGCGCGCGGGCATCAAGGCCTTCGTCATCAACGTGGTCGGGGATGTCGGCCTGGTGCTGGGCACGTACTTCATCTTCAAGCACACCCACTCCGTCGACTTCCTGAAGACCTTTCACGCCGTCCCGGCGGTGTTCGGACGCGACAGTGGCGATCTCGTGGCCGGCTGCCTGCTGCTGCTGGTCGGGGCGTTCGCCAAGTCGGCCCAGATCCCCCTGCACACCTGGCTGCCCGACGCGATGGAGGGGCCCACGCCGGTGTCGGCGCTCATCCATGCGGCCACGATGGTCACCGCCGGCGTCTATCTGATCGCGCGCATGCATCCGCTCTTCGAGCAGGCCCCAGCCGCCGCTGACGTGGGGGCGGTGATCGGCGCCCTCACCCTGCTCGTGGCCGGCACCATCGCGCTGACCGCCACCGATCTCAAACGGGTGATCGCCTACTCGACCATGTCCCAGATCGGCTACATGATCATGGGCGTCAGCGTCGGCGCCTACGCGGCCGGACTGTTTCATCTCATGACCCACGCCTTCTTCAAGGCGCTGCTGTTCATGGCTGCGGGCTCGATCATCGGAGCGATGGCCGGCGAGCAGTCGCTGCAGCGCATGGGTGGCTTTCGCCGGGCTATGCCTTTCACCTACGGCTGCTTCATCGTGGGGGGCCTGGCCCTCGCCGGCGTGCCACCGTTCTCGGGGTTCTTCTCCAAGGACGAGATCCTGCTGGTCACCGGCGAGCGCGGCGGCTGGCATTGGATCCTTTACGCGGCCGGCTACCTCGGCGCCCTGCTCACCGCGGTCTACACCTTCCGCATGATCTTCCGCGCCTTCCACGGCGCGCCCGTGCCCGAGGCCCGCGAGCTCGAGCAGGGCCACCTGCACCACGCCGAGACTCCGTTCAACCCCGCCAACGGGGAGGAGGAGGACACCGACGTGGGCTTCCCCGGGCCCCACCATCCCATCGCCGAGCGTGAGCTCCCGATGCGCGTGGCCATGGGCCTGCTGGCCATCGGCGCGGTGGTGGCCGGCGTCATCCAGATTCCGCGCGTGGACGGGGTGATCGACGACTTCCTGCGTCCCACCTTCACCGACTCACGGCTCTATGACACCCCCACCCGCACGGGCAACCTCGACGTGGGACTCATCCTCGGAGCGGTTCTCGGACTGGTCGGGGTCGCCCTGGCCTACCGCCTCTGGGTCCAGCGTCCGGGCACCGCGACACGTGTGCGCGAGCGCCTGACCCCGCTCTATGAGCTCTTCGTGCACAAGTGGTACTTCGACGAGGTCATCGACCTGGCCGTCGTGCGACCGGGGGCGTGGGTGGGCCGCTTCGCCCAGCAGACGTTCGAGCGGGTGTTCGTCAACGGCGCCCTGGTCGGCGGGACCACCGGCGTGGTGCGCGCCGGGTCCTCAGCGGTGCGCGCCGCCCAGAGCGGCTTCGTGCGCTACTACGCCGCCCTGCTGGTGGCGGGGCTGACCGGCGTGGGTCTCTACTTCCTGCTGCAGAGCTGAGGGCTCCGACGACGACCGTGGCCCCGCTCTCGATCATCATCTGGCTGCCGGCCGTCGCCGGGGTGCTCGGCGCCCTGGCGAGCCTGGCCACCACACGCCGGGACACGAGCGCCACCGGCACCGCGCACCCCGGCCCCGAGCACGGCGAGGCGGCGGCGGAGCCCGCGCCCCTCGGCCGCGCCGACCGACTGCCGGCGTTGATCGCGCTGGTCGGCACGCTGGGCGCCCTGGGACTGGCGGTCGCGCTGATCGCGGGCTACCGGCCCGGAGCCGGGCTGAGCGACGTCACCGACCGGCCCTGGATCGCCGAGCTGGGCATCCACTACAAGCTCGGCATCGACGGCCTCAACGTGTTCCTGGTCGGCCTCACCACGCTGCTGTTCGCGCTGGCCGTGGGCGCGGCCAACCTGCGCCGCTGGGACCGTCCGCGGCTGTTCTTCTTTCACTTCATGCTTGGCGAGTCGGCCGTCGTGGGGGCGTTCCTGGCCCAGGACCTCGCCCTGTTCGTGGCCTTCTTCGACCTCATGCTGATCCCGTTCTACTTCTTGATCGGCGGCTGGGGTGGGCGCGGGCGCGTGGCAGCGACCACCAAGCTGGTGATCTACACGCTGGTCGGGTCCCTGCTGATGCTCGCGGCGGCGATCGCCACCGGCGTGCTCGCGGCGCGTCATAACGGCGGGCATATCACCTTCGTGCTCTCCGACCTGGAACGCCTGCCGCTCGGGCGCGGGTCGCAGGAGTGGATCTTCTTGTTCTTCGCCGCTGCCTTCCTGGTCAAGATGCCCGCCTTCCCCCTGCACGGGTGGATGCCCGACGGCTACCGGGCCATGCCCATCGAGGTGCTGATGGTCTTCTCGGGCGTGCTGGCCAAGGTGGGGGCCTACGGCTTCCTGCGCATCGTTCTGCCCCTGTACCCCCAGGCGGCCGCGCACTTTCAGATGCTCATGCTCCTCATCGCCCTCACCTCGATCCTCTACGGCTCGGTCATGGCCTTCACCCAGGCCCACGCGCGCCTGATCGCCGGCTACTCCTCGGTGGCCCAACTGGGGTTCATCACGCTGGGCATCTTCGCGCTCAACCCCCAGGGCGCTCAGGGCGCGCTGCTGCAGATGGTCAACCACGGGCTGGTGGTCGCCCCGCTGTTCTTCATCATCGCCCTGCTGGCCCGACGCGCCGGGGGCTCGGAGGACATTCGCGACATGGGGGGCATCGCGACCCGCGCGCCCGTCCTGGCCAGCGTGTTCCTGATCGTCGCCCTGGCCACCCTGGCCATTCCCGGATCCTCGAACTTCGTCGGCGAGTTCCTGATCCTGCTCGGGGTCTTCAACACCAAGCTGGTGGTCGCCGTGGTCGCCTTCAGCGGCGTGGTCATGGCCAGCGTGTACGCGCTGCGCGTGTTCATCCGCGCCATGCACAACCGCGTCGGCCCCGCCGTGCGCTCACACGACATCGGCCTCCTGGACGGCGCGGTGCTGGTGCCCTTCCTGGCCGTAATCGCCTTTTTCGCCCTCTATCCCCAGCTGGCCCTGCACCGCAGCGAGGCTTCGGCCACCGCAGCGGTGGCTGCGGCGCACGCGGCGCTCAGACCGACCGCGGCCGCGGCGAGGCGATCACCGCCCACCCTTCCCACCCACGCGGCCGGGGCGCGACCGGCTCGCTCCCCGCCGGCCAGTGCGGCCACACCGCTCGCGACGCGGGCGATCGTCAGGGCAACGCCGTGAGCGTTCTTGGCGCCGCTCACCTGATGGCTCACCCCCACGTCGACTTCGCCGGCCTGTCGCCCCTGATCGCGCTCCTGGGCGGCGCGGCGATCGTGCTGCTGCTGGGGCTGGCGCGTCCGCTGGTCGCGCGCGAGCACGGTGTGCCCCTGCTCAGCCTGGCGACCCTCGGCGCGTCACTGGGGCTGTCGATCTGGCAGCTGCATCAGCACAAGTCGATCGTCGCCGCGGCGCTTCGCATCGACGATCTCGCCCTGGTGCTCAACATCATCCTGGTGGCCGGCGCCGCGGCGACGGTGGTGCTGGCCTGGCGCGGTTCGGCCGCCCGCGAAACCGCCCACGGTGAATTTCACGCCCTGCTGCTCACGTCGGTGGGAGGCATGGCCCTGCTGGTCTCCGCCCAGAACACGGTTGCCGCCTTCGTGGGCCTCGAGCTGCTGTCCATCCCGCTCTACGTGCTGTGCGCCTCAGAGATGCGTCGCGAGAAGTCACTGGAGTCTGGCCTGAAGTACCTGATCATCGGCTCGGTGGGCTCGGCCACCCTGCTCTACGGGTTGGCTCTGATCTACGGGGCCACGGGCTCGACCGACTTTGCCGCCATCTCGTTGCAGATCGGCTCGCGCGGCCTGGCCTCTGATCCCCTGCTGCTCACGGGCATTGCCCTGAGCGTCGTGGGACTGTGCTTCAAGGCCTCGGTGGCGCCCTTTCACCAGTGGACACCGGACGTCTATGAGGGCGCGCCCACCCCCATCACCGCGTTCATGGCGGTGACCACCAAGGTGGCGGCCTTCGGAGTCTTTTTGCGCATGTTCGACGTGGCCCTGATTCATGCCCGGGGGAGCTGGGCGCCGGCCCTGGCGGTGCTGGCCGCCATCACGATCGTGGTGGGCAACGTCGGCGCCCTGGGCCAGTCCTCGATCAAGCGCATGCTGGCCTACTCGTCGGTGGCCCAGTCGGGGTACATGCTCACCGGCGTGGTCGTTGCCAGCCGCCTGGGCGTGCAGGCCACGGTCTTCTACCTGGCCGTCTATCTGTTCATGAACCTCGCCGCCTTCGCCGTGATCATCGCCCGTGAGCGGGAAACCGGGCTGGGTGATGACATCCGCGCCGTGGCCGGACTGGGGCGAAGCCGACCCCTGCTGGCCTGGCCGATGACCATCTCCATGCTCGCGCTGGCGGGCATTCCCGCCACCTCGGGCTTCGTGGGCAAGTTCTACCTCATCGACGCGGCGGTGTCGGGAGGCTACACCTGGCTCGGCGTGGTCATCGTCATCGGCTCGATGATCTCGCTGGGCTACTACCTGCGCGTGGTGGCAACCATGTGGATGGCCGACGCGCCCGAGCCCGGGCGGGCCCTCGCGCCGCCCGCCGCGCGTCCGGCCATGGCGGGAGGCTCACCCGACCTGCACCCCAAGATCGGAGTCCTCGCCGCTCCCGTCGGCCGGCAGGGTGGCGCCGCGGTGGTGCTGGTCGCGCTGCTCGCCGGCGCTGCGACCATCGGACTGGGAATCGTTCCCCAGCCGCTGTTCGACCTGGTCCATCACACGGGCAGAGCGCTGAGCGGCCTGCTCTAGGACGCTCATGCGCCCTCGGTCGACGCCGCTACAGCCGTCCGCTGTGCTCAGCCGCCTGCTCGGCCTCCTGAAGCTGTCGCTCGACCAGCGCAAGTCCGGCGTCCCAGAAGCCCGGGTCTGAAAGATCCACGTCGACCAGCGCGCCGAGCTCCTCGGGACTGCGCGACCCCCCCGCCCGCAGCAGGGCCAGGTACTGCTCGACGAAGTCCTCGCCGCGTTCGGTGTAGCGCTCATAGACCGACAGGGCGAGCAGCTGCCCGTAGGCGTACGCGTAGACGTAGCCCGGAGTGTTGATGAAGTGAGGGACATAGGACCACCACGTCTCGTAGCCGGGCGTGAGCTCGACCGAGTCCCCCAGCATCTCCCGTTGGCTGCTGCACCACAGCTCGTTCAGCCGCTGCACCGACAGCTCACCCTCCTCGCGGCGCGCGGTGTGCACGGTTTCCTCGAAGCGGTTCATGGCGACCTGACGAAACACGGTGGCGATCGCGCCCTCCAGGTGCTCGGCCAACAGCGCCAGGCGCGAGGCGGGCGCCTGGTCGGCGTCCAGCAGGCGACCGAAGACGATCGTCTCCCCGAACACCGAGGCGGTCTCGGCCAGGGTCAGCGGGGTGTTCTGGTGAAAGACGCCCTGTCCGGCGGCCAGCGCGAAGTGAACTCCGTGGCCGAGCTCGTGAGCCAGGGTGAGCACGTCGCGCCGGCGAGAGGTGTAGTTGAGCAGCACGTAGGGATGCACCGACGGCGCCCCCGACGCACAGAACGCTCCCCCGCGCTTGCCCGGGCGAACGGGTGCGTCGATCCAGCGCTCGTCAAAGAAGCGTCGGGCCAGATCGCCCAGCTCGCCTGAGAACGACGAGTAGCACTCGAGCACCAGCTCGCGTCCCTCGCTCCATCCGAACGTGATGTCGTCCTGGGTTACCGGCGCCATCCGGTCGTAGTCGGCCAGGCGCTCGAGGCCGAGCAGTCTCGCCTTCAGGCGATACCAGCGCCGCGGCAGCTCATGGCGTGCACGCACCGCGTCCACCAGAGCACGGACCGATTCGTCGCTGGCCTCGTTGGCCAGGTTGCGTGCGCTCAGCCAGCTGGGGTAGTGACGCAGGCGATCGTCGACCGCCTTGTCCACCAGCAGGGTGTTGAAGATGTAGGCCCGCGTGCGCAGCCCCGGCGCCAGCGCGTCGGTGACCGCCTCGGCGGCCGTGCGCCGGACCCCGCGGTCGGGCAGGGCCAGGCGGCTGAGGGCCACGTCGAGTGCCACCTTGGCGGACAGGCCATGTCCGCCGCCGCCACCGCCTGGGTCATCCGCCGCGGGCAGGGTCACCTCGACGGCGGACGTGAGCTCCTCGAACAGGCGCGCCCAGGCGTTGCGCCCGCTCAACGCCTTCTCGGCGTAGATCTTCTCCTCGGGCTCGGAGAGCAGATGTGTCCGGTAGCGGCGCACCGTGCGCAGATGGTGTCGGCAGAAGTCCAGCCGGGGGTCGGCCAGCAGTGACTCGGCCCGCGCCTCGTCCACGGCCGCCCACTCGAGATCGAAGAAGAGCAGCTTGGTCTCAAGGACGGTGACGCGCTCCTCGACGCTCTGCATGAGCGCGCCCCGCGCCGGATCGGCGGTATCGGTGGAGAAGCTCAGGCCCGCGTAGCTGCCGGCGCGTTCGATCAGCTCATAGATCACGCCCAGCTCGCCCATGGCCTCGGCCAGCTCGGCGCCGTCGCGCTCGGCTACCGCGCCGCGGTGGCGCTCGGCGAACGCGTCGGCGAGCTCGTGGGCCTGGTCGAGCAGCCGTGTGACGCCGGTCTCGCCCTCCCCCTGGACGAGCGGCTGCAGATCCCAGGCCGTCTGCTCGAGCTCGGGGTCCTTCGCGGTGATGGCGCCGGCCATGACCGCAAGCTTAGACAGGCCGCTCGCCGGGACCCGGCCGGGGACCGGCGCCGCGGATTGCGCGCCACGCTACGGTCTGCGATGGATGCTTCGCCGGACGCTCACCGCCTGCGTGGCCGCCCTCGTGACCACCACGGGTGCCGCGATGGTCTGCGGGCCGGCCGCGGCGGCCGAGCCGGCCGGGGTGGTGGATGTGCCGGTGGCCTTCGCGGTGAAGAACACCAACACCACGGGCGTCCCGTGCCCGAGCGACGGCGCGCCCTACACGGTGCGCGGGCACCTCATCGCTCCGGCTTCCCAGCTCGCCGGCAGTGGGACTGGGGCGGTGACCATCTACCTTCACGGCCTCGGCTACGGTGAGTTCTTCTGGCACTTCACCGGCGTGCCGGGCTATGACTTCGCCACCGAGCTGGCCCGTGCCGGCAACGCGTCGCTCATCATCGATCGTCTGGGCTACGGGGCGAGCGGCAAGCCCCAGGGTCAGCAGTCCTGCTACGGCTCACAGGCTGACGTCACCCATCAGCTCGTCCAAGCACTGCGGACCGGCTCCTACCAGGCCAGCGGCACAACCCCGCGCGGGTTCAGTCGGGTGGCGCTGGCCAGTCACTCCGCCGAGGGCTTCGCCGCCCAGAACGAGGCCTACACCTATCGCGACATCGACGGCCTGCTGGTCTTCTCCTTCGCGGACTCGGGCTCGACGCCGCTCACCCTGTCCCTGTTCTCCCAGACGCAGATGATCTGCGCGAAGGGCGGCGAGCAGCAGGCGGGCTCGTCGGGACCCGGCGGATACGCCTACGTCGGCCAGAGCGACGCCGCCTTCCAGGGGGCCAACTTCTATGACACCGACCCCGCCGTGGCGTCGCAGGTCACAGCGATGCGCAGCCGTGACCCGTGCGGCGAGACCGCCTCGGCGGTGCCCAGCGGGACGAGCGACACGACCAACGACGGCCAGATCACCGTGCCGGTGCTGCTGGCCATCGGAGACCACGACGCCCTCTTCTCGCCGTCGAGCCTGACGGCCCAGAAAGCCCAGTACACCGGCAGCAAGGACGTAACTGCGGCGACCGTTCCGGACGCCGGCCAGGCGGTGACCCTCGGGCGCTCGGCCCCCGCCTTCCGCGCGCTGGTGATCGACTGGCTGCGTGCCCACGGGTTCTCCGGTGCGCCGCTGGCGAGTGCCCCCGGCTCCTCCGCCACGCCCGCCACGCCCGCCACGCCCGCCACGCCCAGCGCGTCGCCGAACGCGCCAGGCGCACCCCCCACCGGGGCGCCCGTAGGGCACCGCGCGGCGCACTGCGTCAGGCGCCACCGCCACCACAGCGGAGGGCGCTACTGCCACGCCGACCGTCGCGGACGCGCCTCGCGACATCGCGGTCGCCGCCATCACCACGTCCGCGGACGCCCTCACCGCCCCGTCAGCGCGACCCACCGAGCGCCAGCAGCGGGACGGGGGCGCGGGCCGACAGAGCGATCGACCTGATGGGATCGCCGCCGAAGTAGAGAAAGCGATCGGGCCCGAGTGTGACCTGGCATCCCGCGTTCAGCGGCTGGCTGCCGCCGCGCGGCCCCAGGCAGCGCACGGCGCTCGCCGCGTAGGTCATGGGCACCTGAGCCAGCGCACCGCCCAGGCGCACGCCGAGGCGGGTCACCGCACCGCGACCGTAGACGGTGATGCTCGACACGCGCGCGGCGACAAAGGTGATGTCGACGTCGGGATAGACGAACTCACCGGGATTGTCCTCGGGCAGGAAGGGCGGCGCGTTGCGCGGCTGCAGGTAGGGGCTGTCGTGGCGACGCAGGGGCGGCCCGACCAGCGTGGCCACGCGGTTCAGTGCGGTGCCCAGGCGAACACCGTGATAGCTCGCCGAGAGCTCATCCACCGGGCCTCGCGCCGCCGCCGCGCGCCGCGCGGCGGTTGCGCCGCAGGCGGTCGACGCCAGGGCAGCAAGGGTACACAGCAGAGCCAGAGCGCGGATCACGAGCGGGGACGGTATCCGCCGCGGCCGCCGCAGCCTCTGACGAGACGCCGGTCCTCTGAGAGCGCCGCACCGCTCGCTAGGATCGCCGTCCTCGTGACGGCGACGGTGAACAGGTCTGCAGCCGCGGTCCCACGCGACACGATGATCGGTGCGCGACCGCCACACCCACGGAGTCTGAGCCGTGCGTGAGACCTCACCCAGCGTCTTCTTAATCGCGCGCCCGGCGGTGGACCTGGACGCCATGAGTTCCTACCTGAAGGACGTCGGCGGCGACGGCTGGCTGGCGCGGCGCCGCCAGGAGGCCGACGAGCACCCCAACGGGGGCGAGCTGCTGGTCGAGTTCGGCGGACGCCTGTGCTACCGCAGCTGGGAGCCCGGCCTGAACCCCAACGTCACCCGGGTGCGCACCGATCAGCGCGAGTATTTCGCGAACATCCTGCGCAGCGCCCACGGCAGCGTCCTCGAGCACGCCAGCTACTCCTTTGCCCTGCGCAACGTCTCGCGCGTACTGACCCATGAGCTTGTTCGCCACCGGGCGGGCTCGGCGTTCAGCCAGGAGAGCCTGCGCTACGTGCGCCTGACCGACATAGGCTTCCGGGTGGCCCCGGCGCTTGACCCGCTGCGCGATCAGGTGATCGCCATCGTCGAGCAGCTCGAGGAGCTCCAGCGCAGCGCCGCCGACACCCTGGGCATCGATGCCGAGGGCGTGCCCTTCCACGTCAAGAAGGAGGCGACGTCCGCGCTGCGCCGCCTGGCTCCCATCGGCCTGAGCACCGACATCATGTGGACGGCCAACGTGCGCACCCTGCGTCACGTGATCGAGATGCGCACCGCGGAGGGCGCCGAGGAGGAGCTGCGCCTGGTCTTCGATCAAATCGCCCATGTCATGCGCTCCGAGGCGCCCGGGCTGTTTCAGGACTTCTGCCGCCATGACGACGGCTCCTGGGTACCCGAGTACGCCAAGGTCTAGGGTGCCCACCGCCTGCTGCGCACGAGCGCCCGGCGAGCTCCGAGCACGTGCCCTCCGTCGCTAGGAGCTCTGCGTCTCCCGCTGGCGCAGCTCGATGCGCCGGATCTTGCCCGTCAGGGTCTTGGGCAGCTCGCCGGTGAACTCGATCCGCCGCGGATAGGCGTAGGCCGAAAGCCGCTTGCGCACGAAGGATGAGATCTCCTGCGCCAACTCGTCGGAGGGGTCGTGACCCTCGGCGAGCACGATGAACGCCTTGACCACGTTGCCGCGGCGCTCATCGGGCGATGCGACCGCCGCGGCCTCGGCGACGGCGGGATGCTCCAGACAGGCCGACTCCACCTCGAAGGGGCCGATGCGATACCCGGCCGCGATAATCACGTCGTCGGCGCGGCCCTCGTACCAGACGTAGCCGTCCTCGTCCATGCGCGCCGCGTCCTTGGTGTGAAACCACTCGCCACCAAAGGTCTCCGCGCTCTCCTGCGCCAGGCGCCAGTAGCCCAGCGGGTAGTGCGGGTTCGACCGCGCCCGCAAACCGATCTCTCCGCGCTCGCCCTGGGCCACCGGGCGCTCGTCCTCGTCGAGGATGGCGACGTCCCATCCGGGCATTGGGCGTCCCATCGACCCCTCCCGCACCTCCATGAAGGGAAAGTTGCCGCACAGCGGGTAGGACTCGGTGAGCCCGTAGTAGTCGAGCACGGTGACCCCGTACTGCTCGCGCACCCAGCGGATGGCCTCAGGGTTCAGCGGCTCGCCCGCCGAACAGACGATGCGAAAGCGCTGCGGGTAGCGCTCCCCGGCGCCCTCGACGCTCATCATCGAACGGATCGCCGTCGGGGTGGCAAAGACGTTGGAGACCTCGTGGCGTGAGAGGAAGTCGAGCTGGCGATGGGGCTCAAAGCCGCCCTCTCGCTGCAGCACGCACTGCACGGCGCCCAACCTCCACGGCCCGAGCAGCGGCGCGATGCCCGCCGCCCACGCCCACTCGCCCATGCCGTGGAAGCGCTCTGACTCCTGCACGTCGTGGCAGTAGAGGAACTCCTCGTGGGCGAGCAGGTAGCGGTGCGCGTGCACGATGCCCTTGGCCAGCCCGGTGGTCCCCGAGGTGTAGTAGAGCTGGGCGGGATCGTCAGCCGACGTGTCGGCGGTGGCGAACGACGTGCTTGCGCCCTCCAACGTGCGCTCGTCGAGGATGAGCAGCTGCTCGACCAGGCTGGGGTCAAAGCGCTGGGCGTTGGCGGCGTCGGTGATGAGCACGCGCGGCTGTGAGTCCTCGAGACGATGGCGGATGCCGTCGTCGCCGTAGAGCACCGACATGGACAGCAGGATCGCCGCGAGCTTCCACGTGGCGAAGAACACCGCGGCCGTCTCGGGGGTGGGCGGGAGCACCACGGCGACACGGTCGCCGCGCGCCACCCCCAGTTGCGCAAGCACGTTGGCCGCCTGGTTGGCCAGGTCCTGGAGCTCACCCCAGGTCACCCGGCGCACCGTCCCCGAGAAGTGCTCGTGAACCATGGCCTGTGCGTCGCGCGGATGCTTGTCGCACACGTCGGCGGCGATGTTGTAGCGCTCGGGCACCTCCCAGCGGTGCTCGCGCACGACGCCCTCATATGTCCGCTGCGTGCTGGTGCTCATGCGTCCCTTTCCGGGGATGTTCACTCCTCCTGAGCCTGGAGCTCCTTGACACGGCCCTCCAGCTGGCCCATCACGTTGGGATCGCGCAGGGTCGTCACGTCACCCATCTCGCGCCCCTCGGCGATGTCGCGCAGCAGCCGGCGCATGATCTTCCCCGAGCGGGTCTTGGGCAGGTCGTCGGCCCAGATGATGCGCTTGGGGCGAGCGAGCTTGCCGATGCGCTTGGCCACCGTCTCGCGAATCGCGTTGACCGTCTCGTCGGTGCCCTCCTCGTCACCCTGCAGGGTGACGAACGCGGTGATGGCCTGGCCGGTGTCCTCGTCGGTCTGACCGATCACCGCGGCCTCGGCCACGTCGGGATGGGCCACGATGGCCGACTCAACCTCGGCGGTGGACATGCGATGGCCCGAGACGTTGACCACGTCGTCGATGCGCCCGATGACCCAGTAGTAGCCGTCGGGATCCTTGCGCGCCGCGTCGCCCACCACGTAGGTGTCCTTGCCGAGCTTGGAGAAGTAGGTCTCGACGAAGCGATCCTCCTCCTTGTACAGCGTCCGCAACATCGACGGCCACGGCCGCCGGAGCACGAGCAGGCCCTGGCCCTCGGCCAGTGGCTTGCCCTCGGACTCGTCGACCACGTCGGCCGAGACGCCCGGGAGCGGAGTGCCGGCCGAGCCGGGCTTGGCGTACTGCACCCCGGGCAGCGTGGTGATCATGATGCCCCCGGTCTCGGTCTGCCACCAGGTGTCGACGATCGGACAGCGCTCGCGCCCGATGACCTTGTAGTACC
>JAABUQ010004630.1_pt1 | contig 23201 bp, 21 predicted proteins | sample 5560001 | NCBI WGS metagenome assembly JAABUQ01 (sample SAMN10711888, study PRJNA513371) | rock metagenome | isolation source: Antarctica rocks | place: Antarctica: Victoria Land, Finger Mt nord | collected 2015-12-18 | reverse complement strand
TCGAGGCGCTTGGCGAAGGGCTTGGCCGAGCCGTCGCCTGCGCCTCGACGCCGGCCGCCTTGCCGAATGCCTGCTCGACCTTCGCCACGGCCTTGCGCAGCAGGTCGGCCAGCTTCTGTGCCATCTCGGCCATGGCGTCCTTGCCGGCCTCCCGACCGGGTAGTTTGGACGCCTGCTCGCCAAGCGTGGCGTCCATCTGCTCGAAGCGACCATCTGCCGCGGCTGGATCGAGCTTGCGGCTGTGCAGGTTGTTGGCCACCACGTATCGGTCTGCTGCGAACCTGTCGGCGGTGTCGGTCACAGCCTTGTATGCCGCCCCTGCCGCGGGACTGCGGAGCGCGGCATCGAAATCTGCACGCTCCGTAGCGTAGCGCCCTCCTGGCCGCATCTCGCCGATGACAGCAGGCATACCGCCGGGGTCCTGTGCAGCCACCCCTTCCAGCTTGCTCATGATGCCGCGGCCGGGTCCGTTGGTGAACTGTTCCATGGCGGCCAACATGGCGGTTCCAGACTTCTCCGCATTCTGGACCAGGCGCTCTGTCCTGCCATCGGCCAGCCGTTGCTCGAACTGGGCGATGCGCTGGCCGATGGCCGGAACCGGCACGCTCCATGGAGCGGGATCAAGGGATCGGGGGTTGCGCGTCGAGGATACGATCCTCTCAGCCACACCCTGGGACTGCGTCTGCACGGTCTCCACCTGTGGGTGGGGCTGTCCAGCGGCTGTGTTTGTAGCAGGTTGGGTGGTTACGGTTGCGTCAGTGACTCTGTTTACCGCAGCGGCCTCCACGGTAGCCGTCGCTTGTGGTTGGCCACTGCCTGGAGACGGCACGGCGTTGACGCGCTGTTCGATGCTGGCCGCGCCAGCGGGTGTTCCCGGCTCCTTGGCGGGTAGCGTCTTGTTGACGGCATCGCTTGTGCTAACGGTCACGGTCTGTTCGGCGGCGGGCCTGTCCTGGCCGGTCGGCATGGCGACCTTCTGCCCTGTTTGGAGAGCAGGATCGTCATTGCTCTTGGAGATGTCCGGGCTTCGGACGATGCCGGCGCGCTTCTCAAGGGCCTCGATCTTGGCGATTACCTCCGGGCCATCCTGTTGAGGATCAAGGCGGGCGACCTGCTGTGCGGTCCGCCGGATGTCTAGGATCAGCTCGCGATCGTCCAGTCCGGCTGTCTTGGCGACCAAGCCCTGCATGCGCTCGTCTTGCAAACCAGGGCTGGTGCTCGCGAGCGTCACCAACTCCGCGCGCAGCTCTGCAGGCATGCCGATGGGCTGCCCCCCTGCGTATTTTTCCATGTCTTGCACCGCATAGGCCGCTCCGGTGCGGTAGGATGGTTGATCGAGACGTCCCGGCTCCATCGCCTGCTCTGCTAGCTTGTCAACCATCCCGGCGAGGTCTGGATTAAGCAAGGCAAGCTTGGATTCGGTGGAGACCCGGTTCAGGAGAGTGATCACCTCGTGCAATGGGTCGGCCAGCTTTGCCGACGTTTCCACCAAAAGGTCTTGTGGAGGCGGTCGCAGCTTGGTTGCAGCGTTCGATCCATCAGGCATATTTGGCCCTTCTCTTGGATGTGTGGTTAGAATGTATCGGCTTTCAGCTTACTGCGATGCCATCTGTGGTGTCGGGATAGCCGGTGCTGCGCGAAGGCTCGCCGTCGCGGTCGCAGCGAGTTGAGCGGCCTCTACTGCACCATTCCTCTGGAGAACTCCGAATACCTGCCAAAGAATATAGTTGGTCATAGCTTGCTCAGAAGCTATCTCGACCAAAACTGATTTGGTTGGCATGCCCTGCAAGCCTGCGTGCCATGCTACGCCACTGATGCGCCGGTTCACTTCCAGGTCTTGGGCCTGAACCCACGATGCCGTTTCCGCTGACGGCAACCCTTGAGCCTGCAACTGCTGCTTCTGGCCCGAAGTCAGAATAACCGAACTGGTGCGCGAAGCAATGATGTCATTCAGAACACCGTTTGCCAACGACATCTGGGCATTGTACCCGCGCCGTTTTGCCTCTGCCTCTTGACCAGCAATTGACGTGAGCTGCCCGCCCCTCATCGCAGCGGGCGGAACTGGTTCTACTAATGTCCGTGAGTAGTCGTTGGCTGCGTTGATGCCATCTTGATCGGAGTATGAAAGCCGACCAAAGAGACTAGTCCAGCTTTGGTCGCCATTCTCAGTCTTGAGATTGGATGTGCTGCAAAGCCCTGCTTGCTGCTCATTCCTTGAACAGTAACGAGAAAGATGCAATTGACTCGCTGCTGCAGTTGCTTGTCCTTGTCCTGCCCAAGCTGGAGTATCTGGTCTCCCCTGACCCCGCTTGTCTGTGATTTCACTGATACCCTGGGATACCTTCCAAGACTGTCCTGCAGACACCGCGATGGTTTGCCCGTCATCTAGGGCCGCACAAGCCTGTGGCGTCACGACGTGTTCATCGCGGATTTGCGCGTTGCGCAGATCTCTGGCATTGCGAGCCATAACGGTATTGGATGCGTCCGCAATCTGCTCCTGGGCACCTATTGATGCCTTGGCGTAGTTGGCGCTCTGCGTGAAGCCAGCCGTCAGCTTGTCTCCCATGAGGTTGCCCATGTCGGTGACCTTGTCGCCGATCAGGTTGCCTATGTTGGTGACGGACTTTTCGACGTTCGTCACCGCGGTGGTGATCATGTTCTGCGCTTGCTGCAGCAGGAAATGCGTTATCACGTCGATGGTCGGCAGGTCCGCAAAGGCGGGGCCTGCGGAAATCATGGCGCCAAGGACCATGCCTGCCGTTGTTGCGAGAAGATACTTGCGCGTCATGGTGCTGGCTCCTTTATCGGCCATTGCCGGACGGCAGGGTGTAGCCAGTCGGCCCCTGCGCCTTGCCGTTGATGTACAAACCGCCGCCGTTGTTGCCGACGCCCACGCCGACACTGCCGATCGCGGCCCCGCCGCCGCCGAAGCTGAGCTTCGGGCAGAAGGTGCCGCCGCCAAGACCGCCGAAACCGATGTTGAAGCCGGTCACGGTCAATCCGCATTGCGCCGACCCAATGGCGCTCTGCCACGCGCTCTGCACGGTCGAGCAGATCTTGCCCTCCACGGAGTTGAGCAGTGAGGTGGGATCGAGAAGGTTGGTGAGCACGTTCAGGCCAACGCCGTTGAAGAAGTTGTCGAGACAGCTGAGCTGGGTGACGCTTTGCGGCGGCTTGATGGACTGATCGTCCGCGTTCATGCGCGCCGACATGCCCGCCGCAGCGGCCTGTGCGAGCGCGGTGCAGCCAGCGGTGTCGTCCGAAGCGCCCTGAGCGAACACGAGGCCGGGAAGGCAGGCCAGCAGCACTGCTAGGCTGGAACGGCGCATCATGCCGTTCCCTCCGCTTGCCCGGCGACCTGGCAGGCTGTGAGCAGGTTGGCGATGCGCCCCCGGTCGAAGATGCGGCTTAGCAGCGCGTTGCGGTACAACGCCTGCACGTTGAGGCGCAGAGCCGTGCCCTCTGCGGACGGGTCGCAGGTGAGGTAGGCCGCCGCAACCAGGTTGTGGTCCCGCATCGGCGGCGCCCCCAACCAGTCGAGCAGCCGCAGGCACCGCGGCTTGTCGAGGTGCGTCAGCAGCACGCCAAGGCGCTCCCGCACTGCGGCGTCCCGCAACAGGCGGCTCAGGCGCTGCGGGTCACGGGCCTGCGCGGCATCCAACGCCTGTCCGAGCTGGACCAGCAAGGGTTCGGCGCCTTCCGGCATGAAGGCTGCTGGGGAGAGGAGAGCGGCCTCGTTGTTTGGGTCTCGTGTGGCCAGCCAGTCGGCGACTACTTTTGCGCTTAGGTTGGGCATGATCCTCTGTCCATTGTGATGAGAGGACAGGATCACACCTATGGATGCGAACGGCGCCGAGATTTTATGGGACGATCAGCACGCCTCGGGGCGTGACGACGGCGCGGAGGTGAAGCGGCTGGACGACGGCCGCGATGACTTGGTTCCAGGGGCGTCCGCCCGACCAGTCCACTAGTGCGTCCTGGTCCACTTCTGGTGCGAAGCTAACCTGCAAGCTGGTCGGCACGATCTGGCGCAAGGCAAATGAGAGAGGTATCTGCCGCCCAAATCCGGTGGCTGAGACAACCCGGGGCTGTATCCTCGCGGAGACTCTTCTCCTATGGCTGGGCTGGCCGGGAGAGATGTCGGTTGGAGACGATATGTCGCTCGCTCCTGTTTGCGCGCCTTGGATTCGAAAGTCAGCTCTCGCAGAATGCCTATATAGGCACATAACTATCAGGAGCGGCAGCATTTTGCGAAATTTCATGAGGGCCTCGCTTGATGGTTCCACAAAGTGTTATGTCCGGATGCGAATGGAGACCCCTCTTGTTGGTCTGCCTCAGACTATCAGATCGCACAAAATCCCAGACACCAGGTCGTTGGATGCGACACGTTTGCACTCTTCTACTGCCATCAACGAAAACCTCTTCCATCTGCTTGTTGGTCAGCGCAGATACCGGACCCAGGGGAAACGTGGGTGTTTAATGTGTTAAGGCGCTGATCAGTAACTGGGGCAAAACCCCGGGCACGCAGTTGCAGCAGAACAAAGGTCAGAGTGGGTCGGTAACTCTACCACCTTGAATATATGCGGCTTTTTTCGTTCTTTTAGTGATATAGATTGGAATGCGGTTCGTCTTTGCCCGGGGTTTTGCCCCAGTTACGCTGATCATGATCAGCGTCCAGACCCACCGCTGACTTACAGCAGGATTTCCATATCACAGAGGCTATTTGTTGTTTTTACGTATCAACCGGCGCAACATGGCCTACTCAGGCACGTCGCGCACCACCTGGGCCGGCGCGTAGAAGCCCATCGAGGGGCTGTTCAGCAGAGCCGCGCAGAACACGTCGGGGTGGGCGAAGCGGTTCAACGGGCCGCAACAGCCGCCGGTGGTCGTCCGTCAGCGCCTAGCCAGACCCGTAGTCTCTGATCAGCGCACGGTCCTCTGGTGTCCACATCTCCCGCTCCAGACTGGGCAAACCCCCTGGAACGCCGCAACAGCCGTCGCGGTCACACCGTCAGACCTGGCTCACAACCCTTTTCAAAATGGGTTTTTATGGAACGGCGAGAGAACCGGCAGTTCGTCTTCTTACGATGACCAGCACGCCTTTGGGATCACAAGGCGCAAGTCTAGGCACCATGAGAGTGAGGAACAAACACCTTATGTTCCAGAAAGATCATTCCTTCCGCATGCCCGCGTAGCGGATAGGCCTTCCAACCGGGGCAATCTCGAAGCCGGTCAGACCAGGCCGCATTATGGCCGTGTCCGTCTGCTGCAGCATAACTGCAAAAGGGCTTCGCTCGATGTGGTCGCGTTGCATCTGATTATAGAGCGCTAGCCTCCGCCCCGCGTCCGCCTCCTTCACCGCTGCCAAGGCTTGAGCACTCAGCTCCTGGTCCTGCCATGCCGACCGCCAGGCGAGCGTGCGGTTGCGCGCATCTGGCCCGTTGTCGGTGTTCACGCAGAAGGCGGCGGCGTTGGTGTTGGGATCGAAGTAATCCGATCCCCAAGTGAGCAGAGCCAGCTGATGCTGACGCGCCCGGGTCTTGGTGATCACCTGGCGGCTTTCCCCTGCCAGCAACTTGACCCGGATGCCGGCCTGTCCGAGGTCGGCCTGCATCGCCTGGGCAATGTCGCCGTGCGGTGCTGCCGACTGGTGGTCCATCGTGACCTCGAAGCCGTTAGGCAGCCCTGCCTCGGCCAACAGCGTCCTCGCGCGCGCAGTGTCCTTGTGGAACGGCGTCGCTTCAAGCGCGGCCGGAAAGCCCTTCGGCAGGAAGGCTTGATGCACGCGGTAGGTGGTCGGCACGATGCTGCGCTGGACCGCCTCGTAGTCCATCGCCCACTTGATTGCCTGGCGCACGCCGGGTCGGGCCAACTCGGGATGCTGCTGGTTCATGGCCACGTACATCAGCAGGCCCCGGCCCTGCGATGACGTCGTGTAACCCTCAGCGCCTGCGAGAGAGCCGATCTGGTCGGCCGTCAGGTTGCGTGCGATATCGACGTCGCGGCCGCGCAGCAGCAGGAGCTGGGCCGACGGGTCAGGGACGTGCCGGATCAGAATTCGTGCGATTGCGGTTTTAGCCGTAGGATTGGCATCCAAGGCCACGCTCTCGCTGGGGCGCCAGCTTCGCACCACCCAGTCGCCTGAGCCGGCGCTGTTCGCCTTCAGCCAGGCATTGCCGAGGTCGCTGCCCTGCTGATGGGCCAGCACCGCCCTCTTCTCGACCACGCTGCCCACCGTCGAAGTGAGGCAATACAGCAGGAAGCTCGGTGCCCTGCGGTCGACAAGGCGCAAGACCAGGGTGTGGTCGTCCTGGGCATGGATGCGCTCGGCCACGTTGTCCTTGCTAAAGCCGAATTGCCCGATGATCGACGCCGGCTCCTTGTCCAGCATGATGGCACGCTGGAACGAGAACGCGGCATCCTCGGCGGTCACGGGGGTTCCCGAGGCGAACCGGGCATCCGGGCGGAGCCTGAAAGTATAGGCAAGCCCGTCCTCGCTGACGTCCCAGCTCTCGGCTAGGACGCCGCGCAGGACGGCCGGGTCAATGCGGTCCGGCGTCAATAGCCCCTGGTAACAGTTCCCGGCGATCTCGTTCCCGGAGGGCTCGAAGGTCTCCTGCGGGTCGAGCGAGGTAATATCGTCGATCTGCTTTGCCATCACGACGACATCGCGCGGCGTTGCCGCCCGCGCGTTAGAGGGAACAGCCAGCCGCGAGGTCGCAGCAGCGGCGGTTGTTCCAATTAGGATACGACGGGTCAGCATTAAGGTCGGCCTCTCGATGCGCGGTTGGATGACGTCAACGTCCAGTGCCCGGCCTAGCCAGGTCAGGCATAGCCGTCCCAGCCGTGCCCGCAGCCTTGAAGCCCTGGATCTTGAAGCTGAGATGACGCACGGCCTCCGGAGCGTCGGCCAGCTTGCGGATGTCGGCCCAGGTCTGCTTGAAGTTCGGGATGATCAGCTCGTTGGTTGCCCTGCTCACCACATTGCCGGCGGGACCGGCCGGATGGGCGAAAACCAAGAATGTCTCGTTGCGGCGCGTCTGCTGCTCCGGCCACACGATGGCCTGGGTGGCGCCGTTGCCGTTCCAAACCTCCACCAAGTCGCCCGGCCGCAGCTCAAGCTCCTCCACGTCGGCTGGGTGCATCAGCAGCGGCGGGAACGGGAAACGGTCGGAGACCAATGCATTATGCTGGTCGAGGAAGGCCGACTGCCAGATGTGGTTGGCACGTCCGTTGTTGATGAGGAAGCGGAAGCGCTCCTTCTCCTCCCGCTTGCCTTCAGCCTGCAGCCCGCGCCAGGGTGCCGCCCGGAACTCCGCCCGCCCGCCGGGACGGTCGAACACGCCATCCACGTACAGCCGCTCGGTACCGACGATCCTATCATCCTCGTAGCCGCGCGCGGGGGTCTGCACGCCGTTGGTCCCCATGGCGCGAAGGCGGTCGTAGGTGACGAACCCGCCGCCGTCCTCGTGGAGGTGGTAGCCGTCCATGAAAGCATCCTCCTCGGAACGCCAGTCGTATCCGCGGAAGCGGTCGGCTATGTCGGGCTTGCCTGATGCGCGCCAAGAAGTTTCCAGGGCGCGTGCAAGGCGGGCAACGATCATGCAGTCGGGCAGCGACTGGCCAGGCGGGTCCATATAGCGCTCGGTCAGACGCAACCGACGCTCGCCGTTCATGGACGTCAGGTTCATCTCGCCGGAGGTGGCCGCAGCCAGCACGACATGGGCGCAGCCTCCAATGGCCGACGGCACGATATCCACGTCCACGCTGAAAAGCCCACCTTTGCGGACCGCACCCATGATGGCCTCGACCAGCGCCGGACGGTCGCCGCCCGGGACGACATCCATGGCCTCCTTCACCAGGTCGGTACGCCGCTTGTAGACGCGCTTGAACTCGGCGGCGTCGAGCGTCGTCTTGAAGGCGTCGCAGCCCCACACATGATGCGTGCCGCCATGGCCGCCGATGAGCAGCCGGTCCACGTTCGGCGCGGGACGCCCGACATGGGCATCGGACGGGCGCACGTAGCCCTCCAAGTGGCCGCCCAACCGGACGCAGCCGCCGCCAGGCCGGCCCACGTTCCCGGTGGCCAGGCCGAGGTTCACGAGCGCCTGGTTCGTGCGGTAGTTGTCGTTGCCCCAGATCAGCCCCTTCTCGTAGGCGAACATGGTCCGCCTCCGGTGGCCCGCCTTCGGCTCGGCAATCCAGGAAGCGGCCTTGCGGATGCTCTCGGGTGACAGGCCGGTGATGGCGGCTGCATCCTCGACCGAGGTGCGGTTCGCGTCCACGGCCTCGGCGAAACCGGTCGTTGAAGCCTTGATGAACGGGCGGTCCACCCAGCCATGGTCGGCGATCAGGGTCAGCAACGCATTGAACAGCACGAGGTCCGTGCCCGAGTTGATCTGCAGGTGGAGCACGTTGTCCGGACCCGCCTCGGCCACCGCCGCATCGACGGTCACGGTACGGCGGGGGTCCACCATGACAAGCCGGGCCGGCGCGTGCGGCTCGCCCGGCAACTGCGCCTGCTTCTTGTCCAGGCTGGTCCCGCGCAGGTTCGGCACCCAGTGGTTCAGGAAGTAGTTGGTCTGGGCCTCAAGGCTGTTGGCGCCCACGATGAACAACGTGTCCGCGAGCTGGGCGTCCTGATAGCAGTTGTTCAGCTCTCGCACGCCCATGTCGCGCGTGCCATGTACCTCGCTGTTGTAGGCCGGGCGGTTGTGGATGCGGATATTCCGGACTTTCATGCTCTCGAAATACAGCTTGCCCGTTGCCCAGACGTTCTCGTAGCCGCCGCCGGCGCCGCCATGGTCGTAGGCCGAGACGATCAGGCCGTCCTCCCCCTGCTCTTCCACCACCCGTCGAGTGACGTCAGCAACCAGGGTCAGCGCGTCGTCCCAACTGGTCGGGCTGAGTGCGCCATAGCGCCATACAGCCGGCTCCGTCAGGCGTGCCCGTGAGCTGCCAGTGACCTGAGACGGTAGCATTTCCGCCATGCGGCCGCCGCGGATGGAGCCCAGGCCCGAGTTCACCACGCAATCGTAGTCCGGCTTGAGCACGATATGCACGTCGCGCCCGTCCTGCCGCACCACGTTGTACATCGAAGGTGCATACCAGGATGCACTCTCCGCAGCCTGCTGCCGGCTTAGGTCCGCCCCGAAGGCATTGCCGTCAGGCGCAGGGCTGCCCTGGCGGTTCACGTCCCAGGTGTAAGCCTTGTAGCCGCAGCCGACGATGCAGAAGTGGCACACCGCGGAGGTGGTCCGCGCGTCCCGGGGCGGAATGGGCAGCCGGTCGGTGTGGCGCTTGTAGGCCATGTCCGTGTCTCGCTCAGGTCAGGATGTTGCTGGTATGGCCATAGATCAGCTCGTCCACGCCTTCGGCCACGATGTCACCCTCAGCAGTGACGCGCAGCTTAAACTGCGGCAGGTTCTGCGTTGCGTGCCCCCAAACGAGCATGCCGCCCCGCTCGCAGTCATAGCGGCTGTAGTGCCCGGGGCAGCTCAGGGTCCTGTCGTCCGGACGGTAGAACAGCGGAAACCCCTTGTGCGGGCACTGCGTCGAGAAAGCGACGATATCTCCCTCTGGCCCGACACCGCCTTCGACCCCAACGCCCAGCTTGATCAGCAGCCCCGGGCTCTCGGCATCGGGATACGTGACAGCTTTGGGCTCGTTGACCCGCAGTTCCTCAAGGTTGCCCAAGCGCGAACTGGGGTAGGTCACGCGGGCGAGGCCAGAGGCCGGCGCGGACCGGGATGGTTGGGTCGTCACAGCTACCCCGCCAACTACGGCCACAGTGGCGCGTGTGAGAAACATCCGGCGTTGGGCATCAGCAAGCCTTTCACAGCCATTCACCTTTTCAGGTCCTCTCATAGGTGTTCAAGCGGCTACCGGGCCCGCACGGTGGACGGGCAACGCCAAGGACGTCACCCAGCTGACCACCAGCAATGCCGCTGAGCCGAACAGGCATCCAACCATGCCGTAAGCTTGGTAGAGCAGGCCGGAGAGCAGGATGCCTAACAGCCAGCCTGCAGCATTGGCCGCATAGTAGAAACCAACATCCTCGGCCGCTTTCTCCGACCCGGCATAAGCCAGGATCAGGTAGGAGTGCAGGGCTGAGTTGATGGAGAACGCGACGCCAAATAGAGCAAGGCCGCCTGCCACGACCAGGTCCGGATGCGCCGGAGCCGTTGCTAGCAAGACGCCGAGCAGGGCCGGTATCGCGGCAAGCCCGAGCGCCCACCAGCGCGCTGCCGGCACCTCGCGCGACAGGCCGTCGGCACTGTGCCTGACGAGAGCAGGGGTCAAAGCTTGCACAGCGCCGTATCCAATCGTCCAAGCCGCGAGAAACGCGCCCACCCCTGTGAACGTCCAGCCGTTGGCGTAGAGGAACACCGGTAGGCCGACGACGAACCACACCTCGCGCGCACCGAACAGACTGATCCGTGCTGCAGCAAGCAGGTTCACGCCGCGGGACTTGGCCAGGAACTCGCGTGCCGAGCGCGATGGCTTTGCCTTTCCCAGCAGAGGTGGAAGTGCGATCAGCACCCCAGCCAGCACGAGGCTGAGGCCAGCGGCCATGGTCCAGAGGGCGGCGTTGAAGCCGACCAATCCCAACAGCGCGCTGCCTAGGAAGAAGCCGACGCCCTTCATTGCATTCTTTGAACCGGTGAACCAGGCGACCCACCGGAAGAGCGCACCCGACGCGGCAGATGCCGTGAGCTTGATCGCCGACTTGGAAGCGGTCTTGGTCAAGTCCTTCGCGACACCCGACACACCCTGCGCTAGCACCACCCACGTCACGGAAACGCCCGCACTCCAGCTGGGATCAAGGGCGGACAGCATCAGCAGGCCGCTAATCTGCAGCGCCACTCCGATGGCGAGCATACGGGTGATGCCGAACCGTGCTGCAAGCCAGCCGCCGCCAAGGTTGGAAACGATGCCTGCGAACTCGTAGAGCAGGAACAGCAGCGCCAGGGTGAAGGTCGAGTAGCCTAACTGGTAGAAATGCAGCAGCACCAGCGTCCGCAACGCACCGTCGGTCAGGGTGAACCCCAAGTAGGCTGCTGTGACGACGGCATAATCGCGCGTTGTATTCATCCCAGGCGCTCACCGACGATGGTGGCGAGATCCACCATCCGGCAGGCATATCCCATCTCATTGTCATACCAGGCATACAGCTTCAAAGCCGTGCCGTCCGTCACCAGGGTGGACCCGGCATCAACCACCGCGCTCCGCGTGTCGGAAGCATAGTCGGCCGACACGAGCGGGCGTTCCTCGAAGCCCAATATGCCGGCCAGCAGCCCGGTCGCTGCCGCCTGGAGCAAAGCGTTGACTTCGGCAGCGTCCGTGCGTCGCGCCAGCTCAAAGACGGCATCCGTCAGCGACGCATTGAGCACTGGGACACGCACGGCATGGCCGTCCAGGCGCCCCCGCAGTTCGGGATAAATCAGCCCAATTGCCGTGGCGCTGCCGGTCGTGGTGGGTGCGAGGGATGTGAGCGCGCTGCGCGCGCGGCGCAGGTCCGCGTGCGGCGAGTCAACGACGACATTGGTGTTGGTCGGATTGTGCAGCGTGGTGATCTGACCATGCCGGATGCCAATTGCCTCATGCACGACCTTCACCAGGGGAGCCAGGCAGTTCGTCGTGCATGATGCAGCCGTCAGCAATGGCTGCGACTTGGGTTCGACCTGGTTGTCGTTGACACCCACAACTACATTCAGCGCCCCGGCCTTGACAGGAGCCGCAACGATCACCGCCTTAACGCCCCGTCGGAAGTAGCCTTGCAGCTGCTCAGCGGTTCGGAACCGGCCTGTGCATTCCAGCACCACGTCACAGCCCAAGTCACCCCAGGGCACGGCCGTCAAGTCGGTCTCGTTGGTGAACCCTAAACGCTTGTTGCCAATCAACAGGCCGCCTTCGGATTCGGCGGCAATCGAGGTACGCCAGCGTCTGTGCAGGGAGTCGAACTCCAAAAGGTGCGCTGCTGTTTTGCTGCCTCCCTTGACCTCGTTGACATGAACGACGTCCAGCCGGTTGCCTTGACGCGGGTCGTCTGAAGGCCGCTCTACTCCCCCAAATGCTGCCCTTAGTGAAAGGCGCCCAATACGCCCCAGGCCGTTGATCCCAACGCGCATCGTTTCCTACTCCTAATTTACCGCTTGGAGAACGGAGCTACCGATGTCCTGAAGGCGCGTCGTCAATGCCATTCGGTTCAGTGATGCGAATGGGAGGCTGGTAAACACGCTGATCCGCCGCAGCAGGGCGCCGTATAGTTCGTGCAGGAACACTTGCCGTTCAACGTCCCTGCCAACAAACTGCGCAGGGTCAGGCAGCGGCCAAGCTGCAGAGACAGGATCAATACCAAGCTCGCCACATATCCCGGCACTCGGGACCTCGCAGAGTTGGATGACAAAGTCCATCTCTGGCGCTCCTTGCATCGAAAACTCCGAGTAGTCTTTGCTTCTCAGGTCCGTCGTGTCGTGCCCCAGGGCTTTAAGGGTGGCGAGCACCTCTGCGCGGGGTCCGGTAGGCGACGGCATCGTGCCGCCAGAAAACGCATTGAACCGTCCGGCTCCGACCTTGTTGAGGATAGCCTCGGCCATGATGGAGCGGGCCGAGTTGTGGACGCAAAGGAACAGGACGTTGAGCGTCTTCGCCGGCCTAGTCGGAGCGCAGGACGAGGGACCACAAGCTGACCGCATAGGAACCTGAAGTGGGACCAAGGTTCCACAACGGCTTGGCTCGTTGCCACAGCAGGTTTCCGTCATAAAGGCGAACAGCTGCCGTAAAGCCTCGATGTGAACCGCATACCGTATAGTCCGACCGATCCTGGTCGCCCGCATCAATCCAATCATTTCGAGAGCGCGCAGGTGTGAGGACAGAGTGGAGCTTGGAATGTCTAGCAGCGTGGCAATCTCGCCTGCCGGCATTCCCGATGCGCCGGTTGACATGACCAGACGAAGCATTCTCAGCCGCATGTCCTTGCCAAGAGTCGTCAATGCCAACGCTGCCGAGGATGTCTCCATACTTCTAGAATACGCGAAAGCAACCGCAGGTTAACCCCAAGTCGCATTACACTTCTGTGACAAGCCCCTCCCAAAGGGTCATAATATCTTAAAATGGACGATGTAATAATTATTATTCAATACGGGAACGCTTTGATCTTGTTGACTCATTGCTAATCAAGGGTTGCCATCCGTCCCAATGGTATGCATATACTGCGCGAAGTAGGAAGAACGCGCACTCTTTACGATCTAGAGGTTACTTGTAGCGGCTTTACACGTATAAGTTTGGGAGATGATATCAGGTCGGCACGCACATACTGCGCAGCTAGCATCTGGCCGAGACTGGTGGCGCTGTTGAGAAGGAATATCGCTGGATGTATATGGTCCCACTCGTGTCCTTGCTGGTGACATCTCGTAGGTCGCACCCTGGTTAAGGTTGGCGGGTCTTAGTTATTATGGAGGAGCTAGGGTTGCAGGCACTTCAGGCAGATGCAGAGTCGGACCAGCAATGGGGAGATCCTATTGGATTGCAAGAATCCGATATACGCCTCGGGCTCCAGCGTGACGGTTTTATACGCAGCATCATTGTAGTTACTCGGCCTATTAGAGCGAAGAAGTCTGTTGAGCATGTTCTGTGGCTTCACCCTAGTTGGCTGCGGGGTTTCCATCCGTTCTGCTCACATCGAGGCCGCAGCATAAGGTCTTACAAAGATCTAGATCTTCTTTATACACACTGCAGAGATGAGTGGGGGTATTGCGGTGCCATAGTTATCAGGCTTCATGACGATCCAAAGATCGAACGGCTCAGACTTGCAGCTGCGCAATTTGCGGCGCGGCGAATGGCCCAATTGGTTGGTAATGAGGCGTTATTGGATTAGCATGCAACACTAAGCAGAATTGCACGGCCTGTCACGTACATCGCCATTGGCGGAGCCAGGCCGCGCAAGCCTGCTTAGCTTTTCATCTGTGCGCAAACCTCCAGAGGTTTGCTTAGGTTGTTTGCGCCACTGGTCAGTACTTTCCAGGCGATCATCCAACCTAAAGGTAATTTCGATGCGCGCCCTACTTCTATGTTCTGCCCTTGTCTGTGCACCAAGCCTCGCCTGCGCCCAATTGGGGGTCCGGTAGCAGCGATACCGGAAGTGCATTTCAGCTCATGTCATCACAGAAACCGAGATTGACCACGGCTTTACAGGTCATAGATTGATGTACGAGCTGCTGCGTTCAGGTGCTGTTCAACGACCGCCTTCGGGGCCAGGAGCAGTCCTTTCACATCAAACTCTGGTTTGATGCATCAGCTGCTGTGGCAACGCCGGTCAAATGCACTTCGGGCACCGTTGCTACGAACTCCCTACAACCAGTCGTTATGCCTGGCTTACATCGTCATGGCTACCTTCACAGCTTGGATCGAACTCGTCTGTTGGCTGAAACATTGGCTTGCATAAGGCAGGAGGCTTAGAAGACCAGATGACGTCACACGCCAGTAGCTCATGCGCAGCGTCTGTTCAGAGCAACTGCTTTGCCCAGTCTATCTCCCCTTCAGGTGAGCGCCATGTTTGAAACGAATATCAGTGACGCCGGTCTAGTTGAGCAGAGTGCCGAATTTCTTGACCTTCTTTCCAGCTATGGCCGGGGCTGCTACCTCCTTGAGGAGGCGGAGTCCAGTTCGACGGAGGCCCAGCATGTCAACGAAATCCAGCATCGTGTTGTAATTTCCGGCTGCCAGATGCGTGCCTCTTTCCTACGCATCGGCACGAGCACTGCTTATACTGAAGCAGGTATCCGTGCGAAGTGCAGCGCTATCCAGGGATATCTTTCAGTGTATCCAACTGAGGACACAGCAATCATGACCCTGATAAACTCTCTTGTTGAGGACATCATACGGTGCGTCGAGGCACCAGACACATAGTTCCTGGCGCCCTGTGGCAGCCAGTAACACCACTGGTGCGTCGCCAGCCCCGGTTGACCTGCCAACGTCCCTCTCCTTCTATCGGCCCAATGGAGACTCATACCTTCCGTTGACCCGGGCATCTAGACTTTCCCAACCAACTGGTTGTTATCAAGAGGGTGAAAAGTCGTACCGTTCTGAGCAGCTGTCTATCAGCCTGGGAGCGGCCTGGCTGCGTCTGGCACGAGGAGGATAAACTGGTATGAGTAAGGGACCCCACATCGCGGGCGAAGAGTCCAGCGATCAGGAATTCCTTCTGCTCCTAGTCGGAGGCCGAATACGCGCAGCACGGCAGCGTGCCAAGCTCAAGCAGTCGGATGTTGCTAATGCTATCGGAACCAAGCAGTCCTACATCGTGGGCCTCGAGGCAGGACAGGCCAACATCACCTTGAAAACTCTCGGGCGTGTTGCCGCGGCTCTTGGTGTCTCCCCTGTCTCCCTGTTCCTAGAAGAGGAGCAAGCAACTGGAGCGTCCGGGAACGTGGCAGTCCAACTCGGGCAGATGCTCTCCGCTGCGATGCAGGACACCGACCGCCTGGCCGACCTTCTTCGGCGAGCTCATGCACTGGTCGCCGGAGAGGGGGGCGAACCTCGGCCGACCACCCAATCCTAGCAAAAAAATCACATATAACTGATAATATCTCTGGATAACGGTATCAGACATATGTAATATCACTTCTGACTGATGTGTCAGAGGGCTATGATGCAGCTATCTATTAGGTTGAACACCAGCGGCAGTCCGATGACCCCTCAAGTGGGTCTCCAGGACGATACCCTGATCGGTATGGTTGCGAAGGGGCACGGCATCGAGGCGCTGTGCCTGTTCCTGGACGTCCTACAAGTTGATCTGCTGGCGCGTGTGGTCGCCCTAGACCTCTACACCCCCCACAACGGCGCCGTTCGCCGAACGAACAGGATTCGCAATGCCTGGCAAATCGGAGAGATCAGACAGCTCATAAGTTTGTGGCAGCTGAGTCTCAGCTCCCAATATATCTCGCTCAAGCTGGGACGCTCCCAGGGAAGCATACGCGCCAAGACACGTTGGCTGGGCCTGCCACGGCGTCCCCGCGGCAGCATCGTCCACGACTATGCAGAAACACCCGTCAAGCCGGCAACGACCAAGCGCACGCGCTGGGACAACGACCTTTCCATGGAGGTCATCAACCGCATCCTGGCCTACCAGCACTACATCGCCGTTGCCCGTGACCTGAACCTCACGCCCGCCCAGGTGCGCTCCAAGATCAAGATCCTCGGGTTGCCGAAAAACCGCGACCGCAAGCTGTTGATCTTGGACTACCGCCCCGACAGCCCCGAGGCGAAGGCCCTGCGCGCTACACAAACCATAAAGTACTGCAAGGAGTGGGGCAGGGTGTTCGTGGTCCAGTCAGGCGACCGCTTCTCGACCTGCCCAGCTTACCGGGGGACCCGGGAATACAAGCACAGAATGGACATGTATGGCTGACCCGGACGCCACGCCGTCAAGCCGCATCCCGTTCGCGTCTTGCCAGGAGACACTGGTTCCATGATGAACCAATCCGCTGCGGTCGGGCGCAGGCTCTCTGATCCGGAATTCTCGCAGAAGCTGCTGCGCCGCTCCTTCCTCGTCAACACTGTCCAGGGCGGGGCCATCCTGGCGCTCGTGGGCGACCGCATCTGGCGCGACCACCATCTGCCGCAGCCGCACTACTTCTACACCAACGGCAGGGACACTCCGCGCGAGGTGTTTCCGCTCGACAGCCCGGTGATGAGCGACTCCGACATGCTGATCTGGACGGTCAGCGCCGTGTGCGCGGTGTTCACCGTAAATTTCAAGGACTACCGCACCCAGCTCAACAAGGCTGGCGAGCGCTTTACCGACCGCGGCTGGGACGCCTACGCCAACGCCTTCAAGGGCGTCGGCAACCTCGCCAAAATCCAGAGCGCCCGGTTGATCGGCACCGCCACGCCGGAGAAGGCTGCCGTCATCAGGGGCAAGGGCGTCATCGGCGACCTGTACACCTACAAGGTCGAGATCCCGCTCATCGTCGTCTTCGAGAACGACAACGTCAACAACGCCCAGCACCTGATCGTCAGCGTCGTGGTGATCCGCACCATCGAGCCTGACCACCCGGATGGCATTGCCATCGACCAGCTCACCGCCATCCCCATCTAGCTTCAGGAGCAGACACCGTGCGCGCCAGAACACCCGCTGCCGCTGCCCTTGCCTGCATGGTGGCCTGCTTTCCGCTGCAGGGGTGGGCGCAGGGGCAGATTACCGTGCGCCCGTCGCAGGGGGACGTTGACGCCGACCTGGACCGCCAGGCGCAGGGCATCGCCCGACGGCGCAACCTGCCGCTCACGGGCGAGATGATCGACGACCTGGCCCGCGCCCATGGCCAGGTCCGCGAGGCCGAGGAGCGGGCGATGCAGGGCAGCATCGCGCTGCCGGCGACGCGCTCGGTCAACATCTCGCTTGGCCCCGGGGGCGCCACCCCGATCCTGGAGGCGGTGCGGGGCTATCCCACCGCAATCGCCTTCTTGGACAGCACCGGCCAGCCCTGGCCCATCATCTGGGACACCAACAGCAATCCCAACGTGGACAACAGCGGCTTCGACGTGAGCGTGCCCGAGAAGGGCAGCAACGTCATGCAGATCATTCCCCGGTCGGCCGCTCCCCGCGGGGGACTGCTGGTCTACCTCAAGGCGCACCGGTGCCCCTGACCTTCATGGTGATCGCCGGCCGGGAGCGCTACGACGCCCGCGTGGACGCGCGCGTCGCCGACCGCGGGCCAAACGCCAAGGTGCAGATCATCACCCGGCCGAACACCCCTGAAACCGGCGCCGCCTACCTGACGGCGATGCTGGACGGCACGCCACCGGCCGAGGCGGTGCCGCTGGCGGTATCCGGCGTGTCGCCCGACGAGGTGCGGGCCTGGCGCATGGGAGGGCGTGTCTACCTCCGCACCCGCTACACCGTGATCTCCCCGGAGTGGGTGGCATTCGAGGCCGGCCCGTCCGGCGTGTCGATCTACGCCCTGCCCGCCACGCCCATCGTCCTGTTGTCAGCCAATGGCCGCTCGGTTTCCGCGCGCCTGACGGAGCAGTGATCCATGTCCTTGAAGCTCACTCCTTACCGCGTGTTCAGCGGCCAAGCTGGCAACGGACCACGCCGGCTGGCGATCATGGGCACCGCGGCCACCCTCATCCTCGCAACGGTGGGTGGGTTCGCCCTGGTCAGCACCCCAACCGCACCCGTCAGCAAGGCGGCCAAGGTGCCGAACGCCGACCCGCTGCCGGGCGGTCCGAACGGCTCGCCCTACTTCAACCAGCTGGCGCGCGAACAGGCCAAGGAGCAGGGCCGGGAAGCGGAGGCGGCGGGCCGGTCCTACGTAGCGCCGCTGGAAGGCAGCACGCCGCCGGAGCCGACGCCGCGCATCGTCATCGCCGATCCGGTCATCCCGGTGCCGGTGCCGCGCACCGGGCCGACCCCGCCCCCGGCCGTGACCATGCAGGCCAATCCCTTCGCGCCGCCGGCATCCGGCACGCCCGCATCGGCCTCCGTGCAGCGCGTGTCGGACACCAACCCGCAGCCCAAGGTCGATGAGCAACAGGTGGCGGCCTATGACGCCGCCATGAAGGCGCTGTTTACCCGCCTGAACGGCAAGGCGGCTGAAACCAAGAACTGGGAGAAGAAGGAGGACGCCGCGGAGCGCGGAAGCCAGACCGAGCGGGGCAGGCAACCGGAGAACGGGCCGGACGGTCTCGCGCGCGCGCGCAACGTCTCGACCACCGGGGCGTCCTCCACCTCGTCCTCGCCCGCATCGCGGCGTGCAGGGCGCGTGCTGATGCCGGCCGACCGCGGCGTGTATGCCGTCAACAAGCTGGCGGTGAGTTCGGACGGCGGCGGCCCGGTGATCGTCGAGGCGCAGTCAGGCCCCATCGCCGGCGACCGCATGCGCGGCGCCTTCGAGCAGAAGGGCGACCGCCTGGTCGTCATGCTGACCAGCCTGACCCACAATGGCCGCGACATCCCGATCCAGGCCATCGTGGTCACGCCAGATACCATGGAAACCACGGTCGCGTCCCGCGTCGAGCAGCATTACCTGGAGCGCTTCGCCCTGCCGGCGGCGGCGGCATTCGTGGCCGGGCTGGGCCAGGCGCTGGCGCAGTCCAACACCACATCGGTGCTCAGCCCGTTCGGCGGTGCGACCGGCTTCACGCGCCTCAATCTCGGCCAGCAGCTCGGCGTGGCGGCCGGCGCCAGCGGCGCGCAGATCGGCCAAACGCTGCAGCAGTCCGCGCCCAAGAAGGCGACCGTCTATCTGGACGCCAACACGCCGGTCGGCGTGGTGTTCCTGGCTTCTGTTGAGGAGCCGGAATAAGCCGCTCCGGGGCTAGTGCCGTTCGCATCGCCCCCGGCGACACTTCCTGCGTCAACATGCGCAGGTGATCCATGGACTCTCACATCCTGTCAGGCTCGGACATGCTGCCGCCTGACACCCATCCCTCCCCCGACCAAGACCAGCTTCTCGACACCCACGAGGAGGATGCTCGTCTTTCTGCTGGCGCAGCACCGCACGCGCTCCAGTCAGACGACCATGACGAAGAGGATGCTCGCCTTTCTGCTGGCGCAGCACCGCATGCGCCGCAGTCAGATGACCATACCTCCCGTTCCGACCAGGACCACGGCGAGCGCCTGGAGCAGCCCGCTCCTGCGATGCCCACCGCCATCTCGCCACCGGAGATGGTGCCCGGCGCCGAGCTGACCATGCCTGGCGAGGACGACGGCGACCTGGACACTCCAGCGACGCCGGAAGCCGCTCCCGCTGCCACGGGACAGCGCTCTTCCCGCAACGCGCTGCTCGGCACCGCTGCCGCCCTGGCACTGGGCATGCTCGCCGCCGGTGGCGGCTACTACGCCTGGACGGCGAGGGCGCCCTCCTCTGCTGCCTCTGACGGCATGGCCTCCAGCGGCACGGTCATCCCAGCTCCCGTTCGCCCGTCCCAGGTGCTGGCCGCGAACCAGGCGGAGCAGGCATCGCCGGGTGCTGCCCTGCCGGCGCGGCCCATGCCCGCCCCGCCCCGGACTGAGCCGCGGTCCTCGGCGCGGCGGGTGCCCGTGCCGTCGGTGGATGGCGACGCCGCGGAAATCCTGAGCTTGCGCGCAGGGGGGCAGCAGGCTGCCGCTTCCGCGCCACCTCCGCCTGTGGTTCCGGAAGCAACGAGTGCTGCAGCGCTTCCCCCCTCGCCTTCGGCTGAAGCTGCCGCAGCTCCTCCAGCCCTTCCGGCCCCGGTCCGTCCTGCGGTGTCGGCAGAGGCTGCACCTGCATCAACACCGGCAGCTGCGCCAAGCAGCGTGGTGCCCACCCTGCCTTCGCCTGCCTCCAACCCGCCTGATGCGGCGGACGTCGCAGCGACGTTCAGGCCCGCATTCATGACGCCGTAGGCGCAGGTGGACGTGCTCGCCCTGGTGACACAGATGGGCGCCCTTGTGCGCGACATGCGCGACGAGAACGCCGCCCTCCGTTCCCAGGTGGCGATGCTGACCGAGACGGTGCAGGGCAGGACCACCGACTTCGAGCAGCGGCTCAACCTCGCCGAGGCCCGCAACTCCGTTGCCGCCGCCGTGGGTGCCGGGCACCGGCCGGTCGTGACCCCGATCCTGTCCACCTCCGGCGCCAGTGGCGGCGTGACGCGCGCCATCGCCGCGGCGCCTGGCACCGCCCGCACCGTGCGCGACTACCGCGTGCAGGCGGCCTCGCCCGGCACTGCGGTGCTGGCCGACGTCAACGCCCCACCTGGTCAGGCCGCCGGCTTGCAGGTCAAAGCGGGCGAGATGGTGCCGGGGGTCGGCCGCGTCGTCAGCATCGCGCAGCGCGGCACCGCTTGGGTGGTGCAGACCGACCACGGCGTCATCCAGTAACGGAGACGAGCCATGCAGGGCTTCACCAACCTGGCTGCCGACTTCGGCCAGGCCATCGCCGTCCTGATCCCGCTGATCTGCTACCTCGGCGCCGGCTTCTTCCTCCTCGCCAGCGGTTGGGGCCTGTGGCACCTGAGCAAGCCCGGCAGCTTCTGGGAACGGCACCCCTGGGTGCCGTTCGTGACGCCGCTGTTCGCCGGCATCTTGCTGTCCTTCGACAAGTTCCTCAACTTCGGCGCGGCCACCATGGGCGGCGGCGCGCAGTCCTCGATGGACAGCAGCATGACCAGCTACCTGCCGCCCACCGTTGATCCCAGCACCCTGCTTGGCGCGACGCCCGAGGACACGCTGCTGAACATCATCAGCATGTTCATCTACTTCTTCCGCAGCTACGGCGCGCTGGTCGTGCTGCTCGGCGTGTTCAGCCTCAAGTCCGTCGTGGAAGGCAACCGGAAGGGGGCCACCAGCCTGTCCATCATCATGATCGGCTTCGGCTTCGGCTTCTGCATCATGAACGTGGACAGCATCGCCACGGCCGTCGTGCAAAAGTTCAACTGACCCGCCGGCAGGAACCGGCAGTTTTCTTCGCATGAACGTTTCCCGTTCGCATCCTGGGCTGAGACCTTGGTTGCTGAGGGAGACCCCCCCTCGGCAACCACAGGAGCCCATCGTGGCAGACAAAACCCTCCTCGTTCCTTGCTTGACCATCACTCCCGCCTCTAAGCCGATGCTGCTGCGCCGCCGCCTAGCGACCGTGGCCTACACCTTCGGTGTCCTGGCGATGTCCGCTTCCCACAATATCGCTCAGGCCGCCGCTGGTGCTGGCGGCAACACCCTGGGCGGTCGCATGTCGGCTGTATCGGACGACATGACCACCGGCGGCGGCACCTTGCTGACGCTGTTCGGCTTCATCCTCGGCGGCTTCGCCCTGCTCGCTGGCGGCTGGACCATCTACCAGCACACCAAGAACCCGAACGGCCAGGCCAAGCTCGGCTACGACGTCGCCGGCGTGCTGGCCGGCGGCTTCTTCCTGACCATCGCCTCAATCGCGACGTTCAGCGCGCAGACCATCTCCGGCGCCGCCGCCAGCAGCGACGGCACCTCCAAGCAGATGAAGTTCCAGTAAGGGGCGCCGCGATCACATGCGCCTCCTGCCTCTCGTCCCGTCCGCCCACCTCACGGCCTGGACCGCCGTTGCGGACACGGAGAGGGCGCAGCAGGCGCACCCTGCCGCCCTGGCCCGTGACGGCCACACCTGCCGGTTCTGTGGCTTCCGTGCCCAGGTCCGGCAGGGGGTGGTCCACCTCGACGGCAACCGCGCCAATCCGGCGCTCGACAACCTCGCCACCGCCTGCCTGCTCTGTGACGCCGTGCAGGACCTCGGCCGGCCCACGACCGTGCAGGAGATGCTGCTGGTCTGGCTGCCGGAGATGAGCCAGGCCGTGCTGAACGGCCTCGTGCGCGGCATCCACCAGGTCCTGCACGGGGAGGGGCAGTCCCCCGTGCAAGGCAGCCGCCCCCGCCAGGACACGCCGGCCGTGCGCGCCGCCTGGCGTGCCTACGCCGCCCTGGCCGCGCGCGCGCCGGCTGCCGAGCTGCACGTCGGCACCAGCTCGCCGCGCGAGCTGGCCAGCGCCCTCCTCGACATGCCGCCGGCCACCTACGCCCGCCGCGCCGCGCTGCTCGGCAGCACCCGCGTGCTGCACCGGGGCCGTCACTTCCGCGACGGCACCGACGTGTACCCCGGCATCCTGGGCGACTGGGCCAGGGCCGGCGCAGCCGTGACCCTGCCCGCCTTCCCCACCCTGTCCTGATCGGAACCCGCCATGTTCGGTTCGCTTGCCAAACTCCTGGCCGCGCTGTCGCTCAAGCTGCGCCAGCCGCTGTTCGTTCTGCGACCTGGAAACCTCGGACGGCGCCACACTGGTGGGCAAGCGGGGAGAGTGTGTCAGCGTCCTGCAGGTGCAGGGCCTGCGCAAGATGACGCTGCGCCGTGACGTGGAGGCTATCGCCGAGGGGCTGCGCATGGACCTGTCCGGCTCCCTCGACGGGCCGGGCCATGCCATCCAGGGCTGGTTTGCCTGCGACCCCGACCTCTCCGGGCCGGAGATCGAGCGCAACCTGCGCGGCAGCCGCACCATGGCGCGCGAGATCGGCCTGAGCATCCCCGACATCTTCGCCGAGCGTGAGCGCATGTGGCCTCGCATCATGCGCTGGGAGGCCTGCTACCTCGTCATCTGGTCCAAGCCGAGCCTGCTGACCCGCGAGGAGAAGAAGCAGAGCAGGGCCGAGCGCAACGCGGCCAGCAAGGGCGCCCCGCGCATGACGGACGTGCAGAACCCCTTCCTGG
>JAABUQ010004629.1_pt1 | contig 23205 bp, 22 predicted proteins | sample 5560001 | NCBI WGS metagenome assembly JAABUQ01 (sample SAMN10711888, study PRJNA513371) | rock metagenome | isolation source: Antarctica rocks | place: Antarctica: Victoria Land, Finger Mt nord | collected 2015-12-18 | reverse complement strand
AATCGAGAACCCGGATGCCTGCTAATGGTCCCGCCATGCGCTCCCCTCCGAATTACGCAATCATCGTCTCACTGGTCATGGGTGTCGGTGGGTGCGATGCTCCCTCTGCACCCATAATGCCGCGCAATGCTCAGGAATCGAGCCAGATCCTTTCTTCATGCCAGTAGGACAAGAACACCGGGGACTGCGGCGAAAGGAAGGCCGGAGTGCTCTTCACGCGCTTGCTCAGAATGTAGTTCTGGGGCTGCAACCAGATGAATCCCCACCACGCCGTGTTGTACCAGAGGGTTTGCAGATTCTTGTAAATCTCCTGCCGTTTCTGCACGTCATACGTCGCGCGCCCCAGGTCGAACTGCTTGTGAATCTCGTCAATCTCCGGGCCGGTCGCGCGGATGTATGCCGCCGGTCCCGTACTCGCCCACGAGAGCGAGAGTTGATCCGGGTCAACCGCAGTGCCCGTGCGCTGAGTGCCCATGTCGAAGTCGTTCTGCTTGCGGACGCGATCGCCCCAGGCGACGCGTTCGAGGGCGGAGATCTGGGCTTTGATGCCGATCTTATCGAGCATCTGCTGAATGATCTGCGCCTGCTGCTGATCGGCCTCGCGCGTGATGACGACCAGATCAATCTGCAACTCACTCGGCGCCCCGGACGCAGCCATCAGGGACTTCGCCTTCGCCAGATCGTAGCCGTAGTAGGGAGCGGACTCATCATAGCCAATGACGCCCGGTGTCAAGTCATATCGCTGCGGGATGCCAACGCCGGCTCCGACCGCTTTTGCAATCGCATCGCGATCAATCGCGTAATGCACGGCCTGACGGAGTTTGAGATTGTCTTTGAACGGTCCCTTCTGGCCATTGAAGAAGAAGCGATACCGGTTACCGAGCGTCTGGTCTTCGAGATACACAAGGTTCGTGTCGCTCTTCGCGGTAATAGCGTCGCGCCCGAGGATGAAGTCGGTGATATCGGCATTTCCCGAGCGCATTTCGGTGAGCCGCACCGAGTCATCGGGGATGAAACGATAGACGATCTTATCCAGATAGGGGATCGGGTTGCCATCCGCGTCTTTGTCCCAATAATTCTCGTTGCGGTTCAAGGAGAGTTGCGCGCCACTCTGGAACTTCTCGAAGACGAACGGGCCGGTACCGACCGCCTGGAGATTCAGCCCATCCTGCCCCAACTTGTCGAAGGCCGCCTTGGAAGTGATACCGGTTGTCGTGGTCACATCGCTGATCGCGGCGAGCAATGCCGCATCGGGGCCCGTCAGGTTGATTTTCACGGTGTAATCATCAATGACGGTCGCCGGATTCTTCTCATCTACGCCGAGGAGATTGGGTTTCGCCAGCGACTTCGGATTCTGCATCCATTGCTGGGCATTCCAGGCGACGACATCCGCCTTCAAGTCGGAGCCGTCGTGGAACTTGACGCCCTGGCGGAGCTTGAATGTGGCGCTCGTGTCGCCGAGGTCCCATGACAGCGCGAGTCCCGGTGTTGGGCCCCATCGGCCATCCGTCCCCTTGCGCCAGCGGATAAGCCAGTCATAGCACGCCGATGGCGCCGGACCCGTCGCGAGGACGGGCCACATCGTCGTCCAGTCATTAACGACGACCGCTCGGAGGGTGCCGCCGCGCTTCGGTTTCCCGGCGCTTGCTTGGCCCGCTACCGTCGGTTGCTTGCTTGCCGCGGAACTGCTGGTCACACTGGCAGCAGCAGCGGCCGTTGAACCGGTCGTAGCTGGAGCCGATCCGCTCGTTGCCGCAGCGGTAGCCGTTGGGGCCGTACTCGATGAACCGCACGCCGCAAGAATCGCACTGACTGCTGAGGCGGAGACACTGAGCGCGGCCGCGCGTCGGAGAAAGACCCGCCGATACATACGCTCCACTGACTGCGGCGATCTGGAACCTACCATGGTTCTTCCCTCTCCTCACTCCTCCAAAGGACGCTGTACTCAAGCCGCTGTACCACGACCACGATCGCGCCCACTTCGCGGCGTCTCAGCCGATCCGGGGCATTCGTGCCGCCCGGGCCATCCGCAATTCGTTCGGATGCACAACGCGAGTGCTCTGAAAGCGGCGGCAATACCCGTGCAAGCACGGTGTGTTTCGTATCGCGAGACGGCGTTGCAAAATCGAGCATAACATGGTACGGTTCGCGATGTCAACGGACGATGGTGCAATCTCGCGAGACATGCCCCGTTTTCGTCGGATAACATGTGCGGCTTCCTTCCACCGTTACAATGTGCGGCAGTCACGCTTGGCAAGGATGGTGGTCGACTGCGATGGACGAATTTCTTTCTTGCGGCATCCACGCGGTGCGTGGAGAACCGAAGTCGGAGGGGAACGCTAGTGGCGACACAGGATTCCGTGCAATCCGTCCGACGTGCGCTGCATCTGCTCAATTCTTTTACCCCGGAGCGGACCCAGTGGTCAGTTGGGGACTTGTCCCGGACCACCGGGCTTCATAAGAGCGTCGTGGCGCGCTTAATGACGACGATGGCGTCCGAGGGCTTTCTCGTCCAGGATGAAGGGAACAAGGCATATACGATTGGCCCGCAGGTCTTCGCCATCGGGAGCGTCTACGAACCGCGCATGTTCCTCGACCGGGTAGCGCGGCCGATCATGCAAGAGTTGGCAATGGCCTGTGGCCAGACATGCGCGCTCGGCATCCCGTCGGGCCAGCAATTCATGTACGTCATCGTGGTCGAGAACCCACGGGCTACGACCTTCCGGATTACGGTGGAGGCTGGTCGGCGGCGTCCGTACCACGCCGCCGCCGTGGGGAAGGTGCTGCTCGCGAACATGCCGGAGGAGCAGACCGAACGCATTCTCGACGATGTGTCCCTCACCAAGCTCACCGCGTATACGATCGACTCGATCGACGCGTTGCGGGCGGAACTAACCGAGGTGCGACGTACGGGCGTCGCGTTCAGCGGCCAGGAGTCGGTGCCCGGCGTCGGGGCGGTCGCGGCCGGCATCCGGAACGCGAATGGGTACTGTGTCGCGGGACTCAACGTCGTGTACCCGTTCCATCTCGTGAACGGCGAAGAACGCGAGAAGCTGACGTGTTTGACACAGGATGCTGCTCATCGCATATCGGAGCGGGTTGGCTGTCTCGCCCTGTAGCGGAAGAATGACAACGAGAAAGGCGTGTCAGGGTGACAGACAAAGGAGGTCGCGTATCGGAGAGCAGTCCGTCCCATCGCAGGATTTGGTAGCGATCACCGCACGGTATACCGCGCGACAGGAGGCCGAGACGTGTGTGAGATTTATATGGGCAACAGCGCAACCCTCGTCGAACCATTGAGTGCGGAACAGATCGACGCGATGCCTCTCTATGACTGGGACGTTGCCATGATCGGTGATATGGCGCCGCCGTTTACCTTCACGGTCACCGAGGAGAGCATCGCCAACTATTGCACCGCAGTCCGCAATGAGAACCCGCTGTATCTCGATCCGGAGCGCGCGCGCCAGGGGCCCTTCGGGGGCATTATCGCCCCGCCCACGTTTGTTTTCACATGCGCGCCGATGCGGCGGAATGAGGTCATGCATGCGCGCGGCTATGCCTCGCCGGAGGAGAAGGCGGATCGTGCTACGCCGTATGCAAAGTCGGAGATCTTTTTCCAGCGGCCGATCCGTCCCGGCGACGAGATCACCTCGGTCGCCCGCCTCGACGACAAATATGAGCGGCGCGGGAATCAGTTCATCACCTGGCGCGTGAACGCGCAGGATGCGCGCGGCGAACCGGTGGTGGAATATACGTACACGATTATCTGGCGACAAGCGCCCCGTGATCCAAGCGCCGCCCCGTCCCTGAAAGCACCCGCGCAGGAGTCCGCCACCCCACCGGAGACCGCGCAGGCACTGCCGACGCTCACGAAGATCGAGTCCCAGGAAGCAATCGATCAGTTCGCTGCATTGACCCATGTGCGGCCCCGAGCCAATCATCACAGCCTGCATAGCGATCCCGAATTCGCCCAGCGCACGATCTTCGGTGGCACCGTCAATATGGGGGTCGCAACGGCCGCCTATTGCGCGGAGGCCATTGAGCGAGCACACGGACCGGGCGCACTGCTTCAGCCCGGCGCACGGCTTGAGTACAAGGGAATTCGACCGATCCGGGCCGGATATGAGATCACGGTGAGCGGCTATACGATCACGGCCCCCGATAGTGGGCGGGAATGCCAGCTCTCCGTGCATAATCAGGACGGGATATTGTGTGGGGTGGCAGTGGCGACAATCCCTACGGCGTAACGCAACCGCAGCCACGAAAAGCGCGCCGACAGATACGCTGCGACTGGTGATTACTACTGGTCGCAGCATGTTCGTTCGTATCAGGTACCTACGGTAGCATCGGCACATCATCCAAAAATCTTCGAACGACCTCCGCGAACACTACGGGATTGTCGCCCATCACCGAATGGGCGGCGTTCGGAACGGTCACGATGCGGACGCGAGGGGCGAGCGATTCGAGCGCGGGAACGAACTCATCCGCGAGATGGCTCCCTTCGCCCGCCCGCACATAGAGGAGCGGGCACGGCAAGGTGGTGAGCGCGGACCACATCGCCTGGAAGTCGGGTGGCAGGCGCGGTCGTTCAGGGTCGCGTAGTTTCTTGTCGTATTTCCACGTCCACTGCCCGTCGGACAGCTGGCACGTGTTGTATTGCAGCGTACGCAGGAGTCCAGCTTTGGTTCGGCGTGGATTGAGGCGCGCCGCATGATCTGCAAATGCGTCGAGCGACGGGAAGGTGTCCGGGCCTTGCGTGAATCGCTGAATCGCGCTCGCTCCGTGACGCGGCCCGAGCGTGCTATCGACAATGACGAGCGCCCGCAGGCGCTCCGGCATTTGCGTCGCGGCCAGGAGCGCTACGCTTCCTCCGAGCGAGTGCCCAACAAGCACAAGCGACGAGAGCCCAAGGGCGCGGACGAAGGTGACGAGGTCGGCCGCATGGCGCTCGCGACGGTAATCGCCATCCGGCGCCCACTCGCTCTCACCGTGTCCGCGATGATCGAGAACATACACATGGAAATCCGTGCGCGCCGTGAGGCTGAAGAAATCCCACGCATGTGCGGTGACGGCGAAGCCATGGAGGAGCACCATCGGCGGTTTTCCTTCCGTCCCCCAGTCGAGATAGTGCAATCGCAAGCCATCAACCATGCAAAAGCGATCGGTCGGTGGACGGATATCGCTCACAGGGAGGCGACGCTCGTGCGCCGCTGCGACGGTGGCGGCAAAGAGATCACTGTCGGGCATCCTATCTTCTCTCCTTTGCCGTACGTCTGTCACGAGGGCGGGTGCAACGCCGGACATCATCTGTGGGGCGATTGTACACCCGTGAGGCTTGAGACAAGAACGTTGGAATACCTTCGGTATCGAAGCGCGGCGAGATCGGTAAGCGTCTCTTCGTCAAATCACCTCCGGCTATCATTCATGTCGTACGGTCAATCAAATCACCTTGTGTAATCGTCATCTCCGATGTATACAACTGCGGACTGCAAGCACAGGACGAATGTCTGCAATGGTCGGGAACCGCCGTGGCCGCCCGATGTCTGGTCGGCCGTGCGATGCGTCAGCGAAGGGGGAATGTAACATGGACCTTGCGCCGATTAATCCGTCGGACTATCGGGATGCACTGCGGGAGCCGGAGATGCTGGCCCGCCTCGAGCGCAACATGCGATCGGTCGGCGTGAGTCGTCGCGCCTTCCTCTCATTCGCCGCAACCGTTGCGGGCACGGCCGCCCTCGCCGCTTGTGGAGGCGGCACGAGCCCCACCGCCACATCAGCTCCCACCACGCCGCCGTCTGCTGCAGCCGCTCCGACCATCGCACCGACGGCGGCTGCGGCCACGGTCGCGGTACCGCCGACGAGCGCTGCTTCCGTTCCCTCCGCCGCGCCGTTAGGAGAGCAGGACAAAACGGGGGCGATGCGGTGTGCTGACCCCGTCCGTCCGTTGGTGCGCTTGACACCGCGATACGTCCCCACCAGGGCAATCGCATCTAAATCCGTCTCGCCGTACATTCCTCGCTCGGATGCATCATCGACCGATGAATCGCACCCGACGCTCGTCTCTGGCAGCGCTTGGCGTCCGAAATCGTCGTTCTGGGAGCGGATCGTGGCAGAATGGGCAACGACATGACGGTAACGTGAGCCAGATTCCTGAGAAAAGTCGGTGAAAACCGCCAAGAATTTAGATGCGATTGCCCTGATGAGGCAATGCGATGGGTCCAACTATCCGACTAAACTATGGTACAATCGAAATCTCTTCTTCCTCGGCGGTTCTACAGTTCGGTTGTTCTCAGTGGGGGAAGCATCATGGCGCGACTGAAGATCGGTATTATTGGATGTGGTGCGATCGCGCAGATTCAGCATCTGCCGCATCTCCGGGAACTTGACGACCAATTCGCAATTGGTGGCCTCGCGGATCTCTCGCCGAAACTGCTCGAAGTCGTTGGTGAGGAATACGGCGTGCCGCCGGAGCGGCGCTTCCTCGATTATCGTGAAATGGTTCATAGTGACATTGACGGCGTGGTTGTCTGCCCCTCGGGATCACACGCCGCGCCGAGTATCGCCGCTGCTGAAGCAGGCAAACACATTTTGGTGGAGAAACCAATGTGCACGACGGTCGGCGAAGCGGAAGCGATGGTCGCAGCGGCGGACAAGGCGGGCGTTGTTCTGATGGTGGCGTACATGAAGCGACATGAGCCGGCGTACCGGTTTGCCCAGGCGCATGTGCGCGAGATGTCCGACGTACGCTTCATCCAGGTCAATCACCTGCACCCAGACAACGATCTCCATACTGCGGAGTTCAAGGTCCACCGCTTCAATGATCTCCCCGCAGGCATTCGCGAATCTTCTATCGCCGAGCATGACCGCCTCGTCGCGGAAGCACTCGGCTATCCGAATGGCGCGCGTCTCCCCCAGGATATCAAAAGCGCGTATAACCTGATCCTCGGGAGTATGATCCATGACATCGGCAACTTGCATGGCATATTCGGCCCGCCGGAAGGTGTGCGTAGTGCGGAGATCTGGGCGGATGGCCGCGCGGTCAGTACCGTACTGGAATACAACGACAGCAAACGCGCTGTCTGTTCCTGGGTAGACTTGCCGGAGTTGTGGGATTTCAAGGAGACGCTGGAGGTCTACGGTTCCCGCGAGCGCGTGCTCGTCTCTTTCCCGACTGGCTTCGCGCGCGGGCTGCCCTCCTCTGTCTGGCTGCATGGGATGGAAGCGGACCGTACACCGTGGCGGAAGGAATATACCTGGCACGATAACCCATTCAAAATCGAGCTGATGCACTTCGGCGACGTTATCCGCGCTGGCGAGCAGCCGATCACGACGGGCCGCGATGCCATTGCAGATGTCCAACTCGTCGGTGACATCGTGAGGACGTATCTCGGGCGCTAGCGCGACGTACGAAGAGATTCGCTCTCCCTTGTCTCACTGGGAAGAGCACAATGGGAGGAGTAGGGCCATGCCGCTCGAAGTCTTCGATTACCGCACGGATGTGAAGAATATCTTCATCACGCCGGAGATGCGTTCCCGCATCATGCGCATGGAACCGGGTACCGTCAGCCCCGGCCACACACACGATCTTGGACACGAGGTCTTCCTGGTCCTGGAAGGGCAGGCTGAATTCACGATTGATGGCAAGTCCGCGATTCTGGGTCCCGGTCAGTTGTGCTTCGCGCGGGCGGATCAATGGCACGAGGTCCGCTGTGTCGGGGACAAGCCGATGACGATGTACCTTTCCGTTACGCCACATTTGGAGCCGACACATACGCAGTGGGATCACGAGGGCGGTACCAAACTCCCGTATCGCTACGGCGCCTCGACGCGTCATGAGCGCCTCGCGCGCATCGATGCGCCAGAATCGACCGAAACGCTTCTCGCCCGTCATCTGACCGCTTCCCGTGCGCTCGCGGATGCCGCAGTTGCGAATGTGGCCGCGCAGGACGCTGCCGCGACCGACCTTCAGGAAGCAATAGCGGCAGGCGATGCCGCCACCGCAAAAGCCGCAATTGACACAATGTGGCGCTCGATTTATACGACGTACAGGCAGTTGCAGGCGATGGAACAAGCTTGGAATGACCTTTCGCCAGCCGTGGCAGGAGGATAGCAGACATACCCGCAGTCGCATGAGCCGGGTAATGCGCGAAGCGCCCTCATGAACAGGGCCGTACCCTCACGCCACTTTGTCGCAACGTATGGCGACGCACTTGCTGACCTTGACCGCGCTGGCGACTCCTACTCGCTAGCCAAGACGCTTATTCAATTTGGGGTCGAGGAAATCCCGAAGCGTGTCACCAAAGAGATTGGCGGCAAGTACGGTCAAGGCGATCGCCGTACCGGGGAAGATAACGAGCCACCAGGGCGGCTTAAAGGACTGCGCCAACACGCCGCCGAGCATGTTGCCGAGGCTCGCGGTTGGCGGGGGGATGCCCACCCCGAGGAAACTCAAGGCCGCCTCCGTGAAAATCGCCCCACCAAGGTTGATGGATGCGATCACCAGCATCGGCGCAATCGTCTGCGGCGCAACCTGCCGCAGCATGATCCGTGCCGGTGATGCGCCAACGCATTTCGCTGCCTCCACGAACGCCGTCTCCTTCATCGCCAATACCACCGAGCGCGTGATACGCGTACCTAACGGGATCTGGGTAATACCGATCGCGATGATCACTGTCCGGAGGCCCGGTCCCAGGCTGACGGAGAGGAGCAGTGCGAGAATCAACGTCGGGAAGGAACTTAACACTTCGATAAGCCGCTGGCTGACAATGTCGTACGCGCCGCCGATGTAGCCGCTGGTCACGCCCCAGATCGTCCCGATGGACGCGCCGAGAGCGACGGAAAGCATGCTTACCAAGAGGCTAATTCGCAATCCATAGATGATCCGCGAAAGAACGTCCCGACCAAGATTGTCGGTACCGAGCAGGTAATGCACTGACGGCGGCTTACGCGTCATCAGATAGTTTGCCTTCAAGGGATCGAAGGGCGCGACCTGTCCGGCGAAGATCGCGATGCATACGATCATCACGAGGAAGACCACTGCTGCCATCCCGAGCGGCGACGACCGCATGAAACGCCGTATGGCGCCAAAGAGCGCGCGTCCCGCGTCCGGCCGCGTAATGACCGCGCGATCTTTCACCGAAGGAATCGAAGTAGCCTGTGCCATCTCCCGACCTCACCCCCGGCTCCTCTCTCCATGAGGGTAGAGAGGGGAACAACACTCTTCCTCACTTGTTCATCACTGGTACCGAATACGCGGGTCGATCCAACCGTAACTGAGATCCACGATCAGGTTGATGACGACGAAGACCACCGCGTACAGCAGCACGAGGTTCTGGATCACCATCCAATCCCGACTGCTCAACGCCTGCACGAGGTAGGTGCCGAGACCCGGCACGCCGAATGCCGTCTCCGTCGCCACCGCCCCACCGATCAACCCGCCCAGAGCCGCGCCGGAGGTCGTGACAACCGGCAGGAGCGCATTGCGGAAGACGTGCCGCGAGATCACCAGCATCTCCCGCACGCCCTTCGCCCGCGCGGTACGCACATAGTCCTCCCCGAGCGATTCGAGCACGGCGGAGCGCGTCATGCGGGCGAGCGTGGCCGCTAACCCGAGGCCGAGCGCGAGCGCTGGGCCGATCACCATTTGCATGTTTCTGACCGGGTCCTGCCAGAGTTGCATGATCGTCAGCGGAGGCCGCCATGTGAAGACGAGGACGAGGACGAGGATGGCCGAGAGGCCGATCCAGAAACTCGGGATGGCGAGGAACATTGTCATGAAGAGCCGGACGATGTTATCCAGCCACGAATTGCGGCGCGTCGCCGAGAGGATGCCGAGTGGGACGCCAGCCAGCCATGAAAAGAGCACGGCGAATAGCGCGATCTCCAGCGAGATCATCCCTCGCCGCAATACCACGGCGCTGATCGGTTCCTTGTTCCAGAAGGAGTGGCCAAGATTGCCGTGCGCGACGTCCACAATCCAACTGACGTATTGCTGCGGCAGTGGCTTGTCGAGTCCAAGGCTGGCGCGCGCGGCGGCAAGGTCGGCCTTGCTCAGGACATATTGCCCACCGCCTCCTTCGTTCGCGATGCTGGCGATCGGGTCACCGGGCAGGATCCGCATCGCGACGAAGATCAAAACGGTAATGCCAAAGATCGTCGGAATCGCCGTTAATAATCGGCGCATCAAGTATCGCTGCACAGCCTGTCGTCTCTTTCCGCGTTACTTATCTAACCACGCCGTTTCCACGCGTCCCCATTCGAGCTGGACGCGCTTATCGAGTGCGAGGCCCTTGACGTTGGCACGCCACATCAGCAGGTGATCGGTATATCCGATGAAGAGCCATGGCGGGTCCTGGTCGAGTACGTCCTGTATTTGATCGAGGAGCACGCGCCGTTTCGCCGAGTCGAGTTCCCGGTCCGACTGCTGCAGGAGGTCGTCGAACTTCGGGTTGCTGTAGCCGCCGAAATTCTGCGAGCCGCCGGTCTTGAAGTACGTGTTGCCGATCGGCGAGAAGTCCGAGATCGGGCCGCCAGGTGTGTCGAGCACGAGGGTGAACCGCCCTGCTTTCTCGTCTTCGACCAAGAGCGAACGCTCCGCCACGCGGATTTTGATATCGATATTCAGCGCGCGCTTCAGTTGGTCCTGAATCGCGGGGGACATGATCTCCGCGTGCGGCGGCACCGAGGCGGAGAGCAGTTCGACGCCCTGAATGCCATTGGGAAAGCCCGCGTCCGCCAGCAGTTTCTTGGCGTCCGCGATGTCCTGCGCCTTGTCTGGGCGGTAACCGGGGAGCGTCGCAATCGTCTCGCGCGGCGTCGCGAACTCACCGCCGTGCGGCACCCAGCGTGTGAGGTCAATTTGCTCCTGCGTGATATACGCCTGAATGAGCCCCTGCTTATTGAGCGCGAGGTTGATCGCGCGGCGCACGCGAGGATCGTCAAATGGCTTCTGCTTCGTATTGATAATCACCTGGTACGCTGAGAAGGAGGTCACGCGGTTCGTCTTGATCATGTCGGTCTTCTTTGCGCCCTCATCCCACGTCTCCTTTGAGACGTTCCACGAGAGATCCGCCTGCCCAGTGAGCACCGCTGTACCGCGATCCGACCACGCAGCGACATGGATCAGTTCAAGTGTGTCGAGGTACGGTAGGTCCTTGTTCCAGTAGTTCGGGTTCTTGACGAGCGTCCATTTCTCTGCCTCTTTGTACTCCTTGAACATGAATGCCCCCGTCCCCGGCGGGACTTGCACCTTGCGGAGATCGTTATTGTTCGCGTCCAGCGTCTTCTTGGCGTAGATCGCCTGCGTCGTGTCCGTCAGCAAGAGAAGAAAGATCGCGGACGGCTCCTTCATCGTAAACTTCACCGTCAACGGATCTACCGCCTCTACCTTCGCGACCGTCGAGTACCGGTCTTTGAGGAGACTGACAACGCCCTGCGGCGGGAAGATCATCCGGTTGTAGGTCGCGACCACATCCGCCGCGGTGAGGGGCGTGCCGTCGTGGAACGTCACCCCGTTACGGAGTTTGAAGGTATAGGCGAGGCCATCCGGGGCAACTTCCCACTTCTCCGCCACGTCCGGCACGATCGTCTTGAGGCCATCCACGGGATTGAGGCGCACGAGTTGATTGTAGAGATGGCAAAGGACCGCAGCAGTGGCGCCCTGCTGCATATCGTAGTTCGAGGTCGTCACGCCGAAGGCGAGCCGCAGAGTGCCACCACGCTTCGGGTTCGGCTCCGGTGCTTTGAGGATACCGGCATCCGTCGCCGGGGAGGCCGCCGAGGTCGTGGACACCGGGGCGGTGGTTGGGGCGGGCGCCGGTGTCGGGATCGGCGCGGAGGTTGCCGGGGCCACCGCAGGTGCGGAAGTTGCCCCCGTCGCAGGCGTGGTGGTTGGATTCGAGGAACTCCCGCACGCGGCAAGGAAAGCCGCGACGGCGCTACTGGCGAAACCTGCGGCGGCCAGCCGTTTCGTGAACTGCCGCCGGGTCAGCCGCCCCGACTGGAAGGCGTCAAATATCGCGACAACACGATCGTCCAGCGCCATTTGGCTTCCTCCTTGAGAACCTTTTTCCTACAGAGGCACAGAGATCACGGAGCAAGAAAGGAAGTGCCAGCGCACCGCGATAGACGAATCAGTCACTCCATCGCCCATATTTTCCTCGGCTTGTCTGTGGCACTGTGTCTTCTCCGCTACCCCCACGAGCCGACGCGTGCGGAAGACCGTCAATGGCGTGACGACGGTAGGGAGCGCCTACTGACTGACAATCCGTGCAACGCAACAGATCATGACTTACACGAGAGTACGAAAGTACAATAGGATGGGGCCTCCGGTTTGTCAAGGGCGTGTATCTGACATCCGGACATAACTCGGCTACTCTGCGAACGGGAACGCATCTCGGCATGAAATGCCTGCGGCTGATCCCCGTGCTGGCACGCAAAATCAACGCACCCTTCCATCCGCCGATCTGCAGAATGGCTCGAAATCCACCACTCGTTTTCCTTGATATCACTCTCTTCATCGAGTTATGTCCGGATGTCAGCGTGTATGGGTTCGGTACGTCCGCTACGGATGGATGCTGAAACGATCAGCGAGGAATTCAATCGGCGTGCGCATCCCAAGAGCTTGGTGCGGTCGAACCTCATTGTACCTCACCTCCCCGTCACGGCCCGCTTCCTGCATGTTCGGCATGCTGCCCAGAGGGCGCCCGGTTTCTCCGCCATAACACTCCCACCATTCCTCACGAAACGTCCGATTCATCCGCGCAACGTGTCCGTTCAGCTTCGGACTGTGCGGCGGGAGCACCCGGAGCGGAATCTTCTCTACCTGACATTCCGCCTCGCACGCGGCCATGAACTCGCTGCCGCCATCAATCTGGATTGCCTTGATGGGGAAGGGAAAGCGGGCGCGCACTTCGCCGAGGAACTCCTTTGCCGTGCCCGCTGTCGCCGTGCCGCGCACGCCGACAACGCCATACCGCGAGACGACATCGACCGCCGAGCAGTGATAGCGAACGACACCGGGCACGGGAGAGAGGCGCATCGTGTCGATCTCCACTATACCGCCCAGAGGGCACCCGCCGGGCCGCTCGTTCGTGATTGGCACGCCCTTCGGTTTGCGCTCTTGCGTGGGGGCGGGCATGGCGCGATCGGGGCGTCGCGCGGGCGGGGCGGGGTTCGATGAGCAGTCGGCGCTGGCGCAGATACCTCAGGATGCGGCCAACCATCGAGACCGAGAGGATGATGCCCTGCCGGATGAGCAAGATGACGAGTGTTGCCTTCCCCCAGCGCGGATACTGCCTGCGTAGCGTGAGCACCGCGTCCACTTCCTGCGTTCCCCACGTTCGTTGCCGAACGGTCTGCGGACGGGAAGAACGATCTTCGCGGCTCGCCAGATTGCCCGCATCGAACCGTTTCTGCCAGCGATTGAGGGTGGAACGAGGAATGTCGAAATGCCGACCGGTCTGCGCGACGCTGTGCGTTTTTCGATAATCGAGCCATTTCAGTCGTTGTTTGGCGCGTTTACTGAGCCGATGGGCGTGCGGCAGCGGCCGTACGCCCATCGGCAGGGCCGAGAAGAGCGTAACGCTGCTGCCGCTGCCGACCACTTTGAGCGTGGCATGCGCGGATCGGGTAGACTTGGGCATGACGGCGGGCGCCCTTTGGGCAGCATCCTGAATGATTGGCGTGAGCACCTAATCACCTTCAGGATACGTTCCCGTTCTTCTTTCCTCCACCCGTTGCGCACCTATCTGAACCTACACGCCCCGCGCAACTCCCGGCGGGGCGGGCTGGCGGTATCGGCCGACGGCGTCGCGATAGGAACGGTCATGGCTGCTTCCCTGTGCGCTCTGGCACGCATGAAACCCAGCAATCCGCCGGAAAGTGGCAGCGGCATTTTAGCATAAAGGTTCGTCCCAAAACGTCCCTGGCCAGTTTGATAACGTTTGATGCCTCTCCTGCGAAGGAGAGGCGTGGACGCCGCAGGATGGTTCCTGCTCATTGGCTCGTGTCCGTCTCGCCGCATATGCTGACGAGACATTCGCCGAGACGGACACGCGCCTCGACGCGGGTGGCAGGGAAGAAGAGCACATATCCCGAAAGATTCCCACCCCCATCGCGAGAATCTGTGCGCACGGACGCTCCCGGTGCGCCCGCTCCCGACGTCCCGCGCGCCATCGATCACGGTCACGATTGGCGTTCAGCCAGCATCCCGGCCATCGCTGACGACTACCACCGATCGCGCCGCTGCCGCTGGCATGTGTACGTACGTTCCATTTCGTGCTACTCTGAGTGCCGATAAGGAAACATTATCGGTTGTTAGACAGGTTCGGCTCGACGATTCGATATATGCGACATTCTACGGAGATTCACGAGGCCAGTCGCAACTCATTAGCGATACGCTTGCGAACGTAGTCTTATACAACTACACTTGTGGACAATCGTGCTTTAGGGCTTCTGGGAGAGGGGATGAGAAACTGTGGGAGTCGGGAGCCGACCCTTCGTCGATCGCGCTGCGGAACTCGTTGCGCTCCGCGACATCGCGGGGCGGGATGGGCCCGCGTTACTCCTCATTTACGGGCGCCGTCGTGTCGGCAAGACCTATCTCCTTGACTACGCATGGCGTGGTCAGCGCGTCTTCTATTATCTCGCCGCCAATGCCACCGCGGAACTGAACCGGCGCGAACTGCTGCGCGAACTCGCGGAGTGGTCCGGGCGCGATCTCGACGCGCGCGAGTATCCCACATGGCGCACCGTCTTCCGCCTCTTCGCCGATCTTGCCGCCGATGGGCCGCTGATCGTCGTCCTCGACGAGTTCCAGTACCTGATGCACCAGAAGGACGACGATGTCGCCTCGCAACTCGTCGCCGTCTGGGATCGCGAGGTGCGCGACCGCCCGCTCACCCTCGCCCTCAGCGGGTCGGCCGTCGCGATGATGGAGCGGCTCACCGACGGGGGGCAGCCCCTCTACGGGCGCTTCGCCCACGTCGCGAGGCTCACCCCGTTCGACTACTGCGACGCTGCGGCGATGCTCCCTGGCCGCCCCGTGCGCGATGCCGCCTACCTGTACGGGGCCCTCGGCGGGCTGCCGCGCAATCTCGCCGCCGTCCGGCCCGGCGAACCCGTCGCCGACGCGCTCACGCGCGTCATGCTCCGCCCCAGCGGCGAGGTCCACGTCCAGGTCGCGAACCTGATCACCCAGGAGCAGGGCATCCGCAGCCCGGCGGAGTACCAGGCGGTCCTCGCCGCCGTCGCCCGCGGCGCGACGCTGACCAATGAGGTCGCCCAGCAGACCGGGCTCGACCACCCCGCCGTCCGCCGCATCCTCGACGCCCTCGAGGTGCTGGGGCTGGTGCGGCGCGAGCGCAACTTCGCCGCGCCCGACAATGCCCCCTGGTGGCACCGCGTCGCCGATCACGCGGTCGGCTTCTGGTACACCTTCGTCGACGCCAATCGCAGCCGCCTGGCGTGGGAAGGCGCGAGCGACACAGTGTGGGCGGAACGCGTCGCCCCCTATCTCGACAGCTACATGGGCAAGGTCTTCGAGGCAATGTGCGCGGACGCCTATCGCCGTTTCCACACGGCGTGGGCCCTGCCCGCCGCGCGGGAGTGGGCGCGCTGGGAGGGGCAGGACCGGAATCGCCGCTCCATCGAGATCGATTTGGTCGCGCACCTCGATGATGGCAACATCCTTACGGGCGAGATCAAGTGGTCCGCGCGGCCCGTGGACGTCGGCATCCACCACGATCTGACACGCGACCTCGAGGATCTCGGCAACTCCGGCCACGGCTGGGCACGCACGGCGGGCGAGGGGCCACGCCTCTATATTTCGGCCGCAGGCTTCACCAAACGCTTCCGGCAGCTCGCCGCACGGCAGGGCAACACGCACCTCGTCACCCTCGACGATCTCTACGCGGAAACCGCTGTCGCAAACCGCGACGAATAATGAGGAGGGCCGCACATGAGCGAGACGGCACCGACCACCACACCCGCGCGTGCCGGCCAATCGCCCGCCGGCGCGATCGTGCCGGGTGATATCGCGCGGACGCGGGCGTACATTGATGCCGCGACGGCGCCCAACACCCGGCGCGCCTATCGCAGCGACTGGGACGATTTCGCCCGTTGGTGCGCGGCGCACGGGCTCCCGTCGCTGCCCGCGACGCCGGAGACGGTCGCGCTCTACCTCGCCGCCTTGGCCCAGGTGGCGAAGGTGAGCACCGTCGGCCGCCGCCTCACCGCGATCGCCAAGGCGCACCGGGCAGCTGGATACGAGACGCCGACGAAGAGTGAGGCGGTCCACCTGACGATGCGCGGCATCCGCCGCACCCACGGCGTCGCGCCGACCCAGAAGGCCCCCGCCGTCCTCGCCGACCTGCGCGCGATGCTCGCGGTCCTCCCCGACACGCTCATCGGCACCCGCGATCGGGCGCTCCTGCTCCTCGGCTTCGCCGGCGCCTTCCGTCGCTCCGAGCTGGTATCGCTCGACGTCGCCGATCTGGCCTTCGGCGAGCGGGGCATGACCGTGACGCTGCGGCGCTCGAAGGGCGACCAGGAGGGCGAGGGGGCGAAGAAGGGCATCCCCTTCGGGCGGCATGCGCTCACCTGCCCGGTCGGCGCGGTGCGGGACTACATGGATATGTCGGGGATCAGCGAGGGGCCGCTCTTCCGACCGATCAATCGCCATGGTCAGGTGGGGAAGTTTCGGCTGGGGGACAAGGCTGTGGCATTGGTCGTCAAGCGGGCGGCAGAGGTCGCCGGGCTCGATCCGACGCAGTATGCTGGGCACTCGTTGCGCGCGGGCCTAGCGACATCAGCGGCGGCGGGCGGGGCGCAGGAGCGGGATATCATGCGCCAGACCGGCTACCGCTCCGTCCAGATGCTCCGCCGTTACAGGGATAACTATCTAGGGCAGACACAGGATAACGGCCCTCTTTCTCGTAGAGATGCCAGAGTCCCAGTCCGCGCGTGAGATGCCCCTGCGAATCCAGGTCGATCACAAGTACCCGCTGACCGCGTGCGACGAATGCCGCACTGAGATTGTGCGCGATCGTCGTCTTACCGACGCCGCCCTTCTGATTGATGACCGCGACGACCCGTGCTTTCTCCCTCATAGCGTACGTTCAGTCAAGGAGGATATATGCCCTTTGGGACACCACGAAATCATGCGTTGCGCGTTGAGCGCAAACCCCGTCAGGGGATGGCAGGTCTCTCGCACTCTTGATACCGCTGGCGAAGTCACCGGATCGACATACGAATGAAGCAGAACAAGGAAGGGCGACCGCTGTGCCAGGGCCGATTTCGCGAAGTCTCGGACTTCGCCAGCGGTGTCGGGATTGTGGGTAAGCCCACGATGCGAACCGTAGATTCTCAATGCTGATACCGCGTGCTACAATCCCCGCACTAGCGAGAGCAAACATGCTCGTGCAACGAGGTATGACGAAGCGTAAGGGGGTTACCAGACGATGCGTATCGCAGTTGCGGGTAAAGGCGGGGCTGGCAAGACAACAATCTCGGCAACAATGGCGCGCCTCTTCGCCCAGCGGGGGTTCCGCGTCAATGCGCTCGACGACGACCCGAACCCGAACCTCGCCAATGCGCTCGGGTTGACGGCGAGTCAGGTGGAGAAACTGCGCGGCATCGCGCGCGAAGACATCATGGAGGAGCGCGTCGATGCCCACAATCATGCGTCGCTCTATCTGACGATTCCCTTCGAAAGGGTAATTGATGATTACGGAGTCGTCGGCCCGGATGGGGTCCGGATGCTGATGATGACCGCGCTGCAGGGCGCGGGGAAGGGCTGACTCTGCGGTCAGCACGCCGCGGTCCGCGGCGTCGTCGCAGAACTTGGCACCTTGCGCCCCGACGATGTGACGGTCCTCGACATGGAGGCTTCCATTGAGCATTTGAGTCGCGGGACGCTCCGTGATGTCGAGACGCTGCTGATCGTCACCGAGCCGTACTTCCGCGCTCTCGAGACGCTGGGGCGGACGGTGCCCCTCGCCCGCGATCTCGGCATCCCGCAGGTGTACGTCATCGCCAACAAGGTCCGCTCCGAGCGCGACGAGGAGACGATCCGCGCGTACACTGCGCGCCTCGGCTTGGACCTCCTCGCGGTCGTCCCATTTGATGAGGCAGCGCAGGAAGCGGACCGCGCGAATCAGGCGCTCGTCGAATACCGACCGGATGCACCCGCCGTTCAAGCAATCGCGCGGATCGTTGACGCGCTTTCCTCGCAGGCGACGGTCGCCCGCTAGTCCATTGCAGATGCGCGCACCATTTTGGTGCGCGCATTGCGCGTACGGGAGACCTCCCATTATGACGACCGGACGGCCACAGTTCACCGTCACGCCGATTGGTGTCGTCCATCGCCCCGGTATGGCCGATGGCGCGCGCAGCGAGCCGGGTACGTACTTCGATCCCTTCGCCGAATCCATCATCGAGATCTTCCCCGAATGGGAAGCGGGGCTCATGCGCATCGAGGAGTTCAGCCACCTCGTCGTGGTCCTCTTCATGGATCGCACTGACCCGCTCACGCCGGAGGGCCGGCTCGTGTGGCGCATGGAGAATCGAGAGGATCTGCCCGCTGTCGGCCTCTTTGCCACGCGCAGCCCGCAGCGGCCGAACCCGATTGGTCTCAGCTATCCGAAGCTCGTGCGTCGTGATGGACGCAACCTCCATATCATCGGTACGGACGCGTGGCCCGGTACACCCGTCCTTGATATCAAGGGCTATTACCTGCGTGACGAACAACGGCTCGACGCGACCGCGCCATCGTGGCTGCAAACTCTTTGGGAGGGGCACGACGCGGCGCGCGGCGGGCCGCCTGTGTTGCGCTAGCGTCTCGGGTCACGTGCATCTCGTCGGTGGTGCGCGAGTATCTGCGCCGCTGTCAGTTTGGTGTAGGGAGGGGAATGCAATGATCGGACGCAAACGAGCACGGCACGCGCGGTGGCAGGCCGTGCGCTGTGTACTGGGAATCAGCGCCATGCTCACCCTCGCCGCATGCGGTGGGAGCAGCAACGCGCCGACCGCGACACCTGCGAATGCGACGCCAACGACCGCCGCAACCGCATCTGCTGCGCGGCCAACCGGCGCGGCTCAGCCGACGAGCGCCGCACAGCCGACAACCGTCGCGGCGACATCCGCTCCGGTGGCTGCCGCTCCCGCAACGTCCGCGCCGGCCGCAGGCACACCGAAGCGGGGTGGTACCGCAGTTGTCGTGATGAATGCCGATCCCGGCCCGTTGAATCCGGCGATCACGACCGCAGGTGGCACGCACACCGTGACAGATCAGATTTTCAATGGCCTCGTCGGCCTCGATGACAACCTGAACCCCGTCCCTGAACTCGCTACGAGCTGGCAGATCAGCGCCGACGGCAAGACCTATACCTTCAAGTTGCAGCCCAACGTTCTGTGGCACGACGGGCAACCCTTCTCGTCCGACGACGTGAAGTTCACCTTTGAGCAGGGGCTCCTGAAGTTCCACGCACGCACGAAAGCGGCGCTCGAGGGGGTCCTCGACGGCATCGACGCACCTGACCCCGGCACGGTTGTCTTCCGCTTCAAGCAGCCCTACGGCCCCTTCCTGCAGCGGCTGGACGTGGTGGAGGCGTCCATCATCCCGAAGCACATCTACGACGGCAAGGACCTGGAGAAGGACCCGGCGACCGCCAAGCCGATTGGCACTGGGCCGTTCAAGTTCACGGAGTATGTCAAGGGCGATCACGTGACGCTGGATCGCAACATGTCCTACTTCAAGAAGGACGCGAGCGGGATGCAACTCCCGTATCTCGACAAGGCCATCCTCCGGATCATCCCGAACGTGACGACCGCCGAGACGGCGCTGGAGCAGGGCGAGGTGGACTATCTCGGTAGTATCTCGGGCGCGGACCTCCCGCGGCTGCAGAAGAACTCCTCGCTCACGCTCGTGCAGGGTTTCGGGGGCTCCGGTGGATCGGTCTGCCAGGACGTCCTGATCCCCAATTTGGCGAAGAAGCCGTTTGATACCGTGGACGGGCGACGAGCGTTCTACTCCGCGATTGACCGCAAGTTCATCGTCGATCAGGTCTACTTCAACCAGGGTATTCCGTCGACCGGGCCGATCAGCAATCAGATGGCGTGGGCGTACACGTCGCAGGTGCATCAGTATCCCTTCAATGTCGCGCAGGCCAACCAGATGCTCGACCAGGCTGGCTACACGAAGGGCGCCGATGGCATGCGCCTGACGGTAACCTTCACGCACGCCGCCTCCTACGCCAAGCTCGGCGAGGCATTGCGTGAGCAACTGAAGGCGGTCGGGATCAACTTGCAACTCGAAACGCTCGATGTGAACGCCGCTAACGATAAGGTCTTCATGAAAAAGGACTTCGATCTCGGCGTCGCATCGTATTGCAACGGCTCCGACCCGGAAGTGGGCGTGCGCCGCATGTATGTCTCGAGCAATATCGGGCCGATTCTCTTCTCGAACGGCGCGGGGTACAAGAACCCGAAGATCGATCAGCTCTTCGATCAGGGCGCCGCGCAGACGGACCGCGCCGAGCGTGCGAAGACCTACGCGCAGATCCAACAGATTCTGACCGACGACGTGCCCTACTTCTGGATCGTGGACTCGCAGGGGTCTCGGGCCTATCGCTCGATCTATAAAGGCTTCCGGACCTCCGGCGGCAACATCCTCGAAACGGCGTGGACGACGAAATGAGCCCACGGGCCGGGTCGCTCGGGCGGTACATGCTCCGTCGTCTGTTGCAGGCGGTGCCGCTCGTCCTCGGCATCCTGGTGATCACCTTCATGCTTATTCATCTGGCGCCGGGTGATCCGCTGATTTTCCTGGCGGGCGAAGGGGGCTCCGCCTCCTTCTACGCCGAGATGCGCGCCCGCTACGGGCTCGATCAGCCGCTAGTTGTTCAGTTTGGGCACTACATCGCCACGACGCTGCACGGCGACTTCGGCTATTCCTTCGTCTACCAGCAGCCCGTCTTCCGGGTGATCCTCGGCCGCCTGCCTGCGACGCTCCTGCTCATGGGGGCTGCGATCGTCCTCTCAACCACCATCGGGCTCGCGATGGGTGTCGTGAGTGCGATCCGGCCGCACTCCCCGCTGGACCACGGCATCGCCGTCTTCACACTGACCACGTATGCGATGCCCGTCTTCTGGCTGGGCCAGCTCCTCGTGCTGCTCTTTGCGGTGCGCCTCAATCTCCTGCCGGTGCAAGGGATGGTGACGGCGCGTGAGGACTACACGGGGATCCATCACGTCCTGGATGTGACCCGCCACCTCGCACTGCCGGCCGTGACGCTCGCATTGCCGCAACTCGCCCTCACCGCCCGGCTCACCCGCACGAGCCTGCGCGAGGCCCTCGCCGAGGATTTCATCACCGTGGCACGGGCGAAGGGGCTCTCGGAGCGAGCCGTTCTCTGGCGTCACGCGCTGCGGACCGCGCTCCTGCCAATTGTGACGGTCACCGGCGGTCACATCAGTGTGGTGCTCACCGGCGCCGCGCTCACCGAGACGATCTTCGCCTGGCCGGGAATCGGGCGTCTCCTCCTCGATGCCGCGCTCAAGCGGGACTACCCGCTCCTGATGGCGATTTTCCTGCTCGTCTCCACGACCGTCATCCTCGTCAATCTGATCACCGATCTCGTCTACACGATGCTCGACCCCCGCGTGAGGTTCGCCTGAGATGGTGCGCGAGATTACCGGCGAGCGAATCGTGGACGCGTCCGCAACGCCCGTTGCCCTTGGCACGCGCCAACGCGGACGCAGCGGGTTTTGGACGCGCCTCTGCACGCAACCTGCCGCGCTGTTCGGTCTCGGCGTGCTCGTGGCGCTCGTACTCATTGCGCTGTTTGCCGGTGCGATCGCCCCCGGCGATCCATTCGCGACATCACGCCAGGTTTTCCAAACGCCCTCGCGGGCACATCCATTCGGCACCGATGACCTCGGACGCGACCTCTACCGATCCGTCATGCATGGAGCACGCGCCTCACTCACGGTCGGGGTTGTCACGATGGTGATTGCCACCATGATCGGCGTCCTCATTGGTGCGTGTGCGGGCTACTTCGGTGGCTTCGTGGACGATGCGCTGATGCGGTTCACGGAGTTGTTTCAGATCGTTCCCCGCTTCTTCCTCGTGCTGATTACCGTCGCGCTCTTCGGCAGCAGCATTCGGCTGATCATCCTGTTGCTTGGCCTGACCTACTGGCCCGGCACCGCGCGCTTGCTGCGTGGACAGGTGCTATCGCTGCGGAGTCGCGAATATGTCGTCGCGGCGCGGGCAATCGGGGTGCGCGAGCCGGTTATCCTCCTGCGCCATGTCCTGCCGATGGCCCTGCCGCCGATCATCATCGAGGCGGCGCTGCTCGTTGGCGGGGCGATCCTCGTCGAGGCCGGGCTGAGCTTTCTGGGCCTCGGCGACCGGAATGTCGTCAGTTGGGGGGCACTGCTCAACGATGCGCAGCAGTTCGTCCGGCGCGCGTGGTGGCTCTCCGCGTTTCCCGGTCTCGCGATCACGCTGACCGTGCTCGGGTTCAACCTCCTGGCAGACGGCCTCAACGAGGCGCTGAATCCGCGCCTCGCGCGACGCTGAGCCGCTGATTGCGGACGCCGCTCACTCCGCATCGAGTTTCACGCGGCGCCGGTAGGTCCGCGCGCCGCCGCGCCGCTTGCCCAGTCGCGCACGTTTTCGCTCGTGGCGTTCCAACCACTCCTCCATGACGCGGCGGATGAGATCGGAGGTGGTGACATCGAAGTCTACCGCCGCGTCATCAATAGCGTTTTTCAACTCGCGAGAGACGGCGATACTGACCTTGGTGGGGTACTGCGTAGGGCGAGGCGCGTGCCAGTGATAGCTCCGCTTCTCCGTTGCGGATTCAGCATCGCTGCGGAAGAACGTCACGGCGCCGTTGTTCACATCCGCACTCACCGTCCAGCCGCTCCTGAGCCACGCGCGGGACTGCGGGTGGTCGGGGCGCAACGAGTTTGCCCACCACATGCTGCGCTGCCACGCCGTCTGCGGCAACGGTGCGCCGAGAATCGCTTCGATCTCCGCGAAGGTGAAGCATACCTCGTCGCCGGAAAGTGTCATCATATACTCGGAAAGCGGCTCGTATTTCCCGGTCATGCGCCCTCCCTAGCAGTAAGAAACCGCGCATTGTCATTCTTCGCGCATGTATATGGGCTGCGTCTGAATGAGTCAGCGAACGACAAACA
>JAABUQ010004628.1_pt1 | contig 23205 bp, 22 predicted proteins | sample 5560001 | NCBI WGS metagenome assembly JAABUQ01 (sample SAMN10711888, study PRJNA513371) | rock metagenome | isolation source: Antarctica rocks | place: Antarctica: Victoria Land, Finger Mt nord | collected 2015-12-18 | reverse complement strand
CACCATGATCCCGATCTGGAACGACCTGTGGTTCCCGCTGATCGTGGCGCCGGGCGAGGCGACCAAGACGGTGACGCTCGGCGCCCAGGTGTTCATCGGCCAGTTCGTGACCAACTGGAACGCCGTGCTGGCTGCGCTGACGCTGGCGGTGCTGCCGGTGCTGATCCTTTACCTGCTGTTCTCCCGCCAACTGATCCGCGGTATCACGGCGGGGGCAGTGAAATGAACCCGTTGCGTGTTATGGTCGTGGGTTTGGGGCAGATGGGTCTGAGCCATGCCCTCGCCTACCACCGCAATCCCGGCTTCGAGATCGTGGGCCTGGTCAATCGCTCGCCCGTTGCCCTGCCGGAGGAGTTGCAGCGCTACCCCGTCCTTCCAGGCTTCGACGCCGGGCTGGCGCTCAGGCCGGGCCTCGTCTCGGTCAACACCTACACCGACAGCCACGCCGCCTACGCCATCGCCGCCATGGAGGCCGGCGCCCACGTCTTCGTGGAAAAGCCGCTCGCCCCCACCGTGGCGGAGGCCGAGCGCGTCGTCGCGACCGCCCGGCAGACCGGCCGCAAGCTCGTGGTCGGCTACATCCTGCGTCACCACCCAAGCTGGATCGAGTTCATCCGCCAGGCCCGGCGGCTCGGCCCGCCCTTCGCCATGCGGATGAACCTGAACCAGCAATCCTCCGGCGTCGCCTGGGCGATCCACAAGCGGCTGCTGGACAGCACCAGCCCGGTTGTCGATTGCGGCGTGCACTACCTCGACGTGATGCTGCAGATCACCGACAGCCGGCCCGTGCAGGTGCGCGGCATGGGGGTGCGGCTTTCGCCCGAAATCGCCGAAACCCAGGTGAACTACGGGCACCTGCAAGTCCTGTTCGAGGACGGCTCGGTCGGCTGGTACGAGGCCGGCTGGGGTCCGATGATCTCGGAGACGGCGTATTTCGTGAAGGACGTGATGGGGCCGAAAGGCTCGGTGTCCATCGTCATGGAGGAAGCTGCGGCGTCCTCGGACATCGGCACGCATACCCGGACCGCGCGCATCCGCCTGCACGGTGCGGAGACCGGGCCGGACGGCGCCTTTCTCGCCCCGGACGATTTCCTATCCATGGCCGACGAGCCGGGCGACCAGGCGCTGTGCGAGCGCGAGCAAGCCTTCGTGCTCGATGCGATCCGGAATGACCGCGACCTTGGCCGCCACATGCAGGATGCTGTCCGCTCGCTCGGCGTCGTGCTCGCGGCGGACCGCTCCATGCGCGAGCGCCGCGCGATTGATCTTCAGGGATAGGGCGCATGGGTTCGCTGGCACTTTCCGCCATCCGCAAGAGCTTCGGCGCGGTCGATGTGCTCAAGGGCGTGGACCTCGACGTGGCCGCCGGGGAGTTCGTCGTCTTTGTCGGCCCCTCGGGCTGCGGCAAATCGACGCTGCTGCGCGTCATCGCCGGGCTGGATGAGCAAACGGCGGGCGACGTGCGGATCGACGGCCGGCTGATGAACGGCGTGCCGCCGGCCAAGCGCGGCATCGCCATGGTGTTCCAAAGCTACGCGCTGTATCCGCATCTGACGGTGGCCCGGAACATGGGCCTCGCCTTGTCGCAGGAGGGCGTCGCCGTGGCGGACATCAAGCGCCGGGTCGAGACGGCGTCCGGCCTGCTGCGGCTCGACGCCCTGCTGGACCGCCGCCCGGCCGAGCTGTCGGGCGGGCAGCGCCAGCGCGTCGCCATCGGCCGGGCTATCGTGCGCCAGCCGAGCCTGTTCCTGTTCGACGAGCCGCTGTCCAACCTCGACGCGGCGCTCCGCGTCGGCACCCGCATCGAGATCGCCAAGCTGCACCGGCAGCTCGGCGCGACTATGGTCTATGTCACGCACGACCAGGTCGAGGCCATGACGCTGGCCGACAAGATCGTCGTGCTGCGCGGCGGCGCGGTGGAGCAGGTCGGCCGCCCGCTGGAGCTGTATGCCCGGCCGGCCAACATGTTCGTGGCGGGCTTCATCGGCTCCCCCACCATGAACTTCGTCGGCGGGGACGCCGCCGCCCGGATGCGCGCCGCGACCATCGGAGTGCGTCCGGAACACCTTCTCGTCGCAAACCACGGCACCTGGACCGGCGCCGTGTCGCACGCCGAGCGCCTCGGCGCCGACACGATGCTTTACGTTGACGTGCCGGAGGCCGGGATGCTGACCGCGCGCATCCTCGGCGACATTGAGCACGAGGTCGGCGACCGCGTCGGCCTCACGCCGCAGGATGGCAAGGTTTACCGCTTCGACGGCGACGGGAAGTCCATCGCGGCCTGACCGGACGCACCCTCATGCACCAGCAGCCAGCGCTTGCGCTCCAGCCCGCCGCCGAAGCCCGTCAACGTGCCGTTCGCCCCGATCACCCGGTGGCACGGCACGACGATTGAGACGGGGTTGGCGCCGTTCGCGAGGCCCACGGCGCGCATGGCGCCGGGCCGTCCGATCCGGGCCGCAAGCGCGCCGTAGCTGACGGCCTGACCCGGCGGAATCTGGCGCAGCGCATCCCACACCATGTGCTGGAACGCAGTGCCGTTGGTCGCCACCGTCAGGCCGGCCAGGCAGCCCGTATCCCCGTCGAAATAGGCGCGGAGCGAATGGCTGGCCGCCGAGGCGCGCGGCGCCGCCTGGAGAACCGCGTCCGCGCCGTACTGCCGCCGTAAGAGCTGGTGCAGGCGATCCTCGTGGTCCTCCCAATCCACCGCGCGCAGGCGGTCATCATCGTCCGTGACGACCAGGATGCGGCCGGTCGGGGTATCGAGGCGCTCGACGGAGAAGGCCTGAACAAGCAAGGCGGTCACTCCTGGATGGGGCGGGAAAAAGCTTAGACCAGGTCGGCGCTGCCGGGACAACGCGCCGGACGGCAAGACCCTGCATCAAAAACAAACGACGTAGAACACAAATGATAACGGGGTTTCAGATTTAGTTGATTCGCAATGCCGGTTGTCAATGTCGTTTTCTGACCAAACTTCCTTGATCGATGCTAGACTAACTCTCTTTTGTTATAGTGTAGCTCAGTTATTTCGGTAATTATCCTTATGCAAAGCCGATCGTTGCTGTTTTCGGCTTGCACCATGCGCAAAGGACGTGAAGTGGAGATGGCTGTGTTCTTGCTGCTCCCAAGTGACGGACGGCCACGGCGGTCATGAGGCTGCTTCTCCCGTCTGGCCTGGCGCACCTCACTTATTGCACCAACGTCCACCGAGGCGAAAGCTGGCCGGACATCTTCGCGGCATTGCGGCTACATTTGCCGGAGGTAAAGCGCCGGGCTTCTCCGCAGGCTCCCATGGGCGTCGGACTGCGTCTATCCGCCATTGCCGCTGAGGCGCTGGACTCGCCGGCCGAGCTTCATGCGCTGCGCGAGTTCCTGGCCAGCGAGCAGCTTTACGTCTTCACGGTCAACGGCTTTCCCTACGGGCCGTTCCACGGCGAGCGGGTCAAGGAGCAGGTTTATGCCCCCGATTGGCGGACGCCGGAGCGCTTGGCCTACACCGACCGCCTGGCTGACCTGCTGGCGGCCTTGCTGCCCGACGACCAGCCCAGCCTGACCGGCAGCGTCAGCACCGTCCCGGGCGCATTCCGGGCCGCCGCCAATGTCGATGCGCGGGAGGCCATCGCCGAGGCGCTGCTGCGGCACGCCGCCGGCCTCGCGGCGCTGGAGGACCGGACGGGCCGCCGCATCACCCTGGCGCTTGAGCCGGAGCCGATGTGCCTGATGGAAACGACGGCGGAAGCGGTCACGTTCTTCAAGGAGTTCCTGTTCACCGCGGAGGCCGCCGCCCGCTTCGCCGCCCTGTCCGGCCGCGCCTCGGCCGCCGCGGCGGGCCTGCTGCGCCGCCACCTCGGCCTTTGCCTTGACGTATGCCATGCCGCCGTGGAGTTCGAGGCGCCGGCGGACAGCCTCGCGGCGCTGCGCCGCGCCGAAATTTCGGTGATGAAGCTGCAGCTTTCCTCCGCTCTGGCCGTGCCGCGCATGGATCATGGCGCCGCCGAATTGCTGCGTCGCTTCGATGACGGCGTGTACCTGCACCAAGTGGTCGAGCAGGGGCCGGACGGGCTGACCCGCTACCTCGACCTGCCGGAAGCATTGGCCGCCTGGCACGCCGGCGCCGCGCCCGGGCGGGAATGGCGCGTGCATTGCCACGTCCCGGTGTTCCACGACGCACCGCTCGGCCAGTTCGCCACCACCCAACCCACCCTGCTCGACATGCTGGCCCGGCAGTGCTGCGACGGCATCAGCCCGCACCTTGAGGTCGAGACCTACACCTGGGACGTGCTGCCGCCGGAGCTTCGGACCGGCGGCCTGGACGCCGCGGTCGCCCGCGAGCTGGCCTGGGTGCGGGACCGGCTGGCCGCATGACGCCGTCCGTCGCCTTGCGGCTGGGCCGGGTGTCGAACCTGCCGACGGTCTGGACCAACGCGCTGGCCGGCGTGGCGCTGGCCGGGGCCTCTCCGTGGCAATGGGCGGTCCTGCCCGCGGCGCTCGGGCTGTCGCTCGCCTATCTCGGCGGCATGTACCTGAACGACGCCTTCGACAGCGCCATCGACGCGCGGGAGCGGCCGTCACGCCCGATCCCGTCAGGCGCCATCGAGGCCAACACGGTGTTCGCACTGGGTTTCGCCCTGCTGCTGGCCGCGGTGGCGGTGCTGGCGGCGGCGGCCCGCGGCTTCGACGCGCCGCCGGAAGCGGCGGTGCTCGGGGGCTTGGCGCTTGGCGGCGCCATCATCGGCTACAACTGGAACCACAAGGGCAACCGGTTCAGCCCGCTGACGATGGCGGTGTGCCGTCTGCTGGCCTACGTCGTCGCCGGGTTGGCCGCGACCGCCACGGTACCGGGTCCGCTGCTCGCCGCGGGCGCCGTGTCGCTCTGCTACCTGATCGGCCTCACCTACATCGCCAAGCGGGAGTCGCTGGGCCGGCTCGGCAGCCTGTGGCCGCTGCTGTTCCTGGCGGCGCCCCTCGCCTACGGCGCCTTGCTGGCCGGGGGGATGGCCGGGCAGGTCGTGCTCGTGGCGCTCGCCGGGTGGATCGGCGTGGCGTTGTGGCTGCTGCGCCGCCGCGGGCCGGGTGACATTCCCCGTGCCGTGGTGTCGCTGATCGCCGGCATCTCCCTGGTGGACGCCCTGTTCCTCGCCATCGACGGCTGGCCCGGCGCCGCCGTCCTCGCCTTCGCTTGCTTCGCCACAACGCTCGTGCTGCAACGCTGGATCAGTGGAACATGAACCCTGAAGACCTGATGCCAGAAAACCTGGCGACAGGCTGGCTGCTGCGGCAGCTTCCGCCCGGCGACGCCGCCTGGTTGACTATGCAGCGCGACCGCCTGCGCGCCGGCGCGTCCGAGCGCGACTTCAACCTGGCGTTCAGCCTGGCGCCACGCCGGCTCGGCAAGGCCGACCTGGCACTCGGCCTGGAAGACCTCGCCGCCGCCCACGGAGCACGGCCGGGATGGGACCCGCGCGGCTGGAGCGTGGATCAGGCGGGCCGGCTGGTGCTGCTGCTGGCCCAGGGCGGCGACGGCCCGGCCTTCAACGCCCGACTGCGCGGCCTGCTCGCCACCGCCGACCTGGCCGAGAGCATCACCCTGCTGCGCGGCCTGCCGCTGTATCCCGAACCGGCGCTGCATCTGGCGCAGGCCCGGGAAGGTGCCCGCACCGCCATGCGCCCGGTGTTCGAGGCCGTCGCCCACGCCAACCCCTACCCAGCGGAGGTGTTCGACGAGGCCGGGTGGAATCAGCTCGTGCTCAAGGCGCTGTTCATCGGGACGACGCTGGCGCCGATCCAGGGCCTGGATCGCCGCGCCAACCCGACCCTGATGCGGATGCTCTGCGACTACGCGCACGAGCGCTGGGCGGCTGGCCGCCCGGTCAGCCCGGAGCTGTGGCGCTGCGTGGGGCCGTGGGCGGACGATGCGGCGCGCGACGATCTCGCCCGAGTTCTGCGCACCGGCGACGCGGCGGAACGGCAGGCGGCCCGTGCGGCCCTGGACGCCGCTCCGGCGTCCGACAACTCGGCTCATGCCGCGCCGCCGCTCAAGAAGTTCGGCTGAGGGAAACCCATGTTCATCGACACCCACACCCACATGATCTCCCGCGTCACCGACGACTACGAGAAGATGACGGCGGCCGGCGTCGTCGCCTGCATCGAGCCGGCGTTCTGGTTGGGGCAGCCGCGCACCAACATCGGCAGCTACATCGACTACCTGTCCACCATCGTCGGCTGGGAGCGGTTCCGCGCCGGGCAGTTCGGGATGCGGCACTACTGCACCATCGGGCTGAACAGCAAGGAAGCGAACAACGAGGAGCTGGCCGAGGCGGTCATGGAAATCCTGCCGCGCTTCGCCCTGAAGGAGGGCGTCGTCGCCATCGGCGAGATCGGCTACGACGAGCAGACCGAGCTGGAAGACCGCTACTTCCGCCAGCAGCTCGACTTGGCGCGCGAGCTGGACATGCCGGTGATGGTGCACACGCCGCACCGCGATAAGAAGCGGGGCACGACGCGTTCCATGAACGTGGTGATTGAGCAGGGCGTCGACCCGTCCTCCGTCATCATCGACCATAACAACGAGGAAACCGCGCAGGAGGTGCTGGACCGCGGCTTCTGGGCCGGGTTCTCCATCTATCCCGGCACCAAGATGGGCAGCGAGCGCATGGTGGAGATCGTCCGGCGCTACGGGCCGGAGCGCATCCTGGTGGACTCCGCCTGCGACTGGGGCGTGTCTGACCCGCTCGCGGTGCCGCGCACCGCCGACCTGCTGCGCCGCGGCGGGATTAGCGAGGAGGCGATCCGCCAAGTGACCTACGGCAACGCGCTCGCCGCCTACGGTCGCAACGGGCAGATGCGGGAAGCCGACTGGCTCGACCCGGCGCCCATCGACCAGCGCACGCTGTACATGGGCAACTCGGTGCTGCGCGGCGGGCAGACGCCCCGGGTCGAGGTGATTGTCGAGACGGGCACGGGCCGCGCCGATGCCGCTTGACGCGAGCGCCGGCCGCGAGGGGATGCACCGCACCCTCGTGCTGCTGGTCGTCGGGCTGACGCCCAAGCTGGTCGGCGAGCACACCCCGCATCTGGCGGCGCTGGCGAAGGCTGGCGCGATGCGCCCGCTGCGCACGGTGCTGCCGGCGGTGACGTGCTCGGTGCAGTCGAGCCTCGTCACCGGTCTCACGCCCGCCGAGCACGGTGCCGTCGCCAATGGCTGGTACTTCCGCGACCAGGCCGAGGTGCATCTATGGCGCCAGTCGAACCGGCTGGTGGCCGGCGAGAAGATCTGGGAAGCCGGGCGGCGGCTCGACCCCGGCTTCACCTGCGCCAAGATGTTCTGGTGGTACAACATGTATTCGAGCGCTGATTTCAGCGCCACGCCGCGTCCGATGTACCCCGCCGACGGACGCAAGATCCCCGACCACTACGCCGAGCCGCCGGAACTGCATGACGAACTCGATGGGATGCTCGGTGCGTTTCCGCTGTTCCGCTTCTGGGGGCCGGCGACCGACGTCTCCAGCAGCCGCTGGATCGCCCAGGCAACCGAGCACGTCCTGCGTACCAAGCAGCCGACGCTCACGCTCAGCTACCTGCCGCACCTGGACTACGGCTTGCAAAAGTGGGGGCCGGACCCGGCGGACCCGCGCATTGCCAAGGACCTGCGCGAGGTCGATGCGCTGTGCGGCGGGCTGATCGACGCGGCGCGCGAGCAGGGCTGCCGCGTCGTCGTCGTGTCCGAATACGGCATCGTGCCGGTGCGGGAAGCGGTGCACGTCAACCGGGCGCTGCGCGCCGCCGGGCTGCTGCGGATGCGGACGGAGATGGGGCGCGAGTTGCTGGATGCGGGCGCGAGCCGCGCCTTCGCGCTGGCCGACCACCAGATGGCCCACGTTTACGTGCGCGACCCCGCCGACCTGCCGGCGGCGCGGCGCGCGCTGGAGGGCCTGGACGGCGTCGCCGCCGTGCTGGACGAGGACGGCAAGCGGGCGCACGGCCTGGACCACCCCCGGTCGGGCGAGTTGATCGCCCTATCCGCGCCGGACCGCTGGTTCAGCTACTACTGGTGGGAGGACGACGCGAAGGCGCCGGACTACGCCCGCACCGTCGATATCCACCGCAAGCCCGGCTACGATCCGATGGAACTGTTCATCGACCCCAAGCTCCCGGCGGCGAAGCTGCGGCTCGGCCTGAAACTGCTGAGCCGCAAGCTCGGGCAGCGCGCCCTGCTCGACGTGATCCCGATCCGCGGCACGTCGCTGGTCAAAGGGTCGCACGGATTGCTGACGGACGACCCGATGGACGGGCCGCTGGTGATTTCCGACATGCCGGAGCTGATGCCGCCGGAGGATACGCCGGTCGCGGCGACCGGGTTCAAGGGCCTCGTGCTGGATCACGTGTTCGGCGGTGGAGCCGGCCGCCGGTCATCGGCCGGGGCACGCCGGTGGTCGCGGGATAGCTGATCGGCAGGCCGCGCAGGGCGCGCACGGCCAGGAAGGCGAAGCACTCCGCTTCGATCGCGTCGCCGCGCCAGCCGACGGCCTCCGCCATGACCGGCTCGACGCGCGCCCGGGTGCGGAGCGCCGCGGTGATCGCCGGATTCTTGCGCCCGCCGCCGCAGACGATCAGCCGCGCCGGCCGTTCCGGCAGCAGGTCGAGCGCTCGGCCCACCGCGGCCCCGGTGAAGGCGGCAAGCGTCGCGGCGCCGTCCTCCAAGCTCAACCCGTCCGCCATCGCGGCGCGGAAGCTGAAGCGGTCGAGGGATTTCGGATAGGGCGCAGCGAGGTAAGGGTGTTCGAGCAGGCGTGCCAGCCGCGCCTCGTCCACTCGGCCCGCAAGCGCCAGCGCTCCATCGCGGTCCATGCCCTGGCCGGTCGCGCGCTCCACCCAATCGTTCAGCGGCGCGTTGGCCGGCCCGGTGTCGAACGCGATAAGCTGCCCAGCGCCCTGCCATGTCAGGTTCGCGACGCCGCCGAGATTGAGCACGGCCGCCGGGACATCGAGGCCGGCCAACAGGGCGGCATGATAGGGGGCGGCGAGCGGCGCCCCCTGCCCGCCCGCCCGCACGTCGGCGGTGCGGAAGTCGTGCACCACGTCGATCCCCGTGAGCCGCGCCATCAGCGCTCCGTCCCCAAGCTGCCGCGTATCGCCGGGGCGGCCCGGCTGCGGCGGGCGGTGCAGCACGGTCTGGCCGTGGAAGCCGATGGCGGCCACGTCGGATGCATTGATGCCGGCCTGGGCGAGGAACGTGGTGACGGCTGCGGACTGCGCCTCCGTCAGCGCCGCCTCTGCCTTCCGGAAGATCGCCGGCTCAGGCCCGCTGAACTGCCAGTCCAGCGCCGCGGCCAGGGTACGGGCGAGCAAGCTGCGGATTTCGGTGGGATACGGCGCGAGGGTCCACGGCCCGAACTCCGCCACCGCCTCGCTGTCTGTACGGATCATCGCAACGTCGATCATCCCGTCGAGGACGGTGCCCGTCATCAAGCCCACGGCCCAGACTGGCTGCATGGCAGAACTCCTTAGATCTCCGCATCCGGCGGTTAGCGGGATGCGGACTTTGGCAAAGCGTCAAGCGTCTCTTGGGCAGTGCGACGCGTCCCGGCATCGCTCCCCGGCCGCATCGCCTGCCTGAGCCACCGCGCTGCTGATGCCGCGTCGCCGCGGGCCGCAGCGCTTTGGCCGGCTTGCAGGTAGAAACGGGCGGCTTCCTGCGGCGCACCGCCGCGCTGCATCGCCCGGGCGGCGAGGACCACCGCATCCGCCATGGCGCGGTAATCCAACTGCGTGCGGTAGAAGTCGGCCGCCCGCTGCGCATGCGCCGCCGCGTCCCGGTACTGCCTGCGCAGCAGTGCCAGCCGGGCCATAAGGTCCTCGCGGTCGGCGTTCCAGTCCGGAGGGGGCGCCTTCGGCTGGCCGAATGCGGCCAGCGCGGCCACCACCCCGGCGGCATCGCCCCGCGCGTCCGCCACGACGCCGCGCAGGTAGCTTGCCCGGTCGCGGGTCGCCGGGCTGGCGGTGCCGGCCTGCGCGCGGGCGGCCAGGACGTCCGCCTCCGCCTCGCGGCCCAGCCGGTGCAGGGCCGCCGCTTGCACCAGGTCAAGCTCGGCAAAAACCGGCGCCGCCCGTACGGCCAGCGCCCCCCGCGTCCGCAGCGTCGTGCGCAGCGCCATGGCCGCATCGTTGTCGGCGAGCTGCACCACAGCGAGGTTGTAGCCAGAGTCGCCAATCGCCTGCACGTCGTTGCGCGCCAGGGCGAGCGTGTAGGCCTGCTGGTATTGCGTCGCCGCCTGCTTCAGCCGGTCGTACTCCAGGGATTGCCGGCCCGAGTCCACGGCCAGGGCCAACGCCCTGTCCTGCGGCGCGTCCGGCGCCGCGCGTCCGCCGCAGCCGGCCAGCAGGAGCAGCATCGCCGCGGCGCCATGCCGCCAGGTCAGGGCCGGATTTCCCGCGGCGGCAGGCGCAGGGCGTTGGCCTTCGGCGCCCCGTCGCCGCCCAGGAGCCAGGACCCGCGCAACTGCACCAGCAGCCGGCCCAGCTCCGCCGTCGTCGTCTGCGCCTGGGTGAGCAGCGCCGGCAGGCTGCTCGCGCTGTCGGCGGCGCTGCGCATCAGGCCGGGAAGCTGCGGCGTGGCCCGCGCGGCGTCGTGGGAAATCGACTGCGCGTTCGCCAGCACGCCGCGCGACTGGTTCAGCAGGCCCGGCACCAGCGCCAGGATCGGGCCAAGCTGGGCGATCTCCGCCTTCAGCGTCGCCACCGTGTCCTCCGCCTGGCGGATCAGGCCGTCATCGGTCAGCAGCCGCCCGGCCGAGCCTTGGCCCGCCTTGATCCCGCCCACGATGTCGTCCAGCGCCGCCATGGCGTGCTGCGCGTGCTCCAGCGTCGGCACCAGGTCCGCCGTCACCTTGTTGAGCGTCGCGGTGATCGTGTCGGCCGGGTTCGGCTCGACGGTTGCGGTCAGCACGGCGTAGCGCCAGTTCATCGGCATGCCGGTCCCGCGGCTGACATCGACATAGGCTGCGCCGGCGACGCCGTAGCGCAGGCGGATTGTGGCCTTGCTGTCGCGCTGGATGAACGCTTCCGCCTGCCGCTCGATGGTGGCGAGCGCATACAGCTCGCCGTTGGGGTTCAGCACGATCTCCCGCACCGACCCGCCATGCGTGCCGAGCACGTCGATGTCGGCGCCCGCCGCCAGCCCGCCGAAGCCGGCCTGCGGCAGCACGATGCGCAGTTCCAAATCCGGCCGCAGCCAGCGCCGCAGCACGCCGGCCTCGAAGATCGCTCCGAAGAACAGCGCCAGCGCCAGGACCACCAGCACGCCGACCCACTCGTCGGTGTGGCGCAGGCGGAGCAGTCGCGGCGGGTCGTCGGGGTGGCGTTTTTGCAGCATCAGACGCTCGGCATCGGTTTCAGTCCATCGTCCAGCAGATACAGGCGGTGCGCCAACGGGAAATTCAGCACCTGCCAGTACGGCGCGTCCCGGGTGAAGCAGACCGCCGCCGCGCCGCGGTCGAGCGCCTGCGACAGCAGGTCGAGCAGCGGCGCGGTCAGCCCCGGGCGGTCCGGGGTGATCGAGCTTTCCAGCAACAGGAGCTGCGGCTCCCCCAGAAACGCCCGCACGCAGGCCGCGCGCATCAGGTCGCCCTCCGAAAGCCGGTCGGGACGCGCCAGCGGCAGGCCCGGCAGCCCGAGATGCCGCGCGAGGTCCGTCGCCGACCGGGTGACGACGGCCTCCGGCTCGCGCGTATGGTGCAGGCGGGCCAGCATGATGTTGACGTGGGTGCCGAGCATGTCGATCCAGGCGCCCCGGTGGTGGATGCGGCCGATCCGCCCGCGCAGGGCCGCTGCCCGCTCACGGCCGAGGCCGGCCCAGTCGTATCCCATGAACCGCGCCTCGCCCCGGCGCAGCGCCGCCATGCCGCTGCATAGCTCGGCGAGCGCCGTGCTGCGTGCCGGGTCAGAGGTCTCGATCAGCGCGCACTCGCCGGGCATCAGCCGCAGGTCGAGCGGGACGTTGGGCAGCGCGCTGTCCTCCCCCAAAATCGGCAGGGCGGCGGCGAGGTGCAGGACCGGCTCGGCTTGCGGCATCGGCTAGGCCGTCAGGGTGAAGGCGATGCTGGCGATCATCACGGCCAGGATGCCATGGACGAAGCCGCGCGGGATCAGGGTCGAAAGGTCGTCATCCTCACTGGCTTCCAAGCCGGTGAGGCAGGAACTCAGCCCGACCAGGAAGCCGATGGTCAGCAGCTTGACCGGCACCACCAGGTAGTCGCGCACGGTCATCGCCGCGAGCACCCGGTCAAGGAAGGTCCACAGGCTGTCCTGCACGCTGCCGATGGCCCCGCTGACGATGAAGCCGAACACCAGGGCGGTGGCTGCGAAGATGACGCCGAGGGTGAAGCTGCTGAGCGCAAACGCGAGCGTCCGCGGCAGCACCAGCAGCAGGAACGGGTCGATCCCCTGGGCGAGCATCGCGCGGATCTGCCCGCCGGCCTGCATCGTGCCCAACTCGGTGACGGTCAGCATGCCGCTGCGTCCCAGCAGGATCAGCCCGACCAGCAGCGGCGTCAGCTCGCGCACCAGCACCGTCACCAGGATCGACCCGGTAAGCTGCGCCTGCCCGGCGACGCCCAGCCAGTACAGCGCCTCGTACACCATGCCGACCCCGGCGAGCGAAGCCGTGACCAGGACCGTCGCCAGCCCGCCGCCGGTGGCTTGGCGCATGGCCAGGTTGAACTCCTGGCGCACCGTCCGCCGCCAGGAGATCGGCCGGACCGCTTCCCGCAGCACCCCCCACGACGCGGCGGCCAGCATCAGCGGGAACCCGACGCGGGCACGGCCGAAGCGCCCCATGGCGGCCAGCGCCGGCCGAATGGCGAGAAGTCGGCTCACCGGCGCCCGGCCAGGGTGAAGATGCGCGCCGTGCCGACGCGCGGCGCGTAGAACACGCCGCGTGGACGGAACAGGAACTGCTGGCGCAACGGCTCGTAGGCGCGCTCGCTGACCTGGATCGAGCCGCTTTCCGAGCCACTTTGCGCCATCAGCCCGGCCATGCGGATCACGTCGCCCCACAGGTTGAACACGCGCGGCTCCTGGCCAAGCGTGCAGCCGAGCGCCGCGCCGAGGTCGATGCCGATGTGGAACACCGGCTCCAATCCCGACTGCGCCAGCAGCGTGAGGCAGGCTTCGCGGGCGGCCAAAGCAGCGTCGGCCAGGCGCACGATGGCGAGCGGATCGGGTGCCGCGGTGCAGCCCGCCGCCGCGGTAAGATCATGCCCGGCCAGCTTCATGTAGGGGAGTGCGTATTGCGTCGCGATCCCCTGCATGGCCCGGGTAATATCGTCCGCCAGTGCCATGACGCCCGCCTGATCGGCCTGGGCCAGGGAGAGCGCGTCGTCGAAATGCAGGTTCATGGCAGCGACCGCCGGGAACTGCGTGGCCGCAAGGCCGGACAGTTCGGGCACCAGCGCCGCGCTGCGCGCGCCCATGGCGTCCGCGGCCGGAAAATCCGGGGCGGGTCCGGCCGCGGCCGGGTCGGAGACCTCGGCCTCTGCCCGGCGCGGGCGCCCGGCCATGCGCATCGCGGCAATGCTTGACACCGCCTGCGCGAAGCTGCGCGCCTGCCCGGTTTCGGCGGCGTCTTCGAGCAGCACCGCGCCGGACACGCCGCCGGGTCCGCGCACTGGCAGCACCGACAGGGTGCGGCTGCCGAACGGGCGCATCAGCAGGCGGTGCAGCTCGGCGGTGCGCGCGTCCGTTGCCGCGTCTGCCTCCTCGATCGTCTCGCCCCCGTCCAGCGACTGGAAGAACCGCGGCAATTCTGAGCGTGACAGCTCCAGCCCCTCGAGGTGGCCGCCCTGCGGCTCGAACTGGTCCTCGCAGCGCAGCACCCGCCCTTCCCCGGCAAGGCGCCAGATGCTGGCACGCCGGGCGGCGCTCAATTCGGCCAGGCCCTCGGTCAAGCCCGGCGCCGGCTGCGCCGGGTCGAACAGGCCGGGCTGCGCCGCCAGGGCCGTGAGCGCCTGGGCCTCCCGCGTGCTGGCCTCGCCCTGCCGGGCCAATCGCCGCGCCAGGCGGTCGGCCCGCCGGTTCTGCCGCACCAGCAGCAGCCCGAGCAGGCCGGCGAGGCCGATGGTGATGAGCGACAGCAGGGCGTCCTTGCGGCTGCTGTCCTCGGCAAACCCGGTGAAGTCGGATTGCGGCGCGGCGATCAGCAGCACCCAGTCCTGCCCGGCAGCCGGCAGGCGCGACGCGATAGCCACGTAAGGCGCGCCGCCGACGTCGATGGTGCGGCTGCCGTAGCCGTCAACGCGGAAACGGTCGTACGCGTCGATGAGCGCTGGGTCGGCCAGGGCGGCGGTCGCGGTGGGCACCGCCTGCCGGCCATCCGCGCCGATGGGCCGCTGCAGGTTGGGTGCGGCGATCACGCCGCCGGCGCCGTCGATGATGGCGGCACGCCCGGTACGGCCGATCTGCAAGGAGGAGAGAAAACCCGACAGCGCCTCCAGCGTGATATCGACCCCGAATACGCGGTCCGCCCGGTCCGGCTGCTTGAGGCGGATCGCCGCGGTGATGCCGGGCGCCTGCGTGGTGAAGAAGATATACGGCGACGACCAGTACATTCCGCCGGTTTTCAGCGCGCCCTGGTACCAGACGCGCTCCCGCGGGTCGAAGTCGTCCTGCGGATTGGTGGTGCGGTCCACCACCTGGCCGGCGGCGTCCAGGTGCACGGAGGACACCTGGCGCGCGTCGGGCCGGTTGACAATCAGCTTGGTGTCGGTGCCGCCCGCCGGGTTGCGCCGCACCATGGTGAAGTCGCCGTCGCCAGTGCCGACGTAGAAGCCCTCCAGGTTCGGCACCTGGTTGAGCATGCTGGCGGCGAAGCCCTCGATAGCCGCTTGGCCGTCATAGATGGCGTTGCGGGCCACCATGTCGCGGGCGATCAGCGCCGCTTGGGTCGCTGGGCTGAGATAGCTGCTGACCTCCCGCGCGATGCGCGCCTGCAGCGCGTCCAGCACCGCTTCGGACAGTGCCAGGGCGCCGGCCCGGTTCGCCTTGTAGCTGTAGGCCGCGATGCCGAGGATGGACAGGATGACGAGCGCCACGCCCAGCACGGGGCCGCCGACGCGCAGAAGGGCCTGACGCCGCCGCGTCACCTTGCGGCCGCTGATGTCAACGATCTCGTCGATGGCCGATCATCCGTCCCGTGGTCCGGCCGCTTCTGGCAGCGGCCCTGGCGACCACCCTAACGGATGGGCGGCGGCTTTGACACCTCGCCGATGCAGGGGCGGCGTCCGCACGGTGTCACGGCGCGGCCAGGCTGACCCCTTGCAGCCGGATCAGCCCGTCCGGCAGCACGCGGTAGCCCTGGACCTGCTTGCGTGCCCCGATGATGTAGCGCGGCGTGTAAAGATAGAGGATCGGCAGGTCGGCCGCCTGCTGCCGCCAGACCTGGGCATAGAGCTTGCGCCGGGCAGCCGGGTCCATCACCGTCCGGGCCTCGTCCAGCGCCGCATCGACGCGGGCGTTGCCGTAGCCCGAGATGTTCAGCGCGCCCCCGGTATGCAGGAAGCTCCAGGTGTTGCTGTCGGCGTCGAGCAGCCCCGACCAGCCGTTCAGGTAGGCCACGTAATCCCCTTGCTGCGTGGTCGCCAGCGACGTGCCGAAGTCCATCGCCGTCACCTGCACGTCGAACCCGCCCTCCTGCGCCATGGATTGCACGATCTCGGCCACCTGCAGGCTTTGCGGGTTGTTCGGCACCGTGAGCGGCACGGAGACGGGCGGGGTCACGCCGGCCTCACGCAGCAGCGCCTTCGCCTGCGCCGGGTCGCGCGGCGGCGGGCGGTTCTCCGGCACGAACAGTGGGCTCGCGGGCGAGACCGCCTGCGCGTTGGGCGCGTACTGCCCGTTGAACACCACCTGCACGATCACGTCCCGGTCCAGCGAAAGCGCAAACGCCTGGCGCACCCGCGCGTCTTGCCCCAACGGCTGCGCGGCGCGCGGGCCGTGGCCCACGTTGAAGGTGATGCCGGCATAGCCGAGGCCGCCTGACGACAGCAGTTGCAGCCGCGGATCCGCCCGCACGGCGTCCACGTCGGACGGCACGATGTCGGCCACGTCCACGGCGCCGGCCTGTAGGTTGGCGAGCCGCACGGCGCTGTCAGTCATCGGGCGGTATGTCACCCGGTCGAAATGCACGCTGCCTGCGTCCCAATAGCCGGGGAAGCGTTCCAGGGTGATGTGGTCCTGCGCCACCCGTTCGACGAAGCGGAACGGCCCGCTGCATACGGGATGCAGCCCGAACTCCGCCCCGGCAGCCGCGGCGGCGGTGGGCGACACCATCATGCCGGACCGGTCGGTCAACGTCGCGATGAACGGGGAGGACGGCTGCTTCAGCACGATCCGCACCGTGAGGGGATCAATCACCTCCACCCGGTCCATCGCTCCCAGCTCCGCCCGGCGGAAGCTGCCCGGCAGGCCCGCGTGGCGGTCGAGGTTGAACTTGACCGCCGCCGCGTCGAACGCCGTGCCGTCATGGAAGGCGACGCCGGGCCGCAGGTGCAGGACCAACGTCACCGGGTCCGCCCACTCATAGGACGTGGCCAGCCGGGGCACGATGGCCAGCGCCGCGTTGAAGTCGAACAGCTTGTCGCACAGCGCAGTCATCACCGCCGTGCCGACGAAGGTGCGGCTCAGGGTGGGGTCTAGGATGTCGGGGTCGTTGTTGATGGCAACGCGGAGCGTCTGGCCCTGAGCCGCGGCGCCGGCTGCGCCCAAGAGCAGCCAGGCTGCCACGAAATGCCTAAGCTTCATGCACGATGCTCTCCCGAGGCGCCCTGGCCTGCCCAGCCGTTCTTGCGCGTCGCAAGCGCCGTGCCGGGTCAGACATATCCAGGATCGACCGCGGGGTGCCGCCGGCGCGACCGGCCGGCAATCAGGCCGGCTTGCGCCGGCCCACTCGTGCCCCGGTTACGGCTGGCCGCCCGAGTTGATGCGGTCCTGGGACTTGGCCTTCTCGTGGTGGCCGGCCACCGCGCCGACCGCGGCGCCGGTCTTGGTATGCCCGCCCATCATGTGGCCGGCCACGCCGCCCACCGCGGCGCCCTTGAGAGTGCCGCCTTTCGGCTTCGGCTGGCTGTCTTGGGCTTGTGCGGCCAAGGGGGCCGCCATGAAGGCGGTGGCTGCAACGCCGGCAAGCATCAAAGCGGTATATTTCTTCATCGCGAACTTCCTGTGTTAACCGAATGCAAACGCGGTTTCGTGATAAGCTTCATCCGTCCGGATGGCAAAAACGTGGCGGCGAGAGCATCCGGCTTGGGATTGGACAGCAAGGATCGGGATGGCTGCCCAGCCGGAGCGGCCCATAACGCTCCTGCCTATCCAACGGAGGAGCTTCCCATGTCCTTTCGCATCATCGGCCTTGACCCGGCGCCGTTCCGCCACTTCTACGGCCTGCCCGACGACGCGCTTGCAGCCCATGGCGTCCAGCGTCACGTCGCCGACGCGAAGCCCGGCTTCCCGGACCGCGTCGAGGTCCGCGACGCCGAGCCGGGCGAGACGTTGCTGCTGCTCAACTACACCCACCAGCCGGCCGACACTCCCTATCGCGCCAGTCACGCAATTTACATTCGGGAGGGGGCGGAACGGGCCTACGACACTATAGACGAGGTGCCGGAGCCGCTGCGCGTGCGCCTGATCTCGCTGCGCGCCTTCGACGGCGATCACCAGATGGTGGACGCAGATGTCGCTGCCGGGCAAGAACTTGAAAGCGTCATCGAGCGGTTCTTCGCCAATCCTGGCGTCCGCTACCTGCATGCCCATTATGCCACGCGCGGCTGCTACGCTGCGCGGATCGAGCGGGCCTGAGCCATGGATACGAACGCAAACACTCATTCTTCCGAGCCAGCAAGGCCGAGCGACGACGAGCGCTACACGGCAATCCAGTGCCGCGACCCCTCGCAGGACGGTGCCTTCTTCTACGGCGTGCGGACCACCGGCGTGTATTGCCGGCCAAGCTGCGCGGCGCGGCTGGCGCGGCGCGAAAACGTGTCTTTCCACCCCACCTGCGCCGCCGCGGAGCGGGCCGGCTTCCGCGCCTGCAAGCGCTGCCGTCCCAACGAGGCGAGCCAGGCGGAGCGGCAGGCCGAGACCGTCCGCCGCGCCTGCTGCCTGATCGACGCGGCGGAGGATGCGCCCGCGCTGGCGGACATCGCCCGCCGGGTCGGCGTCAGCCCGTTCCACTTCCACCGCGTGTTCAAGCAGGCCACGGGCGTCACCCCGAAAGCCTATGCCGCCGCCCGCCGGGCGGCGCGGCTGCAAGACGGGCTGGGCACGGCGGAAAGCGTCACCCAGGCGATCTACGAGGCGGGCTTCAACGCGCCCAGCCGGTTCTACGAGGGCGCGTCCGGCCGCCTGGGCATGACCCCGGGCGCCTACCGCAAGGGCGGGGTCGGCGCGGCCATCCGCTTCGCCGTGGGCCAATGCTCGCTCGGCGCCATCCTGGTCGCCGCGACCGAGCAGGGCATCTGCGCCATCGCGTTCGGCGACGACCCCGACACTCTGGTGCGCGGCCTGCAGGACCGCTTTCCGAAGGCCGATCTCGTCGGCGGCGACCCGGCATTCGAGGTCACGGTGGCCCGGGTCGTCGGCCTCGTTGAAGCGCCCGGCCAGGGGTGCGACCTTCCCCTCGACATCCGCGGCACCGCGTTTCAGCAGCGCGTGTGGCAAGCCCTGCGCGCGCTGCCGGCCGGCGCCACCGCGAGCTACCGGGACATCGCCGCCGCGGTCGGCGCCCCGGCCGCGGTGCGGGCGGTCGCCCAGGCCTGTGCCGCCAACACCCTGGCGGTCGCCATCCCGTGCCACCGCGTGATCCGCTCCGACGGCGCGCTGTCAGGTTATCGCTGGGGCATCGACCGCAAGGCGGCGCTGCTGCAACGCGAGGCGGCGGCATAGTCCCGGCCACAAAGCCGGCCGGCGTCAGACCCGGCCCGGCATCCGGTCCGCGCGCAGCGTGCTGCACGCCCGCGGCTCGAATTCCACGCGGCGGTCCAGCACGTCGGACGCGTTGTCCTTGCCGGTGCCGACCAGCGGCTCGCTCGCGCCGCGCCCGCGCGCCTCCGTCCGCGCCCGCAACACCATGGCGCGCCGCACGATCTGCCCGCGCACGAACTGCGCCCGCCGTTCGGACAGGACCTCGTTCGCGGCCATCGTGCCGGTGGGGCTGCTGTGGCCGACCACCAGCAGGCAGGCCTTGCGGGCGGCGCTGCGCTGCGCGATCTGGCGGAGCCACGCCGGGTACTGCCCGCTCACCGCCGGGTCCGGCCAGAACTGCACGGAGGCCGGGCGGAACACGAACTTCACCGCAAGCTTGCCCTGCGCCAGCCCGGCATCCACCATCTTGCCAAACGCCTCCTCGGCCGCCTGTCGCCGCCCGAGGGCCACGTTGGTCAGGTAGGCCCCGTTCCAGACCCGCATCTGGTCGCCCCCCGGCAGTTGGCTGGCTTGCGTGTAGTAGGCCAGCGCCTCCGGGTAGCGCCCGGCCTCGTAGGCGGCGGTCGCTTGGTTGACGACGGCGGAAGTGCCCATGCCGCTTAAATAAGCCGGGTCCATGGTCTCGCCCGGCTTGCCGCCGCAGACCTTCAGGTAGGCCCGCATGCTGTTGTCCATCGCCCAGGCCGGGCTGTCCCGGAAGAACTTGGTCGGCGTCGTGTCCACGTCCTCCGCGCGCACCCAGACGGTTTCCGACGAGATGATCTTGTTCGTACGGGTGTCCGAAAGCGAGGCCCAGATGCGGTACGTCTTAGCCGCCCCGTCAAGGTCGGCCTTGGTTTTGCCCGGCCCCACCACCGGGATCATGCAGCTCAGCACCATGACGGGCTGCCGCTCCAGCGAGTTCTCGGCCAGGGGCGCGGGTTGGAGGTTGGGGAAGTGCTGGTCCACGACGTTCACGATCCGGCGCTCCACGTCGCGCGTCACCGCGGAGTGCCTGACCGTTGTCTGGTCAACCGGCGGATCAACGATGAGGACGCGCTGCTCGGACGGGTCGAGCCGCGCGTGGGCGACCAGCGCGGTGGCGAGGCTGTTCATGGCGGCATCGAACGGCTGCGCCTCCGTCGAGGGCGGCCCGGCCGCCGGCCCTTCTGCCACCTGTGGCTGCGGGGTGGTGCAGGCGCTGAGCAGGGCGGCCGCCGCCGTCGCCACGACCAGGAGCCAGCCCGGCCTACTTGGCACGGCAGCCGTCGTGCAGGGATGTTTGCTTGGCATCGGAAAGGTCCTCTCTTGATTGGACGTGGAGCACGATGGGGCGGCACAGCCGCTCATCCGCGGGGCGGGTCGGCAAGGACGCCGCAACCGCCACGGGGCCTTGCCCAACCGAGCCGGCCGCGGATGGGACAGGCGCATGACGCAATCCCACCGCCGCGATCAGAAGCACGGACGCAGCGGCCAAGCCCAGCCTCACCAGCGGCCCGGTGCTGCCTCGGCAAAGGCCAGCCAGCACGGACAACAGCCCCGACGCCTCGTCCTGCACGGGGCCGGGCAGTTCGAGCGTGCGGGCGACGCGTTGGCGGAGGTCGGCGAACTCATCCTGCCCCAAGGCCGCGGTCAAGCCGGGCTGGCCGGCCAGCACGACGCGCAGCTTCGGGCTGGACCGGCATGCAAGCTGAATGTAGCGCATGGCCGAGGGCAGCAGGTTGTGGGCCTCGGTGACGAGCAGGGCCACCCGGTCATAGCCTTCGCCGGGTTCGGTCAGCGTCGCGAACCCGGCCTTCAAGTCACCGTCCGTAAGGGCGTCCGGGTCGGCCCGGACCACGATCTGCGCGACGAGATCCCGCAAGGCCAAGCCGCCCGACGCGGGGCAGTAGACGCGGACGCAGCGGAGGCCGTGGCTGGACAGCTCATTCTCCGCCTCGTCCAGCACCGCGGCCGTGCTGAGGCCCGGCTTGCATAGCAGGCTCACGCATTCGTCCCCATGCGCCACGGCGCCCATCAACGCGACGGCGGCCCGGGCTTGACTGGGGTAAAGCAGGGAATGCGACACACTCATTTCGGGTATAGATATTGCCAAACCAAATGACAAAGAGGAGCGAGACAACTCGATGTGTCTTACAGTTGCAAGAGAGTCAGCTTGAGTTCTAGGGGCTATTCTGAAGCGTAAGGGATAACAACCGCGTGCACATTGTTCAAACTTCTACCGAGTGGTAATAAATGCGTCTTTTTGTTTGCTCGAATGTTGGGAAAAGAATGTTCTTACGTCGGTGGTGTACTGAAAGATGTTTATCTCGGGACAGTTGCGGGACGCCGCTGCCGGCGCGCGGCCCGCGGGCCTGTAGACGCGAAAAGTCGGCGCGTTGCGACGCCCGTCTGGCGCCACGGGTGGTTCGGGGCGCCAGACGTTCTATTGACGGCTGGCGCCGCCGAGGCAAACTATCCGGACGGGCAGTCCTGGCCATTCGGCTTATGGCCGCCCAGTGTCCAACCGTGAAGGCGACCCATGCCCCTGACCGCCAACAGCCGCACCGCCGACCATTCTATCGATCCGGTGTTCCTTGAGCGCTGGTCTCCCCGCGCCTATGACGGCCAACCGGTGCCGCGCGAGGATCTGATGACCATGCTGGAGGCCGCCCGCTGGGCGCCGTCCTCCTACAACTCGCAGCCTTGGCGATTCCTGTATGCCATCAAGGACGGGCCGCACTGGGAGCAGTTCCTGGGGTTCCTGGTCGAGTTCAACCGTTCCTGGTGCAAGGATGCCGGCGCATTGCTGGTGCTGCTGTCCAAATCGACCATGACGGTGCCGGGCAAGGAGGGCGAGGTACCATCCCACAGCCATAGCCATGACGCGGGTGCCGGCTGGGCCTATTTCGCGCTGCAGGCGACGCGCATGGGATACCAGGCGCACGGCATGGTCGGCTTTGATATGGACCGCGCTTTCGCCGAGCTTGGCGTCCCCATCGGCTACCGGGTTGAGCAGATGATCGCGGTGGGCCGGCGCGGCGACCCGGCGCGTCTGCCAGAGTCAGTGCGCGCACGCGAGCAGCCCAACGCCCGCCGTCCCATCGGCGAAAGCGCCTTCGAGGGCGCATTCCCCGCCGGCTGAGACGCCCTAAGCCTTGGCGCGCGGCCCTCGCCTGCCCCGCCCCGGGCGCTTCGGCAGGTCCTCAAGCGTGTGGAGCACGGTCTTGTCGTTCTCGGTCAACGGCGTGGGCGTCGTCGCGGCGACGCCCGGCGGCACGGCATCCCCGGGGTCGCGGTCACGCCCAAAGGGGTAGTCGTCGGCATTTGACGTAACGGCAGATTGGGCGCGCCCGGCCGCAAGCTGGTCCAGCCGGCGGTTCAGCATGCGCACGTCTTCGCGAAGCTCCGCAAGCATGTCGATCCCCGCGGCGACCCTCTCGCCCAACGCCCTGATTGCCTCCGACATGCGGCTTTCAGGGCCGGCGGCGGTCGCCTCCGGTTCCGGCTGCCCGGCAACGGGGCTGCGGCTGCGCCGCGTTTTGGGCTTGGCCGGGGCGGCGTCACCCTGACCGGAAACACCTTTGTCGCGTTGCGCCGGCGTGCCCGGCGTCTTCGGTCGTGTTGCCATGGCGACGCAACGCCCGGACGACCGAATGGATGCGCGGCATCGGCGTTCGACAGGCCGCGTCGAGGCTATTTGCCTCAAGCGGCTGCACGGTTAGGTTAAGCTCCAATGAACATGGGCTGAAATCCCGCACTCAGTCGTGCGCGGCCGCCCATTCAAAGGAAGCACAAACCTGGATCAGGCAGTCGGGAACAGGGGGGCGCCGCCGACCGAGACGCTGTCCGGGCTGGTGGAGCGCGTGACCTATCACAACGCTGAGAACGGCTTCTGCGTGCTGCGGGTCAAGGCGCGTGGGCAGCGGGACTTGATCACCGTGGTCGGCCACGCCGCCGCGATCAACGCGGGCGAGTTCATCAGCGCGACCGGGCTGTGGACCACCGACCGCGAGCACGGCCTGCAGTTCAAGGCCGCCCAGGTCACGACCACGCAGCCGACCACCTCGGAGGGGATCGAGAAGTATTTGGGGTCCGGGATGATCCGCGGCATCGGCCCCGTGTATGCCCGCGCGTTGGTGCAGGCATTCGGCGAGCAGGTGTTCGACCTGATCGAGCAGGAGCCGGGTCGGCTGCGCGAGGTGACGGGCATCGGCCAGAAGCGCGCGGCCCGCATCGTCGCCGGCTGGGCCGAGCAGAAGGCGGTGCGCGAGA
>JAABUQ010004627.1_pt1 | contig 23208 bp, 26 predicted proteins | sample 5560001 | NCBI WGS metagenome assembly JAABUQ01 (sample SAMN10711888, study PRJNA513371) | rock metagenome | isolation source: Antarctica rocks | place: Antarctica: Victoria Land, Finger Mt nord | collected 2015-12-18 | reverse complement strand
ATTACGCTCCTTATTGTCTTATTTTGAACTTAACAATACTTAGGTTTGGCTATTTTTCAGTGCCGCAATTTGTCATACTAGTTTGCCTTTTCCGGGTTTATACGGCGAGGTGCAAGATCTGAGTTAGGGAAGATAATGTGCCCACAACGCCAGTTCTGGAGCCAGGCTGCGCCTGGCTGTGCCAGCCGCACAACTGGCGTCGAACAGCACAGAGAAACGTTTGTGAACATGTAGGCTCAATAGGGATTCCAGGGAAATGGAAACCTGATTTTTAACTACGATTTAGCTTTTGAGGACGATAATAACCCCACATAACATGATGAGACCACCGATTAAGGTTTGTCAGTTGAGTGTGTCTTCCTGGTAAAGTAGCAATGCAAACACGGCAACAAAAAGCGGATAGGTAATCTCGATCATGCTAGCTTTGGTGGCAGTGCCTTTGGCAATCGCAGCAAAAATTAAGATTGTGCTGGCACAACCAGCTAAAACCACTAGCCCAAAGAGCAACAGGTTTCTAATAGTCCAGTAGATCCTGAACTGAGCTAGGCCTAGTTCAAACTGAAACCAGACGAAGACACATAGGTAGGTGAAGGCAAGGGTAACGGTGTAGGCAAGAGTCAATAAAGGTGTAGGGATGGTTTTCGAGAGTTGCTCAATTGTGGCGTATTGCAATCCCCACAAAACTGCCGCCCCTAAGGCATAGATGAACCAGAGATAATTCGTAGGCTTGACATCCTCCCCACCCTGCTTAAAGCGAGGGTGGGGATTCCAAAGATTTCTCTTTAGGTTTCCTCTTTCCACGAGTCGGCTTACCCTGCTAAGTTTTCTCAACAACTCAGAGGTCGTTCTCTCGCTTAGGCGTTAATTTCCATGTGCCCCACGGTATTTTTTGCCAAGTATTGCAACGCTTTCTTCAAAATATTAATTGCGGCGTTCCAATCTCGGTCTTGAATGTGTCCGCAGCGTGAGCAGGTGTGGGTTCTAGTACTAAGAGTCTTTTTGACTTCAGTACCGCAATTTGAGCAATCTTGACTTGTGAAATGTGGTGGTACAGCTATCACTGGCACCCCAAACACTTTGCCAAAATACTCTAACCATTCTCTAAACTGCGACCACGCTGCATCACTGATTGATTTAGCTAAATGATGATTCTTAACCATATTCCGCACTTTTAGGTCTTCAATAGCTACCAAGTCGCTAGACTGGACTACGCACCTTGCAGTTTTAACCACAAAGTCTTTACGCCGCCTTGAAACCTTGAGATGCTTCCTACCTAGTCGGTTACGGGCTTTGGCTCTATTGTTGGAGCCTTTTTTCTTGCGAGCTACACGTCGCTGAGACTTCTTAAGTGCCTTTTCATCTTTCCTCAGAAAGCGCGGATTCTCGATTTGTTGCCCATCCGAATCAGTCAGGAAATGGTTCAGACCAACATCTATACCAACGTTTTTACCTGTTAATTCATGAGTTTCCGTCCGCTCTACGTCAATACAGAATTGTGTGTAGTACCCATCGGCACGACGCACGACCCGTACTCTTTTGATCTGCTCTACTTGGTAGTAGTGCAGGGCACGAGTTCCCCACATCCTGAAAGTCCCAGCCTTGAAGCCATCCGTAAAAGTGATTTCTCTCCTATCTTCTGATAACTTCCACCCAGATGTCTTGTATTCAACACTGAGGTTTTGCTGATGCTTTTTGAATCGGGGAAATCCCTTTTTTCCGGGAACTTGCTTTTTGCAGTTATCACTGAATCGGGCAATGCCAGACCAGGCTCTTTCGGCACTAGCTTGTCGTGCCATCGAATTCAGTTTATCTGCCCACTTGAACTCACGCGCTAATACAGCGCAGTACTTATTTAGGTCATACTTGTTAATCCCCTGATTATCCATCCAGTATCTCAGGCAGCTATTGCGAACAAAACGGGCGGTACGCAACGCTTCATCTAGCGCTTGGTACTGCCCGTCTGTCCCCTGTAACTTGGCCTCAAATACAATCATTTATGCTATGCTAATTAGCATAATTATATCATGCTTTCGCGTTGGTTGCATAGACAATGGGATATTATGAGGACTCAATGTCCTCATAATATCCCGCTTCTCATCCCCTAGAAAGCTAAAAGCGAGGAAGGGGTATTCCCAGCGGTAGGATAAAAAATAAAACCTTACGTCTGCCGATGATGCGTTCAAGAGACGCCTCGCACTCTTTTTAAGTCCGATTCATCTGCAAGTCTACCTAACTCAACGGCTTGCCTTTACACTATCTTTTTGCTCAAATTTAACCCATCAAGGTCGCAACAGGTGCATGTTCAAGCATACAATAAGGGCGGCTATAGCTCAGTGGCGACTCTAAAGCATGCTGAACCAAAAACTCTGACTGGCTCATTACCCTCTCAGTCTCGCCATCGTATACTACCTGACCTTGGCTGAGAACAACGGTGCGATCGCATAGCTCTAAAGCAAAATCCAGATCATGTGTCGCAATCAGTTGCGTCAAGGGCAAGGTTTGTAACAACTCAAGCAACTGACGACGAGAACGGGGATCTAACTGAGCAGAGGGTTCGTCAAATACCAACACCTGCGGTTTCATCGCCAGCACTCCCGCGATCACAATCCGTTTCTGATGCTCATCTACCCCCTCCCCCTTGTAAGACAGAGGGAGCGTCAAGAATCCTTTTATACCCTGTCCTAAAAATATATTTTTGCTGAAGAAGCTAAAGACTGATGCTCTAGATACCCGGGGGGAGGATTGTTTTTAGTTCACATAAAAGCTCTAATTGTTGTTTGTCACTATAAGCAATTTTTCCTAAATGAAAGCTTTTGTGTGTTTATCCGTACTCGCGCTGAGTCTAGCAGCTTATAGCGCGACTCAAAACACAGCCAGCGCTACTAGTCCTTCAGAGACTGCCAGTTCAACTCAAGCCGCCAATCCTCAGCAGCAGAAGCCTTTGGTCGCGACTACAGTCGCGCCTTTGACCAACATTGTCAGTAACATCGGGGGAGACCGGGTTGAAGTCAAGGGCATCATTCCAGAAGGAACAGACTCGCATACATTTGAGCCTCGTCCCTCCGATGCCGACCTTCTGTCTAAGGCTGACCTGATCATCGTCAACGGGCTGCACTTGGAGTCGCCCACAGAGAAAATGGCGAATTCGGTCAAGAAGAAGGACACCAAAATCTATGAGCTGGGTAGCAACACAATTACTCAAGGCCAGTGGATGTTTGACTTCAGCTTTCCCAAAGAGAAGGGAGACCCAAATCCCCACTTATGGGTGAACCCCATCTATGCTGAAAACTATGCCAAGCTTGCTGCCAGGTGGCTGACTGAGCTAGACCCAACAGGAAAAGACTACTATAACACCAACCTGAAACACTACCTGCAACGGCTCGATGCCCTAGACAAGACCACACGGCAAGTCGTTGCCAGTATTCCCCCCAAATACCGTAAGCTTCTGACTTATCACGACTCTTGGGCTTATTGGTCTAGACAGTACGGTGTTCAAGTGATTGGAGCGATTCAGCCGTCTGACTTCAAGGAGCCTTCTGCCCAAGACGTGGTCAAGTTGATTGATCAAATTAAACAATTGGGCGTTCCGGCGATTTTTGGTTCAGAAGTCTACCCCAGCAAGGTTGAAGAACAGATTGCGCGCGAAGCCAATGTCAAGACTGCTAATACGGCTGATGATGAACTGCCAGGGGAGGGGTCAGCTAATGCTATGGACGACAAAAATCCCCAGCACACGTACGTTGGCATGATGGCAAACAATATGAAGATTATCTCTACAGGTCTACAGGGTAAGCCTGAGTTGGTAAACAGTCTAAATACAAGTAACGTGGTTGGACCCACTGCTGGTACCTCTGCTGCGACGAAATAGTCCCTATTAGGTCACTGAATGGAAGCTTTATTAGAAGTCAAAAACCTGACTTGCGGTTACCAGACCAAACCAGTCTTTTCGGGGGTAAATCTGTCGCTTTACCCTCGTCAACTCTCTGGTTTAGTCGGTCCCTCTGGGAGCGGTAAAAGCACCCTGATCAAGTCAATATTAGGACTGGTTCACCCCTGGGCAGGAGAGATTTGGTTTCGAGGAAGACGGTTAAAGCCAGGGACATCACCCCCAGGTGTTGGCTACGTTCCTCAAGTCGAGACGGTGGATTGGAACTTTCCCGTCACCGCTGAAGAAGTTGTCATGATGGGGCGCTACAAGCACCAGAAAATTTGGCCCTGGCCTTCGCGTCGAGACCGAATGGTAGCAAGAGATCTCCTGGCGCGAGTGGGAGTAGAGGAAGTTGCTCGTCAGCCGATTGGTGATTTATCGGGTGGGCAGCAGCAACGGGTCTTTCTAGCCCGTGCTTTAGTGGGAGATCCAGAACTGGTGCTTCTAGATGAGCCGACTAGCGGTTCAGATTTGCATGTGCAACACGAACTCCTACACTTGTTAGGGGAACTGAGTCAGCAAGGCTTGACAGTTTTACTTTCGACTCACGACCTCAACTCGGTAGCAACCCACCTGCCTTGGGTGGTGTGCTTTAACCATGGCTTGATTTGCCAGGGACAGCCGATTGAGGTTTTTACTCCCTCAAACCTGGAGCAGACGTTCGGAGCCAAAATGGTAGTCTTCCGTCAACAAGGCCGGGTTTTGGTTTCCAGTGGCGCAACTTCCTTATTGCATGACCTGCAGCAAAATCTGCCGTCGGCTCTGGGTCAGAGCGGTTCTAAGCCTAACTAATAAGTTTCCCACCCGCATGGAATTCCTACTCAGACCGTTTCACTATGATTTTTTCAGCCGTGCCATTATGGTCGGAGTGATGGTAGGCCTGTTGTGTGGCGTTATGGGTGTTTATATCACCACGCGGCGCATGAGTTACATTGCCCACGGTCTCTCTCATGCCATCCTGGGTGGAGCGGTGTTGACCTACGTTCTGGGGCTGAATTTCTACATTGGCTCTGGCATCTGGGGCTTTGGCGCTGCCCTGCTGATTCAATATTTAACTGGACGGCGGGTTTACTCCGATGCCGCGATTGGCATTGTCACGACTGCTAGCTTTGCTTTGGGGGTTGCCATTATCAGTACCTACCGCAAGTTTAGCCAAAACTTCGAGGCGGCTCTGTTCGGCAACGTGCTGGGAGTTTCTCCCACCGACCTATGGGTCGTTACGGTTGTGACTATTGTGCTGTTGAGTCTGGTCTTTATCTTTTACCGTCCTCTGCTGTTTTGGTGTTTTGATCGGGAAGTGGCTCAAGTGCATGGGGTTCCCGTTATTGCAATGGACACTCTATTTGCGCTGATGCTAGCCACCTTGTTAGTGGCGACTCTACAAGTTCTAGGCGTTACCCTGATTATCTCGGCCGTCGTGATTCCGGCTTCGATTGCTCGTTTGTTGAACAACCATTTCGGTTACATGATGGTGATTTCTGGAGCCTTAGGAGCGGCAATTTCCTTTGCTGGCATCTATCTGAGCTACTACTTTGATGTGGCTTCGGGAGCTAGTGTAGTTCTGCTGTCAACCCTAGTATTTGGGGTTGTGCTGCTTTGGACGAGTTACCGGCGTCGTTCTAAACGCTACATTCCTCCCCTGCCATCGCAGCATCTGGGCTAATGACCCTTGATTCTAGCTAGACGATTGAGTACTTCCTGAGTCTGGTTATGAGATATTAGAATACCCTCTAGAGGGATAGGGATGCCGTAATTCTAATAGACTTGGTAGAAGCGGAGCGAGTCCATCTAGAGGAAGTTACAGCCAAGTGCGTACATCGTCTCCATTGCTACCAATTGGTCAAAAGCGACGCATTACTAACTCACCGAACAAAAGTGGATAGACCTGGGTGGAACCGTATGAGTATATCAATCCGGCTTACACGGTGGGGAGAGTTCACAGGATATGTAACTCTCCAGTAAAACTTGTTTCCTGTATAGAGTGCAATGCTATAGGGGGGCATTTAGAGTTGGAGTTAGGGCCTCTCTTCGGAACCAGCAACCTTACTTTTCGCACCGGGGATGAAGGGTAATGTCGAATCCTGGGGGTAAAAATATCCTAAAGAGTACCCAAAAATGTGAATTTGCCTGAATATACAATCGAAACCAAACAATGTTGGGTACTATGATTTGGTTTGCCCGGTGAGGAGAGTGTTAGAGTCAATGACTGTTTTTCGTAAAGATACCTTCATTAACCCCGTTAACGTTGCTATTGCTTTTTTTGTTGCTGCTGGTACTTTTCTGGTTGCTGTTGGTAGCCAAAGCAAAGTTTCCCAATGTCATCAACTGATTTTGGTCGTTAATCAAGGAAGTTCTCTGATTGCTCAGAACAAGGATGCGGCAAATACGAATCAACTTGTGCACAATTTGGACAAAGTGACTCAGAATCTGGTGGCGGTTAATTTACAGGATACAAAGCTTAGAGAATTTCAAAACCAATTTGTTAAGGTCTTTCAGGCTATGAGTCAAGCAATCAGCAACGCGAGCAAGGCTCTTAACTCAGCTAAGAAGGTCGAATTCACGCTAGGCCGACAGGCAAAAATAGAAAAAGCTAAACTGAAGATCGAAGCAGCGGCTAAAACTGGGGTAAAAGCAGCGGCTCAGGCTGATGTCTTAGCAAGTGAGGTGAACCAGTACTGTAGCCAAAAATAAGTGCAAAAAAACGGTAGGATTAAACGCACGCACATCACGCCATTTTATCCCAATGTCGGCTTCCCTTGTCACAGTGGAAATTACCAAACATCAGCATGATTTGAGCATCAACAGACCCGCGTCTGGGGTGTCTTTACAGGGGCGAATCCGGGTGCCAGGGGATAAATCTATTTCCCACCGAGCTTTGATGTTAGGCGCGATCGCCCAAGGTGAAACCCAGATCCAAGGATTGCTATTGGGAGGAGATCCCCGCAGCACTGCCAATTGTTTTCGGGCAATGGGGGCAGAGATTTCAGAGTTGAATACAGAACTGGTGCAAGTCCAGGGCATTGGACTAGGTCAGTTGTCCGAGCCGGTTGATGTATTGGATGCTGGGAATTCCGGCACCACAATGCGGCTAATGCTGGGAATTTTGGCTTCTCATCCAGGGCGCTTGTTTGTGATGACAGGCGATAATTCCTTGCGATCGCGCCCTATGTCTCGTGTCATCAAGCCTCTACAACAAATGGGTGCTCAGATTTGGGGACGCCAAAACGGGACCTTAGCGCCGCTGGCAATTCAAGGCCAGACGCTGCAACCGATTCACTACCACTCCCCGATTGCCTCCGCCCAAGTCAAGTCCTGTATCCTGCTGGCGGGGCTAATGGCACAGGGACAAACTACTGTGACTGAACCAGCCCTCTCTCGTGACCATAGCGAAAGGATGCTGCAAGCATTTGGTGCAGAACTCAGCTCTGACCCGGAAACCAACAGCGTTACAATCACTGGTCCGGCTCAACTGCATGGGCAAACGGTGATTGTTCCGGGCGATATTAGCTCTGCTGCTTTCTGGTTAGTTGCCGGGGCAATTGTCCCGGGTTCTGAGCTGCTGATTGAAAACGTGGGCGTCAATCCCACCCGTACAGGCGTCCTGGATGCCTTATCAATGATGGGAGCGGACATCCAAATGGAAAATCAGCGAGTTGTTACCGGTGAGCCAGTTGCCGATTTGCGAGTGCGTTACAGTTCGCTGAAGGGTTGCACGATCGCGGGGGAATTGTTGATTCCTCGACTGATTGATGAAATACCGATTCTGGCAGTTGCAGCAGTTTTTGCCCAAGGAACGACGGTAATTCGGGACGCAGCTGATTTGCGGGTGAAAGAGAGCGATCGCATTGCCGTCACAGCGACGCAGCTGAATCAGTTGGGAGCTAGGGCAACAGAATTACCCGATGGTTTAGAGATTACCGGCGGCACTCCCCTAAGTGGGACGAATGTCGATAGCCATACGGATCATCGCATTGCTATGAGTCTGGCGATCGCTGCCCTCAATGCCACTGGCACCACCACTATCCACGGTGCTGAAGCTGCTGCCATCTCCTACCCAGACTTTATTACTACCCTGCAACAAGTATGCAGCGAGGTTTAATTTAATGCCTAATAGAAATACTCAGCAGCCAGAATCTGAAAATCAGTGGGCTGAAAGTATCAAAACCCTCGTACTGAGCTTACTTTTAGCCTTCGGAATCCGCACCTTTGTAGCAGAGGCTCGCTATATCCCTTCAGGCTCAATGGAGCCGACACTCCAGATTAATGACCGCCTGATTATCGACAAGATCAGCTATGATTTCGCACACCCGCAACGAGGTGACGTTGTTGTATTTAACCCCACAAACACACTAGAGAAGCAAAACTTCCACGATGCTTTTATTAAGCGAGTCGTCGGATTGCCAGGAGAAAAGGTCGAGGTTAAGGGTGGAACAGTGTATGTCAATGATTGTCCTTTACAGGAAAATTACATTGCAGCTAAACCGGACTACCGCTGGGGTCCTGTGATTGTAGCTCCTGATTCTTATCTAGTTTTGGGAGATAATCGCAACAATAGCTACGACAGCCACTATTGGGGTTTCGTCCCTCGTAATCGGATTATCGGTCGGGCAATTATCCGTTTCTGGCCCTTTAACCGTGTTGGATTCTTAGAGCAACGTCCGATTTATCTCTGTTCTCAGACAAAATAAAAGGAGTCAGGAGTCAGGAGTCAGGAGTCAAAAGGAACCCCATGAATGAATCCAGGAATTTCCAATCAAGATGCTTCGCTTCTGTTGTCCTCCATAGATAAAGCCAGCGGTTTTGGAGCGTTGGTTTGTTGCCAGTCCAAACATCAGCCATTCTGACTCCTGAATCCTGACTCCTATTCAAATCTTGGCAGTACCCATTCGATAGCGATCATAGGGTGCGTCGAAATTGATCAGTGGACCTTTGGGAACAATACGGGTCGGGTTGACGTTGGGGTGGCTCTTGTAGTAGTGCGGTTTAATATGGTCAAGGTTGCATGTTTCCTTAACACCGGGTTGCTGGTAGAGTTCTTTGAGGTAGTTCCAGAGATTGGGATAATCCACAATGCGGCGCAAGTTGCACTTAAAGTGGACGTAGTAGACTGAATCAAAGCGGAAGAGGGTAGTGAACATACACCAGTCTGCCTCAGTGATGCGATCGCCACAGAGGTAGCGTTGCTGACCCAACACACCCTCCCAGTGGTTGAGGGCATCAAACAGTTCGGTCACCGCTTCTTCATAAGCCGACTGGGTAGTAGCAAATCCTGCTCGGTAGACACCATTGTTAATTGGTTGGTATATGGCATCAATTGTCTCGTCAATGACTCCCCGCAAGTCTTCCGGGTAGAAGTTCACTTCTGGCTTAGCGAAGGTATCGAACTCTGTATCGAACATCCGAATGATGTCGCGGGATTCATTGTTAACAATTGTGGCAGTTCCTTTGTCCCACAAAACTGGGACAGTTACTCGCCCACTGTATTCAGGATTAGCTTTGAGATAGACTTCCCAGAGATAGCGAGTATCATTGGCTGTATCCGGAATGCACCCCGGTTCCTGAGAGAATTCCCACCCGTTTTGATCAATCTCCGCACCAACAACCGAGAGGCCGATGACATCCCCTATTCCCTTCAACTGCCGCATAATTGCAGTTCGGTGTGCCCAAGGACAAGCCCAAGAGATATAGAGATGATAACGCTCCGACTCAGCTTTAAAACCACTAGAACCGTCTGCTGTAATCTTGTGACGGAATGTTGTTGATGGGCGAACGAATCTTCCTTGGGAATCTTCTTGATCGCGTTCACTTACCCACTTTCCTTCAGCGAGGATACCTAAACCCATACCTACCTCCTTTGATAGCCTGTCTTATTTGGTAAATTAAACAATTCTTACTATCGAGTGCCTCACCTAGAATGCAATTTGCCTAGACATTTAGAGTGCTCGGATGTGCACAGGATTTTAAGTCTAACAAGTAGGCATGTCAAAGGATTTAGACTTCACCCAGGATCTTGGGCACTTTGAAAAAGTCACCTTCTTGTTCAGGCGCGCTGTTGAGGATGGCTTGCTGATCGCTATAGGGTTGCAGCTTATCCGGTCGTGTCACATTGTTGACATCAATTGCTCGTGTTGTGGGCTGCACGTCATTGACATCAAGTTCACTCAACTGTTCAAAATACTCCAGAATACTGCCTAGCTGGGTGGTGAATTTCTCCTCCTGCTCAGCTGTTAGCTCCAGGCGAGCTAGAAGGGCAACCTTGCGAACTTGCTCCCGGTCAATCATAGAAAGTTTCAAGTATAAAGTCTAAAAATACGCATCTATTTTCGAACGCCCGGTAGTTTTGAGCCAGTTTTGGGCTTCGATGTAGTTATTCGGGGCAATACGAATTGCTCGTTTCCAATACTCAGCTGCTTTGTTTAGCAAAGCTTCTGCTGCGTCGTTGTCCCCAGCTTCCTTTGCCTTTTCGCCCTGGTAGTGGTAAATCACGGCGATATTGTTTAATGCTTGGGGCAGGCAGGGGTTGAAGTCAATTGCCTGATGATAATATTCCAAGGATTTGTCATGCTCACCGTTGCTGGCATGGATCAACCCAATGTTGTAAAGTATGTAGCTACGGTCGTAAGGGTCTTCCTCTAGCTCTAGAGCTTCGTAGTAATTGTCCAAAGCTTCGGCGTATTCCCCATCCGCTTGAGCTGACATGCCGTCACGGTAATAAACAAAGGCTTCTTTTGCTTTTTTGTTAGCAGGCAGAATCTTCAGGATGATATCTGCCATCACGGTGAAGCTTTTGTCGATAAAATTGTCGTTACGCTGGGTTCTTGGCATATCCGCCTCTATGGTGTTGCCGCTAATGGCTCAGGGTGTCTCTAAAAGACTATTGTAAAGGAGTCAGGAGTCAGGAGTCTCCTGAATTCTGTTCAGAGGAGTGATATCAGTGAAAAAAACCCTATTCCTTAGTCCTCCATCATTTGATGGGTTCGACGGTGGCGCAGGTTCTCGATACCAGGCTAAACGCGAGATTACCTCCTTTTGGTATCCTACCTGGTTGGCGCAGCCAGCCGCCCTTGTGCCAGGCAGTAAGCTTGTGGACGCCCCACCGCACGGCCAAACTGTGGAAGACGTGCTGAAAATCGCCAAAGACTACGAACTGGTGATCATGCATACTAGCACACCATCTCTGGCTAACGATGTGAAGTGCGCTGAAGCGATTAAGGTCCAGAATCCAAACGTGCAGATCGGCTTCATCGGTGCCCATGTAGCCATACTGCCGGAACAAACGCTGCAGGAGAACAAAATCATTGACTTCGTGTGTCGGCACGAATTCGACTATACCTGTAAGGAACTGGCTGAAGACAAACCGTGGGATCAGATCAAGGGTTTGAGCTATCGCGATCAAAATGGTAATGTGCTACACAACGTTGACCGCGAACTGATCCACGACTGGGATGCCATGCCTAGCGTCCTGCCGGTCTACGCACGCGATCTAGACATTACGAAATATTTCATTGGTTATCTGCTGCACCCTTACGTCTCCTTTTACACTGGCCGTGGCTGTCCGGCCAAATGTACTTTTTGCCTTTGGCCTCAGACCATCGGCGGTCATCAGTACCGTACCAAAAGCCCGCAGGAAGTCGGGCGCGAGATGGAAGAAGCCAAAGCTATCTTTGGCGATAAGGTGCGTGAATATATGTTTGATGACGACACCTTTACGATTGACCGCCATCGAGCGATCGCGATCAGCGAACACATGAAGCGGCTCAAGCTCACTTGGAGCTGTAATGCCCGTGCCACTTTAGACTACGAGACACTCAAGCAATTGCGCGATAACGGCCTACGTTTACTGCTCGTCGGCTTCGAGTCTGGCAACCAGGAAATTCTTAATCGGATCAAGAAGGGCATTAAGCTAGAGGCAGCGCGCGAATTTATGAAAAACTGCCGTAAACTCGGCATCACTGTCCACGGTACCTTCATTATTGGCCTACCTGTCGAAACGCGCGAGACTGTTGAGGAAACAATCCGCTTCGCCTGTGAAATCAGCCCACACACGATTCAGGTTTCCATCGCTGCGCCCTATCCTGGCACGGAACTCTATGATCAAGCCAAGGCCAACGGCTGGTTTAACAACAACTCGCTCGTCGCCACCTCCGGCATTCAAACCTCTACACTGCAATACCCAAACCTCTCCAGTGTAGAAATCGAAGACGCCGTTGAGCGGATGTACCGTCAGTTCTACTTCCGTCCCAAGGCTATTCTGCCCATCGTCCGCGAGATGTTGGCTGACCGGCAGATGCTGGTGCGTCGCCTGCGCGAGGGTGGAGAGTTCTTCTCTTACCTGAAAGAACGTCGCACTCAGCAGGCCGCTACTCGGTAGAGAAGGGGTCAGGGGTTAGGGGTTGTCAATACCCCCCCCACTCCAACCTCCAGTCGCCGTCCACGCCAGTGGATAGTCTGTCCGAAGGCTCCTGCTACCCAAATGACAAAACTCATAAGATCGCGAATTGGCAGTGCCCAGAGCCACCGCAAGAGTTTGGGGCAACCCATGCTATATATAGATACCAGTGACTGAACGATTCTGATAGCTACAGTGGTAAGGCAGACGATGAGCGCCCAGTGATGAGCGCCAGAAAGCAGTAGTAAAGGGATGCAGTACACAGTGCCGAAAACGTACATATAGCCGTAATACAGAAAACCACGGTTCCAACGGCTCGTTCTAGCCCACCGCAACTCTCGCTGGAACAGTTGTCCAAAGCTCTCGCTCCCGGCGTCGGTTTCTACAATATATTGCGACAGTTCAACCCGATAACCAGCATCGGCTACCATATTGCCGATGTGGTAGTCCGACCCGATTCGGTTGACAACACTTTCTAAGCCACCAAGTTTATCTAGTACTAATTTGCGGGTAGCGACGGTCGCGCCGAGAGCAAACCGCAGACCGCCCTCTAAGCTAATAGCTACCAGTACACTTGGGATAAAGTCAATGCACCGTCCCAAAGAGGCTAGAGCCGCTGGCAGGAACTTCGGATCGTGACCGAGGTAACCGCACGTTACAATACCGATCTCAGGATCTGCCAGCGGCGCTGTTACTGTGCGGAGGTATTCTGACTTGACATACATATCGCTGTTAGTCAAGATAACAATTTCGTGCTGTGCAGCATCAAGTAGATGTATGAGATTGCTAATTTGATGATTGATGCCATGCACCTCTAGGCAGAAAATAAGCTTGGCACGGTCAGGAAATCTCGCGATCACTTCTTCCAAAACTGGGATAGCTGGATCTTGTGGACTCATAACGCCAAACAGCACTTCGTAGTGTTCATAGTCTTGCTGGCAGAAGCTGTCCCAGTTTTCCCGAGCACCCTCATCCACTCCGCAAACCGGGATCAGTACTGACACTGGCTGGCAGCTAGCGCTGAGTTCCTGCTTATTGGTCGCGAAGAACCGACCAGTGCTGATGGCGCACCAAGTGTAAAAAAACACTGATGAGCCAATGAGAAGGAGCAGGAGTAACTGTAAAGCAATGATCATGAGATGTTCACTGTAATTTCGATTGATTTTCTCGAGAAACGTCAGTAACTTAAAAATACCATTTGAGGGATTTAAAGAGGTTTTTGATAAACCCACCCCTGCTTTGCTGTAAAAAGGTGTAGTAGTTTGATTAAACTATTTTTGTTAGTGTGAATGACTAACTCTCAAGCTGAAACTAAACTTTCCACCTCGCGCCGCCGGTTCGTCGTTATCAATGGTGACGATTTTGGATTTTCTTCTGGTGTCAATCGCGCCATTATTGAAGCCCATGAACGGGGGGTACTGACGAGTACTAGCCTGATGGTGACAGGCCAAGCGTTTGATGAAGCAGTTGCTCTGGCAAAGGCGCACCCAAAACTGGCAGTTGGACTGCACCTGGTTTTGGGTAAAGGCAAGGCAGTACTGCCTCCCTTGCAAATCCCACATCTAGTCGACTCGGACGGGAATTTCTCTAACCAACCTAATCGTGCCGGGGTACACTACCAGTTCAGCCTTGGTGCCCGTCGGGAACTACCTCTGGAAATCCGCGCTCAGCTAGAAAAATTTCGCTCCACTGGGCTGCAACTCTCTCACGTTGACGGTCACTTACATATGCACCTGCATCCGGTAGTGTTGCCCACGCTAGTCGGACTAGCTGACGAATTTGACGTCAAGGTGATTAGGCTCCCTTCCGAGGAACTAAGGACGAATTTGAACCTTGATAACAGTGACCTCCAGACAAAGCTCGTCTGGTCTTTTTTCTCTACAGGATTTCGTTGGAACGGGGAGCGCTTACTGAAATCGAAAGGAATCGGCTTCGTTGATCGCATCTATGGCTGGCTTCAAAGTGGGCGCATGACTGAAGAGTACTTACTTGGTCTGATTCCGCAGATCCGGGCAAACCTGGTAGAAATTTATTCACATCCAGCGATCGCGATCGCTACAGAGCCAACAAATGGACCACTAGGCTTAGGTCCGGCAGAACTCGCTGCCTTGGTGAGTGACCGAGTCCGCGAGATGTTAGTTTCTAAGGGCTTTGAGCTTACCAACTATAACAACCCAGAGGTAATTGGGCTGAGTAAAAACTATCTGAGGATACAAGAGCCTAGGAAGTCATGAATCTGATCTGGCTTCTCTTACGCACTTCTTGGTTTATAGTTGCGGTCGCTGTATTTACAGGTCTTCTGAGTGGGGGTTGCAGCGCTCGACTAATTGCTTTGATCAATGCTGCTATAAGCAGCAACGGCGCTTCGGCAAGTACCCTGGTCTGGAGCTTTACTCTTCTGGCACTGGTGATCCTAATTACCAGTATTTCCTCTCAGGTTTTGTTGATCTACCTTTCTCAAGGAGCCATTTACAAACTGCGGATGCGCTTGAGCAGCGGGATTCTAGCCTCCCCTTTACGTCACCTGGAAGAACTTGGTGCTAGTCGGCTTTTGGCAACCCTCACAGACGATGTGCAATCTGTCTCTAACACAATTTTCGATATTCCCTTGCTCTGCATTGACGTTGCAATTATAGTGGGTTGCTTAATCTATTTGGGCTGGCTTTCCTGGGCAGTATTCTTGATAACTTTTAGTTTTATGGCTGTGGCAACATTCATCATCCAGATGGTGTTAACAAAAGGTAGGGGTTTTCTAGCACTCGCCCGTGAGGAACAGGATCGGTTATTTCAGTATTTTCGTGACATCACTGAGGGGACTAAAGAACTAAAACTGCATCGAATGCGCCGTCAAGCTTTCCTCTATGAGGATCTTCAATCCGCTGCTGCATCCTCCCGTCACTACAATATAGTCAGTCTGAGTATCTTCGCCCTCGCTGCCAGTTGGGGTCAAATCTTCTTTTTCGTCATCATCGGCGTGCTGCTGTTTGGTCTCCCTCATCTAGTAACTGTTAGTAGCCCAGTTCTTTCTGGCTATATCCTGACACTTACCTACATAATGCGTCCTATGGGAAGCATCTTAGACATGCTGCCAACTCTGAACAGAGCCAGCGTTGCCTTAGAGAAGGTTGAGTCTTTAGGTTTATCTTTAGCAAGTCACTCTGAGGAGAACTTAAATGTTCAGTATCACCCACAGCCCGACTGGAATCGTTTAGAACTTATCAAGATTACCCATGATTACCGTGGAGAGCGAGAGGAAAGTAATTTCACCCTTGGCCCTATCGATCTGACTTTCTCTGCTGGAGAATTAGTATTTTTGGTTGGGGGCAACGGCAGTGGCAAGTCCACTCTCGCCAAACTGATCGCCGGGCTGTACATCCCCGAAACAGGAGAGATTCGTTTCGATGGTAAATCCATAACTGATGAAAACCGGGAGTGGTATCGCCAGCATTTTTCAGCTGTGTTCTCTGACTTCTATCTGTTCGAGCGTCTTTTGGGTATAGGCAGTGCTGACCTCGCCCCTCAGGTAAAAGACTACCTAGTTAAGCTTCAACTTGAGCACAAAGTCCAGATTAAGGATGGTGTACTTTCAACTACAGCGTTATCTCAGGGACAACGTAAACGTTTAGCTCTCCTGACTGCCTACTTGGAAAACCGTCCGATCTATCTATTTGACGAGTGGGCATCAGACCAAGACCCACTTTTTAAGGAGATTTTTTATCAGCAGCTTTTACCAGAGCTGAAGCACAGAGGCAAGACGGTGTTTGTTATCAGCCATGATGACCGCTATTTTTATCTGGCAGACCGGGTCGTCAAGCTGGATTATGGCAAGCTGGAGTATGACAAGCGCACCCATAACTGAATTCTTGCAAGCCCCCTCGTGTTTATGAGCCGACAGCAGGGAAAAGATAAGTTTAAGACTGGAGTTCAATGGCTAACCTGGTCAGGAAGTCTGGCTCTGGTTAGCACAGGCGGTTGGCTGGTCTACGTCCTAGTTCTGAATCGGCCTGCGGCACCAGTGGCGGTACGCTTGCTCCCCGTGGAACAGGGCACTGTTGAGAACACAATTAACGAGAGCGGCACTGTTGAATTACGCGGTCAGCGGAGCCTCAAGTCCCCAGTACAGGGCGCAGTGGATCAGGTGCTGGTACAGCCTGGCGACAAGGTTAGGCCTGGCCAGGTGCTGGCCACTCTGCGCTACCCTGAGCGACAAACTGTCCTCGGCAACCAGCAGTTGCAAATTAAGCAAGAGCAACTCACCCTGGTACGCAACCGTCAGAAAATTGTCGAAGCCCAGGAACAGCTAATAGCCGATGAACGCCGACTACGAAAGCTTATTGCCCTGAACTTGGAGGGAGCTGTCGCACAACAGCAAGTCCAGGAGCAGCAGGACAAGGTCCGCAACATCCGGGCTACCATGCGAAATGCTCAGACAGACTCCCGTACAGCCGCCCTTAAAATCCAAAGTCTTCAGCTTGAGCGCCAACGCATCCAGCAGCAACTTCGAGACACAGTCGTGACTGCACCGCTTAATGGTGTAGTTTTGGGGATCAATGTCAAGGACAGCGATGGGGTTGAGTTTCGCACCAACCTGCTCACCGTGGGCGACCCTACACAAGTACTTGTGAAGCTCCAGCTTTCCACCCTCAACGCCGCCCGAGTCCGGGTTAACCAATTTGTCCGTGTCAGTATCATCGGCCCTAACGCGCAGACTTTCACTGGACGGATTCAAAGTTTGTATCCTGAGGCAGTCACCCCTGATGAAGAAAACCAGAAACAGTCCCAGGAAAGCCAAAAGCAATCGGAGCCACCGACGGTACCTGCAACGGTGCAGCTGGACACTCCTACTCGCACGCTGATTCCTGGCAGTTGGGTGAATGCTGAGATTGTTCTAGAGAAGCGGCAGAACGTGGTGGTTTTGAACACAGAGGCCATTCAGCGCTCTGAACCGAATCCCTTTGTGTGGGTCCGAGACAGTCAAAGCAAAGCCCAGAAACGGGCGCTCACTCTGGGGTTAGAGGGGCTGCTGAAGACCGAGGTTACCTCTGGCCTGCGTCCCGGCGAACAGGTTGTGCTGCCCCCGCATGCTCCTCCACTAGAGCCAGGGATACCAGTCATTTCCCAAACAAACAAATTATCTTACTAATTAGCAACCGCCGCATAGATTATGGGCCTTTCACCTTTTGACCTGCTAGGTCTCACCTATCGCTCTCTGTACAGTAATCCCTTGCGTTCTGCCCTAACTACTCTGGGTGTATTCATGGGTGTGGCTGCGGTCAGCGCTACGCTTCAGGTGGGCAGCATTAGTCGAGCTGTCATTGCCCAACAACTGGCGAAGCGAGACGCCCCTCAAATCATAGTGGGGCTGAAGTGGGAGTCAGGAAGCGTCCAGCGCACCCAAATGAGGTTGGAAGACATGGAATTCTTGCGCCAGCGGTTGGGCTTACGGGCAATCAGTGCCACCACTTGGGTTGGCTCTGCTCAAACCGTATTTCAGGCTGAAGAGGCTAAGCCGTCGATGTCGGCTGTTTCGCAAGACTTCTTGCTCACCTCAGGTAGGCCGTTGGTGGCGGGGCGGTTCTTTACCAATGCAGATTTTGAAAGCTACCACCCCGTGGTGGTGATCGATCAATTCCTAGCAGACAAACTGTTTAGGGGGCAGCAGCCTATTGGTCAGCGCCTTTATGCCCAACGCCGACCCTATGTAGTCGTGGGGGTGGTGCCTACTAAGCTCGACCAGGGCGATGCACCGCCTGAGGGTCAACTAGCGGTGCCGATGTCGGTTTACAATGCCTTAACTGGTAGCCGCTCTATTAGCACCATCCATCTACGCCCCAACGAACTCGCGGACCTCGAAGAATTAAGTAACCAGGCTAAGCAAGTGTTGGCGCAGCGCTTCCCAGGCCGGAAGTTTTGGGCTTGGAACAATGTAGAAGACATTTTACAGCAGCAGAAAATCCTGGAACTAGCCTCACAGGCGCTGACCGTGGTGGGGATGATCTCGCTACTGGTAGGAGGTGTTGGCATTGCGAATATTATGATTGCCTCTGTAACAGAGCGTACACCCGAAATCGGTCTAAGAAGGGCACTAGGGGCAACTCGGCAGGAAATTCTACTGCAGTTTGTTCTGGAGGCCGCGCTTCTGAGTCTACTAGGAGGAACAACGGCTTTAGGCGTAGTGCATGGACTGACTGTTGTCATCACCGATGCCTTTAAGTTGCCTTACCAGTTCGAGAGCAACACAGCAGCTGTGGCATTGGGCTCAGCGCTGCTGGTAGGGGTGGGAGCTGGTTTCCCTCCCGCTCTGCGAGCCAGCCAACTAGATCCAGTCAAAGCTCTGCGATCAGAATAATTCGACCCTGTATTTGTCTACCTCTCAACCGCGAGAGTGCTGCGACCATAAACGAGGGTAATCCCGATAATTGGAGCGTTGGTGAGACAGAGAAAGAAGGAGGGTTTCCCTCCGTAGGGGACTGCGATTGCCCGTTGGGTGAATCGCGGACAGGATCTATTGGGTGACATCTGTCATGACAAAATACCTGACCATACTACTGACTTGAAAACCAGTTGCGCTGATTAATACGTAACATAATATACATATAGCACTAGTACGGGTGACGACTCATGCAGGATATCCATGACTGGACTCCGAGGGCAGAAACGTAGTCGCTCATACTGGAAGAGTGCTGAGGTGAACCTTGACAACAGAGTATGGGGTTGCAGACTTGAATCGTGGTCTGCGTGAAACTTTGTGCGTGATAGGTAGAACAATCGTCTGATTAGTTTGGTCTGCCTGGGGACACTTGGTGGACTTAAAAAAATTGCCTGTGGAGACGGTTTGACGGGGATTGGAGACATAAGGCGAAGGTCTAGTTAAGAGTCTGTGAGACAGGAAGACCTAAGAGGTGACTCTTAGGAATCCACCTCCATACCGCCTGAGCGGTTGGTGGTGGAGGATGTCAATGCTCCAAGACTGGACGGATACGCTGCTCTAAACGCTCGAGATCAAGACCGCCCTCGTCACGAGCAATACGGCGCACGGTCGCGTTGACGTTGCCCAGGTCTACCAATAAGTCTTGCAGAATTTGCTGCTGCTGACGCGCTTGGGTGACCTCACGCGGCTCCTGTACAAGGTCGCGCACTATAGTGTCTTCAGCCCGTGAAGCAACAATCGGATCAGTTTGTCCCTGTAGATGAACAAAAGTGCGTCGTCCTGGTCCCCGCTCTTCCTCAATCGGTATAACTGCTGTTACCTGATCGGAGCGCACATATTTTCCGAATCCCAGATGTACCAGCACTGATGTCTGTATTCTCACTGTTATTGCTTGTTTAACTAACTACCTACTATTGTAGCTGGTACGCATATCCTCCAGAGTCATAACTGGAGCGGCTTTTACTCCATTTATGGTTGGGGTTTCCCGTGCCACTTCTAATTCAAAATTTCATACTAAGTTACAGTCACTTGTATAAAAGAGAGAGGGGGAGAGGGAGACACAGAACTCAACTTAGCATCAGGCTAGGGGAATTTGTGCAGATGCCCTTTGCCGACAGAGCCGAAGAGTTGAAGTTTTTCTGAGACTACCGACTGCATGGCAGCGATCGCCTTTTGCATCAGATCCAACAGGTCAGGCGAAGATAAAGAATTGGTGGATTTCAGTACGTCTAGATAAGCCTCACGCACTTCAGTATTGACGTTAAACTTGCACACGCCTAATTGAATAGATTGGCTAATCATTGCTGCCTCTAAGCCACTAGCGCCATGCAACACAAGTGGGACATTAACCAACTTGCGGATTGCCAGAAGACGCTTGAAGTCGAGCTTTGGCTCAGAGCGGTACTTTCCGTGGACATTGCCAATGGTAACGGCTAAAGCATCGACTTGAGTTTCCCTGACAAAGTCAGCAGCCTGGTCTGGATCAGTCATCTTAGCTTCGTATTCGGCGATTGTTAGACCATCTTCGGTGCCACTAATTCTGCCGATTTCAGCTTCGACTACGCCACCAAAAGCATGAGCCAATTTTGTCATTTCGCGGGTAAAGGCCAAATTTTCTAAGTAGGGTAAATGAGAACCGTCGGCCATAATAGATGTCATGCCAGTTTCCAGCGCCACCTGAATGTCTTTTGATGACGTGCTGTGGTCTAAGTGAACCGCGATCGGCACTTGAGACGACCTAGCCGCCTCTAGGCAAAGCGCCACTAGAGGTGATCTTCCATACTTGAGCGCACTTGGGTGGAGTTGCAGCATAGCTGGGCTTTTAAGCTCCTCAGCAGCATCCACAACAGCCCGCACCCCTTCGAGGTTGTAGACATTAAAAGCACCGATGGCATAAGCATTCCGCCGGGCCGTGTGCAGGAGTTCGCTGGTCGAAATAAGCATAATTACTTTCACTCAGCACTAATTCTCAATGTTTCCCAATTTTCTCCCCTCTAGTGGGGTTTAGCCCACTTAGTCGCACCAAGAAATGGCACATAGAAATGGCGTTTCAATAAGTGGCTCAGAGCTAAATGGCACTAAGTTAAGACGAAGCTTAAGCAGCACAACACTTTTGACCAAGTACTTGTAGAGGCTGCTGCATCCAGGGATAAGACGACGTGTAAAATCTGTAACTGGATTTAAGCGTTTCTGTTTGCAGGTCACAACACAAAACACGTTGTTAGGCGGAAGCTTTCCGCAATCATCGCTTTTCGGGAGAGATTCTCTTGATATTATCAGCAAAACGCTTGTGTACTTCTGGAGCGACAGGGCAGAGCTTTTCTTTAATACCGGCAGGATACTTGCCAAGATAATTCTCATCTTTCCAATTGTTCTTCGGACGTATGGGTCTTAACACTAAACCACCGCCACAATTGGGGCACACGTTTTCAAGCAGCTCTTGGAAGCACTTTCGGCAAAATGTGCATTCAAATGAGCATATCATCGCCTCTATAGATTCAGGCGGTAGCGATACGCCACAATTTTCACAAATTGGTCGAAGTTCTAGCATATGATGTCTCCTATTTTGATGTGGAGGCGTTGTAGAATTGGAGTCTGGACAAATAGTTTAGTTCGCGCTACTTCCATCAATCAGGACAGATAGAGCTTGACGGGCATGGTGGGCCCCCGCCGAGGTTCCTTCTATTGTTGCCATCAGGCTAGCGCCCCCAATCAAGAGTAAGTATTGTTGGGAGAATGCCTGTGGCTCACGCACCCCCGCTGCTGTTGCTAACTTCATGACATGAGTGCGAATTGCCTCACGCAAAGTCACTGAAACGTGGTGAGCTGGATGATTGGCATTCGCTAGTTCAAGAACTGCGTTAATGAATGGACACCCTTGGAAGTCTGGTTGGGCATACCACTCCCCTAGCACATCAAAAGTTGCCAGCAACTTATCCTTAGCAGTTTTTCCTCTTTGTGCAACGGACTCCTCAAACCACTGCAGCCATTGCTTTTCTCGATAGAGCATGACTTCTAGAATCAGCTTGTCTTTGGAGGGGAAATGCTTATAGAAAGTCCGTTTAGCAACATCTGAGTTAGCAATCACCTCATTGATACCAACGTGTTGAATACCCTTTTGATAAAACAGCTCTGAGGCAGTTGCCAGAATTCGTTCGTAAACGTTGCTAGGTTTCGGTGCCATAAGCCAAGCATAGGTAGACAAGTTTGTCTACTTCGGACAAGCTACTAAACGTAGACAGATTTGTCTACCGTTGTAACACACTAATCGCAGGGGTGGATATCAGTTCTTCACCCCCATTTTGGCATACATCGGATTTTGCAATTAACTGAGGATAAGAGAAATGGACTTTACCATACACACAGTGGAGACAGCACCATCAGATTCCAAGTCAGCCCTAATCACAGCCAAGGAAGTCTTTGGTTTCATCTCCAATCTGGAAGGGGTTTGTGCTGAAGCACCAGCAAAGATTGAAGGCTGGTATGGCTCTATGGGATCTCTTCAGCACAACAAGCTTTAGCCCAATTGAGCAGCAAGTGGTTTATCTGGCAGCAAACTACGAAAACGAATGCCATTACTGCATGGCAGCACACTCTAGTTTAGCCAAGATGGTTGGGATGTCATCTGAAGATATACAAGCGCTGCGAAATGGCACCCGACTTCGAGAGCCGAAGTTACAGGCTTTGCATCACTTCACCCAACAGATGGTGCAAGCCCGTGGCTGGGTTGAAGACAACGAAATTGAATCCTTCATGGCTGCTGGTTACGGAAAACAGCAGGTACTTGAGGTGATTCTTGGCATTGCGGTCAAAGTCATTCACAACTACACAAATCACATCGCCGAAACCCCACTTGATGATGTCTTCAGGGCAAATGTTTGGTCAAAACAAAAAACCGTAAATTCCTAAGCATAAAGAACTGTTTGTTTTTGACCAAACATCCCGGAGTTGAGTCCCAGTAGTAGGTACAGAGGCACGGGATGTGTCCTAGAAAGCATTGACCCTGATAGGATGTTTTACTCAGAACCGATTCGTCAATTCCAACAGTTTCGCTCCTGCCTCTACGAGTGGTTCAATAGTTATGCAGACACCTTGATGGACCTGGTGGATGCTTTAGCTGGTAACATCAGCGCTCATTCAGTGGTTGAACTATCGCTTAGTCCTCTGTTTCGTCGCGACTATAGCGCTTTATTCAAGGCCATCAAGCAGTTCTTCCAGCCACAGAAATTAGACCAGACCAAGGCTGAGCGCCAAAGTCACTCCCAGGCTCTTGCCCGTATAATTAGTCCTTTCGTTCCACCCCCACAAACCCGACCCTTTGTACTGCTGGGTGTGGATAAGCTAATAGACATCTAATTTGCAACAACTCTATTACCCTTATTACGGACTTTCCTATTCCAGTTAATCACTAGCTCGCCATCATTGAGCAAACTTTTTAGGAGTTCTTTAAGCTGCTTGACA
>JAABUQ010004625.1_pt1 | contig 23220 bp, 19 predicted proteins | sample 5560001 | NCBI WGS metagenome assembly JAABUQ01 (sample SAMN10711888, study PRJNA513371) | rock metagenome | isolation source: Antarctica rocks | place: Antarctica: Victoria Land, Finger Mt nord | collected 2015-12-18 | reverse complement strand
CCAGGTGCCAGGTGCCAGGTGCCAGGTGCCAGGTGCCAGGTGCCAGGTGCCAGGTGCCAGGTGCCAGGTGCCAGGTGCCAGGTGCCAGGTGCCAGGTGCCAGGTGCCAGGTGCGACGAGTAGCTCCTTTCTGACATCCCGGCACTGACATCTGGCTGCTGGAAGAGGGGCGGGCTACGCCGGATAGGGATCGCTACGCCATCGATGTCGCCAGGTACCCGCGTTGCTGTAGCTCGGTCCGTGCTCGCTCCAGCAGGTCCGGCCGGACCGACTCCACGGTGTGGCTATGCCTGCCGCCGGTCAGCTCGAAGAGCGGGGCCGACTTGGTAGATTCGAGCCGCTCGGCATACTCCAGGACATCCTGGCGCGACGAGATGGAGAGATCGGCGCGTAGGGGTCCTAGTACCGGGTGGTCGATCATGTCGTCGACGATGCGGATGCCCAGATCGACCAGGACCGTCATCTGGTCGACCATCGACGCGCGGTCGTTCTGCACGTGCAACACCGCCCGGTGTGAGGCGGGCTCCGGGTTGCGCAACAGATAGCCGCGCGGCGTGGCGATGACGTCGGAGCCTCCGGCGCGCAGGATCGCCATATCTTGAACGAGCACCTGGCGGCTGACGCCGAACCGCTGTGCTAACTCCGAGCCCAGGACGGGCTCGTGCGCGGTGCGCAACGTCTCCAGCAGTTCCTGGCGACGCTCTTCGCCGCGCTGTCCTCGCCGCGACGGGCGCGCCGTCACGGCGTCCACTTTTCGTCCCTGTCCTCTCTGCATTGCACGCGCCTCCTTCGTCGGCGATATACTGTCGCGCTCGCTCGTCATTGCGTGTCCCTTCTCCCGTATTGATTCGGGTGCGTTTCGTTTGAGTTGGAGTGGCGTCTCCCCCTCTCCCGCGCACAGGGAGAGGGGGTCGGGGGGTGAGGGTGTCCCCAACACGGATGAAACGCACCCTATTGATTCCGACCATCCTTCTTTGTCATACCTGAATGACAACACAAAGGCAAGACAAAGACCAGTCGTTAGTAGTTAGTAGTCAGTAGTCAGTAGTCAGGCAAAGCATTCCTATCCAAGATACCAGGTTGTCATGACCAAGGTATCTACCTACTGCCTGGGCGTATGCGATATGCCCCTACCGCACACTGGCAACTGGCTGGGGGCGTATGCAATATGCCCCTACCGACTGCTCGCCAACGGTAACTGCTCATTGGCGTAGATGGTGAACATGCGGCAATGCTCGCAACGGGCCGCGTGCCGGCAGTCGTTCCCGCGAGGCTGCCCTCCCGCCAGCAGCAGCCTGCGGACGTCGGTGCAGCTTGGTGAGCGACGGCCCTGGCGGAAGCGCAGGAACTCGGGCCACAACCGGGCCATGGCCAGCCGTTTGCGGCGCGATTCCCCCATGTACGTGGCCATATCGCGCCAGTAGGCCCGCGCCGGCCAGTACCCTTCCTCGGGACCGCTGAGGGTCAGGTAGGCGGTCACGAGCTCCCCTCCCAGCAGCGACTCCGCGCCGACGGTGCGCGACGAGCCCCGCAGGTCCCCGTAGGCAATACGTGCCCAGGAGGGCAAATCCGGGATATGCTCGTCGTCCGTCGTCGACTGCGGAGCGCGACGTAGACTCAATGCGTTCATCGTTGTTGCCTTAGCCTTCCAGGATAGCGTGTGCGCGTCCTCTAGCCTTTAGCCTTCCAGCAAGAGCGCCTCGGGGTCTTCCACCAATTCCTTCACCCGCACCAGGAACTGCACCGCTTCACGCCCGTCGACGATACGGTGGTCGTAGGAGAGGGCAACGTACATCATCGGCCGGATGACCACCTCGCCTTTGACGGCGATCGGCCGCTCCTCGATCTTGTGCATGCCCAGGATACCCACCTCGGGCGCGTTCAGGATTGGCGTGGAGAGCAGCGAGCCGAACGTGCCGCCGTTCGTGATGGTGAACGTCCCGCCCTGCAACTCGGCTAGCGTCAGCCGGTTGTCACGGGCGCGGGCCGCCAACTCGCCGATCTCGCGCTCGATCGCGGCGAAGCTCTTGCGATCCGCGTCGCGCAGCACCGGCACCACCAGGCCTTCCTCCGCGCCCACGGCAACTCCGATATCGTAGCGACGTTTGAGCACGATCTCGTCACCCTGGATCTCGGCGTTGAGGCGGGGGAACGCCTTGAGCGCACCGACCACAGCCTTGGTGAAGAACGACATGAAGCCAAGGCCGACGCCATGACGCTCCTTAAAAGGGTCGCGGCGGCGCTTGCGTAGCTCCATCACCGCGCTCATGTCGATCTCGTTGAACGTCGTCAGCATTGCCGCGGTGTGCTGCGCCTCGACCAGCCGCCGCGCGATGGTCTGACGGCGGCGCGACATGCGCTGTCGCTCCTCGCGCGGCTCGGGCGCAAAGATCGCCGCCAGCGGCGACGCGGCCGTATCGCTCCCTGGCGCGGACGCCGCCGTTTGCCGAGGCTGTGAGGAGAGGGCCGGGACGACGGGCGCGGATGCGGCAGACGCGACAGGAGTCGCGGGCGCCGCGCCATGCTCCAGGTAGGCCGCGACATCCTCCTTGGTCACGCGGCCACCCGGTCCCGTCCCCGCGACCCGCGCCAGGTCGACCCCATGCTCGGCGCCATAGCGCTTCGCGACCGGCGTCGCCGCCACGTCATCGCCTCCCCCCACGTCCCGCGACGCGCTCTCCGCCGTCTCACCGGACAATGGCGCCGCCGTGGACGCCGTGGACGGCGCGGATGTGACCGCGCCGTGGTGTGGGCTCGCGCCAGCCGCCGTCCCCGCGCCATTCGCCTGCGGGACCGCGGGGCTCTGACTGCCTGCCGCGCCGGTCAGCGTCGCCAGCACGTCGCCGATGGCCACCGTGGAGCCTTCGGGCTGCACGATGCGTTCCAGGACGCCAGGCTCGTCCGCCGACACCTCCATGTTGACCTTGTCCGTCTCCAGCTCTACCACGGCCTCTTCTGGCCCAACGGTATCGCCTTCTTTCTTGAGCCAGCGACCGACGACCGCTTCCGTCACCGACTCCCCCAACTGGGGGACGCGAATCTCAACCGACATGCCTCTCCTCAAAGTGGTTAGTGATTAGTGGTTAGTGACTAGTGGTCGGTAACTACTTATCACTAGTCACTAACCACTAATCACTACGTATGCTGTAATGGCCGGACGCCTTCGAGGGCGTCGACGACAATGGCGGCTTGCTCCGCGGCGTGGACGCGGGCTGAGCCGACGGCAGGGCTGGCTCGCTCGGGCCGGCCGATGTAGCGCAAGGCCACGTCGTGACGCCGCGCCAATGCGTGCAGGAACGGCGATGCAAACTGCCACGCGCCCATGTTCCGTGGCTCCTCCTGTACCCAGACCAACTCTCTCAGATGCGGATACGACGCGATAAGCGTTTCCAGGCGCCCCTCCGGGAAGGGATACAACTCTTCCACGCGCGCGATGGCGACGGCCCGCGCGTCGGCGCGCCCCGGGCCATTGACGAGATCGACGTAGACCTTGCCGCTGCACAGCGCCAGGCGCGTCACCTCATCGCGGCGCGCGGCGACCTCAGGGTCGTCCAGCATCGGCTCGAAGCGGCCCTCGGCCAGATCCCGCGGACGCGAGGCCGCGCGGGCGTGGCGCAGCAGACTCTTCGGCGTCATCACAATCAGCGGATGAGGGTCGCCGCGCAACAACGCGGCGTGCCGCCGCAGCAAGTGGAAGTATTGCGCCGCCGTGGTCGGATTGGCCACGCGCAGGTTATCCTGGGCCGAGAGTTGCAGGTAGCGCTCCAGCCGCGCGTTGGAGTGCTCGGGTCCCTGGCCCTCGTAGCCGTGCGGCAGCAAGAGGATCAGCGACGGATACTGCCGCCACTTGGCGCGCGCGGCGGCAATGAACTGGTCGATGATGACCTGCCCGGCGTTGGCGAAATCGCCGAACTGCGCCTCCCACAACACCAGCGTTTCCGGCGCATGCACGCTGTAGCCATACTCGAAGCCCAGCGCGCCGGCCTCGGAGAGCGGACTATTGTAGACGGCGAAGGAGGCGCGCGCCCGCGGCAGGCCGACCAGCGGGGTGTAGGTCTCATCCGTGTTGATGTCGTGCAGCACCAGGTGGCGCTGGCTGAACGTGCCGCGCTCGGTGTCCTGGCCGGTCAGGCGGATCGGCGTACCGTCGGCCAGAATCGCGGCAAAGGCCAGCGACTCGGCCAGACCGAAGTCGATGGCCCCGTCCGGAGCCAGCGCGGCGCGGCGGCGCTCCAGCTGTTGCGCCAGGCGAGGGTGCGGCGTGAACCCCTGCGGCCAGGTCAACAGGGCCTCATTGAGGGCGGTCAACGTCTCGGCCGGCACAGCCGTCACGATGGCCGCGGCATCGGTCGCCGTCGCGAGGCGATCCTCGGTCTGCGCGACGGCCGTGGCGCCGCCCGTGGCGCGATTGATCTCGCGCAGGCGCGCGGTCGCCGCCTCGAGCATGGCGTCCGACTCGGCGATGCTGACCATCCCGGCGCGGTCCAGCGCCTGGGCATAGAGCGCGCGCACGGTAGGGTGCGCGTCGATTCTGTCGTACAGTCGCGGCTGCGTGAAGGCGGGCTCGTCACCCTCGTTGTGGCCCCACCGGCGGTAGCCCACCAGGTCGATCAGCACGTCCTTGTGGAACGTCTCGCGATAGGCGTGGGCCAGGCGGGCCGCGGACAGACAGGCGATAGGATCATCGGCGTTAACGTGGACGATAGGGATTTCGAAGCCCCGCGCGAGGTCGCTGGCATAGAGCGTGGAGCGCCCGTCGCCGGGCATGGTGGTGAAGCCGACCCCATTGTTGGCGATGATGTGCAGCGTGCCGCCGGTGCGATAGCCCGCCAACTGCGAGAGGTTCAGCGTTTCGGCGACAACGCCCTCGCCCGGGAAGGCGGCGTCACCGTGAATCAGGATCGGCAGCGCCGCGCCGACGTCCTGAGACGGCGCGCCGGGACTGTCGCGGCGGTCCTGGACGGCGCGGGCCATGCCCTCGATCACGGGATCGACGAACTCGAGGTGGCTGGGGTTGGAGGCCATGGTCAGGGCCACCTGGCGCATTTTACCCGTGGCGCCGAGGTGGTACTTCACGTCGCCGGTCCAGCCGCGGTTGATGCCCTCGGTCGGGGCAGGACCCTCGCCGATAGCGGCCTCGCGGAACTCGGCGAAGAGCCGCTCGTAGGGCTTGCCCAGCACGTGGGCCAACACGTTGAGCCGGCCGCGGTGGGCCATGCCGATCACGACCTCGCGCGCGCCGGCGCTAGCGGCGTCGCGGATGGCCTCGTCGAGTATCGGTACCAGCAGGTCGTTGCCCTCGATAGAAAAGCGCTTCTGGCGCTGGAAGGCCTGGTGCAGATAGCGCTCGAAGGCCTCGATCTGGGTCAGCCGCTCCAACAACGCGCGCTGTTCCTGAGCCGTCGGCGTGAGGGTGTAGCGGCCCGACTCGACGGCGTCGCGCAGCCAGGTGTGCTCATGAGGGCTGTGCACGTGGCTGTAGTCGTAGCCCGTCGTGCCCTGATAGATGGCGCGCAGCCGCTCCAGCGCCTGCGCCGCGTTCGCGGAGCCCTCGGCTGGCGGCCCGCCCACGGCCTCGGCCGGGAGCGCCGTGAGCTCTTCGGGACGCAGCCCATACGCTTCCAGGGTCAGGCCGGGGGTGGCATGCCGTTCGGAGCCCAGGGGATCGAGCTGAGCGGCGAGGTGGCCGCGCCCGCGGATGTTGCGCGCCAGCCGCGCCACATTGCTGATGACCGTCATATCGACCGACGTCGTCGTCCCGCCCGGAGCGGTCACGGTCGCCGTGGCCTGCCCGCTCAACGGGGCGGAGTCCGGCGACGGCGACGACGGCACGGCAGCCCTGGCGGACGCGTCTATCGTGTCCACGGCGAAGGGAGCGGGAACACCATCGAACAAGGCGCGCGTCTGCGCGTCGACCGATGCGGGATCGCGCAGGTACCGGTCATACAGATCGAGGGCATAGCCCGCGTTAGGGCCATGAAAAATCGCTAAGCCATCCATCACGAGGCGTTTTCTCCTCCACTCTGAGGGAGGTAGTCACAGCTGGTACGGCGACGACACACCGTCTTTACTACCTCATATACAAAGTATTGCACTTTCATTCTATCAATGACGAGCGACGAGTGACGAGTGGCTAGTAGTTAGTGGCTAGTGACGAGTGAGGGACGAGGGAGTGGCGAGTGGTGATTAATTAATGAGGCAAGACAGTTGCACTAACTCGTAGATACATGCACAATCGCGCCCCACCTCACTCGTCACTAACCACTAACCACTAGCCACTCTCGTCCTCACTCGTCACTAACCACTAGCCACTCTCGTCCTCACTCGTCAGACGGCCGTGGCGACGCGCGGAGTATTCTCGGCGCGGCCGGGCTCCATACCGAAGACCGTCTCGGCCTCGGCGGCGATCATTTCGGCGATGGACAGCGAGGCCGTCGCGGCGGGCGAGGGGGCGTTGCGCACGTGGATCACACCGTTGCCCTTGGCGAACACGAAGTCGTCGACGAGCTTGCCGTTGGCGGTGACGGCTTGGGCGCGCACGCCCGCCGGGGCGGGGTGGCAATCCTCGGTCTGGATCTCCGGCACGTACTCCTGCAGCGCCTTGACGAAGGCGGCCTTGTTGAAGTCGCGCCACATCTCGCCCGCGCCCATCCGCCAGTACTTCGCGGCCATCAGCCAGAAGCCGCGGTAGCCGAAGACCTCGGCGTCGTCCTTCACGTTGATGTCAAGCTTCTTGTAGCCCTCGCGCGCGAAGGCCAGCACGGCGTTGGGGCCGAGCGAGCGGTCGTTGTTGATGTGGCGGGTAAAGTGCACGCCCAGGAAGGGGAACTCCGGGTTGGGCACGGGGTAGATCATATTGTTGATCAGATAGTGCTTCTCGTGGCTCAACTCGAAGTAGTCGCCGCGGAAGGGGATGATCTGCGGCGTGCGGCTGGCGCCGGTCATCTGAGCGATGCGGTCGGCCATCAGGCCGGCGCAGGAGACGAGATTGGCGGCCTCCAGGTCGCCGCGCGCGGTCTCGACCGTGACCGTGTTGTCGCGCCGGTCGATGTCCAGCACCTCATAGCCGAGCAGGATATCGCCGCCAGCCGCCTTGATATCCTCGGCGTAGGCCTGGCTGACCAGCTTGTAGTCGACCACGCCCGTCTTGGGCGAGTAGACCGCCTTGAGCCCCACGCAGTGCGGCTCCAGCTCCTTGAGCCGCTCGGGGCCGATGACCTCCACGCCGGGCACGCCATTGGCCACGCCGCGCTCGTACAGCTTCTGCAGGCCGGGCAACTCGTTTTCCTTAATGGCCACGATCACTTTGCCGCAGGCCTCATAGGGAATGCCCTTCTCCTCGCAGTAGGCCCACATCATGCGCACGCCCTTGACGCAGAGCCGCGCCTTGAGCGAACCGGGCGCGTAGTAGATGCCGCTGTGGATGACGCCGCTGTTGTGCCCCGTCTGGTGCACCGAGACACGGTCCTCTTTATCCACCACGGCCAGCTTCAGGCCGGGGTGCCTGTTGAGCAACTCGCGCGCCGTCGCCAGGCCGACGATCCCCGCGCCAATAACCACCACATCGTAGCGTTGCCCCGCCATATCCCTCAATCCTCCTCTAGTAGTTGTAGCCGGCCGTCGCGAACAACGGGCCATGCGCACGAACAGCGTCTGCCATACACCACGTTCTCCGCACGGCCGATCGCTACAACCGTCGCTATCATTCCTTGTATCAGTTTACCCGACACCCAGAAGCCGTTTAATAGAGTCCGCTCTTGGGTTGATGCGACAGAACTATCATATCGACATCACGCGCCCGCATGCGGCGACCAGTCGCTGGCCCGAATAATCGACAGACGACCGCAAGGCCGTGTCATCCTCGGTGATAACCTACAAGGGAACCCGAATAGGAAAAAGGCACTAGCCAAAGCGTCGCATGTGTGCTAGGATAATGGCGTCAAACAGCGACGCCTTCGATCACTCATAGCCCCTTTAAGTCGTACTCTTGATCAGTCATAGCCCCCTAAGTCTATTACCTACAACTTAAGCTCGGTGGGTGGTGTGTCAAGGGGGATATCTCCGGGTGCGCCACAGCAAAGTTCCCTTATGCGGTGCGGCGGCAAACTGGCATGGCCGCTGTGCGCGTGCAGGGGAACTTTCTTGTGGCGCACCCATGGCGCGCACGGGGGATCAAGGGGTGCGTGCAGGGCGAAGTGTACTACTATAGAAGTATGAGTGAAAACAGAGATCCTAGCGCCACCCCGCGCCGTGCACGGAAGAAGGGCAGCACGGTGCGCCATACGCGGGCGCTCGCGCGCTTGCTGCGCTCGCGCGCGAGCGCAGCCCCGTCCGCCGCCGCCGTCGAGGCGCGCCTGACCGCCCTGATCCACCCGCTCACGCGGGGACAGGTGGCCCAGTACCACGACCTGGGCTTGCGCGACCGCGTCTTGAGCTTGCCGGTCATGGTGGCCCTGGTCCTGAGTATGAGCTGGCGGCCGGTCGGGTCGGCCTCGACGCTGGTGCGGCTGCTGCACCGCGAGGGCTTGCTCTGGACAGCGCCGGTCCGAGTCAGCCCGCAGGCCCTCGCGGCGCGCCTGCGCACGTTCCCGGCCGCCTTGTCCTTGTTCCACCGCGTGCTCGATGACCTGCTCCCGCAACGGCAGGCGCGCTGGGCAGAGCGGACCCGCCCGCTGCCACCTGAACTGGCCTGGGCACGCGCCCACTACAGCGCCGTCCGCGCCGTCCGCGCCGTCCGCGCCGTCCGCGCCGTCCGCGCCGTCTGCGCCGTCCGCGCCGTCCGCGCCGTCCGCGCCGTCCGCGCCGTCCGCGCCGTCCGCGCCGTCGACGGCGCGACGCTGGACGCCTTGCTGCGCCAGGTCGGCCTCTTGCGCGACCGCGACCGTGCAGACACGCCCTTGGCCGGGCGCATGACGGCCCTGCTCGACCTGTGTTCGCGTCTGCCCCGCCGCCTCTGGGACGAGCCCGCCGCGGCGGCCCATGACCAGCGTGCCTGGCCGGACATCCTGGCGGCGCTCCCGGCCGGGGCGCCGCTCGTCTTCGACCTGGGCTACAGCAACATCACCCGGTTCGCCCAGTTGACCCTGGCCCCCGTCACCTTCGTCACGCGCGCTAAAAGTAACCTGGCCTACGCGGTCATCCGCGTGCTCCGCCAGAGCAGCCAGGTGCAGGATGCCCTCGTCTGGATCGGGCGCGGGGATGAGCGCCAGCAGGTCCGCCTGATCAGCGTCCTCTCTCAGGGGACCTGGCAGCGCTATCTGACCAATGAGGGGGACCCGCTGCGCCTGCCCCCGGCGTACGCCGGGGCGCTGTCCTGGCAAAGATGGCGGATCGAGGATGGGTCTAATGTGGTCAAGCGCCTCTTGGGCCTGGCCTATTTCTGGGTCGGCTCCACCAACGGCGTGCACCTCCAACTCTGGGCCACCTGGCTGCTCTACGCGGTGCTGGTCGACCTCACCGACGCCGTGGCCGAAGAACTTGACCAGCCCTTCGCCGCGCTCTCGCTGGAGATGGTCTATCGCAGCCTGTCTTTCTTTACCGGGGCCGACCAGCGCGGCGAGGCCACCGCTGTGGGCGCGTATCTGGCCGCTGAAGCGGTCGATCGGGGCAGCGTGAAGAGGAAGCGTAAACGTGATCCTACCCCCGCGCGGTTCGCGCAATTGTGCTTGACTTTTGCGTCAACGGCTTAACTTGTGACCAATACGCTTAGGCACGTCCAGGCCGCAGCAGCGCGCATGCACCACACTGATCGGTTCACCGGTCTCCGTGTCCATCGGTCCTCCCCCTTCGTCTACGATGGCCTGTCGGAGTGGCCGCTCCATACGATTCTGATGTGCGTGCTCCCCACGGGGGGCCACAGACGGGGGCGCCTTCGGCCACTCGGATCAGACTGGGATGCGGGCTCGCAGCACCAACGGGTCCCGACCTCTTAGCAGGGCCATCGCCATCTAGCGTACACCACTTCGAGGGGCTTTTCATGGGCCGGGGTGGCCGCCGCAGCGGCCATGGGGGACTGGGATGAGACTGGGATGAGACTATCACGACGACATCCCGCAGCGCCAGTGGACCGTGGTTGCCCGCCGCGCAACTTCTACCGTGGCACGGACCACACCTCGTCATGACATGAGGTACACATTCCGGTCACGTCGCTGACGGATACAGAGCCATCTGAGCACACCGCGAGTACGCCTCGTCACGACTTCGGTGACACATCCGTCCTGTTTGCCTTGGCAAGACAATGGGCCGCAAATAGCCGGGACCACGCCTGCAACGCATGTTTCGACCCCCCGAAATCTTGCCAACCTATAGAGAACGGATACCTAACCAATCAACTGGCGAGGCGTGATTTGAGCACACCGCAAAAGTGTGGTAGAACTGTACACAATCGCCTGCTTGGTTCTCAAGATAGGCGATTGACGACTGACGACATGAGGCGGCTCATCGAGCCACGCGCGCTCACAAAGAGACGACCACCTTCTTGGCGGAGACGCCTTTCCTTTGAGCATCGAACCCGGTTTGTACGCACTCAAGACCCGTCCCGACGACGTAGGGATCCGGGGCGGCGACATAGCGGCCATCCGCGAGGGCCTTGGGCAGGAAATCCTCGTAAATGACTTTGCTGACCTCGTTGTCCATCAGGGAACTGCCGAAGATGAATTTCGTGCGGATGTGCCTCATGCGCGTTTTCACCCGCATCGACACGTTGGACGACACAAGCTGTAGGACCACCTCAAAGGTCATGCCATTGTCAAAAGAGACGGACGAGCTGGCCATAGAGACGAACTTGGCGCCGTCGCAGGCGTGGACGATGTCTGAACAGAGTTCGGCTGACCCAATCCCAATGGCAAGCGCACCGGCGAGTGTCTTCCCCTTGAACGCCTTGATGACGTCGTCGACGACGGTCGTGCTGTTGTAGTCAAAGGCCTGGCTTGCTCCAAGCCTTTTCACGTAGTCAAAGTTCCGTGGCGATGACGTTGTGATGACCTCGTATCCGGCAGCGACGGTGAGCTGAATGGCGTTGCTGCCGACGCTCGTGGAGCCTCCCCAGACGAGAAGCGTCTGACCCGTGGGGTTCGGGGTCGCCGAAGGGTAGTGAAGCGCCAGATGGTCTTTCTGGAAGAGGCCACAAGCGGCGGTGGACAGGCCCAGGGGGAGAACGGCGGCGCGTTCGTACGGCATGGTGCTGGGGATCGGCGCCGCCATGTGGGCGAGGACGACGGTGTAGGCCTGGAAGGCGCCCTCAGCCGAGGTGTTGCGCTTTTTGTCCGTTCCCACGGCATGACCGAGCACACGATCGCCCGCGTTGAAACGCGTGACAGCTTTGCCGACCTCGACGACCTCGCCCGCGAGATCCGAGCCCAGGACGAAGGGATATCTGATCCACCGGAGAACGCCAGCGACCTGGATCATCCAATCGAGGGGGTTAATGGCCACGGCGTGGTTCTTGACCACGATCTCGTTCTCGCGTGGGGGCGTATACGGCGCGGGCTTGACCTCGAGCGTGGCACGCTTCGCTCCAAGCCACGCGGCTGAATTCGTTGGCATGTGTACTCATCCTCTCTTTTCGGAACTTAGGTTGCGCTGAAAGTTGCGAGGTCCGCCGGTGGACACCAACGCTCTGGTCCTCGTGCGTTTTCTAGCCACGATCCGACGACTCACGGTCCTGGTCGATGAGGAACTCGCCTCCGGCCGCCACGGCCAGTGCAGGTCCGAACAACGCCCCAGGAGTGTGCGCGCCGGGGCGGCCTTCGCCCTTGGCCAGCCGTTGCGCGACCTCCGCCGTGGCGACGGCGGTGAAGGTCATGGCGTCGCCCGCGCGGAGCCAGCCCTCGCGGACCACCCCGGATGACCATTCCGCACGGGCGTGCGCCCACGAAAATTGCCGGGGCCGGTCCTGTGCCCGCGTCTTGACCCGCGCCAGCCTCCTGGCCGCGAAATCGGTGACGCCCGGGATGCGAAAGACGGCAGACACAACGGGCATCATCAGTCGGACAACAGCGCCGGTCGGCGCCAGGCTGGAGGCGGCCACGACGACGTCAGCCTTACTGGCCCGCCACGCCGCCAGCAACTCGCCGCTGGGAAGGCTTGCCGAGGCGACCGCATCGCCATCTGGAGTCGTCAACTGCGTCGGTTCCCCAAAAACGGGAGCCGGCGCCAGGCGTCCGTGCCGCACCTCCCAGCCGCCAGACGGAATGCCGTCCACGATGCTGTGGGCCAGGGCGGAGCCGATGACGCCGGGTTCGGTGGCGACGGACGCCAGGGCGTCGACGCGCACCCGTGTCGCCGGTGGTTGCCCGTCACACAGGCGTAGCAGCACGCTCTCGGTCGCGAGCACGCCGAAGCCCGCCCCGGTCACGAACACGCGCCCCGTGTCCGCGGCCTCACGGTCGAAATCCAGTATCTCCTGGACGGCCTGAAGCTCGTTGGCCACGTCGACGTAGTGGGTTCCAGGAGGGCACGCCCGTGCGACGCCGAGGGCGGTGGTCGTGAACGGGCCAACGGTGTTGACCACCACGGCTGGGGCATCCTGGGCGAGCGCGGCAAGGGCTGAGGTGAGCGTGCCCACCAGGAGCCGCGGCGCGCCGCCAAGCTCAGCGACGACGCCTTCGAGACGTGCGCGGTTCCGCCCCACGAGCACGAGTGGGACGCCCCTCTCGTGCAGTTGCGTCGCGACCGCGCGCCCTGTCCGGCCGGTCGCGCCCAGCACCCACACCTCATTATTCATCGCGTCGCTCCCTTCATCCCCCGTCGTCACGTCGCCAGCCCGACGACACTGCGTGTCATCACCAGTCTACTTGATGACATGATATGTCGTCAAGTAGACTGGTGCTATGAGTAGATGGCAACCAAATGCGCGTGATCGGTTGGAGCGCGCCGCCGTCGAGCTGTTCATCGGGAAGCGTCAGGGTCCGGAACGCAAGCGGGCAGTGGCGCATGCCAGGCCGCCGTGTGGCTTGGCTGATGGCGCCTATGCCGCCTGCAGAACCGCACACACCTCGCCCCATCGCTCCTGGAACAGGCAGCGCTGAGACGCATCCTCGGGTTGATGTGACGGCCGTCACCTGTGCAGCTATCCGCTGACGACGTGCGCCTCTGGCTCAACGTGATTGAGCAGGCGGGGCTCATGCATGTGACTGTGACCGCCCGCGTTTTCGCGGGCACGTCTCCCGTCGCGGCTCGTGTTCAGGCCATCACGACGCTTGATCATCGGCCCATCGAATCGGCTGCTCACTCAACTGGAGACAGCATTCTTTGTCCTGTGTGGAGAAACGGGACCGCGGCCACGACCGTACTGCCGGGGCGAGCAGCCCATGACCCTCTTGAACGCTGCACTGAAGGCGCTCTCGGACTCATAGCCAAGCGCCCGGGCCATCGTGGAGATAGAATCGCTGGAGTTCGTCAGCTTATCCTCTGCCACCATCATGCGCCAGTGCGTCAGGTAGTCCATGGGCGAGGCCCCAACGGTCTGTTTGAATGTCAGGGCAAAGGTCGATCGCGACATGTTGGCACGCTCCGCCAACTCTTGTATTGTCCAGCGATGCGCTGGATCGTCGTGCATAGCGGTGATCGCCGCGCTCATCTGTGTATCGGCCAAGGCGAAGAGCCACCCCACGCCGCCGCGCACCCCTTCGGTCAGATGGAGCCGCAGAGCCTGAACCAGCAGCATGTAGGCGAGCTGTTGTGCGACCAGAAAGCCGCCCGGCTTGGGGTCGCGCAACTCCAGCATCAGGCGCTCCAGAGACCAGCGCATGGCCGCCTTGTCCGATTCTTTCTGGATAGACACGATGGGCGGCAGCACGCCCAGCAAAACCTCGGCATGCGTGCCGGTAAAGGTGAAGTGGGCGCCGACACTAAAGCAGTCTCCGCCGCCGTTGATCGAGCGAATAGCCCCGTTCAGCGGGTGCTGAACAAGCGTGTAAGCGTCGACAGGTGTCAAAGTCAGATCGCTTGCAAGGCGGAAAGGCCGCCCCCGTGGCAGCAGGAAGCAGTCCCCGGCGCTCATGCGAACCGGCTCGGGAACGCCGTGGACGGAGAGCCAGCACGCGCCGGACATCACAGCGTGGAATTTGATGCCTTCATGCGGGCCGAACTGGATCGACCAGTCTCCCCCCTTATCAAAGCCACCGGACATATAACCGCGCGGTTTCAGCAGCGAGAGCACATCAGAGAGCGGATCCATGGAAGCTCCGGACGATTGCGACGATAATACGGACTCTACAGCATAGATTGTATCACCTCTCACGCGTACACTGGTCATAACGGGCTGCGAACGCTGTCCCGATCATGACATCTGGTCATAAAACGACGTAAAGGAGAAATCGTTATGCGTGTCTTCGTCACCGGTGCGTCCGGCTGGATCGGCTCGGCCGTCGTTCCCGAACTCCTAGGCGCGGGTCACCACGTACTCGGGCTCGCCCGGTCAGCTTCCTCGGCCGCCGCCATCGCCGCCACGGGAGCCGAGGTGCTGCGCGGCGACCTGGACGATCTGGACACCCTGCACGCCGGGGCCACCCGCTCCGACGGGGTCATCCACCTCGCGTTCATCCACGACTCCACCCAGATGGAAGCCTCGGTACAGGCCGACGCGCGCGCCATAGAGGCGCTGGGCGCCGCTCTCGAGGGCTCCGGCAAGCCCTTTGTCATAGCCTCTGGGACGCCCGCAGTGCCTGGGGGAGTGGCGACCGAGCGCGACAAGCCTCCTTCCTTCGGGCCCGCGGCGGGCCGCAGCGCGAACGCCCAGGCCGTTCTCGACATGGCCACACGCAGCGTCCGCTCGTCGGTCGTGCGGATGCCGCGGTCGGTGCACGGCGAAGGCGACCACCACGGCCTCATCGCCCGCCTGATCGGCATCGCCCGCGGCAAGGGCGTCTCCGCCTACGTCGGCGACGGGTCCAGCCGCTGGCCCGCGGTGCACGTCCTGGACGCCGCTCCCCTGGTCCGCCTGGCGGTGGAGCAGGCCCCGGCGGGATCGGTGCTGCACGCGGTCGCCGACGGGGGCGTCCCCGTCCGCGACTTCGGCACGGTGATCGGCCGTCACCTGAACCTGCCGACGACGTCCTGTCCGGCCGAGGATTTCGGCTTTCTGGGGGCGGTCCTCGCGGTCGACCAGGCGGCATCCAGCGCACTCACCCGCGAGCTACTGGGGTGGCAGCCGACGCATCCCGGGCTCATCGACGATCTCGAAGAAGGTCAGTACTTCAACGGCTGAACGGCCATTGGCTTTGTCGGTGGCGAGGCGGAAGGAGGCCCGCTGGTATTGCCCACGTGTGAGGTCTCATCTGACGAGGTATTCTCTGCTCGGACCCTCCCGGTCGCCACAACGCGGATCGTGCGATCAGCGCTGGCCGAGCCGCATTGCCACGAGTCTTTTCCTATCCCCTGAGCCAGTGAGGGTCTTCCGTCGGCCAGGCAGGGTGTGGTCCTTGCGCGGAACGCTCAGCGATCAGGCTGTGGCGCTCTGGGTGCTGTGCTACGGGACGGCCCGCCCACGCCTGACCGATGCGAGCCCGTTCGTCGTCTCGTTCCCCTTGTTACGTGACGTGCCGCAAGACCTCTTGCCCCTCCCGGCACCCCGCGGTGGTGCGGCATTACCAGGCGAGTTCGCCTCCGTTCTCCTGGAAGGCGCCGGCGGGGCCGTCCTTGCCGATGGTCGCCATGCGCACGATGACCTCTGCGCCCTTCTCGACCGGCTGCCCAGCCCCGCTGGCGGCAGTGAGGTCGGTCGCGGTGAAGCCGGGCTCGACCGCATTGAACTTGATCTCTGGCAGCGCCTTGGCGTACTGGACCGTGAGCATTGAGACGGCGGCCTTGCTCGCGCCGTACATGATGGCGGGGTAGTGGAATTGGCGCCGCTCGGGATTGGTGACGGCCCAGAAGGAGCCGAGGGCGCTGGAGACGTTGACCACAACCGGGTTGTCGGACTTCTCCAGCAGCGGCAGTGCGGCGACCGTGATCAGCCAGGCACGGGGATTGTGGGGTAGGACAAGCAGCGGAACAGAAAGCAACGCTAAGCCGTTCAGTTTGCTGAACACGCTGGTCCAGAGGTGTCGCCCTGCCTGTTCTACTCGGGCAGCCCCACGTCGGCGCGCAAGGCTGCCCGTTCGTCGCGCATGCTCCGCCGGCGGGGCCGTGGTGGCAGCGCGGCCACGCGCCGGCGATGACGCGTCTGCGGATCCTCGTCGGGCGGCGCGAGCGGCGCGGGGACACTCAGAGGGCGCGCTAGATCGTCGAGATCCGCCGCGATGCGCTCCAACACGCGGAGGATGCGCCAGCGCTCGAAGACGACGTACGTGGGGTTTGGATCAGTGTCCGGGCGCAGATTGACCATCACCGTCTCCCCGCGCTCGGCTTGCTCCAGCCACCCAAGACACTGGCGCAAGGCCGTGACCTCCTCCGTCAGTATAGCTGCCAGGGACGCACCCGAGGGATCGGTCGCGCTCGACTCCGCCCCCGGCCAGTCGCGCTCCCGCAGCCGGCTCAGCCACACCGGGATGTCCGTGGCTGCGTTGTCCGTGAGGAGTTGATGGACGCGGGCCGCGCTCAGACGGGTGGCCAGCGCGATCTGGCGGATCGAGAGCCCTTGCTGATGGGCGGACACGATGGCCCAGACGCGCTCCTGCTGGGCCGCTGTCAAGCGCACGCTGGCCCGGTGCAGGCGCTCCGTGAGGTGGCGTGTGCGTTGCACCTGCTGGCGCAGTGTCTCTGCAGTTTTCATAGCTACTATGATACGCAGGCACCCGCCACCTGTCCAGTAAACTGAACGGCTTACCCCCCCTTTCTGTTCCACTGCTTGTCCTACCCCGTCTTGCCGGGGGGAGGCGGCGTTACCCCTTTACCCCTTCGCGGTGGGGCGGACGACGACCTCGCTCACATCGACACCGGCCGGCTGCTCGATCGCGTACGCGATAGCGCGGGCGATCGCCTCCGGCGGCATCGCGGTCTTGTCCCGCCTCTGTTCGAGCTGGGCTCTCACCGCCGGATTCGTCATGGTGTCCGCGAAATTCGTCCGCGTCATGCCGGGCGAGATGATCGTCACGCGCAGCGCGTCGCCAGCCTCTTGGCGCAAGCCCTCCGAAATGGCACGCACGGCGACCTTCGTGCCGGCATAGACCGCCATGCTGGGGAGGACGAGATAGGCCGCCGTCGACGCGATGTTGACAACATGCCCGGACCCCTGCGCGCGGAAGACGGGCAGCGCGGCCGCGATGCCGTACAGGACGCCCTTAAAGGTTAACGTCGATCATCTCCTCCCACTCCGCGACGCGCAGGTCGTCGAGGGGGGAGATCGGCATCACGCCGGCGTTGTTGACGAGGACATCGAGCTTCCCGTACCGCTCACAGGCCAACGCGACGAGGGCGGATAGGTCGTCGCGCCGTCTCACGTCCGTGCGCGCATAGGCGGCATCGCCACCCACATGCGCGATGCGGGCCGCCAGCGTCTCGAGGCGATCAGATCCGCGCGCCCCGAGGACAACTGTCGCGCCGCGCTCGGCGAGCAGGAGCGCCGTCGCCTCGCCGATCCCGCTGCTCGCGCCCGTGATCGCGACGACCTTGCCTTCGATTCCCAACATGACGTTTTCCTCTCCAATCTCCGCGCGGCGTATACTTAACGGAGAATAACTCCGTTTATGAATTCCATTATACGGAGACTTTCTCCAATTAGCAAAGGGGGTGAGTCATGCGCGCCGACGCTCAACGCAACTACGACCACATCGTCGAGGTCGCAAGCGAGGTCTTCGCCGCGCGCGGGACCGACGTCGCCCTCGACGAAATCGCGAAGCGTGCCGAGGTCGGCCCCGGCACGCTGTATCGCCACTTCCCCACGCGCGAGAACCTCATCGGCGCCGCCATGGAGCGCTGGGTCGACCGCATCCAAACCGCCGCCGACAAGGCCGCGGCGAGCGAGCGCCTGCCGCGCGCGTTGCTGCTCGGATGGTTCGGGGACGTCGTCGCCCACATCAGCCAGTACCGTGGCGGCCCCGCCAGGCTGACCGCGGCCATGGGCAACCCTGACTCGCCCTTGTATGGCAAGTATCTGGTACTCGCCGAGGCCAACGCCAGGGTCCTCGACCGTCTGGCCGCGGAGGGGGCGCTCCGCCATGGCGTTGACACGCTCCAGGTCTGCCGGCTGGTCGGTAGCATCGCCATCGTCGCTGACCAAGGCGAGTTCGACGCGACCGCCGTGCGTCCCCTGCTCGAGATCGTCGCCGACGGGCTGCTGCGTTGAGCCTCGTGCTCCCCATCGAGAACAGCCGTCGGCGGCCCTGAGCCCGAGGACCGGCGATGGCCTGTCAATGGACCTGCTCGCATCGTAGGGGGTCTTCGATTAATTGGGAGACCCACGGTCATATGAGTAAGCCCACCCCCGCTCGCACCCAATCATCCGTCACCGATGTGACCGGAATGTGCATCCCCTCCTGGCTCTCCCGCATTCCCGATGACGCGAAATGGTGGGTTTCGTGAGGCTGGTGTATACGGCAAAACCGTAGGCGGGCCATTGCACCTCCCGTTGTGGCAGTTTGACGCCGTTTCTGCCTTGTAGTCCCTGGCTTTCCAGTGAAATGGCATCATCGGGAATGCGGGAGAGCCCCCCTCCTCTGACGCGGTGTGTCGAGAACGATGTCTCACAAGGTATACCTTCTGAGACATTGGGAGGGGCCACTACACTATTTCCGGGGAAATCCCCGCTAAGGATCCGTTCCAGAATAAGCTGAACAAATGAACCACCCGGCTATACTATGGAGATGGACGCGGCCGTCGGCTGCCGATCTACACCCGCCCCGGAGGATCGCTACCAATGCCCCAACCATCTCAAGACTCGGTCGCACCCGATTTTGCGACACCGAGACCACCCACGGCTTTCTCGCTGCCGCGACGCGCGTTCGTCATCGGAGGGTCCGGGCTCATCGGACGGGTGATCAGTCGACGTCTGCTCGCTGCAGGCTGGAGCGTTGACGTCGTCGGACGTGATGCCGAGAACATGCCGCGGGACATCACCGCCGCCGGCGCCCGATTCCACCAGCTCGACCGCTCAGACGACGCAGCGCTGCGATCCGCATTCGGTGGGGCGCGGACCTGCTCGTCGACTGCATCTGCTACACCACAGCCGACGCCCGAACGCTTCTACCGCTCGCACGCCACGCCACGTCAACAGTGATGATCTCCAGCAAAGCCGTCTACGTCGACGCTGCCAGAACCATCGCCCGCCTCCTCGACCACCAGTGGGACGAAGTCCTCCTCGACGACTCCGACATCGAGACCGATCCGGCGCTGGGCTGGCACCCCTGGAACCGCCGCTATCCGGTCGTGCTCGACACCAGCGCCGCGACCAATCTCGGCTACACGCCCGTCGGCGACTACGCGGCCACCGTCGGCGACAGCGTCGACTGGCTCGTCCACCTCACCAGACCCGACACCTGCCTGCCGGACAGCTACGGCGCGGACTACTTCACAGGACACTTCAACTACCAACGCGAAGATGCCTTCCTCGCTGCTGCCCGCTGACGCGGAAGGCCCACCTACAGGGTTTCCGATCGGCCGCGCCGATAGACGAATCCGCTGCGGGACAACCTGCCGCCGATGCCGGTGCCGGCGAGGGCTCCACGACCGCACGCTGAGGCTCAAGCCTCTACCGCACCTTGGCGGGGATTTACCCAGAAATAGTGTCGTGACCCCACATCCTTCTCGGAGGGAGATCGCCGAAGATTGCCCACTGTCCGACCATCCCGACGACGGAACGAGCCTACTGCACCTTTTTGGGGGGATATGCCAAAAAACCCCATGAAGCGGCGTGCCTTCTCACCCACGGTCGCACGGTCGATTCCCGTCTCGGCAGCGCGCTGCGCCAGCGTTTCGGCGAAGAGCACAACCTTGCGGATCACCTCGTACTCATGCTGGATCGGGTCAGTGAACAGTAGGGCAATCGCATCATGGGTCCTTTACCGATAGATCGTCGGCGTCACCCCTGCCCGCAGCTACCCAATTCGGTAACGCCTGCGTGTTCAAGTCCGACACCGAACGTTCGTCGGAGAAGGAGCCAGCATGCGATTGCCCTGAGTGAACAGGAGCTCGAGTTGGCGGAAGTCCTCCGGCTCCGGTATGGGCATCGATCCCCTCCCGTCGCAACACGCATGTGTCGTGAGTCACAGTCTATCACGATCCCCGTGCGTATGGAAGGAAAGAATATCTTCCCACGGAGTACGCCTGTCATGTGAACAAGTCCATACCGGTCCTCGGCAAGACCCGTCGCGTTACACCCTGGCCCACCGCCGCAGCCACCAATCGGCGTGTGGCATGCCACTGTCGCGCGCGGCTTGTCGCACGGCAGCGATGTCGAGCGCCGTCCGGCGCAGGTCAATGCCGAGGTGGCCGCCCCCGACATGGAGGATGCCGTACTCGGCCCAGCGCACCTCGACCGCTGGACGCGGCAACTCAGGGCTCCCCTCGGTCACACCGGTCAGTCCGACGCTGCCCACGTTGATGAGGTAAACATCCTCGTAGCGGCGCACCATCTGGATGTGTGTGTGCCCGCCAACCAGCACGGTCGCCTGCACCCCCGCGAGCAGGCGCGCGACCTCGTGATCGGGCGTCGTCGCGGCGAGCACGTCGTCGAACGAGCGCGGGGACCCGTGGTAGCATAGCAGAAGGCCGCCGTCATCGAGCGCGATCTCGACCGTGAGCGGGAAGGCCCGCACATATGCGAGATCGTCGGTGGACAACTGCTGGGCGTTCCAGTGGGTGATGTCGAGCATCAGACGGACGCGCTCGCTGGCCCCGGCAAGCGCTGGGGGCGCGAACAGCCAGGCGTCCGTATTGCCCATGGTGACCGGGCAGCCCAGCGTGCGCAGCCGGGCGATCACCTCGCGCGGGTGCGGCCCAATCGCCGCCACGTCACCGAGACAGATCAGACGATCGACAGGCTCCCGCGCCAATTCGGTGAGGACCGCTTCCAAGGCGACGACATTGCCGTGAATGTCGGCAATCAGACCGATACGCAACTCGTCCACCTCCTCGTTGTCCCGCGCCATCTCGCCCACTATTCTACCGTGTCAACCGTACTAGATGTGCCCCTGGTGAGACCGACAACCGACGTAGGTCCTGAAAATCTGTGGCGACGTTCAACTCGTGTCCGTTATACTTGCGCCCGAATGTAATCCTCGCGCTCGGTTGTGCTCACTGTGCGGGAGGGAAAGATCGCGCACTATCGCGACTACTGGAACCCGCTCAAGGCCCTCGGCGCGTCGGACGAGGGGGGACGAACGCTATGACGTCGACGCAGCCGCACGGGCCGTGCTGGTCACGGGAGCTAGCGGCACAACCGGCAGCCGGGTGGCCGCGCAGCTCGTGGCGCGTGGTGTCGCCGTGACCGCAGCCAACCGTTCCGGTGCGAGCCCGCACGGGACGCACGGTATCCGGTTCGACTGGTACGACCGCAGCACTCATGAGACGGCGCTCGCAGACGTCGACGGCGCGTACCTCATTCCGCCCAGTCGGGATGCCGATCCTCAGGCCGCCATGGCGCCGTTCCTCGAGCGCGCCCGCGCCGCGGGCGTGCGGAGAGTGGTCCTGCTGAGCAACGCTGTCACCTCCCTGGGCGGGCCGGGCTCCGGCGCCGTTCATCAGGCGATCGCGGGGATGTTCGACGAATGGGCGGTCTTGCGCCCGAGCTGGTTCATGCAGAACGTCACGGGCAACCATCTGCTCGCCCAGAGCATCCGCGCGCGCCATGCCATCACGACAGCCACCAGGAACGGCCGCGTCGGCTTCGTCGACGCACACGACATCGCGCGCGTCGCCGTCGAAGCCCTGCTGGCGCCGGCCCCGCTGAACACCGATCTGATCCTGACCGGACCCGAGGCGCTGAGCTACGACGATGTGGCGGCCATCCTCACCGACATTAGCGGCCAGACGATCACGCACGTCCATCGGCATCGAGGACCGCACGACCGACGTTGTGGAACGGATCACCGGCTCCGCCCCTCGGTCGTTCCGTGCATTCGCGGCCGCCGAGTTCCAGCTCTGACACGCCCGTCGCCAACCGTCACGTCACATCCGAGCTTGGAGCCGGTTCGTTCTTTCAGATAACTGGCCCATCACGAGGAGCCACAGTGGCCGTCAAGGAACGAGCAGACGCCGCCCGTAACCGTCAGGCGATACTCAAGGCCGCGTACGCGCTCTATGAGACGGCCGACGACCCGACGACGGTCACAATGGATGACGTGTCTGCGGCGGCCGGCGTCGGCAAGGGCACGTTGTTCCGCCGCTTCGGAGACCGCACCGGCCTCCTGCGCGCCCTCTTCGACACACGGATCGACGCGCTGCAACAGGCCATCGCGTCGGGGCCGCCACCCCTGGGGCCGTCCACCCCGGCGCGCACGCGTATCGTCGCCATCCTCGACGCCATCGTCGCGGTCAAGTTGAACAATCGGCCGCTCACCCTCGCCCTGGAACGACCCAACCAGCCGCCAGGCGGGTCGACGCTGTTCGACGCACCGCACTATGCGTCAATCCACGTCCTCCTGTCCGGGCTGCTGGTCGACATTGTCGGCGCGCATCGCGCCGTCTGGACCGCGCACGCCTTGCTCTCAGCGACCCGCGTCGATCTGATCGACCATCTCCTGTCGGTCGAGGGCTGGAGTGGACAACGCGTCCGTCGCCAACTCACCCTGTTCGTGGACCGGGTTCTCGGGCCGGAATCCGCGTAGCGCCGAGCAGCCGACAGCCCAGCCCGAATGGTGCGGCTGCGACACGTGGCGGAGTGTATTCGCCCACTCCCTGGTCGTTCCGGCTACGGAAAGAGCCTACTGCACCTTATTTGAGGGGTCATGCCAAAACCCCCCATAGTCCGGCGTCGCGCCGAGAGGACGCGAGAGGCCCGTGTCCTGTTGTCAGCGGCCGTCGTTGCTCCTGACATAGGGCTGTCACACGGCTGTCCTACACTGCTTGTAGACGCGTACAGGCGCGTCGGGCAGGACGAGAAATAGGAGGATATCCACGCATGACGACCCACAACATGTCTCACACAGACCTGCTGGCCGTACTGGACCGCGCGATCTCCGGCACAGACCGGCTCATCGCGGGGATCCAGGACGGCCGGCCCATGCACCGTCGCCCATGCCGTGAGGGCGAGGGGCGCGGGGTCGCCCGGCGCGATAGCCCCCGCGTCCTGCGCGGCGCGGATGCCCGCGACAAGCACGTCGTAGGCGGCGGCCGCCGCCCGCGC
>JAABUQ010004624.1_pt1 | contig 23226 bp, 18 predicted proteins | sample 5560001 | NCBI WGS metagenome assembly JAABUQ01 (sample SAMN10711888, study PRJNA513371) | rock metagenome | isolation source: Antarctica rocks | place: Antarctica: Victoria Land, Finger Mt nord | collected 2015-12-18 | reverse complement strand
AGCAGAATTACGATTGGAAGCAGATACCGTTCGATCCATCCCAGGGGTTCCCTGCGGCGGCAGATCTCTATTATGAATGTGGCAAATGCAAAGACCTGGTTCCTTCCCGGCCGGAGGATAACGTTCGATGTTCGTGTGGAAGCATTTCCGTGGATGTTGATGCAGGAAGATTGTCTGCGAAAAATGAGAAAGCTCTTCGTCTCTTTCGACTAACGCCGAAGCCAGGGGCTCCGGTTTAAGCCAGGTTCCGCACTTTCTGTCCCGACGGGTTTCGACAGGTCTGACGATCATTCTCGGCGTGCTGATTCTGAGCAGCGTCGTCGGAGGCGTAGCGGGAGCAGCGCTGGGATCGCTTGCCGGAGGAGTAGGGGCCATTCCGGCGGAGCAGCGGGCGCCGAGCTTGGCTTTAACGTCGGGATGGCGCTGCTGACCTGGATGAGCAATAGCGCGATTGAATTCGAACATACTCTGCGCAACCGCGTAGGGTTCTGGGGGGATTGCCGCTCGACCCAGTTACATGGCCGGCTTGATAACAACCTTGATGCACCCGTCCTTCTTGTCCCGAAAGGTCCTGTAAGCCGCTGGAGTATCTTCGATTTTGATGCGGTGTGTAATCACGAATGACGGGTCGATCTCGCCCGCTTCCACCTTCTGTAGCAGCGGTTTCAGATAATGCTGCACATGCGTCTGGCCTGCCTTGATGGTTAATCCCTTGTTCATGGCGGCGCCGAACGGGAACTTATCCACGAACGCGACATAGACGCCCGGTACGGACAGGGTTCCGCCCTTGCGGCAACACATAATCGCCTGGCGAAGTACGTGGGCCCGATCGGTTCCGAGCATCACCGCCGCTTTCGCCTTGTCGAGCACCGAATCAAAGCTGGCAGTGGAATGAGCTTCGGTTCCGACGGCGTCGATACAGCGGTCCGGTCCGCGGCCCTTGGTCATCTCCATCAAGCGATCATAAACATCTTGCTCGTCGAAGTTAATGGTCTCGGCTTTGCCGTACCGCTGAGCCATCGCCAAACGCTCCGGCACTCGATCGATCGCGATTACCCGTCCTGCGCCGAGCATCCAGGCACTCTGAATCGCAAACTGGGCAACTGGGCCGCAGCCCCACACTGCCACGGTGTCACCAGGTTCTATGCCGCAGTTTTCGGCCGCCATGTAGCCGGTAGGAAAGATGTCGGAGAGGAACAACACCTGTTCGTCCCGCAGGTCCGACTCGATCTTGATCGGTCCCACATCGGCGAACGGCACCCGCAGATACTGCGCCTGGCCTCCAGGGAAACCGCCCAGCATGTGTGAAAAGCCGAAAAGGCCCGCCGGAGACTGGCCCATCACCTTCCGCGCCATCTCCGCGTTCGGGTTGGAGGTGTCGCAGAGCGAAAACAGATCCTTTTTACAGAACCAACACTCACCGCAAGAGATGGTGAACGGAACAACGACGCGGTCGCCCACCTTCAGCTTTCGGACGTCACGCCCGACCTCCACCACCTCGCCCATGGGCTCATGCCCCAAAATGTCTCCCGATTCCATGGTCGGCTGGTAGCCGTCGTATAGGTGAAGATCAGAGCCGCAGATCCCGCTGGCGGTGACTTTGATGATCACGTCGGTTGAATCGAGCAACTTCGGATCGGGCACGTTGTCGACTCGCAGATCTTCTTTGCCGTGCCACACTACAGCTTTCATTGGGTTCTTGCCTCACATCAACTGTACGTGATGCAACAGGCGAGCGTTTTTCAGCGCGGGGGATTCTTATCGCGTGGCAGGCCGTTCACTGGAAGGCGGAACGAGTCCCTTCAGCCGCAGATACATGGCTAAAATTCCATACTGCTCGCGGTCATGACCACTGATGCCGGCGAGTAAACCAAGTCTTGATCGCTGCCCCGCCGGCGTTTTGATCGTCTCAGCGGCGTTCGCATCGCTTAACGAGCCAAACGCCTTATCACATTCAGCAAACGCGTCATTCAAAGCCGCAGTGACGTCGGCTTTAGTCATTTTGCCTGCACCGCTCGCTTTCTTCTCGTCGCCCGCTACCGTAGCGCAAGTCCGCATTTGCGATTCGGCCACGTGATTAAGGACTTCTCCAAAGCTGCGGATATCCGGCATTGGTTTAAAGCCGTAGCCGTCTTCCGGCATCTTCTCGGCCGATTTCATAATGTTGTTCTTCACGGCGGTGTAGGTCTGCGTCACTTCCGCGGACATTCCCGACGGTGCTTGCGCTTTCGACGCACACGCGCATGCCATGCCTACAATGGACATCACCACAAAAGAGCGTTTCATCCGGTTACTACTCCTGTACGTTGCGTTCTCCAAGACCGTAGTTATTTTAGTTCATCGGGGCATCGGTGGCCTTGCGCTATCGTTGTGAATTCATGCGCCGCGCCTTCCCACCGTCCCTCGCATTTTTGCTCTGCTCGTTGCTCTCGGGACAGCAGCTTTCATCCCGGCTCTTCAGCGGGATGGAGTGGCGTCTGATCGGCCCGTTTCGGGGGGGACGCTCCGTCGCGGTCTCAGGCGTTGGCAGGGGCAGTTCGACATTCTATTTTGGAGCGGTGGATGGCGGCGTTTGGAAGAGCACTGATGCGGGCACGGTTTGGAAACCTCTGTTCGACGATCAGCCTGTGGCATCGATTGGTGCGCTTGAAGTAGCGCCTTCCGATCCGAACATAATCTACGCGGGGACCGGTGAAGCCGACATCCGATCGGACCTGGCAAGCGGCGACGGGGTGTACAAGTCGATCGACGCCGGCAAGACATGGAAGAACGTGGGCCTGAAGGATACGCGCCAGATTAGCCGGCTCCTTGTCGACCCGCGCGATCCCAATGTGGTTTTCGTGGCCGCGCTGGGGCACGCTTATGCGCCGAACGAGGAACGCGGTGTCTTCCGCTCCGGCGACGGCGGTGAGACATGGGAAAAGGTTCTCTATCGCGGACCCAAGATTGGTGCTGCCGACATGGCGATAGCCAGCGACGAGCCCTCGATCGTTTTTGCCGCTATGTGGGAAGCGCACCGTCCAGCTTGGAGCACGTATGCACCGGTAAACGGTCCAGGGAGCGGACTGTATCGTTCGAACGACGGCGGCAAGACCTGGGGTCAGCTCACTGGGCACGGTCTGCCGGCGGGCGAATGGGGCCGCGTTGGAGTCGCCGTCGCGCGCGGCACTCACGGCAAGCGCGTGTACGCAGCTATCGACACGAAGGACGCCGGGCTCTACCGCAGCGATGACGGTGGCGCTAATTGGATTCGCGTCAACGCCGACCCAAGAATCACCAGCCGCGCCTGGTACTTCAACTGCATTACAGCGGACCCGAACGATCCTGACGTCCTCTACATACCGAACGTCGCTCTCTATAAATTGAGCGAGGGCGGCAAAACTCTAAGCATTGTCCGCGGAGCTCCGGGCGGGGACGACTATCACCAGCTTTGGATCGACCCGGCCGATTCGTCGCACATGGTGCTTGGGTCCGATCAAGGCGCCACCGTGAGCCTGAATGGAGGCCTTACCTGGAGCACCTGGTACAACCAGCCCACGGGGCAGTTCTACCATGTCGTTACGGACAACGAATTCCCGTATCACGTTTATGGCGCGCAGCAGGATAGCGGCGCGGCGGCAACAGCCAGTCGCACGGATCACGGGCAGATCGATGCCCGTGATTGGTTCACCGTGAGTGGGAGTGAAAGCGGGTATATCGCTCCCGATCCTAAAGATCGAAACATTTTCTATGTCAGCGGCACTTATGGCACGGTCAGCCGTTTTGATCGCCGGACGATGCAGAGTCAGAACATCGCGCCCTCTCTGCTGCCCGGCTTCGGAACCGAGATCAATCAACGGAAGTACCGCGATCCGTGGACCCCGGTACTTGTGTTTTCTCCCGCCCAAACGAACGCTCTCTACCTGGGCACGCAGTACGTCATGCGAACTGTTGACGGCGGTTTGCACTGGCAGACCATCAGCCCCGATCTGACTGGCGCAAAGGACAGTGTGATGGCCGCAAAGCCCCATGATGCTGCAACAGTGGAGAACGCCCAGGAGCGGGGCTATGGAGTGGTTTACACCATTGCACCCTCGCCGCTTAGTGCCTCTGAAATTTGGGCCGGCAGCGACACCGGCTTGATTCACTGTACGCGCGACGCGGGTAAGACCTGGTCCAACGTGACTCCTTCGGGCGTCTCTTCTTGGAGCAAGATCACTCAGATCGAAGCCTCGCACTTTGCGCGGGGCGCGGCTTATGCCGCCGTCGACCGTCATCGTCTTGACGACCGGCGCCCTTATCTCTTCCGCACGCGTGATTTTGGAAAAACTTGGCAGCCGATCGTAACGGGCTTGGCGGACGACGCCTTCCTCAATTCGATTCGCGAGGATCCAAAGCGCAAAGGGCTGTTGTTCGCGGGCACGGAGTTCGGCGTCTCTGTTTCGTTTGACGACGGCGACCAGTGGCAGCCCCTGCAGCTCAATCTGCCGGCGACCTCCGTGCGCGATTTGTCGATTCATGAAGACGATTTGGTTATCGCGACGCACGGGCGCTCGTTCTGGATCTTGGACGATATCGCGCCTTTGCGTCAGATCGGTCCAAGTATCGCGGCCGGGGATGCCTGGCTGTACAAGCCCGCCCGAGCGATCCGCATGACAAGTGATAGCTTCTCAGGCACTCCGCTGCCGCCGGAAGAGCCGCAGGCGCGGAATCCTCCACGCGGTGCATACATCGACTACTTTCTCCAGAGCGCGGCCAATACTCCAGTCGAGCTTGAGATCCTGGATCCATTGGGGAAAACGGTCCGAAGGTTCTCAAGCCATGACAAGCTTTCCGACGCTCCGAAGAATCCTCCGATCGCTCCGCGTTGGTTCACCGCGCCGCAACAGCTCAGCCAGGAAGCCGGAATGCATCGTTTCATCTGGGATCTACGCTGGGGCCGGAACGGCGAGCAGACCATGGCTGATGTGGAGGATTCTGGCATGGAGACGTGGATCGGTCCTTTGGCGCTTCCCGGCGCATACCAAGTGAAAATGAACGTGAATGGAAAGCAGTTTATGCAGCGTCTGGAGGTGGCCATGGATCCTCGCGCCGTGGCAAACCGGGCGGACCTGTTGCAGCAGTTCGAATGGGCGCAGCGTGCTTTCGACGACATGATTGCGGCCCGCCAAGCTGGTGCGGAGGTCAGAGGTTTTCGCCAACAGCTCGACAAAGTCAAAGCTGGGCTGAACCAAAATCAGGCTTCATTGATGGCGAGCGTGGCGGCCGCGGACCGGACATCGCGCGAGATCCTGACGGGCGGTGCGCCGAGCGACGCTTCCGGGCTGGATGGCGTCAGCCGCTCTCTGGTGATTGCTCTCGCCGCGCTCGAAGGTGCTGATCGAGTTCCACCTTCGCAAGTGATCGCCCTGTATCGAGAATCGGCGCTGAAATTGAAGTCCAGACTGTCAGATTGGAGTGCCTTGAAACAGACCATCATTCCAGCGCTGAACCAGCAGCTCCGCAATGCGGGGCTGGCGCCCGTTCAGATCGTTCGCGTAGAAGAGCAACCCCATACCAACGTTGCCCAATAAGGCTTACAATGCAAAAGCACCACGCCCGCCGAAGCGTGCGAGGTGCTTTTGAGGCCACTCGATGATGAGCTGATTGGATCTACAGAGAACTGGCGCGGACTCCCGTTGCGCTTCCCGCGGTTACGCGCTGGTAAGCCTGCACGGCCGCGTTCGGAAGCAGCTTCCAAACCTTTTCTGCGGTGGCCTTCTCTTCCGCTTGAATCTCGCGCGCCAAGCTAGCCGTCTGCGTATCGCCGGCCGCCTCAGCCACGCTGGCGAGTGCCTCGTACATGGCGATTTCGCTATTCTCCACGGCGTACGCCATCATTAGATTTTGAGTGGTTCGCTCTTCCTTCTCGTGTCCAATCTGCGCAGCCTTGGGGCTCAAGCCGAACACATGCGCCAGGAAACTCTTGGCGCCTGAAGGGCTTCCACCCAGGGCTTCCAGGCGTGCCGTTAGCCGCTCATATTGACGCTTGGTTTCCGCCGCGTGCCGGCTGAACGCTGATTGCGCAGCGGTGTCGTCGCCCTCTTTCGAAAACCCCTCTAATTGAGTTTCGAAGCTTTTCTCCGCCGCGATTGCGTCCTCAAGATATCGTTTAATTACGTCTGCGCTTGTTTCAGCCATGTTTATCCAGTGTTTGAACGTCAGCATTCGCTGACTTCGTCTCCACTAAATGAGACACGGAGGAGCGAGGCGCAGTTTCGGTGAAATGCGCGCCGCGACTCACGTAAAAGAACGTGAATAGGCCACCTCAGCTTCGAAGCCCGGCAGGTGCTACCGAAACCGTTCCGACAGGAGATGCTCGGAGATGCGTATAGCATTGGCGACAATGGTCAAGGACGGGTTGACGGCGCTGGCTGAGACGAAGCAGGAGGCGTCGACAACATAGAGATTGTCGAGATCGTGGGCTTTGCAGTGTCCGTCGAGAACGCTGCTGGTGGGGTCGGTACCCATGCGGCAGGTACCGTTCTGGTGGCCGACGCCCTCGAGCGGAATGCGCTTCTTGAAGTAGGCATGCAGAGGGAAATACGCGGCTGCGTGACCTGCACGCTTGAGGACGTCCACCCAGCGGTCCTTGAAGCGGTCGAAGGACTCCACATTGTTGGGCGTATAGGATAGCTGGATCCGGTGGGGAGCCGCATCGGAGCCCGGTTCTGAGTCGTTGGTGCGACCGGTGTCGCTGGCGGGGTGCGGGCCGACGACTCCCGGCTTTTGGCTATCGACCGAAAGTGGCGTCGTGTTGTGCAGGGTGACGCGGTTGTCCGGGTCGGGCAGATCTTCGGTCGTGAGCCACCACGCCACGGAGTGGTGCTTCACGCCTTCGAGAACGAAGCCAGGAGTGAGCGAAGGGGCGTCGCTCTTCATCATCTCGTGGTGGAAACTGCCGACCGGCTGCACCTGGCCGAGGGGAAACGGGTAGCTGGGATCGGTGTCCTTGAGATAAAAGTCGTTCGTGCCCCAGGTCTTGGTATAGGCGTCCTCGTTGCGGTCCGTGGTGATCGCGAGGAGCGCGTCGGCCTGATGGTACATGAAGTTTCGGCCGACCTGGTCCGAGCGGTTGGCAAGGCCGGTGGGATGCTTCTCGCTGGCAGAGGCGAGCAGGAGCACAGCGGAGTTGACGGCGCCGGCACAGAGAGCAAAGAGGTCGGCAGTGTACGTCGCGGCGTGCCCACCTTTTGACGCAGCGGGAGACGCGGCAGCAGATGAGGATGGCGCATCGGGCACAATGCCGTTTGAGGCGGCGCCATAATCCTTTCCGGATCCGGAGTGGAGCACCTCGACGCCGGTGACTGCGGTTCCCGCGCTGTTTGTGAGAAGGCGTGTGACGCGGGAGTTCGTCATCAGGGTGACATTCGGCAGGTGCAGGATCTTCCGGATGCAATCGATGTCCGCGTCTGCTTTCGCGTGGAGCAGACAAGGATAGCCATCGCAGGTATCGCAGCGGATGCACTTGGAGGCGAGGGGATTCGCTTCGTCGCGCTTGAGCCCGAGCGGAATAGGAAAGGTGTTGACCCCGAGCTTGCGCACGTCCTCCTCAATGGCCTGCATGCGCGGCTCGTTTGCGAGAGCAGGAAACGGATATCGAGCGGAGTGGAAGGGCTCTGTGGGGTCAAACGACGATCCGTAGCCTCCTGGAACCGGGGGCGCCGTGCCCAAGTCTCCGTGTACGTGGAATAGCTCTTCGGCCCGTGTGTAGAACGGCTCAAGATCTGCGTAGGAAATCGGCCAAGCCGGTGAGATGCCGCCTTTGTGTTGAATGACGCCGAAGTCTTCCGCACGCATACGGAACATGGCCGCGCCGTAGACCTTGGTCTGACCCCCGACAAAGTAGGCCTGCTGTGGATGGAGGTCTTTTCCCTCCTTATCCTGCCATGTCTCGCGGGTGTGATAACGGTTGTCGAGGAAAACGGCGGAGATATCCCAATTAAGCTTCTCTTGGGGCATGAACGGACCGCGCTCAAGAATGAGAATGTTCTTGCCGGCTTGGGCGAGGTGGAGAGCAAGCGTTCCACCCCCTGCTCCAGTACCGATCACGATCGCGTCGTAGTGTGTAGACATAGTCGCACAACCATTCAATTCGTGGCGGAAGCCCAAAAGTTACGTACGCCAGGAGCGGAGAAACTATGAAATCTATTTCCTCAGTAACTTCGCAGGTAAGGCGACCGAAGTAAGGTGTACGAGTTCAACACGAGGAATGCAGGATCCAAGATATCCACTTAGAGGACAAGTTGCCTTAGTTACTGGGGCAGGTTCCGGAATTGGCGCCGGCGTGGCGCTTGCTTTTGCGGATGCCGGAGCGCAGGTAGTGGTCAACCACCCGCACAGCCCAGAGAACGCCGACGGTATTGTGTCGAAGATCCGTATAGCCGGGGGAGACGCATTGGCTGTAGCGGCGGATGTGAGCCGGGAAGATGAGGTATTGAAGATGTACGATGACGTCTTCAAAGCCTACGGCACCATAGATATTCTGGTCGCCAATGCTGGGGTTCAACGCGATGCGTCCTTCGTGGACATGAGTCTTGCCGATTGGCAATTTGTCTTGAATATCAACCTGACGGGACAATTTCTCTGCGCTCGGGAAGCGGCCAAAGAGTTTATCCGCAGAGGCGTCGTTGAATCGAAATCGGTCGCGGCCGGCAAGATCATCTGCATGAGTTCCGTCCATGAGGTAATTCCCTGGGCTGGTCATTGCAACTATGCGTCATCAAAGGGCGGGTTGATGCTCTTGATGAAGAGCATTGCTCAGGAATTGGCGCCCCACAAGATTCGTGTGAACAGTATTGGCCCCGGGGCCGTTAAGACGCCCATCAACCGTACAGCCTGGGAAACTCCGGACGCGGAGGCGTCTCTCTTAACAAAAATTCCCTACAACCGAGTCGGCATTCCCGAGGACATTGGCAAGGCTGCCGTTTGGCTCGCTTCGGATGCATCAGACTACGTAAATGGAATCACCCTCTTTGTCGATGGCGGCATGACACTCTATCCAGGTTTTGCGACGGGAGGTTGAGCCTTGGGTCGAACGCTTATCGTTGCGCTCCGCGGACACTGGAGAGAATATCTCATGGAGGCAAGCGAGTTGGCGGTATTTATGCTCGCCGCTTGCGGGTTTGGCGCTCTGCTTTTCTACACAGGCTCTCCGGTTGTGCGCGTAGTGACAAGCATCTTTGCGAGACGCGCGCTGATGGGAATCGCCATGGGGGTGACGGCAGTTCTGATTATTCGTTCCCCTTTCGGGAAGCGATCGGGCGCTCACTTTAATCCCGCTATCACGCTAACCTATTTTTTGCTAGGTAAAGTGAGCGGTTGGGATACCGTGTTCTATATCGCCAGTCAGTTCGTCGGCGGGGCGCTTGCGGTGTTGATTGCGGCGCGACTGCTCGACGGCAGCCTGTCCGATCCTTCCGTTAACTATGTGGTAACAGTTCCAAAGGCGCATGGAATGACCGCCGCATTTGCTGCAGAGATATTCATGGCCGCTCTTCTGATGACTGCTGTACTGAGGACATCGAACAGTCCGAGACTGGCCTCCTACACGAGTTACATTGTGGGCGCGTTAGTAGCTATCTACATCTTTCTGTTTTCATCAATATCGGGGTTTAGCATTAATCCTGCCCGTACCGTTTCATCGGGGATCGTTGCTGGAATATGGACGGGACTGTGGATCTACTTCACGGCGCCGTTGCTCGGGATGATCGCGGCAGCCGGAATTTACCTGCGAAGTGTGGGCAGCCGGCAAGTGTACTGCGCAAAGTTAGATCACGACACGGATCAGCCGTGTCCATTCTTCTGCCGCTTCGCGGAACTGAAGAGCACGTTTGTCGTAATCCTGTTTCTGTCGGTGGGGGCACCGTCCCTATTGGCACAGCCCAGAGCCCACGTGAGTGGCTTGGAGTGCCCCGGTATAACGGTCTCTTCGTTGAGTAGTGCAGTGGACTTCTACACTCATGTGCTGGCATTTCGTAATGTGTCTGAGCACGAGGTGGCGGGCGAAAGCTATGAAGAACTCGAAGGAGTGTTTGGGGCCCGGATGAAGGTCGCTCGTTTGGAGCTGGGCGAAGAATGCCTGGAACTCACCGAATATCTCGCGCCTCGTGGCAGAGAGATACCTCCGGACTCACGCAGCAACGACTTGTGGTTCCAACACATCGCCATCGTTGTCAGCGACATGGATAAGGCATATGCTTGGTTGCGAGCTCAGCACGTTCGCTATGTATCAAGCGGCCCGCAACAGCTTCCGAATTGGAACAAGAACGCTGCCGGCATTTCAGCTTTCTATTTCAAGGACCCAGACGGTCACGCGCTTGAGGTGATTCACTTCCCGGATGACAAGGGCCAGATCAAGTGGCATCGCAAGACGGAAACGCTATTCCTTGGAATCGACCATACCGCCATCGTCGTAGCTGATATAGAGAGAAGTATGCGCTTTTACCGGGACCTCCTAAACTTCAAAGTCGTGGGCTCCAGCGAGAACTACGGGACACAGCAGGAACACCTAAGTAATGTCTTCGGCGCGCATCTCATGATCGTTAGCTTACGTTCCGACGCCGGCCCCGGTATGGAACTGCTTCAATATTTGGCTCCGGCCTCCGGTCGACCGATACCGTTGGATATGGGAGCAAACGACTTAGTCTACTGGCAAACGCGTCTGGTCGTGACTGATCTTGAAACGTTTGTGGCTACCCTGCGTTCCTCAGGAAGTCACATCGTCGCCTCCGGGGTGGTCAGTCTTCCGAACGCGGAACTTGGTTTCAAAAAGGCTCTTCTGCTGAAAGACCCGGACGGGCACAGCATGGAGTTAATACAGAGATGAACCGTACTCCAATAGTAAGGTGCTTACCGGCTTGCTCCGCCTGCTTTGGTGTTCGACCATGGCTGGGGTTGGTAACTCCAGCCGCGCGTGCTGTAGTCGCTATACGTGATCAGCACCATGATGCTCAGCCAGACCAGCCCGGCAACTACGAAGAGCTTCGTCAGACTGGTCGTGTAGCGAACGCCCATGAAGATCCAAGCCACCATGGACGCTTTGCAAACCGCAATCAGCAAGGCGACAACAATGTTGAATACTCCCAGTTCCAAGTGAGAAACCAGTGTTGTCACTACGGTTAGAACAATCAAGCCAGCCCAGACCGCCACTAACGTCCCGACATTCGGAACGTGTGCGTGTGAGGTATCCGCGTGTGCGCTCATTTACGGTCTCCGATTAAATAGAGCAAGGGGAACAGGAATATCCAAACGATATCAACGAAGTGCCAATACAGCCCCACCATCTCGACAGGTGAGAAGTAGGCGTTGCTGAAAACTCCCTTGCGCGCCTTTACGAACAGCCAGGTCAGCAAGCCCAAGCCCACAATCATGTGGATGGCGTGCATCCCAGTCATGCAGAAGTACAAAAAGAATAGGATTTGGGCGTGTTGCGCATACTGAGCCGGCTCGTATTGGAAATTGAATCCTGGCACCAGGTGCTCTACCCACTTGGAGTGGTACTCGAAGGCTTTGACTCCCAAAAAGATTATTCCGAAGACCATCGTCAGAACAACAAAGAGCATGGTGTCTCTTCGTTTGCTCAACTGAGCGGCTCGAACAGCCAGCACCATCGTCAAGCTGCTGCAGATCAGCACGGCTGTGTTTGTTCCGCCCAGCGTTACATCCATGTACCGGCTGGTGCTAGCGAAGGCACCGTAGTACATGTTGCGGTAAACCGCATAAGCCGCGAACATTCCGCCAAAGAACAGCACTTCTGTTATGAGGAACGTCCACATCCCCAGAATGGAGGCATCCAACTGCTGCTCGGCGCTCGCAAAATGGTGCCGTAGATGAGTGGCTGCTGCCGCTACTTCGCCGGCAGGATCGTGCCCAACATTAACAATAGTCTCAGCCAATTACTTCCTCCACTTCGCCGTAGGCGTAGGCTTCTTCGGTCACCACCGGGGTGACGTCAAAGTTGAAAGTTGTCGGTGGCGATTGAATTTGCCACTCCAGTCCTGTCGCGCGCCAAGGATTGCTGCTGGCTTTCGCTCCATACTTTAGCGACCATATAAAATACACCATCGGGATCAAGTAGCCGATGCCAAGGATGGAAGCTCCGGCAGTCGAAAGCACGTTCAATGCCTGAAATTCCGGGGGATAGGCGTGATAGCGCCGCGGCATGCCGAGGTAGCCAAGTATAAACTGCGGAAAGAAGGTGAGATTGAAGCCGATGAACACGATCAGGCACGCAAACTTTGCCCAGGCCTCGGGATACATGCGGCCGGTCATCTTCGGCCACCAGAAGTGCAAACCGCCCATGAAGGCCATCACCATGCCGCCCACCATCACGTAATGGAAGTGCGCCACCACGAAGTAAGTTCCGTGCGTGGCAATGTCCGCGCCTAGACTTGCCAGATAGAGGCCGGTGAGACCGCCGATTGTGAACAGTCCGATAAAACCGAATACGTACAGCATCGGTGTATCGAATGAAAGCGACCCCTTGTACATGGTTGCGGTCCAATTAAAGACCTTAATCGCCGAGGGAACCGCGACCAAAAAGCTCAGGAAGGAAAATGCCAAACCCGTGTACACGCTCTCACCGGTGAGAAACATGTGATGGCCCCACACCACGAAGCTCAGAACGGCAATCGCCATGCTCGAAAAGGCAATGAAGTTATACCCGAACACGCGCTTGCGCGAGAAACATGTCACCAGCTCCGTGATCACTCCCATACCGGGGAGAATCATGATGTAGACAGCCGGATGGGAATAGAACCAGAAGAGGTGTTGAAACAGAATCGGATCGCCGCCGATGTTCGGATCGAAAATTCCCACATGGGCAATGCGCTCAAACGCCAGCAGCAGCAGCGTGATGGCAAGCACCGGAGTGCCTAAAACCTGAATTAAGCCCGTGGCGTAATTGGCCCAAACAAACAGCGGCAGCCGTCCCCAAGTCATCCCGGGAGCGCGCATCTTGTGAACCGTGACAATGAAGTTGAGCCCGGTGAGAATGGACGAGAACCCGGCGGTGAACACGCCAAAGGCGGCCGCCAGAACATAGGAATTCGAATAGGTGCTGCTATACGGCGCGTAGAATGTCCACCCAGTATCGACGCCGCCCCGAATGACCGCATACAGGGTCAAAATAGCGCCCAAAACATAGATGTACCAGCTCAGCAGGTTCACCCTTGGGAAGGCGAGGTCTTTGGCGCCCACCATAATGGGGATCAGGAAATTTGCCAGAGTAGCCGGTATCGAAGGAACCAGGAAGAAAAACACCATGACGATACCGTGCATGGAGAATAGCCGGTTGTACGTCTCGGGCGTAAATATACCTTCCGGCTCCAGCAGGTTGATTCGGAAGAGCACCGCCATCGCCCCACCGACAAAAAACATCAGTGTGATCGAGATGAGGTATAGAATTGCGATTCGCTTGTGGTCTGTCGTAAATAGCCAGCTCTTCCAGCCATGTTCGACATTGAGGTAATTGACATCCTCGACTCTGGGCGATGCGTAGGCGAGTGTTGTTGCCATATCGTATGTTTTATATTCCTACTGCTGCTGCGAATTCACAGGTATTTTGGAAGCGGGTGACGTGCTCGTGGAAGTGCCTCCGCTTGCGCTGGGAGAGATCACTACCGCACCTTGCTGCGATCCCTGCTGTGATGCCGGTCCGTTCGGCGATAACGACCTTATGTACCCGATCAGTTGGATCACGTTCTCTTCCGAGATCTGCCCTTTGAAGATGGGCATGATGCCCGGTACGAAGCCAGAGACAATCTTTGCATTTGCCTCCAGAATCGACTCGCGAAGGTAAGCGTCGTTCGCAATCACCGTTCGCCCGTCGCTCAATTGCACCGGCTTGTTATATAGCCCGCGCAAATTGGGGCCGCGGCCTTGCTGGTCGAGTAAGTGGCAAGTACCGCATCCGTACTGCGCGAAAAGATTCTGCCCTTGTTCAGCCAGCGTACCCTGAGAACCGCCGCTCTTCCACTTCTCATATTCGCGCCTGTCCATCGCGTCTACCCAGCCGATCATTCCGGCGTGCTGATTGCCGCAGTACTCTGTGCAAAACAGGTGATAGCGGCCGGGCTTTGTGGCCGTGAACCAAAGGCTGTTATAGTGGCCCGGCACAACATCATGGCGCACTCGGAAGGCGGGGATAGAAAAGCTGTGAATTACGTCTTCCGATGCCATTGTTAGCTTCACCGGCGTACCTACAGGAACATGCAGTTCGTCTATTTCCCGCCCGCCATCCGGGTACTGAATCTTCCACATCCACTGTTTACCGGTAACGAAAATCTCCATTGCGTCCTTTGGCGGTTGCTGCGCCGCAAAGAAGATCTGCGCGCCCCAGGCAAACATGATCAGCATGACCAGGAAGGGCAGAATCGACCATGTCAATTCAAGCTTGGTTGAACCTTCGATCTGTGTCGGATGCGGGTTCTTCTTGGCATGATATTTCCACGCGAAGAAGGCAATCGCGGCAAAGATCAGCAACGTCATCACCACGGAGACGATGGTTAAAAACCAATACAGGCCATCAATACTGTGCGATTGCGCCGAGGCGGCTACGGGAAAAAGCTGCATATCCGCTACGGGCAGCGAACGGAGTCCGGGGAAATTTAGCGCTCCGAAGTTACCGGACATGCTGCACCTCTTTCCACGGCCGGTGCGTTTTCTGTTTCTTATCGTTTCGCATCAGGAGATAAAGGAGCCCCGCTAACACAAGAACAGTTAAACCGGCGGCAATCTTCAACACGTTCACGATGGCCAGGGTGTACTTGCCCTGCGCCGCATCGTATTGGAAGCAGAACAGCAAAACGTAGTCCACCGGTGATCCGATCTTGTGTTGCGAGGCTTCGACCAGCGCCATTCGCAGGTCGGCGGGCGCGTAGTCGATGCCGTAGAAATAGCGAGACATCTTTCCTTCCGGCGTCGCCACCATAATTCCGCCGGCGTGGATAAATTGCCGCGTGGAGGGATCCCAACGGTATCCAAATCCGATCGCTGAAGCCAGGCGCGAAACCGAATCCCGGCTTCCGGTGAGGAAATGCCAGCCCGAGTCGAATCCCGGACGCCCGAACTGTTTCCGATAATATGCCTTCTTCTCCGCTGCCTCGACCGGCGTGTCGGTGGGATCAAAGCTGACCACCACCACGTTGTAATCGCGCCCGGGCTCCAGCGCGAGACGCCGCAAGCTGCCCACCGTCTCGCGAAGACTCATGGGGCAGAGACTTGGGCATTTGAAATACACCAGCGATATAACCACCGGCTTTTCGCCGAAATACGTTCGCAGCGGCACCGTCTGGCCCGCCTCGTCACGAAACACCAAATCGAGCGGAACCGGAGCGTTTAATTTCTGCTGGATGGCAACGCCCTTGGTGATCACGGGCCGAGCGTACTGCCCCGAAACGGCCGAGACACCGGCGCTGGCCAGCACGGCGAGCAGCAAAATGTTACTGCGCATTTTTGCGAATTTCTCCCTGCAACTGAGGTCGTTGATAGGGCGCCGGCATGGAGCTTACGCTTCCGGCAAAATCGCGCCCTTCGCCCCCGGGTGTTGCGATTCCTTCGGGCGCGCCAGACCGAACGTTCAGGCGCGACACCACGGCATCCATGGCACGGTCAATCGGAATGTGCATGCGTCCATCCGCGTCTTTCCCGGAGCTGTTTAACACTTCGTCTTCATGCGCGCGAACGTCCGGCAGTTCTTCCCAAGGATGTACCTGGAGTTGCGGGGCTGGCGGCGTCACGCGCGCCGGAGCAAGCGGGCTGGGTAATTGGCCAGCCGGGTTCTTCTCGCCCAAGTATCTTTGTATGTAGATGGTGAAGGCAAACACGATCACCAACATTCCAGCGATGATCGAAAGCGACAAAATGATGAGCCGGGGGGTAGCATCAATTCCCTCGTACTTTGTGCCGCCATGCCCTTCGTGCGGCTCGCTGCGAGGCGCGGGGTGCGGCGATACCAGCTTGTGATCGCTAGGAGTTTCGCTCATGCGGCCGCCTCGGGCAATTGTTCCGTTACCATCGGACTCATCACACGCGGATCGCGCAACGGTAACAAAGGCCGCTGGCGCAATTGCCGCAGGTAAGCGTACACCCAGATGCCTCCAATACCGAAGAACGCCGCAAAATCCGTCCAGTAGATCGTAAAGCCTGTCGTGGTTGCGAGCAGTCCGCTAGGCGTCCTGTTGCGGAATGTCGGCTCCACAATCCAGAACACGTCGATTATCCGCGCCAGCAGTAGCCAAATCGCCACCCGTATCAACCGCTTCGGGTCCCGTTTACGCGCTTGCGAAAGCAGCGCGAGGAAGGGAATCGTGAACATCGAAAGCGCGATGATTAGCGCCAACCACTTCCAAGGTCCATGCACACGGTCCAAATACCACTGCAACTCTTGCGGAAGATTAGCGGGCCAGGTAATGATCAACTGCGAAACACTTAAGTAAGTCCAGAAGATTGTGAACGCGAACATCAAGTTGCCCAGATCGTGCAGGATGACCGGGTTGATGCGGCCACCGAACCGGTCGCCCTGCGAGGCCAAAATCATCACCACCAGCGTGAGTGCAAACGTCTGCAGCACATCGCCGATCAGGATCATCGCGCCATAAACCGTCGAATAGTACTGCGCATCGGAGGAAAGAACCCAGTCGATATAAGCGAAGGTCGCGCACAGCACAAACACCAACAGACCGGGGGCGCTAAAAGCACGCATTCTCTCCCGGAGTGCCGGGTCGCCGGTTTTGTCCTGCAGATCCGACATTCGATTCACGCGAAGACCCCAGAAGAGCCAAAGGGCGAAATAGATACACACGCGCACGAAGAAGAACGGAACGTTCAGATAGCTCTGCTTGGCGCGCAAATATTCGTTGCCGTGAACCAGGTCCGAATGCGTCCACGGATAGAGATACTTCATACCCAGCAGCAAAACCAGGAAGAACAGGAACATCAAAGGCAGCGTTCTCATCTTCGCTTCGAAGAACCTTCTTGCTGTCACGCCCCATCTGCCGCCTACCACGTGATTCAGCAATAGAACGCCCAATCCGCCAATAGCGAAGCCACCCCAATAGATAAAGGCGAAGAGATACGACTGGAAGAACTCTGCGCGGTTGGCGAAGAACCCAGCCACGCACAGCAGGAGCCCAAGCGCTCCCACCACGCCCGAGACGCGTTCTACGCTGGCTGCCCTTGGGCCGAGCCGGTACTCTGGAATCGGACGACTAGGGCGCTCTACGTCGTTACTCACTTCATGCCTCCCTGCGGCGCGCCACCCGTTTTGGTTGGGTTTTGTTGCGCCGGGGTCTGTTGCGGTAGGTTCTGCTGCGCCAAATCAGTTGGGGCATTCTGGCTGAGCTGTAGCGCTCGAATGTAGGCGGCGATGCGCCAGCGATCATCCACTGCCACACGCGACGCGTAAGAATACATCGCTCCGTACCCATTGGTCATCACGTCGAAGAAATATCCCACCGGCGCGTTCACCAGCCGCGGATCGTGATAGGTCGGCGGCTGCCGAAACCCGCGGCGCACAATCATCCCGTGCCCATCGCCTAGCCGGCCATGACAAGGCGAGCAGTAAATATTAAATCGGTCCTGCCCCCGGGCCAGATCGCCGCGCGTGATCTGAATCGGGAAAAAATCCACGTCTTTGCCGTTTTCCTTGCCGGTGTAACGCGCTTGGTCCAGGTGCAACTGCCCCCGCGCGACTGTGTCCGCTATGGTGGGCCGCTCAGAACGCCCATCGCCGAAGAAATTGGTTGCAGCGAGCGGCTTATACCGCGGCTGATTGTGCATGTCTTGCCTGCATGCTGAGGCGCCAAGCATCGCCACCACTGCTGCTGCTACTAAAAACTTACGCCGGAACAACGTTCACCCCGCTTGCGCCTACGTCGCGCAAAAACTGCAACGTTTCCTCGGTTCTGAATTTCGGATCGGACGATTCAATGCACAGGAAAAAACGATCCACCGATGCCCGGTCAAACACCGGGACATTAAAGACCGGATGGTACGGCTGGGGAAGGCCGTTCATCGCCAGCATGGAGACGAATCCTGTTAAGGCGGCCAACAGAATCATGCACTCAAACGTAATGGGAATGAACGACGGCCAGCTATTCAAAGGGCGTCCGCCCACATTGTGGGGGTAGGCCACACCTGCGATCCATTCGAGCAGCGCAAACCCACCCGTTACTCCGCACAAACCGCCGATCAACACACACAAAGCCACGTTGTTTCGCCGGTATCCAATCGCCTCCGCCAAACCGTCCACCGGCATGGGCGCATAGGCGTCCATTTTTCGATAGCCTCGAGCGTAAGCGCGTTTGCACGCCGCGATAAGGTCTTCCGGCGTGGTGAACTCAGCCATCGCGCCATGAATCGAGGGCAATCCGTTAAGTGTCAGTGCGTGGCTCATGAGTGCACCTCTTCAGCATGCTCCAGATGTTTCTCGTGATGCACCACTTCGCGGACCTCAAAGATGGAGATGGAGGGAAGTGCGCGCACAAACAGGAAGATCAGCAGCATGAAGAAGCCTATTGTTCCGGCATACGTGCCCCAATCCCATTTTGTCGGGATGTATATTCCCCAGGACGAAGGCAGAAAGTCGCGGTGCAGACTTGTCACGACAATCACGAATCGCTCCAGCCACATGCCGATGTTCACCACAATCGAAATCATCCAAACCAGCACGACGTTCCGCCGCACTTTTCCCGACCACAGCGCCTGCGGTATCAAAATATTGCACAAAATCAGCAGTACGTAAGTGAACCCATACGGCCCCGTCATGCGGTTCCAGTACATGAAGCTTTCATACTTGTCGCCGCTGTACCACGAAAAGAACGCTTCCATGCCGTATCCATAAGCCACAATCAAGCCGGTGCCCAGCATGAGCTTTGAGGCGGCCTCTATGTGACGCAGCGTGATCAGATCCCGCATGTTGTACCAGGCTCTTAGCGGAATGATGAGCGTCAACACCATGGCAAAGCCCGAATAGATTGCGCCCGCTACGAAGTAAGGCGGGAAGATGGTCGTATGCCATCCGGGTATGACGCTGATGGCGAAGTCGAAGCTCACAATGGTGTGCACCGAAAGCACCAGCGGCGTGGCTAATCCGGCCAGCAGTAAATAGAGCTTTTGATAGCGATGCCAGTGGATCGCCGAGCCACGCCAGCCCAGCGCCAACATCCCGTATATGCGCTGCTGCCAGAGATGCGGAGCACTGTCGCGCATGCTCGCTAAATCCGGGATCAGCCCGACATACCAGAAAACCAGCGACACCGTTCCATAAGTCGAGACGGCAAACACGTCCCACTCGAGCGGGCTGCGCGGTTGCGGCCACAACCACATCGAGTTCGGATAAGGGAAAAGCCAATAGGCGAGCCACGGCCGGCCTAAGTGGAGAATCGGGAACATCCCAGCGCAAGCCACCGCAAACAACGTCATGGCCTCGGAAAACCGGTTAATCGAGGTGCGCCAGTCCTGCTTCAGCAAGAACAAAACGGCCGAGATCAAGGTGCCCGCGTGCCCGATACCGATCCACCAAACGAAGTTGATAATCGCGAATCCCCAACCGATGGGGATGTTGATGCCCCAGATGCCTGTGCCCCTCACGAATAGCACGTACATGCACAGCATCAGCAGGTTGACGAAGCAGAAGGCGAAGAAGGCCCCGACCAGCCACTTCTTAGGCGCTTGCTTCCACGGCAGGTAGACAACACCCGCGATTCGGTCGGTGACCGAGTCGTAATCGTGCCCCGGCCCGAGAATGCTTTGCGGCCCCGGATCTGCCATCCTGCGGGCGGGGACGTATGCTTTAGGATTCTCTAGTGTTTCCACGCTGACCTCTTAGCGCCTCATTCGTGTTTCGAACATGACCCAAATACGTCGTTCGCGGCCGCGTATTTAGATCATCCAGTAATCCATAGTTCCGCTGCAGTTTCTGAAGCTTGGCTACTTTGCTGCCCGCATCGTTCAGGTCGCCAAACGTGATGGCCTGGGTGGGACACACCTGCTGGCAAGCCGTTTGAATCTCCCCATCGCGCACACGCCGCCCTTCTTTGTCAGCATCGATCTTCGCTTCTTGAATGCGTTGCACGCAGTAGGAGCACTTCTCCATCACGCCGCGGCTCCGAACCGTCACATCCGGATTGCGCATTCCATACATGCTCTCGGTCTGCCAATCCGAATAGAGATAGAAGTTGAAGCGCCGAACTTTATAGGGACAATTGTTCGAGCAGTAACGCGTCCCAACGCAGCGGTTGTAGACCATCTCGTTCAGCCCTTCATTACTGTGAACTGTGGCCGCCACCGGGCAAACCACCTCACACGGCGCATCCTCGCAGTGCATACAAGGTACGGGCTGGTTATAAATCTCCGGACGATCCAGATCGCCTGAATAATAGCGGTCGACACGAATCCAATGCATGTGCCGCCCGCGCGCCACCTGATCTTTGCCGACCACCGCAATGTTGTTCTCCGCCTGGCACGCAATGATGCACGAACTACATCCCGTGCAGACATTCAAATCGATGGCCATGCCCCACTTGTAGCCCTCATACGGCCACTTGTTCGCGGGATACAGCGTCGTACGGGCATCCAGCGGTTTGTCTTCCATAGTGGGGAAATTCGGATGCTGCCGGAATTCCGCCAAGTCCGCCGCGCGCACCGGTTCGCGCCCGGCCATGGTCTGCGTTTCTTGCGTGTTGGCCAGCCGGTAGTGCTCGCCAGTCTTGGCAATGGACCCCGCCGCGAACCACGGCGTGTTCGCCGGCTGGATCGCGTACGCGTTATAGCCGATTTCGTTCCCGACGCGTCCCGAGTTCTCCCGGCCATACCCGAAACTCACCGTCACCGAACCCTCGGCATGCGCCGGCAGTATCCAGGCCGGCCCTACCGTGCTCTTCCCGTTCACCGTCACGCGCAGCATGTCGCCTATCGTGACTTTCATCTTCGTCGCGTCTCTGGGACTGATCAGCACTACGTTGTCCCAAGTCATTTTGGTCTGCGGCTTGGGAAGTTCCTGCAGCCAGGCGTTGTTGGAATAGGTTCCATCGCCTACCGTTGCATCGGGCCGAAACACAACTTCCAACTCGCTAATCGCCTGACCCTCGAGCGGTGGAAGTGCGACCGCACCCCCGGCACTGATCGTCCCTACGGCCGATCCCGCCACCCAGCCATCGTGCAGCGACGTGCGCCACAAATCGTCGAAGTTGCCGCCCGTATTCTGAGCTTGCCAGTAGCCCTTCACCAGTTCATGCGAATTCTGGCCCGGATTGCCCTGCAAGATGCTTAAGACTTCATGCGCCGATTTCGAGCCATACAAAGGCTCTACTAACGGCTGCTGAATGGTCGTGGTTCCATCGAAAGCGCGGGAGTCCGACCAGGTCTCCAGGTAATGCGCCTCTGGAATATGCCACTGGCTCCACTGCGATGTTTCGTCCGCGAACTGTCCCAGCCGCACAACCAGGCGTGCCTTCCGAATTGCGTCTTTAAATCCAAGCGACCCCGGCGCGGTATACACCGGATTCGACCCCAGAATCACCAGCACTTCAACGTGCCCGTTGTTCAGATCGCTCGCGAGTTCTTCAATCGTATGCGTGTTGTCGGGCTCCACTCCTTCGAGTAAGCGAACCGTTTTCCCGACATTTCCTAGCGCCGCGTTCATTGCATAGGCGGCTAGATGAACGCTCTCCGGTTGGTACTCGCCCGGGATCACGACACATCGCCCTTTGGAATTATTCAGGTCCTGCGCTACGGCGCTCAACCACTCCGGCGCTGCGCCGCCCGCGTTCGCCCCTCCAGCCACTCCGCACGCACTGGCAAGCTGATATGCAATAGCAGGAATCGCGCTGCTCTTCACCGCGAAATGATGATCGGCCAGTGACCCGCTCACTGAGGGCGCGGACTCCATCGCGTACAGACGGCAAGGTGTCTCGCCGTTGTCAATCGCCTTTCGACGCGCGAACTGGCGCGCATACGCCAATGCCGCCGGCCCGCTGTTTAGAAAGTCACTCTCCAAACTGACAATCACGTCCGCCTGCGACAAGTCGTACGCCACAAACGCGTTCCGGCCTGCAATTTTCTTGGCCGCACTGGCAACCGCCGGATTTACGCCGGGCTCGTGCACGTACCACTTCGCCGTGGGCCATTGCTGCAGGATGCTATTAACTTGGCTGATCAACGTAGGCGACGTGGTGACACCCGACAGTATCGCCAGTCCTTCACCCTTCCGCAAGCCTAGACTCTGCGCTTCCGTGCTGAATTTGCCGGTGAATTCGCCCCACGTGCTCAGGCGTCCTTGCTGTAAAACCGTCTCGGAGCGGTCCGGATCGTACAGGTTCAGAACCGACGCCTGTTCGAAGATCGTTGTCGCCCCCAGGCTCGCCGGATGGTCGGGATTACCTTCGACTTTTGTCGGCCGGTTTAAATGGCTTTCCACAAGCAAACCTCTGGCATAGCCATGCGTCGGCATCGCCGTCGCATAGAACAGCGCGGTCCCGGGTATCACATTTTCGGGCTGCCGCACGTACGGAACGATAACCTCTTTCGGCTGTTTCGTACAAGCCGCCGCACCTGCCATGGCGAGGGAAGCGGCCATCACCTTGAGCAGGTTTCGCCGGTCCACGCCTTGCGGCACTTGCCCGGCCAATCCCGGAAACTCCTGCTCGATGTATTCGGTCAGGTCATTGCGTTCGTCGGCTTCTTCGAGCGTTCGCCAAAACGCCGGCCCCCGCCCCTGTGCCAGCTTTTCGCGCAGCGCCTCCAGGTCGGGCGCCTGCTTCCGCGGCGGCTCCAGCAGCGATTCCAAAGGAATTAACGATGTATCTTTCATCGGTGGCAAGTTACGCAATCGGTCAACGACTGCACGTGATACTCTTTCACAAGCTTGGGCCCCAATTCGGCCTGGTTTGCCGGGTACTCATAATCCACGTTGAACACCTGTGATCTGGGCCGGACATATTTCGCCGGATTCCGGTGGCACTCCAGGCACCAGTTCATGTAAAGCGTGTTCACCTTGAACATCAACGGCATCTCGTCCACTTTGCCATGGCAAGTGGAGCAGCCGATTCCTTTGTTGATATGAATGCTGTGGTTGAAGTAAACAAAATCGGGCAAATCGTGTACCCGCGTCCATTCGATCGATTTCCCGCTCGCCCAGCTATCGCGAATGGGCTGCGTCAACGACGCATTCGACCAAATTTGTGAGTGGCAGGTCATGCAGGTCTC
>JAABUQ010004623.1_pt1 | contig 23227 bp, 28 predicted proteins | sample 5560001 | NCBI WGS metagenome assembly JAABUQ01 (sample SAMN10711888, study PRJNA513371) | rock metagenome | isolation source: Antarctica rocks | place: Antarctica: Victoria Land, Finger Mt nord | collected 2015-12-18 | reverse complement strand
AGCACCCGTTCCTGCTGGTCAGCAAGCCTTTCTCGCCGCCGGCCGTCACGGACTGGATCCTGGAGAGGCTGAGCAGCGCCACCGATGCGATCTGAACATCACAAAGGGCTGGATCCGGCAGTCGTCGCTACAGTAGCGCTTCCAGCTTCTGCCTCAAGTCGGTCTTCAGGTCGGGACGGTAGCCCACACTTCGCTCGGCCGGCTGCCCATCCTTGAACATGATCAGCGTCGGGATCGACATGATGCCCAGCGAGTGGGGGGTCTGTTTGTTCTCGTCGATGTCCATCTTCAGTACTTTCACCTTGCCGCCCAGGTCCCGGGACAGTTCGTCGACGATGGGTCCGATCGCCCGGCAGGGACCGCACCACTCCGCCCAGAAGTCCACCAGGACCGGCTCCGCCGCCTTCAGCACCTGGGCTTCAAAGTCCGCGTCGGTGACGGCTTTCACTGTCATCTCATCGCTCCTTCTTGGCCGAGCCTGAGTCTTTTGTCTCGGTCTTGGTGGAAGAACTAGCCGCTTTCGTCTCACCCTTGTCGGTGCTCTTCGCCTCCGGCTTGCCGTCCGTCTTGGCCTCGGTCTTTGACTCAGGCTTGGCCTCTGCTTTCCCATCGGACTTGGCATCCGGCTTGCCGTTGCCGCCATCTCGGTAGTCGGTTGTGTAAAAGCCGCTGCCCTTGAACTGGACCCCCACCGGGTACAGCAGTTTGCGGAGCCGGCCGCCGCACTCAGGGCACTCCTTCAGCGGATCCGCCGACATTCTTTGCAAGATCTCGAACTCGTGGGCGCAGGAATCGCAGTGATAACCGTAAATGGGCATGCTAACCGTTCTCCACTATAGATTTCGCTTGGGGCTCGACTGCATCAGCAGCATGCCTGAGGGTGGCTTGGGATAGAAGTAGGTGGCTTTCTGCGGCATCATCTCGCCCCGCCGGGCGAGACGCAGGATCGCCTGCACATCCGGCGTGTCGAGGAAGAAGGCTGCCACGCCCTCGCCCCCATCCACCCAGCGGACCGCCTCCTCCGCATCCCTCGTGTAGGCGAGGAAGTCTTCCGGGTCGCGCCTGCCTAAGACGTTGTCGATGATCTGACGATGTAGCTCGACCACCGCCACCTCCCCTTCCAGGGGCAGCAGCTGGAACTGGCCACCCCTGTACGTGCCGGCGGCCACTCGCCCTCTCAGCAGGTCCAGTGTTTGTCCGAGGTCGGCGGTCGGCTCCCCGCCTGTCACTGCCACGCCCGCTTTGAGCAGCCTGTGCGTGGGCAGCACGACAAGGCCCGGATCTTCGAGATCGCTGAGCAATGCCAGGGTGAACCGGCTGGAGGCGTCCGGGTCGCCGCCCAACTCGCGCGAACGGAGAAGGGCTGTCTCATAGCGGTGATGGCCGTCTGCGATCAGCACTTGCCGGTCGGCCCAAAAGCGGCCGGCCTCTGCCAGCCACCGGGGCTCAACAATGCGGCGGAGGAGGTGGTGCTCATCGCTGTAGTCGAACTCGGTCACCGCGCCCTCCGGCGCCGCCGCCAGCAACCGCGTCAGGCCTTCGGTCAGGAACCAGAGCGGTTCCAAGCTTGTCTCGCTGGCCTCGAAGAGCCGGAGGCGGTCCTCCTTCGGCCCTGGGTGCGTCAGCTCGTGGGGCAGGACGACCCCGGATCCGAAGGCCTCCAGGCGCAGTGCGCCAATCAGGTCGCCGCGCCGAGAGCCCGCAAAGTGAGTTTCGTGGATGTAGAGCGCCGGCTCCGCCTCAGGCTGGAGCACACCCTCAGCGAGCCACTGTCGCAGCCACCGACCAGCTCCTTCGTAGTCACTCCCCGGCCGAGTGAGGTGGGTGACGTTATGGGGCGAGCGCGCCTGCCACAGCCTCACCTGCTCTTCGTTGAGCACGTCGTAAGGGGGAGCTACGACGTCCGCCAGCGGCTCTCTGAAGCGCAGCGCTCGAAAAGGCCTGACGTCAGCCATCCAGGCTGCCCAACTCCACGTAACGAAGGTCTTCGATGCCGGAGACGTGGCGCAGCTGCTCCAGGACCGGCTCGCCGACTGGCTCGTCCACCTGGAGCAGCATCATCGCCTGACCGCGGGGCGCGTCCCTGCCCAGTTGAAGCGAGGCGATGTTGATATCGCTCTGACCCAGGATGGTGCCGATCCGCCCCACCACGCCTGGCTGATCCTCGTGCCGGGAGACAAGGAAGCGGCCCTCGGGGATGAGGTCAACCCGAAATGCGCCGACTGCCACCACGCGCGGCTCTCCCATCAGCACCGTGCCTCGCAGCTCGTGACCATCGACCCTGAGGCTGACGGCGTTGGGATAGCCCTCCCCGGTTTTCGGCTTTCGGCGCTCGCTGAGCTCGAGACCGCGGTTCGCCGCCACCAGCCGGGCGTTGACTGGATTGATGCGGCCCTCAGTGAATGGCTGCAGAAGCCCTTTGATGGCGGCGGCCGTGATGAGGCCTGTGTCGCGTTCGGCCAGCTCACCCTGGCACTCGATCTCGAGCCGGGCTGTGCGGCCTCCCTGAAGCTGCAGGTGGAGGGCGGCCAGCCGCTCCGCCAATTGCGTGTAGGGCCGCAGGTAGGCCAGCTCCTCAGGTGGCAGGGCGGGCGCGTTGACTGCGTAGCGGGGCAGCTCCCCGCGCAATACGGCCAGGACCTCCTCGGCCACATCGAAGGCGACCGACGTCTGCGCTTCGGAGGTGGAGGCAGCTATGTGCGGGGTGACGACAAAGTTGTCCAGCTCCAGCAGAGGACTGTCGCCCAGCGGCTCCCGGAGAAAGACGTCAGCCGCGGCTCCGGCCAGACGGCCCTCCTTCAACGCGGCGTGGAGGGCGGTTTCGTCGACTATGCCGCCGCGGGCGGCGTTCACCAGGTGTGCGGTCCGCTTGGCAAGCCCCAGTGCGCGCTCGTTGATGAGGTTGCGGGTGCCCTCGACCAGTGGCGCGTGAACTGTGATGAAATCGGCTCGGCGGAAGAGATCGTCCAGGCTTACCAGCTCCACGTTGAACTGCTCCGCTCGCTCTTTGGGGACTGCCGGATCAAAGGCGAGGACGTCCATCTCCAGGCCCTGCGCCCGCTTGGCGACCTCAGAGCCGATGTTGCCCAGCCCCACGATGCCCAGCACCTTGCCCCGAATCTCGGTGCCCGTGTAGCGGGAGCGCTCCCACTCGCCCCGCCGGACCGAGGCGTCGGCTTGGGGGATGTTGCGGGCTGTCGCGAAGAGCAGGCCGATTGTGTGCTCGGCTGCTGCGACTATGTTGCCCCGAGGCGCGTTGACCACCATGATGCCCTGTCGGGTGGCCGCCTCGACATCTATGTTGTCGATCCCTACGCCGGCCCGCCCGACGACCTTGAGCCTTCTGCCGGCCTCCAGGACAGGGCCGGTCACCTTGGTCTCGCTGCGCACCACGAGGGCGTCGAAGTCGCCGATGGCAGCCACCAGTTCGGATTCCTTCTGCTGGAGGCGAACCTCCACCTCGACGGCCTGGCGCAGGCGGGCGAGGCCGTCCTCAGCCAGCTTGTCGCCGACCAGGACCCGGAAGCGGTCCATCTAGACGTCCGCTGTTTTCACAACCAGCGTTGACAGGCCCTTCGGGCAGCCGTATTCTTCGCGACCTACAACCCCCTCGGGTGGGGGGTTTGGGTGGTGGGTCGCTTCCGATTGACAGCTCTTCTGGGCGGATGTGCGTCCTGAACTGGTGGCCGGCCGGCGGCAGCTCAGCCGAGCGCCGCGGCTCGTCGGTCGCGCCCGACGGCGCGCATCAGCCAACGCCAGACATCCGGCCACCGTGTGCTGAGCCTAGACCGCCGCGCCCGCCGGCTCGCCCGCCAGGTGCCGGGCCGCCGCCGCCAGCGCCCGGCCGTCGGCCGGCGCTATGTCGAGCTCGTCGAGTGCGTTCTCCATCGCCCAAAGACCCTGAACTACGTCTCCGTCGTTCACGAACCCGAGGTGGCCGACGCGCACCATCTTGCCTGTCATCCTGCCCTGGCCGCCGGCGATGACGAGGCCATACCTCTCCCGCAGCAGCGTCCGGAAGGCCGCCACATCGAGGCCGGCCATAGCCACCGCCCCGGTCACCGTGGCGGAGCGAAAGCCCTCCGCCGCAAAGAGGCCGAAGCCCAGCTCGGCCAGCCCCGCCGCTGTGGCGGTGGCCAGCCGCCGGTGCCGCGCATACACGTTCGCCAGCCCCTCTTCCTCCAGCATGAGGATTCCCTCCTGGAGGCCGTAGATGACTGAGATGGCAGGGGTGAAGGGCGTCGAGCCGGCCGCAAGCTGCTTCTTCGCCTCCGCCCAGTCGAAGTAGTAGCGGGGCGATCGGGCCCGGGCCTGGAACTCCCAGGCCCGCTGACTGATGCTCACGAAAGCGACTCCCGGGGGCGCCATCCAGCCTTTCTGGCTCGCGCTCACAGCCACGTCGAGGCCGAGCGCGTTCACCTCGATAGGCATCGAAGCGATGGAGGAAACGCCGTCCACCACTGAGAGCCGTCCGTGCTCGCGCACTACCCTGCTCAGCGCCGGCAGGTTGTTGGTGAGGGCTGTCGAGGTCTCGTTGTGGGTGATGAAGACCACCCCCGCGTCCGGGTTGGCGGAGAGGACGTGGGAGAGATCGTCAGGGTCGATCGGCTGGCCCCACTCGGCTTCCAATCGCACGACTCTGCAGCCAAAGGCGTCGGCCAGACCGGCAAACCGCTCGCCGAAGTTGCCGCAGACGCAGCAGACCACCTTGTCGCCAGGCGAAACGAGGTTGGCGACCGCCGATTCCAGGCCGCCTGAGCCCGACGAAGTTAGCAGTACGAGATCGTTGTCGGTCTCGAAGACGCGCTTCAGGCCAGCCGTGACGTCAGTCAGGAGCTCTGCGAACTCCGGCCCCCGGTGGTCGATCATCGGCTTCGCCGCGGCTCGGATGACGCGCTCCGGCAGGGGGGAGGGACCGGGGATTCGCAGCTGCTGCTGGAAGGTCATTTAGAGCTTCTGGTGGTTGGTTGAAGCCGCGCTCAGCGGCCGCCGTCGGTGGTGAAGGGCAGCAGCGCGATCATCCGCGCCCGCTCCAGCGCCACCGTCAGCGGTCGTTGATGCTTGGCGCAGGTGCCGGTCACGCGCCGGGGCAGGATCTTGCCTCGCTCGGACAGGAAGCGGCGCAGACGGCTCACCTCCTTGTAGTCGATGTACTCGATCCGCTCGGCGCAGAAGGCACAGACCTTGCGATGCGGCCGGCGGTGTCGCGTCTCTCTTCTCTCTGACATCAGAAGGGGATCTCGTCGGGGTCGACGTCGCGCACCCCGGGCTCTTGCGGCTGCTGGCCGGCCGCCGCGGCTCCGGCGTCAGTACCACCAGAGCCTCCTGGGCCGCCCCGGGTGTCGAGGAACTCGAAGTCGGTCACGACCACCTCGGTCGCCTTCCGCTTCTCGCCGGTCTGGCTCTCCCAGGAGCGCGTCTGCAACCTGCCCTCGAGATAGACCAGCGAGCCTTTGCGCAGACGGTCACCGATGATCTCCGCCAGCTTCCGGTTGCCCTGGTTCCAGGCGACGCAGTTGTGGTAGTCGGTGAACTCACGCCGCTCACCTTCGGCGGTGGCGTACCGATTGGTGGCGATGCTGAAGTTGGTCGCCTGCTGGCCGCTGGGCAGGAAACGCACCTCGGGGTCACGGGTCAGGCGGCCGATCAGCATTACTTTGTTGAGGCTTGGCACCTCGCTACGCCTCCGACGCGGTGGCGGTCGCCGGTAACAGTTCGGACGCGCTGACCGCTTCGTCCGCACTTGGAACCGGTTCGACGACTTCGGCCGGCTCGGGGATCTGCTTCCCGGCCCTGCCTCCCGTGGTCCTGGCTGCGTCAGGCTTGCGGACAATCAGGTGCCGGAAAACAGTGTCCGAAATCTTGAGAGTTGCCTCCATCTCGGGTACCCGTTGCGGGTCGAGCTGAAAGTCGGTCAGGACGTAGTGGCCCTCGCGGAGACGATCCACCTCGTAAGCCAGACGCCGGCGGCCCCAGACATCAGTCTTCTGGCCCTGGCCGCCGACGCTCTGGATCAGCCGGTCGACCGAGCCGATGGCTGACTGGAGCTGTTCTTCGTCCAGCTCGGGCCTGACGATATAGAGGATTTCGTAGTCTCTGAGCACTTAGGGCAACCTTCCTATGGGAATTTTGATCCCTCTCAAGCACGCGGGAGCGGCGGCGGGGACCAGAAAGGACACCTGTATTGTAGGGGAACCGTCCTCAAGGACACCCAGAAGAGACCAATTGTCCAAGCGCCAACACCCCACTTCCATCACTCGCGGTCGCACGCCAACCCGAGGTCGCCCTCAGCGGTCGACCTGGGCCAGGCTGCGCTCGTTCATAGTCAGTCAGCCGCTGCCCATCGCGGTTGCGCTGCTCTTCCTCGCCGTCTTCGCGAGCCTGGTGGTTCTGCTCCAACGCGAGCAGAGCAACGCCCAGCCCGTGCTGGGCCAGCCCGTAGCCAACATCAAGTGCGACCAGGGCGAGCAGACCGCCGTCCACTATCACGCCCACCTGGCCATCCTCTATCACGGCACGCCAGTGCCCATCCCGGCCCTGGTGGGCATACCCAACCAGGGGCAGTGCCTGTACTGGCTTCATACCCATGACACGACTGGCGTCATCCACGTGGAGGCGCCCAGCTCAGCGTCCAAGCGCACCTTCACGCTGGGCGAGTTCTTCCAGGTCTGGCGGCAGCCCCTCAACTCCAAGCGGGTCGCCAGCCTCGATGTCGGCAAGGGCGAGCAGCTGAAGATCTGGGTGGACGGCAAGCCCTACAGGGGCGATCCCAACCAGGTGGCCCTCAAATCGCACGCACAGATAGTGCTCCAAATCGGCCCCGACTTCCAGGATCCGCCGCCGACCTACACCTGGGGTGCCGACCTGCCCAGGTAGCGGCGCTTTTTGAAGGGGCGATCGGCGTCCCCATTGCTTGTCAGAGGTAGTCCTCGGGGCGGAGTGAGTAGGGCAGGTTGGTGAAGTTGTCGAAACCAGCTTCGGTGACCATGCCGGTGTCCTCCACGCGCACCCCGCCCAGGCCGAGCTGGTAGAGACCGGGCTCCACAGTCAAGACGTCACCCGTTGCGAGCTCGTAGTCGAGGTTGCGCAGCTGCGGCTCCTCGTGGACTTCTAGGCCGACGCCATGGCCGAGCGAGTGCGTCAGAACCGGGCCCTCCTGCCTTCCCTCAAAGTCGGGTGTCGTGGTGCCGTAGCCCCGGTCCACCAGCAGCCGGCAGGCCTCCCGATGCAGATCCCTGCCGTTGGCACCCGAGCGCAGTCCGACCAGGGCTGCTCGCAGCGCCTCGACGCAGGCCTCGTGCATCCGCTGAACGCCGGGCTCAATCTCGCCCGGCACCACAGTCCTGGTGAGATCGCCGTGATAGCCGCTGGCGAGGCCGCGCGGAAATATGTCGATGATCACCGGCCCGCCGCGTTGAATGGGTCCCGAACCGCGATCGTGCGGCACTGCGCACCGCGGAGCTCCGGCGACTATCATCTCGGGCGTGGCGTGGCCGCGCTCGTTCAGTGCGGCCTGAGCCACAGCCATCAGCCGCTCAGAGGTCAGGGGCCGACCGTTCAGTTCGAGTGCGCCGCCCGCCCCGCTGCTCGCCCGAGCCAGGTGCCTGATCACCTCTGTGCACGCCGCCTCGGCCGCCCGCTGAGCTGTCCTGATCGCGTCCGCCTCCGCCTGAGACTTGCGCCGGCGCTCGCGCTGGAAGAGCTCGACCCCGATGCTGAGCTCGATCCCGGCGGCGCGCAGGCCTTCGTAACACGCCGCGGCGAGGCGCGGTGACACTCGCACGCTGGTCACGCCCTCTCGGCGCAGGAGCCGCAGAGCGGTGTCAGTCCAGCTGGCGAAGGCGTCCCTCTGCTCGGTCCAGCCCAGCTCGCCTCGCTCCAGGATGGCGGCGGCGCTCGCCTCCTGCCGGGCGCGCTCAAGTTCCAGCCGCGGGACTACGAGAAGATCGGCGCCGTTCTCTGGCCGGAGATAGACGGCCGTCTCGATGGCCATCCCGGTGGCGTATCGGAAGTCGGGATCGTCGGGTTGGGCGGGACCGAGGAGCAGCGCGGGTCGGATGGGCGTCATGGTCTTCATCTTGGCGGGTGGTGCAGCCAGCCTGTCAGCGATGTCGCTCCAGCAGATGCGCGACCAGACTGGCCAGCGCGGCGGGCGCTTCTGCCTCCAGCTCCCGCTCGATCTGCTCGGCGAGAGGTTCTGGCAGACGGCTGCGCACCAGCCGCAGCTGGCGATCGTAAGCGCTGCCGAGGCCATTGGAGGCATGCGCAGGACCGAGCGGCAGCAACTCCTGGATCTGGTAACCATCGCTGTACCGGATGTGGTAGCCATCGCGCCGCAGGCTGCTCAGATCGCGCCGCAGCGTACGTTCGGAGATCGAGGCGATCTGAGCCAGCTCGGCGGGCCGAACCCCGGGCTGGCGGGTCACAGCCGCCACTATGCGCATCTGCCGCGCGAGCCTGGCCGCCCGAGTCATGCTGGGGGCGGCTACGGCTCCTCGTCTTCCGGACAGCTAGTCGTCCCAGCCGGGGCCGGTGCTCTCGAAGGGGTCCACCTCGACCTCTTCGGGAACTGCTCCCTTCTGCCGGAAGCGGCTGGCGACTATCTGCACTGCCATCGACTTGGGGATGCCCAGCTTGCTGAGCGACCTGATGTCGTCAGCCATCACCTTCTCCCGACCGGCTTCGATGGCGGCCAGCACCTCTTCCATGGTGGCCGTCCGCTTCGCCGTCGCCATTGGCGGGCAATGATACATCCGGCCCCGGCTGCGTCCCGCTCCAGCGGGGATGAGTTCAGAGAGCGCTGAACAGCGCCCCGTCCTGCGCCGGCGCGCCGCTCGCTTTCAGGCTGGGCAGCTGACCGACAAACGTCCAGCCGGGCTCGGCGGCAGTCACGTGTGCATCGGGCTGCGCCGGCGGCGAGAGACAGACGAATGGGGCCGGGGCCGCCGCAACGGCTGCGGACAGCGTGCGCGGAGGCTGACGGCGTCGACTGAGCGACAGCCGGGTCAGAAGCAGGCGCACAGCCGATCCTCCGCCCCAGTGGGCTGCGCCCGGGAGCGAGTGGCAGAGCCGGTGAGTTTCCTGGCTGCCTTCACGTGAAGCTCAGTATATATCCACATGCTGTGCAATCGTTGTGGATAAGCCCCACATGTTGCGGCCGCCAGATTTGCAGCGATTGAGCGGAACGCGTCCTCGATTGACGCCTTCCCCGGACGAGGCGCATTCGCCTTAGCAGCCGCTCAGTGAGTTGGAACAGCTGTCCGGAATGATCCAGAAACGCCATGCGGGCCGGCTGGTGCCTGACCGCGCTGCCTGCGGCGTCTCACCGGCAAGCCCGCTTGTATAGTGGCGGGCAGGTTTTGAGGCTTTGATCGAGCAGACAGTTCTCGAGCAGCAACGTGCGCTTCTCTGGCATCGGCGCAGCCAGGAGCGCCAGAATCTGCGTCACCTGCTGCATGAGTCGGACGAGATACTTGCCTGGCTGGAGGAGTGTCTGCTCCATGACCTGCGATTTGCGCCCGGCTGGGTGATGCCGCGCCTGGTGGCGATATTGAGCCACGCTGACTCCACGCTGCCCCGGCAGCTCGGCGGCGAGCGACGGCCTGACCGGTTGATGCAATTCGTGTACACAGCTCAGGAGCGACTCATGAACGAGTCGCTGCGCGCCCGAGAACCTGCGCGGATTATTCCCCTGTTCCGCTAATAGCAGCTCCCGACGCCGGTGATCGCCTGCGAGTGGACCTGCACATGCACGCGTGCTGGTCGTCCGACAGCTCCACCACGTTGGCACAACTCGCGACGACTGCTCGCCAGGTTGGCCTCCACAGAATCGCCCTGACCGACCACAACACCGCCGAAGGCGCTCTGGAACTGAAGGCCCTGGAACCGGAGCTGGCGATCGTCGGTGAGGAGGTGAAGACCAGCGAAGGCGAGATCATCGGTCTCTTCCTGACCCACAGCTTGGCCAGAGGCGGAACCCCGGAGGAAGTCTGTGATGAGATCCACACGATGGGTGGCCTCAGCTACGCGTGCCATCCCCTTGATCGCCGGCGGGCCTGCTTCACATCAGAGCGGCTGCTCCAGCTGAGAGATCGGCTCGACATCATCGAGACCTACAACCCCTGGGCGGATCCGGCCGCCAACCGGGCCGCAGCTGAGCTCTGCCGGGAGCTGGGGCTGGTTGCCGCCACTGGCAGCGACAGCCACGGTCTGCGGGAGTTGGGACAGAGTTGGATGGAGATCGAGCCCTACGCTGAGCCGGCAAGCTTCCTGGCCAGCCTCCGTCATGCGCGCCACGTGGTCTCGCCCGCCAGCGGCACGGGATGGCGCTACTGACGCTCCTGGTCACCGGCTCGATAGCGCTCGATTCCCTGCGGGGGGGCCTGGTGCGAGACGAGCTGGGCGGCTCGGCACTCTACTTCGCGCTTGCGGCTTCTCTTCTCCAGCGGGTCAGGCTCGTAGCGCCGGTGGGACGTGACGCCGAGGAGAAGGTTTTCCAGCGCCTTCGGCTTCGGCCGCGCATCGACGCCAGCGGCATTGACGTGCTCGAGGCGCCGACCTACCGCTGGTCAGCCGGGGAGGAGGGCGGGCGGAACATCGACCTCGGCAGCGCGGATGCCATTTATGACAGCTGGTCCCCCCGTCTGCCCAGGCGGTATCGGGGCTGGGGGTTCATCGGCTCGATGCGACCGGACCGCCAGAACGAGGCTGCCCGCGCTCTCGCCGCCGCATCACTTCTGGCGGCAGACGCCATGCGCTCATACGTGGCAGCGGATCCGCCCGCAGTTCGAGCTCTGCTCCATCTCTGCCACTGGTACTTCGCCAACGAAGAGGAGCTCGACGCACTGGGTGGCCGCGGGCCCGAGCAGTTCCGCCGGGCGTACGAGTTGCGCGGACTCGTCGTCAAGCGGGGGGCACTGGGAGCGACTGTCTACACCGAGCTCGGCCAGCACCATGAACCGGCTCGCGTCCAGACGCCGGCCGTGGATACGACAGGGGCCGGTGACGCCCTGGCCGGCGGGCTGCTGGCGCGCTGGCTGCAGTTGAGGGGCGATCCGCAGGGCCTGCCTGAGGCGCTGCGCTACGGCGTGGCCGCGGCGACCCTCGCCAGCTCCGGCCTCGGTCAGCGCGGTCTGCTCAGCGCCCGCCGCTCTGACCTGGAGTCGCTCGCAGCCGCTTGAGGTTGGGCAGGATGATCCGCGTCAGGACAGCTCCGGGACGTCCTAGATGGGCAGACCTGGGGCAGGCCGTAACGGGCGCCAGCCAACCCTGCGCGCCAAGGTGGGGTTGAATTCAGCCAGACGCCTGCATAGAATGGGGCGCGTTCATCCGGCCAGCTTGGCCGGCACGCAAACAATCAAGTGAAGAGAGGTACGCGCGAGTGGAAGGTTATTGCCTGAAGGACAAAAAGAAGGTCGAGATGAAGAACCCCGAGCCGATCACCATGAAGAACGGCAAGCCTGCCACGGTGGGCGTCTGCCCGGAGTGTGGCACCAAGATCTACAAGATCGGCAAAGCCAAGTAGCGCTCGGCCGAGACACGGAGGGCGGCACTTCCAAACTCCGTGATGCTCCGGTCGAGTCAGTCCCGCCCAAGGGCGCGGCCATGTAGTCGGTAACGTGCTGCGCCCACGGGGCGCGGCCGCCCTCTACTGGGAAGCTTTCGCAGTCGGGGGGCTCTCCGCGACAGGAGCCGGTTCCTGGGGCTCCAGCGCGTTGAGCAAGATCTCGGTGGCCGAGATCGCCATGTCAACGCCTAGCTTCTTGAAGATCTCGACGTTGGCGGGGTTGTTCACCCGAGCGATGGTCAGTGGGACGTTGAAGCGCTGCTTGGCAAGTTGCAGCGCCACCAGGTTGTCCTCATCATCACCGGTGGCGGCGACCACCGCGTCAGCGCGCTCGACGCCCGTCTCGCTGAGAAACGCCATCTCATCGCCGTCGCCGCGCATGACTATGCTGCCCAGCTGGCTCTCCAGCCATTCGGCCCGAGCTGAGTCCTTCTCCACCAGGGTGACCTCGTCACCCCTTTCCAACAGGTCGCGGGACAGGTAGTAGCCGACCCGGCCGCCTCCGATCACTATTGCATACATCAGCGAACCAGCGAACGAAGTGAGTCCGGCCGTGTGGCGCGCCTGCCGCGCGCGATCCCCGTGATACTCCCCACTAGCTGGAGTCCGAGATCATCTGACGCACGAGGTTGGCGCCTTCGATGGTGGGGCAGAAGGAGTCCAATCCCATCTCCCGGTAGGTCTCCTCGCGGATCGGATCGTAGATTCGGGCCACGACGCGCTTCACGCCAAAGACGTGCTTGGCGATCTGAGCTGCCATGATGTTGCGATTGTCGCCTTCGGTGACTGCGATCAGGCAATCAGCCTCCTCGATCCCGGCTCGGCGCAGCAGCTCGGCGTCGGTGCCGTCACCTACCACGAAGCGAACCCCGGAATTCTCGCCGAACAACCCACGCTCCGCAAACTTGTTGAAGGAACTGGGCTCGCGGTCGACTATGGTGACCTCATTACTGACGCCGTCCAGCTCGCTGGCCAACCGCGAGCCGACCCGGCCGCAACCCACTATCAGCACTCGCACGCTTCGATTCTAGTTGCCTGTAACGGCCGATTGGGCCGTAGCTCGGGGCAGGCGCCCGCCCCGGGCGCCGGTCAGAGGGGCGAGGCGAAGGAAAGGGTGGAACGAGGAGGAGCGGATCCTAAGATCCGTGACGACGAAGGGCCGGGCCCCGTGCTTAGGGGGCCCCGCGAAGCGGGGAATGCTGCGCACGCATCGGCGCTCTGAGCCCCGAGATGCGGTCTCTTCGGCTGGTACAGGCAACTAGTTTGCCTGTGATGGTCCGATGCTTTGGCACGTGGAAGGGCGTTCCAGGCCGGTGGGAGCCCGTTCAGATACGCGACGAACGCTGGCGTTCTCATGTCCTCCACGTGCGGCATGAGCTGCAGGGCGGTCTCCTCTGCCACATCGCAGCTACCCTGGCTGTTGAGCACCTAGACGATAGGATCAGTTGCGGTGCGCTTTCCTTTCTTCGCGATCGGGCTGATATGTCTGGCGCTCGGCGTCTTCACGTTCCTGTTCTTCATCCTTCGCGGCCCTGATGGGCCGGTCAGTGGGGGTATCGAGCTACCCATGGCCTTCGTGATGGTGGCGTTCGGCTCCTATGTCGTCTGGCAGCGGTTCATGGCGCGGCGCAGCGGCGGCGGTCCGGATGGCGGCTAGTCAGCCGCGCGGTATCCGCATCCTGGTGGCAGTGGCCGGGCACCGGGTGGATGAGGAAACCGTCAGGCTCGCTTGCCGCTTCGGCACTCGCAGTCGCAGCGAGGGCAAGGAGTCAGCCCTCCTCTATGCAGTACATGTCATCGAGGTGAACCGCTCCCTGCCACTCTCGGCGCCCGTCCACAACGCGGTTCAGCGAGGTGAGGAAGTGCTGGATCAGGTCGAGCGCCTGGCGGCTGAGTGGCAGGTGGAGATCGAGACGGAGATGGTCCAGGCTCGGGAAACCGGACCCGCCATCGTCGGTGAGGCGACCGAGTGGAACGCCGACCTCATAGTTTTGGGCCTGCCCTACAAGCGCCGGTTCGGGGAGTTCAATCTCGGGAAGACCGCACCCTACGTGCTGAAGAACGCTCGCTGCCGGGTGATCCTGTATCGGGAGAGGCTCGACGACGGCTAGTGTCCTGTAACGGTCGGATGTTCAGCTGGCCAGGTCCCCTGGCTGCCGCAGCATCGCTGGGAGCCGCACGATGCCAGCGAACCTCGGAAGCCGGGCACTGAACGACGGGGGCTATCCCGCCCGCCTCTGGGCGGAGCTGGGCCAGCGCGCCGAAGAACCCAGCACCTTCCTCCGCCTGATCATCCTCGAGCGGCTGGTCAAATCGACAGTCCTCCTCGCCCTGGCTCTGAGCCTCCTGATCGGCGCCCGGCGGGGCTGGGTGGACGAGCTGACGCAGACTCTCCAGGATCAGCTGAACCTCAGCGCTGGCCACGGCCTGATCAATCAGGGACTGGAGAAAGCCCTGTCCTTCCTGAACTACCCGCACCGCAGCTTGCTGGCTGTGGGCGCGCTGCTCTATGCGCTGCTCGAGGGAGCAGAGGGCGTTGGCCTTGCGCGCCGCCGCCGGTGGGCGGAGTACCTCACAGTGCTGGCAACCTCGTTCTTCATCCCCTTCGAGATCTACGAGCTGATCCACAAGCCGAGCGTCTTCAAGCTGGGAGCGCTGATCCTGAATGTCGTCATAGTCGTCTGGCTGGCCCGAAACAAGAAGCTCTTCGTCAAGGTTTGAGTTCGCGCCTTTACTGGCGCGGCACCGAGGGGATCTCACGCCGGCGCCCGTAGAGGTAAAAGCCGACGAGCAAGGCCAGGGCCAAGACCGCGAGCGGGACCACGAATGGGCGGAGGTACTGCTCGACCAGCTGATAGTGCTGGCCCAGCTTGAGCCCGGCGTAGGCGAGCGCGAGGTTCCAGGGCAGCGCACCCAGCACTGTCATCAGCGAGAAGGGACCTGCGCCCATCCGGGAAAGGCCTGCCGGAAACGAGATGTAGGTTCTGACCACAGGCAGCAGCCGGCCCAGAAAGACGGCTGCGAGGCCGAAGCGGCCAAAAAACCGCTTGGCCACATCAAGGTGGCCCTGGTGCAGGCCCAGACGCCGACCATAGCGCAGCACTGCGATCGTGCCATAGCGCCGGGTCAGCCCGAAAGCGATCAGCGAGCCGATGAGATTGCCCAAGGTGGCGGCGACCACCACGCCGGCGAACGAGAGCACGCCCTTCCCGGCCAGATAGCCGCCAAGCGGCACAACTATCTCGCTGGATATTGGGATGCCTCCGCTCTCAGCCGACATGGTGAGGAGGATGGCCAGCAGGCCACCCTTGGAGATCAGCTGAGTTAGAAAGTCGGTCATGCGTCGGCTCCGGCGTGAAGCGAGGGACTGGGCGAAGAGGTGTTGCTCATGATTCGGGTCGCCCAGCGCCGCCGTGCCTGGCGCTTGGCGGCATGGGCTAGACAAATGGCCAGGGCGGAAGCCACTGACCGGCCTCACCAGGCCGAGGAGCAGTGTACCAATCGCGTCAGCGTCGCCTTATCCGTCTCCTGTCCGGCCCCGAGGAGCACGCTGCCAACATGCAAACCAGTGTCACTTCCCAGGCGTCGCCGGGACCGGTAACCGAGCTCGTGAGTCTGCTCAACTGGTCACTCGGTCCGATCCAGCACGACCGCTGGCTGGTGGCAGCGCTCCGGGACCGGAGGCTGCGTACGGTCGCCCAGTCGCAGTCCGACCCGGACAATCCTTACCAGCAGCTGCGAGAGGTGCAGCCGCCGGCCTGGCGCTGCCTGCTCTCGAACCGGGCGATCTGTGTCACGCAGTGCAGGGTGTCTGCCAGGGCTGCGGCCGCTTCACGGGAGTGGGAGCTCGAGTGGCCGGCCGTCCTCTACGCGCCGGTGGGGGTTCCCGGACGACGAGGCGAGGGTTTGCTGATCCTCGCCAACCTCCGGCCACACGCGTACTGCGCCTACGAAATCCGCTATGTGTCGTTGTTGGCGCAGGGGCTGCTCCACTGGGTAGCCTTCGCCGCCGGCTCTCAATCGGCCTTGAGTGAACTGCTCCCGGGCGGGGCGCCAAGCCGGGCAGCCACGCTCCAGGCCGACTGGCCTGAGCAGCCTCCCAGCCCTGACCTGCCAGACCGGCTCCAACCCCTGGAGGTTTCCAGGACGCACTTAGTCAGCGCCGACCTGTCGGCGGCGGGCGGATCGGCGCCGGTACGACTGCCAGAGCGCGACAACCAGAGGGCGGCGGGCAAAACGGAGCCATTTTCGCAAGGGTGCCAGCTGCCGCTCATTGTCCCGACTGAGCCGGCTCTGCAAGTCCCTGAGCCGCTCCAGATCTTTGGCTGCCGCCCGGCCGTGGGCCGCCAGAAGCCGCCAGCAGCGGCGCACTCGCAGCAGCCGCCGCAAGCTCAGCAGGCCGACCAGCAACATCAGCCCGGCTGAGAGCAGAACCATCACCTGGCCTGCCTGATCGAGTAATTGCACTACCGATCGGCTACTCGACCAGATCCACCCCCACTGGGGCCACCGCCGCTATCTGATCGTCGGCAGCCATCCGCATGACTATCACGCCCTGCGTCTGCCGACCGATGAGCGAGATGCTGCCTGCTTTGGTCCGCAGCGCCATGCCCTGGCTGGAGATGAGCAGTATCTCCTCCTCCGGATCGGCGGTGACGCGCAAGGTGGCCAGCCTGCCAACTCGCTCGGTCACCTTCAACGTGAACACGCCCTGACCGCCCCGGTGATGCACAGGATAGTCCGACACCGGCGTGCGCTTGCCGAAACCACGCTCGGTCAGGACAAGCAGGTCAGCTCCCGGACGAGCCACCGCCATCCCGGCGATGTTGTCAGCTTTGCCGAGCCGCATCCCTCTCACGCCCTGTGTGTCCCTGCCCATACTGCGCACCTCACTCTCTGGGAAACGGATGGCCTTGCCCAGCTGAGAGGCGAGGATGATGTCGTCCTCACCGCTAGTCGGAGCCACCCAGAGAAGCTCGTCGCCCTCCTGCAGATTCATGGCGATCAGGCCGTTGCGGCGTACGCTCGCATACTCCTGGGTCCGCGTCTTCTTGATGGCGCCTTTGCGAGTCACCATCAGCATGTAGCGAGCCGTCCCGTCCACGCTCTCCGGCCGCACGAACACAGCAGTGATGCGCTCATCGTTGCTGATCTCGATCAGGTTGTTGATAGGGATCCCCCGGGCTGTGCGGTCTCGCTCGGGCAGCTCGTGCACACGAAGCTGGAAAACTCGACCCGACTGGGTGAAGAAGAGGAGCGAGGCATGGGTGTGAGTGCTGACGAGGTGTTCGGCGTAGTCGTCCTCCCGCACTCCGCTCGGGGCGTCCTGGCCGGAGGTGGGCTTGGCCCCGCGCAGACCAACGCCGCCGCGCTGCTGGGCGCGAAAGGTGCGGGAGACCTGCCGCTTGGCATAGCCGCGGTGGGTCAGCGTCACCACCACCTCCTCCTTGGGGATCAGATCCTCGGCGGAGAGCTCGGTGAACTCGTCGGGCGAGATTTCCGTCCGGCGCTCGTCGCCGTACTTCTTGCTCAGCTCGGCCATGTCCTGGGCGATGAGGCTGCGCACCTTCTGGTCGGAGGCGAGGATTGACTCCAGGTAGGCGATCGCCTTGATGGTCGCCTCGTACTCGTCGTCGATCCTCTGACGCTCCAGAGCCGTGAGCCGGCGCAGCGTGAGCTCCAGAATTGCCTGCGCCTGCCGCTCGCTCAGGCCGAACCTCTCCTGCAGGCTGCTCCTGGCACTGTCGGTGTCGGCCGCCGCCCGGATCGTCTGAATCACCTCATCCAGCTGGTCCAGGCAGATCTTGAGTCCTTCCAGGATGTGGGCGCGGTCCTGGGCTTTGGCCAGCTCAAAGCGGGTCCGGCGAAGGATGACCTCCCGGCGGTGCTCGATGAACACCGCCAACGCCTGCTTCAGGCTTAGGACCACAGGCCGCTGGTCGACGATGGCCAGCATGATGGCGCCGAATGTCTGGCGCAGGGCAGTGCGCTTGTACAGGTTGTTCAAGACCGTGTAGGGCCGGGCGTCGCGCTTCAGCTCGATCACTATCCGCATGCCCGAGCGGTCGGATTCATCGCGCAGGTCGGCGATGCCCTCAAGCTCTCGATCGCCCACCAACTCGGCTATCTTCGCCACCAGATTTGCCTTGTTGACGCCGTAGGGAAGCTCATCGATGATGATGCGTTCGCGCCCGTTGGGCGCCTCTTCGAAGGTGTGCCGAGCCAGCACCACCAGCCGCCCCCTGCCCTTGCCGTAGGCCTCCTTGATGCCCGCGATGCCCATGATCTTGCCGCCCGTCGGAAAGTCAGGCCCCTTGACGAACTGGAGCAGGTCCTCGGTCGTCGCCTCCGGCTGCTCGAGCAGGTGCGAGACCGCAGCCGCCAGCTCGCGCAGGTTGTGGGGGGGGATGTTGGTGGTCATCCCGACAGCTATGCCGGAGGCGCCGTTCAACAAAAGGTTGGGAATCCGCGAGGGCATGACTACCGGCTCCCGGCCCTCGTTGTTGTAGTTGGGGACGAAGTCGACGGTGTCCTTGTCGATATCCGCCAGCAGCTCGGCGGCAATTGGGGCCAGCCGCGCCTCCGTGTAACGCATGGCCGCCGGCCGGTCGCCGTCGATCGAGCCGAAGTTGCCCTGACCGTCAACCAACGGATAGCGCAGCGAGAAGGGCTGGGCCATCCTGACCAGAGCGTCGTAGACCGCGACGTCCGAGTGCGGGTGATACTCCTTCAGGACCTCGCCGACGAAGGCGGCGCACTTCTTGTAGCGCGAGCCGGGAACGGCGCCCACCTCGTTCATGGCGTAGAGCGTCCGGCGATGAACTGGTTTCAGGCCGTCACGGGCATCCGGCAGGGCGCGGCTGATGATGACCGACATGGCGTATTCCATGTAGGAGGTCTGCATCTCATCGAGCAGCTGCATGCCGACGATGGTTCCCGCCCCGTCACCACCGCCGCCGTCTCCGCCTCCAGCCGGCGTGCCGTCGCCGCCGCTGCCAGTCCTCTCGTCAGTCATGCAGTTACTCCTCGTACCGCTTCAGCACCAGAGTGCAGTTCTGGCCGCCGAAACCGAAGCTGTTGGAAATGGCGATCCGGACCTCTGCCGGCCGGGCCTGGTTGGGCACGTAGTCGAGATCACACTCAGGGTCGGGCTGGTGCAGGTTGATGGTGGGGTGGATGACCCCTTCGTTGATCGTCTTCAGGACTGCGATGGCCTCCACCGCGCCGGCGGCTCCCAGGAGATGCCCGATCATGGACTTGGAGCTGGAGATGGGGACCCGCTGGGCATGGTCACCCAGAGCCATCTTCAGGGCCCGCGTTTCGGCGGCGTCGTTGAGGGAAGTCGAGGTCCCATGTGCGTTGACGTAGTCCACGTCTTCCGGCGCGATATCAGCGTCCGCCAAGGCATTCTTGATGCAGTGGGCGGGGGCAGCGCCGCTTTCGTCAGGCGCCACCTGGTGAAAGGCGTCGTTGGTCACGCCGAAGCCCGCGACCTCGCCATAAATCCGGGCGTCCCGGGCGCGAGCGTGCTCCCAGTCTTCGAGCACCAGGGCGCCTGCACCTTCGGCGGGCACGAAGCCATCGCGATCGCGGTCGAACGGACGGCTCGCCCGCTCCGGATCGTCGTTGCGGGTGGAGAGCGCCCTGATCGCATTGAACGAGGCGATGCCCACCTCGCAGAGCGACGCTTCGGTCCCACCCGCCACCATCACATCGGCGTCACCGCGCTGGATGATCCGGTAGGCGTTGCCCAGCGCGTGGGTGGCGGCTGCGCAGGCTGTCACGACTGTCGCATTGGGCCCGCGGAGCTTGAAATGCATTGCCACCTGGGCGGCGGCGATGTTGGGGATCACCATTGTCGCGTAGAGCGGGTTCATGCGGCCTGTGCCGAGAAAGCGATGAGCGTCGGCAGTCATGACCTCGAAGCCGCCAATCCCGGTGCCCAACTCGACGCCCGTGCGGAAGGACTTCTCCTCCTCCGGCACCTGCAACGCCGCATCTTCTAGAGCCTGGCCGGCGGCGACCAGGGCGAACTGCGTAAAGCGGGCGGTGCGCTGCGCGACTTTGCGGTCGAGCTGAACCACTGGATCGAAGTCCTTGACTTGAGCCGCGAACTTGGTCGCCAGACGAGCGGTGTCGATGCCCTGCATGGGTGCGACGCCACTGCGGCCGGCGATCAATCCTGACCAGAACTCTGCGACGTTGTGGCCGAGCGGGTTGATGGTTCCCATACCCGTCACCACTACGCGCCTTTCGCCGTTCTTACTCACTTGCCCGCCTCCCCTTTACAGGCCCGCCGATTGCGCCCTGGATCTGGCCGGTGAGATCCGTTTCGGCCGCCTGCTTGGCGACTCTTATCGCATTCTTTATGGCCAGCGCGTCCGATCGGCCATGGGCGATGACGGCTACGCCGTCGATGCCGAGCAGCGGCGCCCCGCCGAACTCACGCCAATCCAGGCGCGCCCGTAGGCGGCGCACACCCCCGCGGATCAGCAGCCCGCCAGCCCTGCCGGCGACACTGCGGAGAATCTCCCGGCGCAGGCTGCGGAAGATCAGCTCGGCTGTGGCCTCCGCCGTTTTGATGACCAGGTTTCCGGCGAAGCCGTCAGCTACCACCACATCGACCCGCCCGGCCAAAACCTCCTTGGGTTCGACGTTGCCGCAGAAGTTGAGCTCCGAGGCGGCCAGCCGCGGCTCGGTCTCGCGCACCAGCTGATCCCCTTTGTCGGCCTCCTCGCCGTTGCTCAGGAGGCCGACGCGCGGCTCCGGTCGGCCGAGAATCTCACGGGCGTAGACGCAGCCCATGCGCGCGAACTGCACCAGGTACTCAGGCCGGGAATCCACATTGGCCCCGACATCGAGCAGAAACGCGGGCTGGCCGGCGGTCGGCAGGACTGTGCCCAGAGCCGGCCGCTCCACGCCGCGGATGCGGCCCTGGCCGAACAGGGCGGCAGCCATGATGCCACCCGAGTTGCCAGCCGAGACCCAGCCGTCTACCTCGCCCTGCTTGGCCAGCCGGGCGCAGACGCTCATCGAGGAGTCGGGCTTGCGCCGGACGGCCTGTGCGGGGTGCTCGTCCATCTCGATGACCTGGCTCGCCGCCACGAAGTGCAGCCCGGGATGGGCTTCCAAAAGCGGCTGCACGCGCTCCGGCAGGCCAACCACAAGCACCTCGACACCCAGGGCCCGAGCGGCCTGCGCCCCGCCCAGCACCGCCTCCTGCGGAGCCAGGTCGCCGCCCATGCCGTCCAACGCTATGCGCACCGCCCTACGCCCGGATAGGGCGAAGTTGGGAGGGTCGTCTGCAGCGAGAGCTGCCAGCGATTGAGCTGCGGCTGTCCACTAGATGTCCAGATTGCGGACGCTGGCAGCGTGGGCCTGGATGAACTTCTTGCGCGGTTCCACGTCGGAGCCCATCAACCGTTCGAAGATGTCGTTGACCGCGGCCGCATCGTCCACCTCGACCTTGAGTAGGGTCCGGCTTTCAGGGTTCATCGTGGTATCCCAGAGCTGATCGGCGTTCATCTCGCCCAAGCCCTTGAATCGGCTGACCTCGGGCTTCCCTCCCATCTTCTTCACAGTCTGATCGCGCTCGACATCGCTGTAGACCCAGACCGTCTGCTTACCCTTCGTGATCTTGTAAAGCGGCGGCTGCGCCATGTAAACGTGGCCGTTGTTGATCAGCTCTGGAAAGTAGCGGTAGAAGAAAGTGAGCAGCAGCGTGCGGATATGGCTGCCGTCGACGTCGGCGTCGGTCATGGTGATGATGCGGTGGTAGCGCAGCTTGCCATATTCGAACCGCTCACCGATGCCGGTGCCCAACGCGGTGATTAGGTTCCGGATCTCCTCACTGGTCAGCACCTTGTCCAAGCGCGCCTTCTCGACGTTGAGGATCTTGCCTCGCAGCGGCAGGATCGCCTGGGTGCGGCGGTCGCGGCCGGACTTGGCAGTCCCGCCGGCGCTGTCGCCCTCGACGATGTACAGCTCGCACTTGGCGGGATCTCGTTCGGAGCAGTCCGCCAGCTTGCCGGGAAGGGTGGAGCTCTCCAGCAGCGACTTGCGCTGCACCAGATCTCGCGCTTTTCGCGCGGCTTCTCGAGCGCGGGCAGCGGTCAGCGATTTCTCGATGATGCGGCGTCCCTCCGCCGGATTCTCATCGAGATACTGCCCCAGGCCGTCCATCAGCACTGTGGAGACCTGTCCCTGCACTTCGGCGTTGCCGAGCTTGGTCTTGGTCTGACCCTCGAACTGCGGCTCCAGCAGCTTCACGCTGATGACTGCCGCCAGCCCCTCCCGCACGTCCTCGCCACTCAGGTTCGGATCCGAGTCCTTCAGCCAGCCTGCCTTGCGAGCGTAGCGGTTGAGCACGTTGGTGAGCGCCGCCCTAAATCCGGTCACGTGGCTGCCACCCTCAGCCGTGTGGATGTTGTTGGCAAAGGGGAGCACTGTCTCCACGTATGTCTGGTTGTACTGCAGGGCTATCTCGATCTGCGTCGAGTCCACCTCTCGATCGACGTAGAAGGGAATCTGGTTGGCCAGCGCCTTGCCGTGGTTCAGATGCCTTACGAAGGAGAGGATCCCGCCCTCGAAATAGAAGGTGTAGGAACTGCCCACCTTTTCGTCATCCAAGATGAGCATCAGCCGCTTGTTTAGGAACGCCATCTCACGGATCCGGTGCAGGATGGCCTCTCGCTCGAAGCCCGTGTCTGGAAACACCTGCGGATCGGGCCAGAAGCGGATGGTCGTACCGCGGTTGGCGCTCTTGCCGAGCTCCCTGACTGGGGCCAGCGGCACGCCGCGCTCGTACTCCTGGAAGTGCTCCTTGCCGTCGCGGTAGACCCAGACTTGGAGCTTGCTGGACAGCGCGTTCACCACCGACAGGCCAACGCCGTGCAGACCCCCCGAGACCTTGTAGCCGCCGCCGCCAAACTTGCCGCCGGCGTGGAGCACCGTCAAGACGACTTCGAGCGTGGAGCGGCCCTGCTTGGGATGGATGGCTGTCGGGATGCCACGGCCGTTGTCGGCGACCGAACAGCTGCCGTCCTCATGCAGAGTGACCAGCACCCTGTCGCAGTGCCCGGCTAGGGCTTCGTCGACCGAGTTGTCGATGATCTCCCAGACGAGGTGGTGAAGGCCCCTGACATCGGTTGATCCGATGTACATGCCTGGCCGTCGCCGGACCGGGTCCAAGCCCTCCAGGACCTGAATCTGATCGGCGCCATAGGCGACGTCTGCGCCCAGCGGCTTGGCCGCCACTCTGTGCGCGGGTGCCGTTTGCCTGACCTCGCTATGCCCATTGGGTTTGCTGACGGGCGCGGTCGGCTCGACGCCCTGGGCCGCCTGCCGCGGCAAGCCGGAAGCGTCGAACACGGAGAGCTGTTCGCTCTCTTCGGGGGAGGGCACTGAACTCCTCTTCGACGGCTCCTCAGAGGCGCCCGAGGAAGGGGTTTGGTTCATGCTTCGGCCTCCCAGCGCGATGCGACTAAGGCGAGACTACTGGGGCAAGTGATCAGCCAATTGTACCGGAGAGAGCAATCGAAAATTAGATCGCGCGCACGCGCGAGGGAACTCACCGCCGACTCAGTTGGGCTTGAGTCAGGCCGTCGGCACGGGCACCGCTTGAGGTCGGCGCGGTTCTCCCTGAGGCGAGGAGCGGTCAGC
>JAABUQ010004622.1_pt1 | contig 23228 bp, 14 predicted proteins | sample 5560001 | NCBI WGS metagenome assembly JAABUQ01 (sample SAMN10711888, study PRJNA513371) | rock metagenome | isolation source: Antarctica rocks | place: Antarctica: Victoria Land, Finger Mt nord | collected 2015-12-18 | reverse complement strand
CTGTTCCTGCTCGCCTTCGCACTCGCCATGCTGGGCGTCTACCTGCTGGGCCGCGAGCTCGGCCTGCGCCCCGCCGCGGCCGCAGTCGCCGGTGCTGCCTTTGCCTACGCACCGTTCCGCGCCGCGGAGGCCGGCCACCTGCACGTCATCTCAAGCGGCGGCATGGCGCTGTCGCTGTTCCTGCTCCTGCGGGGCTATCGCCGAGGGCGTGGGCGCATCGTCCTTGCCGGATGGCTGGTGGGCGCCTGGCAGTTGAGCCTGGGCTTCACGCTGGGGCTGCAGTTCTCCTACCTACTGGCCGTCGTCGCCCTGGTGGCGCTGGTGCTGTGGCTGCGCGAGGGGCGCACCCGGCTCTCAGAGCGGGTCATCGTGGCCAGCCTGATTGGAGCGTTGGCCTACGGCGCCGTGGGGGGGCTGGAGGCTCGGCCCTACCTGAAGGCAGCACGCGAGTATCCGAGCGCCAAGCGCACGATCGCCGAGGTCGAGCGCTACTCGGCCCCCCTGCAGGCCCTGATCGCCACCCCCCGGGAAAACCGGGTGTGGGGGTCGATCACGGGTCCCGTCCGCCGCGAGCTGCGGTCCCAGAACGAGAGCGTGCTCTTCCCAGGACTGACCATCCTGCTGCTCGCGCTCGTCGGCTTGGGCGCGCCGGTCCTCCCGCGTGCGCTGCGCTGGGCCCTGCTGGCGGGTTCGGCGACCTGCGCGGTGCTGGCCTGCGGCCTGGGGCTCACCGGCGCGGGTTATCCCTACCGGATCCTCTTCGACCACCTGCCCGGCTGGGACGCCATCCGCACACCGGGGCGGATCATCACCATGACCTCCTTGGGGCTGGCGCTGCTCGCCGGCGCGGGCGCACACCGACTGCTCGGCGCCGGGGGCGCCCACAGGCTGCTCGCCGGCGGCAGCGCCTGGAGACGAATCCGGGGACGCCTAGGCGCGTCTGGGCCTGACGGCGACGCGCGAGGACCCCGTGAACCCACGCCCCGCGCAGCGCGTACGGTCCCGACCGCCGTCCTGGGCGCCGTGCTTGTCGCCCTCGTCGTGTTCGAAGGGGCCGGCCACCAGCCTCACCCGCACGTGCCCGCCGCCCCCACGGGGCTCGCCGCGCTGCCCGGCCCACGGCTGGACCTGCCCACCGACTCCTCGCACGACCGGCTCTATGTGTTCTGGTCGGTGAACGGCTTTCCCACCATCGCCAACGGGGTGTCAACCTTTGACATTCCGGCCATGGACCTCCTGCGCGGCGCCCTGCAGGACTTTCCCGACCGCCCGGGCGTCGAAAAGCTGCGTCGCGTGGGCATCCGCACCGTCGTGCTGCACATCGATGCCGTAGCGCTGCCCATGCTGCACTACTCCGTCCCCGAGCCCCCAGATCCGCTGCAGGCATCCCTGCGGCCCATCACAGGTCTGCCGCTCACGCGTCGACGCATGGGCTCTGAGGTCATCTACGACATCGTGCCGCTCCCCCGGGCCGATCACGCCAAGGCACCGGCAGGCTGACGGCGATGCGCGCCCGGCTCACCCGCAGGAATCTTGCGCTGGCCGCGATCGTGCTCGTGGGGCTGAGCTACGCCACCATGATCCAGAGTTTCAGCTGGAATCAGACTTCCCACTACGACCTGGTGCGCGCGCTTGACAACGGTCAAACCACGATCGACCCCTACCAGGTCAACACGGGCGACAAGGCGAGCTATCGCGGTCACGTCTTCTCCGCCCGCGCCCCCGGCCTGGCCCTCGCCGCCCTGCCCGTATACGACGGCCTGAAGGCCGTGGGGGCCGAGCACTGGGCCACCACGCACCAGGCCGGGCGCAACGACGATGCCATCATCTGGCTCATCGGCCTGTGGGGCAACGTCCTCCCCGGCCTGCTGCTGATGGCATTGATCTGGCGCGTGGCCGACCGCTTCGAGCCCGGCTACGGGATCGCCGCGGCGGTCGCCGCCGGCCTGGGGACGATGCTGCTGCCGCTGTCCACCCTGCTCTTCTCGCACGTGTTCACCGCGTTCCTGGGCTTTGGCGCCTTCTGGCTCATGCTGCGCGAACGCGATGGGCCTCCCAACCTGGCCCTGCTCGCCGTCGCCGGCCTGGCGGTGGGCTACGCGATCTCCTCGGAGTACCCGCTCGCCTTCGTCGCGGCGGTGCTCGGACTGTACATGCTCGCGCGCGCAGACGCCCGCACCCCGGGCCACCTGCTGGGCCGCTCGCTGGCCTACGTCGGCGGTGCGCTCGTCGGCATCGTGCCGCTGCTGCTCTACAACCACTACGCGTTCGGGTCCTGGACGCACCTGGCCTACTCCAACGTGCCGCGCCAGCACACCGGATTCTTCGGGATCAGCCTGCCGCGCCCCGGCGTACTGATCACCCTGCTGGCCGATTCGCGGGGACTGCTCACCCTCTCCCCCGTGCTGGTCATGGGCGCTGTGGGCACCGCGCTCCTATACCGCCGTGGCCGCCGCGCCGAGGCGCTGACCATTACCGGGATCTGCGCGTGTTACGTGATCTACAACTCGGGCTACTACCTGCCCTTCGGCGGCGGCTTCATGGCTCCGCGCTTTCTGGCCACCATGGTCCCCTTCCTCGCGGCTCCCCTGGGCATAGCCTTCCGGCGCTTCCCCGGTCCGACGGTGGCGCTCGCGGCGTGCTCGGTGACCGCCATGCTCATCGCCACCGCCACCCACCCGCTGATCGGCTATGAGACCGAGACCGTGGTCTGGCATCGTCTGCTGGGCCAGGGCAACTTCCAGCCCACGATCGCCACCGCCTACGGAGCGGGTCGCGGATGGGGCGCCATCTGGCCCTTCGCCCTGGCGGTCGGGCTCGGTCTCGCGCTCGCCGGCTTGGCCAGCGCCCGTATGCGACTGCACGGCCGAGCTCTGCTCGGCGGATTGCTGGCGCTCATCACCTGGGGACTGCTCGCTGCCCTGGCCCCCACCGCGCTGGGCATCGATCATCGCGGCCTGCTGGACATCATGCGAGCCGGCGACCGGACCGCCCTGCACAAGGGCTGGCCGTCCTACCCGCTCACGGGCGTGGTCCTGTTCGCGGTCGGGGGCGGACTGATCGGTCTCCTCGTCGCGCGGCTGATGCGCCACCGCACGACCGCGGCACGCGAGCGCCCGGCACAGCGTCCGGGGCCGAGAGTGGCCGCGGTCGGGGTGGAGTAAGCGGCCCGGCCACCGCGGTCGCGGGCGGATCGGTTTGCGCAGGCGTCCTCAGCGGTACCCGTGGTGGGAGACGCACGCCGGCACGCAGATCCCCGACGAACGGCGCGCGGGAAAGGCTCTTGAACATGCAGAAGCGAACGTTGGGAAGCGAAGGCCTCGATGTCTCGGCCGAAGGTCTGGGCTGCATGGGCATGTCGGAGTTCTACGGGACCGCGGACGAGCAGGAGGCCATCGCCACCATCCACCGCGCGCTGGACCTCGGGGTCACCTTCCTGGACACCGCGGACATGTACGGGCCCTTCACCAACGAGCGCCTCGTCGGGCGCGCCATCGCGGGACGCCGCGACGAGGTCGTCCTGGCCACCAAGTTCGGCAACGAGCGACGCGAGGACGGAAGCTTTGTGGGCATCAACGGCAAGCCCGATTACGTGCGCCGCGCTTGTGAGGCCTCGCTCGAGCGCCTGGGCGTCGAGCACATGGATCTCTACTACCAGCATCGCGTCGACCGGACGGTGCCCATCGAGGATACGGTCGGAGCCATGGCCGAGCTGGTCGCCGAGGGGAAGGTGCGCCATCTCGGCCTCTCCGAGGCCTCGCCCGAGACGCTGCGCCGGGCCCACGCCGTCCACCCGATCTCCGCCCTGCAGACCGAGTACTCACTGTGGACGCGCGACCCCGAGGATCGTCTGCTGCCCACGGTGCGCGAGCTGGGGATCGGCTTTGTCGCCTACAGCCCGCTGGGACGCGGCTTTCTCTCCGGACGCTACAAGCGCCCCGAGGACCTGGACGAGAACGACTTCCGGCGCAACCACCCGCGCTTTCAGGGCGAGAACTTCAAGCGCAACCTCGATCTCGTGGCCCGGGTGGAGGTGCTGGCCTCAGAGCGCAGCGTGACCGCAGGACAGCTCGCACTGGCCTGGGTGTTGCACCAGGGTGCAGACGTGGTCCCCATTCCCGGCACCAAGCGCCGCGCCTACCTGGAAGAGAACATCGGCGCCGCGGAGGTGCGGCTCTCAGAGCAGGACCTCGCCCGCATCGACGAGGCGGCTCCGGTGGGAGCGGCGGCCGGCGACCGCTACGCCGACATGTCGAGCATCGACGCCTGAGCGAGCCGCCCTGCGGTGGTCCTTAGCGTCCCGGGAGGATCGAGTACGGGCTGGGGAAAGCCGGCAGAGCGGGGTCGCCCAGGGCTCGCAGGCGCAGGGTCAGCGCCGACCACTGGCCCGACTGCATCTGCCAGGTGGCGGCGGAGGCCGGGGCGGTAGCGGCCACCGCCGGTGCAGCCGGGCTAGGAGCGCGCGCGGCCACGGCCGGCGACGCGGCGCGCGCCTGGGCACGGAAGCCGACGTGGATGTGGTTGTAGTGATCGCGCATGGAAAGGGTGTTGCCGGCCTCGGAGTAGGTCATGAGGCTGATGATCTGGTGAGGGACGAAGCTGCCCGAGAGGGCCAGCAGACGCCGGATAGTGATGTCGGTTATCGATCCTGGGCCCTGGTGGCCCACGATGGGAATGCCGTTGACGGCCGCGATGTCGACCGCGTCGCCGGTGGAGTGCTCGGAGACGTTGCCCGCGGTGGTGAGCGTATTGTGGCCGCACGTCAGCGCGCTCACCGCCGGGCGCAAGCCGGACTGGGCCAGGTACTCGAGCACGCCTAGCACACGGCGATCGATCCGTCCGCCCGCGATGTCCTGGCGCCCGCAGGCATAGACGGCGATGCGGGAATCGCTCAGCACCTCTCGCTCCAACTGGCGCTGGGTGAGAAAGAAGAGCGCGTCGCTTCCCCAGGACCCGAGGTCGCCCTGCGGCCCTGCGGGCGTGTGGTGAGACGAGCTGGGAGCTGCCGAGCTCGGGGCGGGCTTGTTGCTCGGCCCGGCCGCCGGAACCACGGGCGCGGCAGTCGTGGCCGAGAGCCGGGCGCGGGGGTCCTGCGGGCGCAGGGTCTGTGCCCGCAGCTCCCAGCTGACCAGCAGCGGACGCGGGTCGATGCCGCCCGCATCCCCGGCCGGGCGCACGGCAAAGCGCAACAGTCCTCCAGGTCCCTGGGCAGCCACCTGGCCGATCACCGCTCCGCTGTTGACGACCTGCCCCGAACGCAACGCGGCCCAGCTGCCACCCGGCGTCGGGCGGCGCGCCGGCGCGCGGGTGCCCGGCGCCAGCGTGGCCGAAACCAGTCGACGTCCCAGCAGCTCAGGCGGCGCCGTGTCCCGCGGGCGGTTTGCCGCCACGGGCAGGCCGACGTGGGCGAGATGGCCGTAGCTGAACAGGTTGCCCTGAGCGTCGCGCAGGGTCACCGCCGCCGGGAGACCCGATCCGGGGACCGAGACGTGCACGACACGTGCGTCGCGTACGGCGACCACCGGCGCATCGACACGGGTGGCCAGGCTCACGGGCGCCCAGGCGAGCGCCGGTTGGTTGACCCCGGCCGCGGTCGCTCCCGTCGGCGCCGCCCCAGATCCCGGCGACGCAGGCGCCCCGCGACCGGGTGGCGCCGAGGCGGGTGCCGGGACGGTCGGCGCCAGGGCTGAGGACAGCGACGCCGAGACGCGGTGGACCGCGGGCGCCGCGGCCGCCGCAGCGCTGCGCACGGCATAACCTCCCGATACGGGCGGCTCTCCGACCGCCAGGGCGGTCAGTCCGTCGACCAGGCCCTGGGGGTAGCTTGAGATCAGCTTGGCCCGCAGCAGCACGGAGCTCACGTAGGCCTGGGAGTGGTTGTAGGAGAAGATCGCTCCGCTCAGGTTCTGCTGCGCGCCCGCTGCCTTCAGGTAGCGGGCGGCGGCGAACACCGCGTCGGCGGCGTCGAAGGGGTCGGCGTGCCCGCTGCCCGTTGAGTCCTGTCCGTACTGCGCCCACGTCGCCGGCATGAACTGCATCCAGCCAACCGCCCCGGCCGTGGACAGCGATAGGTCCCGTCCGTAGTTGGTCTCGACCTCGTTGATGGCCGCCAGGACCGGCCACGGGACTGCGTACTGGTCGGCCGCCGCCTGATAGATGCCGAGCAGAAACGGAGGGATGCGCAGCGAGCCGAGCGCCGTCTGGGTGGCGGCTCCGAAGGCCGCCGGGTCGCCCAGCGCGGCGCCCCCACCGGGGGCAAAGACCATGCCGGGCAACGGGGCCACCGTGGCCGATACGGGGGCCTGGGCCGGGGCGGCCGGGCCAGCGGCGCGAACCGGCGCGGCGGGGGGCCTCGTGCGGCGTGGTGGTCGCGACGCGGGCCGGCGGCGTTGGGCTCTGACCTGGCGGCTCCCGACGCTCAGCTGCGTCATGGCCTGGCCGGCCGCCTGGACCGTGGCGCCCGAGGGATGGGTGGCCGCCGAGGGCACGTGTGGGGCTGCGTGTGACGCGGCTCCAGGCGCGTGGGTCGCGGAGGGCGCGTGGTTGGGCCTGGGCGCGGCGATGGGCGCGTGCGCGGTGCCTCGGGGGGCTGACCGGTGCGCGCCCAGCGCCGGCGTCGAGGCACCGGGATGGGAGCCCCGGCGCGGCGGTGCCGGCGTCGGCGCCTTCGAGGGGACCGGCGAGCCCTTGGGCGCGTTGCGAGGGGGCGCGGACATGCTTCCGTCAGCGACCGCGACCTCCGCCGGCGCCGCGCCCATGCTCACCAGAGCGCCGCTGAGCAGAGCCAGCAGCGCCCGGCTGGGCGGGCCGGGTCTCATCGCGCGGTCGTGGCGGTCCTGAGGGTGATGGCACGCCATGGGCGGTCCATCGGCCGGGCGCCCCAGGCCGCCTGCGGCAGGGAGGACTTTGTGCAGCTTCGTGCGGCCAAGGCGCTCATAGAGCGCTGGCGACCCGGGTTACCTCCTCCATGGAGGTAAGACCGGCCCGCACCTTGTGCACGCCGTCCTCGCGCAGACGGGACATGCCCTGACTGACGGCCATCGCGGTGACCTCGTCCAGGCCACTGCGCTGAAGCACGAGGGCGCGGAGCTCAGCGGACATGGGCATGACCTCGTAGAGGCCCACCCGTCCGCGGTAACCGGACCTCGCGCAGCGCTGGCAGCCGACCGCGTCGTGCACCTGGCCGCCGAGGAGCCCGTGCTCGGCCAGCACCTCGTCGGGCATCTGGGTTGGGCGCTTGCAGTACTCGCACAGATGACGGGCCAGGCGCTGGGTGACCACGCAGTCGATGGCCGACGCGATCAAGAACGGCTCGACGCCCATGTCGTCCAGGCGCGTCAGGGCACTCGGAGCATCGCGCGTGTGCAGCGTGGAGAGCACCATGTGCCCGGTGAGCGCGGCCTGCACCGCGATCTGCGCGGTCTCCCGATCGCGCATCTCACCGACCATGATCACGTCGGGGTCGGCTCGCAGCATGGAGCGCAGCCCGGTGGCAAAGCTGATTCCGGCCTTGGTTCCCACCTGCATCTGCTTGACGCCCACGATCGGCGACTCGACCGGATCCTCGATGGTGAGGATGCTGCGATCGCCGCTGTTCAGCAGCCCCAGCGCCGCGTAGAGGGTCGTGGTCTTGCCCGATCCCGTGGGTCCGGTGACGAGCACCGCGCCGCTCGAGCGCCCGATGGCAGTGGCGAACTTCTCGCGGTCGGCGTCCTGCATGCCCAGCACGTCCAGGTCGCGCAGGACCACACCGTGGTCGAGGATCCGCATCACCACGGCCTCCCCACCGACCACCGGCAGCGTCACCACGCGCAGGTCGATGCGACGACCCTCCACCTTGACCGTGAGCCGCCCATCCTGGGGCACGCGCCGCTCGGAGATGTCCAGGGCGGCCATGATCTTGACGCGCGAGACGATGCTCGGAGCCATCGCTCGCGCCACTGTGGTGGCGGCGGAGAGCACGCCGTCGACGCGGAACGCGACGTGCATGCCGTCGTCCTCGGGGTCGAAGTGGATGTCCGATGCACCCTGCTCCACCGCTTGGGCGATGATCGAGTGCACGAGCTTGACCACCGGCGCGACCTGGGAGCCGTCGTCGCCCATGGACAGGGTGGGCTCCGAGCCGATCGGCGGCTCATCCGGCTCTTCGGAGGCGTCCTCGACGGAGTCCTCGAGGCGGTTGCTGCGCGCGATGAGCGCGCGGATGTCCTCGGGAGAGGCGGCGGCGGGACGGACGCGCCGGCCGGTCATCATCGCGATGTCATCGACAGTGAGCACGTTGGTCGGGTCGGCCATGGCCAGCAGCACGGTCTCACCGTCCATCAGCCCCACGGGCAGCGCCTGGTAGCGCCTGGCGGCCTCCGGGGAGATGAGCGCCACCACCGTCATGTCGACCTCGAACTCGGTGAGATCCACGTAGTCGACGCCGAACCGCTCAGACAGCACACGCGCAAGCTGGTCCGCGCTGAGCAGACCGCTGTCGACCATGAACTGACCCGTGCTGATGCCCTGAGCACGGGCGGTGTCGACCGCGGCCTCGACCGCATCACGCGAGGCAAAGCCCAGGTCCACCACTACGTCGCCGATCAGCTTGCCCGAGCGCCCGGAACGGGAGGCGACGCGCAGACCGAGCCGGGGGGCGGTGGCAGTGGACGGGGCGGCCGAGCTCATGCCCGTCCATCGGCAGAAGCGACGGCGCGCTTTACCGGTGGACGACCCTCACAGAACGCGCCGAGACCAGCGCCAAACCCCGCGGAGGACGCCCCCCATCCTCTTCGCTCTTAGGGACCCTCGACGCGGTGCCTGAGCTCGCCGGGCCGCGCGTCTACAAGCATGGCGCGGAGGCTGTCCTGTACCGGCCCGCGCACGAGCATGCCCAGCACGCGGCCCGGATCGCCGTCCAGCGTGTAGGTCGCGCGTGTGCGCGCGGAGCCCAGGTCCTCCAGAAGCCAGGCCCCGTCGAGCTTGCTCAGGTCACCCTTCTCCTGCGACCAGCTAAGGCGGGTCGGAGGGTCATAGCGAAAGCGCACCACCGTCTTGATACGTCTCACCTTCGCGTCGGTCTCGCTGCGCGCCAGCGAGGGGCGTCCGTGATCGTCGCGCTCGAGCACGATCATCTCATCAAGGCCTCCCTGCCACTGCGGAGTGGACTCGACGTCCTGAACCTCCTCCCACACCCGCTCCAGCGGAGCGTTGATCTCAACGCTGGCCGAACCGCTCAATCTCGCCATGCGAAAGCTCCTCCGGTCGCTCACCGGCAGCCTATTGGGCGTCCCACGGCCGGCGCGTCGCCGAGCCGCCTGCAGACCTGTATGTCTGCGTTCCGACGCAGCGCGCTGGTTATCTCCGCCGTCCGCGGGTAGCGTGTGTCCAGACCATCGGGGCGAAGCCCGATACGCGCGCCGCAGCTAGAGTCGCTGCTCGCCCGCCCTACAAGGAGGAATCATGGGTATCGAAGACCTTGCCAGCTCTGAGTCGGCGTTCGTTGCCGCCGCCACCGCGACCGTGCTGTCGCCGAGGGTGCGCGAGACGCTGCGCCGCGGAGCGGTCTACGGCGTGGCCGGAGCCCTGAAGGTGGGCGACGTGGTCGCCGGCGCCGCCCGTGGAGCGGCCCGCGGCGTGCGCACAGAGCAGGCGGGCACGGTAGCCGGCGGCCGAGCTCGGACACGCAACTCCTCGCCACGGCCGGCCACGGCGCGCGCCAGTGGCCCCGCGTCGCCACGCACGAACAGCGGTGCGCCGACCCGCCCCTCCCCGGCGAGCGGCGGCGCGCCGGCGACCAAGCGCGCCACCCCTAGCCCCCGACCACGGACGCGCCCCACCGCCGGGGGTGGTGCATGAGCACCGTGGAAAACAACGCCGCCGTAGGGACAGAGCGCGACAGCCGGTCCCCCGAGGAGCGTGCCGAGCAGCTCATGGAGCAGTGGACCCAGCGCGCCTCCCGCGCGGCCACGCGAGCCTTCGGCCGCGCGCGCGAGGAAGTCGAAGACATCGTGGCCGAGGCGCAGAGCGTTCGTCGGGGCGAGCGCCCCGGGACCCGCTGACGCACCGCCTCACCGAAGTCAGTCTGACCTGAGATGTGCGACGCATGAGCGCCCCCGCGGTCGAGCTACGTCCGCGTGTGCTCAGCGCCACCCCGGGACGCCTGCGGGTGCACCTCAACGGGTGGGACGGCGAGGGCGGGGACGCGGTGGCGAGCCACATGGCCTCCATCCCCGGGGTCACCCAGGCGCAAGTACGCGCCAGCACTCATAACGCGCTCATCGGCTTCGACGTGGCCTCGACCACGGCTGAGGCGCTGCTCGACGGTCTGGAGGCCCTGCTGAGGGCAGGCGCCGTGGCAGCGGCGGGTCCGCCCGCCTCGGGGCACGGCCGGCGCCACGAGCGCGCAACCCCCCGGGCCCGCGCGGCGGCGCCGCAGCCCGAGTCCGCGGGCGAGACGCGGACGAGCTCGTGGGGCGCGATCACCGGCGTCCTGCGCGAGGGAGCCGGACGCTTCGGGCGCGCGCGCATCGCCGTGCGCGGGCTGGACCGCGATCCGCAGCTCTCACGACGCGTGGTGGAGACACTGGAGCGGCGTCCCGACGTCAAGCGTGCGGTGGCCAGCGCGGCCACCGGCCGCGTGCTGGTTGAGTTCTCCTCACGCGTCACCGACCTCCAGGATCTCCTCGCGCAGGTCTCCAGCCTCGAGCTGCCCGACGTTCCCGGCGAGGACCGCCCCGCGCATCCTCTCGACCCAGCGCCGCTGCTGCAGAGCAGTTCGCGCCTGGCCGGCTCACTCGCCGGGCTGGGCCTCCTGGGTGCCCGCCGGGTCATGGGTTCGCAGGGCGCCCCACTGAGCTCGTCGGCCCCAGCCACCGTCGCCGGCTCGGTGGGCATCCTCGAGGGAATCCCCCAGGTACGGGAGGGATTGCGCCAGACGCTCGGTCGCGACCGCGCGCAGCTTCTGCTCAGCGGGGCGTCGATCGTCTCACTGACCCTGTCCGGCTCGCCGCTGGGCCTGGCCCTGTCCGGGGCCGCCGCGCTGCGCCTGCTCACCGAAGTCCGCGCGCGGCGCACGAGCTGGGACGACTACGAGCAGCGCCTCGGCGACGCTGCCGCCGCGCATCCGGGCGCCATAGTTCGCCTGGAGGCCGGCGAACGCGTGCCCCTGCGCGCGCGCATCATCGAGGGCGCGGGCATGGCGACCGGACGCGACGGCCTGCCGGACGCGCTGGTTGCCGGCGCAGACGTCGGGGCCGGCGCGCGGCTGTTGTCAGGCCGGGTGGTGGCCGAGCTGCTCGGAGACCGCGCGTTCACCCCGCGGCCACGTTCTCAGCCCCCGCGGCCGGACGTGCTGGAGCGTTACCTCAGCCTGGTGGGTCCGCTGTCGCTGGCCTACGCCGGTCTCAGCGTGGTTCTGCGCCGCTCGCTGCCGAGCGCCTTCACCGCGCTGCTGCTGGTCAACCCGCGCGCCGCGCTGATCGGATCAGAGGCCGCCGACCTCGGCGCCTCCGCGCGCGTACTGCGCGCGGGCGTCACCGTCGTGGGTACGCGACCGGAGCGGGTCGTGCGCCGCCCAGACGTCCTGCTCGTCGATGGTCCCCGCACGCTCAGCGACGGCCTGGAGACGTCGCGCATCCTGCCTCTGGGCGGCGCAGACCGCGAGCGGGTGGCCGCGTTGGCGGCCGGCATAGCGGCAGCGTCGGGCTCGCCCTGGGGTCCGGCGCTGCGTGGCCCCCACGCGATCGCGGCCGATCGTGGCGCGTTCGACGGCACCATCGCGTCGGCCACGGTGTCGGGTCAGCGTTACGCCCTCGTGGCCGCAGGCGAGACGTGGGCCGACCACGCCGCGGTCCGGCGCACCAGGAACGCCGGGGAGGAGGCGCTCGTGCTGCTCGGCGGCCGCCAGCAGGATGAGCCGCTGGCCGTGGTCGCACTACGACCCAGACTTGCCGCCGGGGCGTCGGAGCTCGTGCGCGCATGCCGCGAGCACGGTTGTGAGATCACGGTGCTCGAGCGCGGTGACCGACGGGCGTCCCGTGCGCTGGCCCGGCGCGTCGACGTTTCGCTGGTGGTCGAGGCCGACCTGGTTGAGCTCGTACGCGAGCGCCAGCGCGGAGGCGACCGCGTCGCGCTGCTGTCCGACAGCGCGACGGCAGCCGAGGCCTTCGAGGCGTGCGACCTCGCCATCGGCCTCACCTCCGGGCGCAGCGCGCGCTTCTCCGCGCGAGCGGACCTCATGGCGCCCGACCTCGCGGCCGTGGGCGCGGTCATCGAAGCCGGCGCGCGCCGTGACGCCAGCGCCGCTGCAGCGGTGGGGCTGTCGCTTGGGGCAAACGTCCTCGGCGGCGCCTGGGGTCTGCAGGGTGTGCCGGCCCTCGAGCGTGCCTCCTACGCCACCTACGCGGCCGCCCTGGCCTCGATCGGCGTGGGTTGGCAGCGCCTGCGCGGAGGCGAGCGCTCGCACTCGCTGGTCGCCCGCCTCACCGACCCGCGTCCCGAGCGCTGGGGTCGCCTGCGCGAGCAGGTGGTTCTGCAGGCGCTCGACAGCCGCGTCGGTGGCCTGACCGGCGACGAGGCGGCACAGCGCCAGGGACGCGCGCCCGCCGCCGCGCGTCGTAACCCTTTGCTCAGCGCGGTCAGCGATCAGCTCCAGTCACCGCTGACCGGGGTGCTCGCGGCCGGCGGCGCCCTGTCCCTGGCCCTGGGCGCCCCCGCTGACGTGGTGATGATCGGCGCGGTGATAGTGGCCAACGTGCTGGTCGGCTCCTGGCAGGAGCGCCAGGCCGGTCGCGCCGCCGAGGCGCTGGAGCAGATCGGGGCCGTCAACGCCCGCGTGGTGCGCGACGGGCGCGCGGTGGATGTCGCCGCGCACGAGGTCGTCCCCGGCGACATCCTGCTGCTGGCTTCGGGCGACCGCGTGGTGGCCGACGCCCGACTCCTGGAGGCCGCGGCGCTGGAGGTTGACGAGGCGTCACTCACCGGCGAGTCGCTTCCGGTCGCCAAGGGCCCGCAGGCCGAAGCCCACGGCGACCGCGTGGTGCTCGAGGGCAGTGACGTGACCGTGGGCAGCGGCCGCGCCGTCGTCGTGGCCGTGGGCGAAGGCACCCGCCTGGGAGCAACGGCTGCCGCCCTGACCATCGACGAGACCCGCGAAAGTCCGCTGGGTCAGCGACTGAACGACCTCTTTCGCCGCGGGCTACCGCTGATCGTGGGCGCGGGCGCCCTGGTCACGCTGTCGGGCATCGCCTGGGGCGGCGCGCCCCTGGGCCAGCTCGCACTCGGCGCCAGCATCGCCGTCGCCGCGGTCCCTGAGGGGCTCCCGCTGCTCGCAGGGGTCGCCTCTGCTGCCGTGGGGCGCCGGCTGGCGGGTCGCAACGCACTGCTGCGTCGCCTCGCCGCGGTCGAGTCTCTGGGCCGGGTCGACGTTGCCTGCGCGGACAAGACGGGCACCCTCACGCAGGGGCGTCTGGTGGTCAGCCACGTCGATTCGCTCGAGGAGATCGCCCGCCTGCCGGCCGCCTTGGGCGACCGTCAACGCCACGTGCTCGAGGTCGCCGCGCTGGCCAGCCCTCGTCCCGACGCCCCCCAGGCGAGCGCTCACCCCACCGACGTTGCCGTGCTGGATGCGGCCTCCCGGGCGGGTCTGAGCATGCGGCTGACCGAGAAGCGCAGCGCCGAGGCACCCTTTGACCCGGTGCGCTCCTTCCATGCCTCGGTGCTGAGCGACGCCATCCGGGTCAAGGGCGCCGCCGAGACGATCGCACCGCGCTGCGTGGCCATCCGCCGCCGCGGTGGCGACCAGCCGCTGGACGAGCGCGGCCGGGACGCTCTGCTACGCCACGCCGAGGAGCTCGCAGGACAGGGCCTACGCGTGCTGATGGTGGCGGAAGGGCCTGCGCTCAGCAGCCCTGAGGATCCCCAGGACCTGGTTGCGGTCGGCTTCCTGGGGATCAGCGACCCGCTGCGTACGGGGGTGAAGGAGGCCGTGGCGCGCTGCCAAGCCGCCGGCGTGCGCGTGGTCATGCTCACCGGCGACCACGCCGCCACCGCGCGCGCCATCGCTGCCGATGCGGGGCTGGACGCCGACGACGAGAGCGTCATCAGCGGCGACGAGCTCTCAGAGCTCGACAACGGCGAGTTGGACCGCCGCTTGGAGGGCGCCACCGTCGTCGCCCGCATCACGCCGCTGGACAAGCTGCGCATCGTCGAGAGCATGCAGCGAAGCGGTCATACCGTGGCGATGACCGGCGACGGGGTCAACGACGCCCCCGCCCTGCGCCTGGCCGATGTCGGCGTGGCCATGGGCGCCGGAGGCACCGAGGTGGCGCGGCAGGCAGCCGACCTGGTGCTGGCCGACGACGACTTCGCCACGCTGGTCGAGGCGCTGGTGGAGGGCCGTGCCTTCTGGGAGAACCTGCGGCGCGCGCTGGGGCTGCTCCTCGGAGGCAACCTGGGTGAGCTCGGCCTGATCGCCACCGCCAGCGTCCTGGGGCGCACGTCGCCGCTGACCACCCGGCAGATCCTGGCCGTCAACCTGGTGACCGACGTGCTTCCCGCGGTGGCCGTGGCCGTGCAGCCCCCCGAGCATCGCGACCTGTCGGTGCTGGCTCGTGAGCGCCCCGACGCCTTCGACGCCCCCCTGCGGCGAGACATACTGCGCCGCGGGGCCGCCACCGCCCTGCCCGCTCTCGGCGCCTTCCTCGCGGTGGGCGCCACGGGTGGGGCCGCGCAGACCGTCGCCTTCGCGAGCATCGTCGTCACGCAGCTCGCGCAGACCCTCGACGCTGGTCGCAGTGAGGGACGCGTGAGCCCTTCGGTCGCCGGCGCCATAGCCGGCTCCGGGGCACTGCTGGTGGCGACCCTCAGCGTGGCCCCGATGCGCGCCTTCCTGGGGCTGGCGGCGCCCACACCCGCCGCCGCGGGTCTGATCGTCCTCACGGCGCCCGCCGCCGTGCTCATGAGCCGGGCGCTGCAGCGCAGGGACCCCGGGGCCATGCGGCTGCTGCCGGCGGGCTGAGAGGACGCGCTCAGCGCTCGAGCAGCACGCGGGGCGCCGGCTCGTGGCAGGGCACGAGGCCCCATACGATCAGCATCATCCCCAGCAAGGGGCGCTTTTTGGACATGCTCATGCCCTGAGGTTCGGCAGAGCTGTTGCGGAGGCTGTTACGAGCCCGCAACCAACCTGTGAATTAGCTGTTATGCGGGGAAAATAGCTCCCACGGTGGATTCAGGACCAGTCCGCCGTCACGCCGAACCCTGGCCGGCTACAGGCGGTCGAGCAGCGCGGTCATGCTGGTGATCACCGAAACCGCCGCCGCCGGCTCCTCGTCGGAGTAATCGGCCATCTGGTCGCGCCACAGATCCTGCCAGCGACCGCGCTTGTCCTCCAACAGGGCGCGACCGTGCTCAGTCAGCGACACGAAGCACACGCGGCGGTCCTGTGTGCCGCGTCGGCGCTGCACCACACCGTCACGCTCGAGGTGATCCAGCGTTGCCGTCATGCTCGCTGGGTTCACATCGGCGGCCTTGGCCAGCTGTCCGGCGGTGGCCTCCTCGGCCCGGGCAAGCAGAGCCAGCGCCCAGATCTGCGCGTTGGTCAGGTCGCCGTGACGCTGCTGGTCGCGCCCCCGCAAGCGGCGCTCGGAGCCCATCAGCTCGCCGAACGTGCGCCGCAACTGCTCCACCATGTCCTCGCGCGAGAGGGGACCGCCGGGGGCCGGCGCCGTCGATGCCCTCTCAATCGCGGCGCCCCGGAGGCCATCGCCACCTCGCCACCGGGCGCTCAGGCGGCGGCCGGAGATCCACGGCCGACGCCCCCCAGCTCGGTGGGCACACCCAACTGGCGCAGGATCGCGTTGGCGCCGTCCAGATCGGGCGCATCGCGAACGGCACGGGCCAGGGGAGCCGCGCACGACAGCGCACGCGCGGCGTCGAAGTAGACGGTAAGCGCCGCCGCCGGAGAGAGCGTGAGCGCGCGGTGCCCGTCGCGGATGGCGACCTCGCCGGCCTCCCCCGCGAACGCGCGCAGGGGGAGGGCGCTGGCCTCGGTGAGCACGGTCTGGGTGGCGTCCTGCAGGCGGGCCGCCACGCGCGCGGTCAGCCCGCGAGCGCCAGCCAGCGCGCGGGCGCGTCCCAGCAGGGCAAATCGCTCGGACAGCTCAGCCTGCGTCAGCTCGCCATCGCAGCCCGGCCCGAACACGCCGGCCAGCACGGGGTGGCCCTCATCCTGCAGCCGCGCTGCGGCGGCGAGCATCACGGCGTCGCATAGGGGGCTGGCCAGGCCACGTTCATCCCCGACGGCCAGGACGTCACCGCCGCAGTCGATGAACACCAACAGGTCGCAGCCCAACACGGTGGTGGCCGCGGCCAACGAGCGGGCGATGCGCGCCGGACCGGGGTGCGGGTCGATGAGCACCGTGGGAGCGCCGAGGAACTCCGCCATGCGCGACTCGGCGAAACGCACAGGACCGACGCCGGTGCGAGGGCCCGCCAGCAGGATGCCTTCGGCCAGCGCCTGCGCGTCGCCGATCTCCTGCGACCGTCGCGGCCCCGGTCGTGGATCGATCGGATGGCGCTCCCAGCTCATCCCCCCAAGCACCGGCTCGGCTCCGTGATAAAGGCGCGCGTGCTCGGCGGTGGCCAGGGCGCCCACGACGTCCCCGCCCCCGCCGATGCCAATCACCAGCGGTCGACGCGCGGCGCCGAGCAGCTCCTCGGCGTCGAGCGCGTCACCGACGCCGACAGGACTCACGCTGTTGAGGCTAGCGACCCGCCGTGGCAGGCCGGGGGCTCACGTCACCCCTCAGGGTCGCCGCGTCGCCGCGTGACCGGAGGCACGCCCGGGCCGAGCGGCCGAGGGCCAACGGTTATCCTGCGCCGCCGCCCGGGCCAGGCCAACGTGATCGCGCTCTACTCAGCCACGCTCCTGCTCAGCGCCGGGCTGCTGTTCGTGGTCGAGCCGATGGTGGGCAAGTCGCTGCTGCCCGCCCTGGGGGGCGCGCCACAGGCGTGGATCACCGCCCTGCTCTTCTTCCAGGCGGCGCTGCTCGGCGGCTACGCCTACAGCCATGCGATCACCCGCCGGCTGCGGCCCGAGCGGGCCGTGATCGTCCACCTGGCCGTGCTGGCCGGCGGTCTCGCTCTGCTGCCGCTCGGCCTGACCCCGTCTCCCTCGACCTTAGCCCAGTCCCACCCCGTCGTCTGGGTGCTGGGTCGCCTGACCGCGACCGTGGGACTCCCCTTCGTGGCCCTGGCCGCCACGGGTCCGCTGCTGCAGCGGCTATTCGCGAGCACGCGCTCCCGCGCGGCCGCCGACCCGTACTTCCTCTATGCAGCCAGCAACGCCGGGAGCCTGGTCGGGCTGCTGGCCTACCCAGTCGTGCTCGAGTCCCTACTCGGGCTGCGCGATCAGGGCCGGGGGTGGGCGCTGGCCTACGCCGTCCTCGTATTTGCCGTGGGCGCATGCGCGATCGCCCTGTGGCGCACAGCCTCCGCGGCGCAGGTACACGAGAGCGCCGGGGTGGTCCGCACCGCTCCGGTGGCACCGTCCCCGGCTCCGGAGTGGGGACGGCGCGCGCGCTGGGTCGCCCTGGCCTTCGTGCCATCCAGCTTCCTGCTGGGCACCACGGCGTTCGTCACGCGCGACCTCGCACCGGTGCCGCTTCTGTGGGTGGTTCCCCTGGCGCTCTACCTGCTCTCCTTCGTGCTCGCCTTCGCTCGTCGGGGGCGACCCGAGCGTCTGCTCAGGGTGACCCGCCTGCTGCTTCCCGGCATCGTCATCGCAGTGGCCTACACGATGGCCATCGGCTCGCAGCGACCGTTGTGGCTGCTCCTGACGCTGCACGGCGTCGCCCTCGGCGTGGCGGCACTCATGTGCCACGCCGCGTTGGCCCTCGACCGTCCGCCTGCGGGTCGCCTCACCGAGTTCTATCTGTGGCTGGCCCTCGGTGGGGCGCTCGGGGGCGTGTTCAACGCGCTCCTGGCGCCCGCGCTGTTCGCCTCGCTGACCGAGTACCCGCTGGCCATCGTGGCCGCCTGTCTGCTGCGACCCGCCGCAGCGCGAGCGCGCCCCGGCGTGCTCGCGCTGCTGGGCGCCGGCGAGCGCGTGAACGGGCTCATCGACGTGTCGTTGCCCGCGCTGTTTGGCCTGGCCCTGGCCGCGGCGCTGCGTCTGACTCACGTCGCAGGAGCCCAGGGTCTTGATCGTCGCAGTCTGGTGATCGGCTTTGCGGCCGGGCTCAGCCTCAACTTCGCGCGCAGGCCGCGGCGCTTCGCGCTGGCCGTCGCCACGCTGTACCTCGCCAGTGCCCTGGCGGTGAACGGGGCCGGGCACGTGCTCGACCGTGAGCGCACCTTTTTCGGGGTCTACCGCGTCAACAGCGACGCCCAGGGCTACCACGAGCTCTTCGACGGGACCACGCTGCACGGCGTCGAGCGCATGGGTCAGCCGGGATATCCCGTGCCCCTCAGTTACTACAACCCGTCCGGGCCCGTGGCGCAGGTCCTTGCGGCGCTGCCCGATCGCCGCCTGACGGCCCGCACCGCGGTGGTTGGCCTGGGGTCCGGGGCCATGGCCTGCTACGCCCGCGCCGATGAGCATTGGACCTTCTTCGAGATCGACCCGGCGGTCGCTCATATCGCGCGTGATCCGCGCCTTTTCACCTACCTGCGCGACTGCCCGGGGCACTCTGATGTCGTGCTGGGGGATGCTCGTCGCTCGCTGACGCTCACTCCCCAACGCTTCGGCGTCATCGCCCTCGACGCATTCTCCTCTGACGCGATACCGGTGCACCTGCTCACCCGCGAGGCGCTGGGTGTCTACCTGGCTCACCTGGTCGCCCACGGCGTGGTGCTCTTTCACGTCTCCAACCGCTATGTGGACCTGCGCGGCGAGTTGGGCTCACTGGCCCGCGGGGTGGGCCTGGCGTGTCGCGTGCAGCACGCCCACGTGACCCCGGCCCAGGCCGCGCTGCGCTACGCCGAGTCCACCTGGGTGGCGATGGCCCGCGCGGCGAGCGACCTGGGCGCGGTGGCCACCGATCGACGCTGGATCGTGTGCCCCACCGATGGCGAGGGCGGCGCCTGGAGCGACGAGCGCTCCAGCCTGCTCTCTGATCTCAAGCTGGGCTGACCGTCACGGCTGGGCACTCGCGCGCCACGGGTTCGGTCTGATATGCGGCCAACTGAGGCGCCGGGCTCCTTGCTCTCCCCTGGCTCGTGCGCAAGTGTACGCTCCGTGTCACTCAATACGGAGGCTGTCCCATGAGTCTCAGACCAACGTCTCTGTGGCGGAGAGCATCGAGGAGCAGCATGCCGGGTTCCCGGAGCTTGATCGGCCGCATCCGAACCGCGAAGCTCAGCGGGTGCGCGCTGCCCGCCGCGGTGGCCGTGACGATGGCCGGCCTGCTCGTCGGGGCAGCCCCTGCGCCGTCGGCGGCCGCGTCCTCCGCCACTCCGACGCTCGGTATCCAGGATGGCTCGATCAACGTCTGTGACGGCACCGAGGCGAGAACCGGACCGCTGCCGCGAGGGACCAGAGCGGCTAAGGGCTCCAAGCAATCGCAGCCGGATTACCCTGGAGTGCAGACGACGATGGACTCGCCGTACTGGGCTGCCCTGAATGTGCATACGGTCCGGTTCAGCCCACCCTGGGATGTCGCTGATCCGAGCCTGGTTCACCGGGGCAAGTCCTCCACAGCCGCCAACGCGAGGGGTGTGCTGCGCGTCGAGCAGGCGTGCCTGAGCTTCTGGCTGCACATCGCCGCCATTCACAACATCACGCCCCAGATCGCCTTCAAGCCCGACTACAACTATCTCAACCTGCGCGGTCAACGCGGCCACAGGTCAGGGGCGAAGATCTTGACCCCGGGCATCGCTACGTATACGCAAGCGATAAAGGCATTCACCGCGAAGTACAGCACCTGCTCCAACACGGCCATGTGCAATATCGCACCACCGCCGCCGGGCATCTCCGGCTACTTTGCCGGTTACTCCCCCCATGTCTACGTGCCCATGGCCAGGGTCAGCATCGTCTCGCCGTGGGGTGAGCCCGACGACACCACTCAGCTCGTGCGGCAGCAGCCAGCCGGTCTTGCCGGATTGCGCCAACTCTTCTACCTGTCGACCAACCCGAGCGTGCTCTTCGGCAACGACCCGGCCTTGGCTGCGCAGATGTGGCTGGCGGTGAACTCCTCCTGTGCTGGGGCGTGCACGGTGATCGCAGGTGACTTCGGTCCCTACACGCAGTTCCCCGGCGGCCAGTCGCGCTACCTCACCGTCTACGCGAAGAGCCTGGCTGGACTCCGGCCACCGGTATGGGGCGAGCACCCCTACAGCACCATCGGGGACGCCGAGCATCGCTACGCGCACGGGCAACCGCCTCCGGATCCGGCCGGCACAGTCGTCGGCAGGTTCGCCGCGGCCTTGCGCCATGTGGGTTACGGCTCAAACACTCAGATCTGGCTGAACGAGATCAGCGCCAACGATCCCGGCGGCGCGAACGGCCAGACGGTGCAGGCCGAGGCGGGGAACTACCTGATCACCAAGCTCGTCCAAGCCGGCGGCAGGACGATTCCCGGAGAGGGACAGGAACCTGCGGTGACGACGATCTACTACCTCGACTACACCCATGACGGTCATGCCGCGCTCGTGTACGGCGCCCACCAGCCGCCCAGATTCGGCGGCAAGCCGAGAATCATCTACTGCGTCTTCGTGGAGCGGGCCGGGAATCCCAACTCGGGCTGCAGGCCCGCCCTCAAACCGAGACCCGGCAGACGGCGCGCTCGACCAAAGCCTCCACGGGCTCGTAGACACCATCCACACCACCGGCGACCCGCCACGCACCACCGGCCACCCACGCACCACCGGCCACCCGCCGCGCACCACCGGCCACCCGCGCACCACCGGCCACCCGCCGCGCACCACCGGCCACCCGCGCACCACCGGCCACCCGCGCACCACCGGCCACCCGCCACGCACCGCCGGCCACCCGCGCACCACCGGCCCCCCGCGCACCACCGGCCACCCGCCACGCACCGCACGCCGCCCGCCACGCACCGCACGCCGCCCGCCACGCACCGCACGCCGCCCGCCAGACGCCGGCCGAGGTAGCCTCGAGGGCTTAGGTCGTGGCGAAGCGACCCAGGGTGGCCAGGGGGCGCACCCCACCCAGGTCCCGGGCGAAGATCCGGTGGTAGGCCGCCTCCTCGCGTGAGCGCAGAGGGGGATCGACGCTATCGCGCTCCCAGGCGAAGTCCGCCTCGCTTACGGTCTCGCTCACACTGTCGCGCAGGACCGATGCCATCCCACTGCCGTCTCCGAACTGAGACTTCTCCCGCCACAGCAGCTCGGGCGGGAGCCAGCCCTCGAAGGCCTCGCGGAGCAGTCGCTTCTCGGGCTCTCCCGGACGCGCGAGCTTCCAGGCCGCGGGCAGCGCCAGCCCCAGGGCGATCAGATCGAGCTCGAGGAACGGCACGCGCGCCTCCAGCCCGTGCGCCATGGTGACGCGGTCGGCGCGCTGGAGGTTGAGGTTGTGCAATCCCTCGATGGTGCGCACCAGCTCGGCGTGCAGGGCATCCTCGCCGTCGAGCTCACGCAAGTACTCATAGCCGGCGAAGATCTCGTCGGCGCCCTCGCCGGTGAGCACCACCTTGACGTGGCGTGCCGTCATCTCGGCCAGCAGGTAGTTGGCCACCGCGCTGCGCACGAGCGACGCGTCGTAGGACTCGATGGTGGACACCACCGTGGGGAGCACCTCGAGTGCTTCCTCTGCCGTGTAGATTCGCTCGCGGTGGTCGGTGTCCAGGTGGGCCGCGGCCTGGCGAGCGGCCAGCAGGTCGGGGGACCCGTCCAGTCCGACGGCAAAGGTCTGAAGTCGCTCGCCGCGCCGGCGCAGGACCCCGGCGGCGATCGACGCGATGAGCGTGGAGTCAAGGCCGCCCGAGAGGAACACACCCACGGGCACGTCGCCCATCAGCTGGCGCTCAACCGTCTCGCACAGGAGCTCGCGCACTCCGACCAGCACCTCGTCCGGTATGCGATCGTTGGCCGGGGTCACGGCGCCCAGGTGAGACACCGGCGGCACCGCCGAGGCAAAGCGCTCCAGTCCGCGCTCGGGGGTCCAGTAGTGCCCGGGCGGAAAAGCCTCCACCAGCGGCTGCCAGGCGGCGTCGAACGCCCGCATCTCCGAGGCGAAGCGCACGCCGTCCTCGCCGCCCGCCCAGTACAGGGGCTTGATGCCGACCGGGTCGCGCGCGGCGAGGAAGCTGCCGTCCGATCCGGCGATGAGAAATGCGTACATGCCGTGCAGCTTGCACAGCGACTTGGGCCCGCGCTCCTGAACGAGGCGCAGGGCGACCTCGTTATCCGAGCGCGTGAGCAGGGTCTGGTCGGCCAGTCCCCTGCGCAGGCGCTCGTGGTTGTAGACCTCGCCGTTGCCCACCAGCATGACGCTGCCGTCCGCGCTGGCCAGGGGTTGATGGCCGCTCTCCAGGTCGACGATGGAGAGCCGGCGCTGGCCCAGCCACGCGTCGGCGACGCTGGCGCTGCCCTCGTCGTCGGGTCCGCGATGGACCAGCCGCTCGAGCATGCGCGCTCCCTCCTCGGGGTCCACCTCCCCGTACTGTCCGGCGATCCCGCACACGGCTAGACCGGAGCCGTCAGGGCATCGACCTCGACGGCCGAACCGTAGGCGTCGTCGCGACGATCGCGCAGGTGCGATACGGCTCCGCGCGAGGCGGCGATCGAGGAAGCCACGTCCACGCGGGCGGTCGCCATCCCGGCCCGCCCGGTGGTGCGCGCCAGCACGCGCCCGTTAGGGTCGACCACCTTGGCGCGTCCGAAGAAGCGCAGGCCGCCACGACGCCCGGTGTGATTGGCCGACACCCACACGACCTGGTTCTCGACCGCGCGTGCTCGGTCAAGGAGATCGAACTGGCGCACCTGCAGATCGCGCGCCACCACGCGCGCGGGATTCAGCCGCGATACGGGCCACGCGGACATGCAGGCGATGACCTGGGCTCCGTCGCAGGCCAGGCGGCTGGCCGACTGGGGGAAGATCTTGTCGTAACAGATGAGCATGCCCAGGCGTCCGACCGGAGTGTCGAAGGCCTCAAAACGTTGGCCGGGACTGTAGGCATCCACCTCACTGGGCGGCAGGTGCACCTTGCGATGGATGCTCAGCACCCCGCCGCCATTCAGACACGCGGCACTGTTGTACGGCCCGCCGGGCGCCTCCTCGGAGAAGC
>JAABUQ010004621.1_pt1 | contig 23234 bp, 24 predicted proteins | sample 5560001 | NCBI WGS metagenome assembly JAABUQ01 (sample SAMN10711888, study PRJNA513371) | rock metagenome | isolation source: Antarctica rocks | place: Antarctica: Victoria Land, Finger Mt nord | collected 2015-12-18 | reverse complement strand
GGCTGCTAGTAATGGACCCCAATGGCGGCATCCCCGACCTGCCAGGTGAACGCACGACCGAACCTGCTTTCGGCCTGCCAGCCTTGTGGATCGACTCCGCGAGCCGCGAGGAGGCGCTGTTCAGGGGCTGCACGGTCGTCGATCCGGCCAGCGTCCTGAGCACGCACCTGACCGAGGTGGTGCGTGAGACGATGGCCGAGCTGCTGTCCTATACGGAGACGCAGAAGCTCCTCGACGAAATGCCGCGTGAGCAGCAGAAGCTGGTAGCCGACCTGATCCCGTCGCAGATCTCTACCGGAGCAATACAACGGATCCTGCAATCGCTGCTCGCGGAGCGCATCTCGATCCGAGACCTGCCGACGATCCTTGAGGGCGTCCAGGAAGCCTGCGGTGCCGGGCTGCGTGCGGTGCAGCTGATCGTGGGACATGTGCGGATGCGCATCGCCCGGCAGATCAGCGACTCGCATGTCGGGGCGAATGGCTACATTCCGCTGATCACCCTGACGCCGAATTGGGAGGCCGCCTTTCTCGAGAGCCTGGTTGGCCCCGCTGAGGACCGCCAGTTGGCGATGGCGCCCTCCAAGCTGAACGAGTTCATCGGCAGGCTGCGCACGGCGCTGGATGGAGCTGCAGCTGCAGGCGAGGCGCCGGTCGTTCTCGTCAACGGGGCATTGCGCGCACCGATACGATCTATCGTCGAGCGCTTGCGGCCGGCCACCTCGGTTCTGGCGCAGGCGGAGATCTCCGCGCGCGTCCGCATCCGCACGCTGGAGACGATCTGATGCGCTGCCCATGCCTGACCGGAGGCATCTTCCATGCGGATTAGGATCTTCCGCGCGCCGACGCTTGCCGAGGCGATGCGGCAGATCCGTAGCGAACTCGGCCCGGACGCGCTGATCCTGTCGGATCGCAGCCGTGATGGTTTCATCGAGGTGACCGCCGCCCTGGAGACTAACGACCCTCCGGAGTTGCGGAGCCCGACGCAGCCCCGGGTCGGGCTGGCAGATCTCGAGCCGTTCAGCGTCCCGAAGGCGCGACCCACTACGCTGTCCACACCTCCTCAGCCGGTCCCGCATCAGCCAACCCTGGATGCGGCGCTGGTCTGGCACGGACTCTCGCCCACGCTGATCGCAGCCTTGAGAACCGGCCCTCTCGAGCAGGCTTGCAACCGTGTGTTCCGTTTCGCTCCTTTTCAAGGCGCGTCCGAAGACCATCCCTTGCTGTTGGCAGGACCACCCGGAAGCGGCAAGACCCTGACTGTTGCCCGGCTGGCAACGAGGATGGTGCTGGCTGGACAGCAGCCGATGGTCATTACCGCCGATGGCCAGCGCGCGGGTGCGGTCGAGCAACTTGCTGCGTTCACCCGCCTTCTCGGCCTTACCCTGGTGGCGGCGAACACGCCAGCAATGCTGACCCGGGCAATGCAGCGACGGGGTGCGGGCCAGCCGGTGCTGATCGACGCACCCGGGCTGGAGCTGAATGATCCGGCTCAGGCGGAAATTCTGCAGGCGCTGCTGGAGGCCTCTGGGGCAGCCATGGTGCTGGTTCTGGCCTGCGGGCTTGATCCCAGTGAAGCGGAGGAGGTCGCCTGCGCGCATGCGACCTTGGGCGCACGGGCACTCATTGCCACCCGCACCGATCCGTCACGACGGTTGGGCGGTATCCTTTGCGCCTCCGCCTCCGCAGAGCTGCCCCTGTCCGAAGCCGGCATCGGCAGCGCCGCCGCAGACAGCTTGGTTCCGCTCACGCCTGCTTTCCTGGCCGATCGCCTGCGACGCGGCGCTCAGCCAGCCGGTCATGTCGCACCGCGCGCGTCCCCGCCCAGCTCGGCCGGCATTGAGCCGCGCGAGGCAGAACGTGTGACGTGGCATTCGGCACTTCCACTTCACATCGCCGCGCAGCGACATGCCAAGTCCAACTCGTGAGGCCTGCCTGTCCATGAACAACGTCCTCAGAAGCCGGATCGACACTTCACCACAGGCGGAGGCAGGGCGGGTGATCGCGATCGCATCCGGCAAGGGCGGCGTCGGCAAGACTTGGCTGTCGATCACGCTGGCACACCTCCTCGCCGCACGGAACGCGCAAGTGCTCCTGTTCGACGGCGATTTCGGCTTGGCCAATATCGACATCCAGCTCGGACTGACGCCGTCACACGACCTGTCGGACGTGGCGGCGAGGCGGCTGGGACTGGTGGACGCCATCACGTCGTATGCCGGACCCGATGGAACAGGCCCGTATTTTGGCATCCTGCCCGGTCGGCCGGGTGCATCGGTGCTGTCCAGCCTACCCGTGCCAGCCTTGGATGCGATGCTGACCGATCTGCGGGGATTGGAGGCATACGACACGCTTCTGCTCGATCTCGGAGCCGGCATCGATCGTGTCACGCGCCGGCTCGCCGCCTGGGCCGACACGCTGCTGGTAGTCACCACGGACGAGCCGACGGCCTTGGCCGATGCTTACGTAGTCCTGAAGTTGCACGCCAGGGACCGACTGGTTCTCGTTGGTGACGACGGCCGCACGGTGGATGCTCGCATCATCGTCAACCAGGCGGCCAGCACTGGCAGCGGCGAACGCGCCTACGTGACCCTCGCCAAAGCCTGCGCCAGCTTTCTCGGAAGGACCCCGCCACTCGCCGGCATCATCAGGAAAGACCCCTGTGTAAGCGATGCGATCCGGCGGCAGGCGCTGCTTGCGGTTCGCCATCCGAACGCGCCCGCAGCCTGCGATGTCGAGCGCGTCGCTCTGGGTTTGCGCCGTTGATTGGCTTGTACTGATGATTGCGGGCCACAAACGACAGCTGATAGCGGTGGCATGCAACCTTGCCGCCAGCTCAGGCGCTTTACACTCGTCATGAACAAGGTCACTCAAGCTCGCGCGTCCAGCAATGCTGTCTCGTTATTCGAGATATGGCTGCAAACGGATCTGCAGCGCCGTTACGACCGCGCTCTCGCCGAGCCGGTTCCGGAGGAGCTTCTGCAACTGATCTGTCAAGCCCAGGAGCTGGGATCAAGGCTGACCTGACCGAAGGATGCACGCGGTCTTTTCCAGGCAAGGCCCCTGAAGTAAAGTCGCCTGTCGGAAGAGGGCATGACGAGCCCCCGATCGGAGGACTTGCTTGCGAATAAGCGTAATCCAGATGGCCCCGGGCAGCGATAAGCGGGAAAACATTGCTCAAGCCCGTGAGCTGGTCGAGGCCGCGATCATCGCGGACGAGCCGGATCTGGTGATCCTGCCAGAAATGTGGTCGTGCCTGGGCGGCGATAAGACTACGAAATTTGCTTCCGCCGAGACCCTGCCGGCTCCCGACGGTGCAGGTGCCTGTGGCGAGGCCTACGCCTTGCTGCAGGCAGTCGCACGCAAAGCTGGAATATTCGTGCATGGCGGCTCGATTGGTGAACGCATGGGCGAGCGGATCTCCAACACCTCGCTGGTTTTTGGTCGTGATGGTGCCGAACTCGCACGCTACCGCAAGATCCACCTGTTTGACGTCATGACGCCGAACGGTGAAAGCTACCGTGAGAGCGATATTTTTGCGGCTGGCGACACGGTAGTCACGGTGCGGCTTGGACAGGTAACTGCGGGACTCGCGATCTGCTATGACCTGCGTTTTGCGGAACTGTTTTTGCAACTGCGACGGGCTGGCGCCGAGCTGATCATCCTGCCCGCAGCCTTTACTGCCGAGACCGGCGAGGCGCACTGGGAAGTTCTGCTGCGTGCCCGTGCCATCGAGATGCAATGCTGGCTGGCAGCATCCGCTACCTGCGGCCAGCATCTTGACGGACGCGGCGCACCTCGACTGACCTATGGCCACTCGATGTTGATCGATCCATGGGGCACGATCGTGGCACAGGCCTCCGGCGGTCCCGGATGGTCTACCGGAACCCTGGATTCCTTTCGTACAAGAGAAGTTCGGGCCGGAATTCCCTTGCTGGATCACCGGCGTCTTACGTGACGGAGGGTCCAGACAGCCAGACGAGCGGATGCGGGACGTCACGATGAGCATGAACGGGATGTCTACCAGTTCGCCCACCGATGCTCTGCATCCGAACCTCGTCTGGCCCCCAGGCACACGTCTCAGCAGGATTGCCTTCGTCGCGGCTCCCATTGCCCTGGCACAGGAAGGACTAGGCCGGTTTAAAGAGCTTTATGGGAACGTGCCGGTCAACGAGGCCGAGGTCGTAGTTTGCCTCGGAGGCGACGGCTTCATGCTTGAGACGCTGCATACGGTTTTGCTGGCCGGAACACCGGTTTACGGGATCAATTGCGGCACCGTTGGATTCCTGATGAACCCGTTGATCGAGGAGGATTTGCCCGAACGCCTCGTGCGGTCGCAGGGTGCCGTGCTGCATCCCCTAAGGATGCATGCGGTAACGCAATCAGGTCTGGTCGAAGAGGCGCTGGCGCTGAACGATGTGTTTTTGTTCAGGCAAACGCGACAGGCTGCCAAGGTGCGGATCATGGTGGACGGCCGAATACGCTTGCAGGAACTAGTCTGTGACGGTGTCCTGGTTTCCACACCCGCGGGATCGACTGCCTATAATTTGTCGGCGCATGGACCGATCGTGCCTCTCTCCGCCAACCTGCTGCCTTTGACCCCGATCAGTGCGTTCAGGCCGCGCCGTTGGCGCGGAGCCTTGCTGCCCAGTTCGGCCGATGTGGAGTTTCGCATCCTGGAAGGAGACAAGCGTCCGGTGGCCGCCGTGGCTGACTTTACCGAGGTTCGCGACGTAGTTTCCGTCGCGGTAAGTGAAGATCGCAGCCTTGGCACAACGGTGCTGTTCGATCCTGATCAGAGCCTCTCGGAGCGGATCATCGTCGAGCAGTTCACCGTTTGATACCGACCGCCTATAGAGCGACCGGTATCAGGGTTGTCGATGCCGGGACTCAAGCCGCCGAAAGTTCGAGTGCAAGATCGAGGGCCACCGGAACCGGCATCGGCACGACCCGCGGCGGCGTAGCAGAGCGGCTCTCATCATCGCGAAGCATGTAACCACGGCCCCACACCGTGCTGATCAGATGGCCGGCGCCAGCTACCTGAAGCTTCTTGCGCAGCTTGCAGATGAAGACGTCGATGATCTTCATCTCCGGCTCGTCCATGCCGCCATACAGGTGGTTGAGGAAGGCGTCCTTGGTCAGCACCATACCCTTGCGCAGCACCAGCAGCTCGAGGATGGCATATTCCTTGCCGGTCAGGTGGATTGACTGGCCGTCGACCGAAACCTCCCGGCTGTCCAGATTGAGTTGCAGGCACCCTACGCGAAGCGTCGGCTCGCTGTAGCCCTTGCTCCGGCGCAGGATCGCCTGCATGCGGGCGATGAGTTCGGCATGATCGAACGGCTTGGTAATGAAGTCGTCAGCACCGACGGCGAACGCCTTGACCTTGGCCTGCGGGCGGCAAAGCGCCGATAGCACGATCACGGGGGTCGATAACCGTGCCGCACGCATCCGCCGAACCACCTCGTAGCCCTCGATATCGGGCAGCATCAGGTCCAGCAGGATCAGGTCATAATCGTAGCGGCGGACCATCTCCAGGGCCTCGCGCCCCATATCGGTATGATCAACCGTGAAGCCGGCAGTCTTGAGGATCAGGGATATTCCCCGGGCAGCCGAAACGTCGTCCTCGACGAGAAGCACACGCATTGTCACCACCATAGGTTTTGCTGACGGATAGTTACCACTTCAGGTTGTGCTTTGTCGATTGTTTTTCGTAAAGTTGTGTATTAAAAACGATACACACGCTTTGTTAGCTTTTATCGCGTGTAATGCGTGGAGACGATCCTGCAATTGACATGAGGACGATCCCTTGCGTGCACCGGAGACCCTGTTCGACCGTCTCGAAAAGCTTCGGTCGACCCTCGCGGAGCTGCCTACGTGCGTCATTTCTGGACAAGTCTCCGGAATTAGTGGCCTTGCGGTGGAGCTTTCCGGACTTGACCGACACGTTTCTGTGGGAGATCGGATTATGCTTCATGGCCGTGACGACCGCGAAGTGCCGGCAGAGATCGTCGGCTTTCGTAACAAGGCAGCCAATGCCATGGCCTACGGACCCCTCGACGGCATAGGTCCGGGTGGAAGCGCCACCTTTGCCATCGACGCCGCCAGCTTGCCGGGCCGACTGGCTCCTACCGACGCCTGGCTCGGCCGCGTGATCGATCCGCTCGGGCGGCCGATCGATGGCAAGGGTCGGCTTCCGGTGGGGCCGGTATCGCGACCGGTTCGCGCGGGGCCGCCGGAAGCCACCCTCCGAGCACGGCTAGGACCACGCATCGATCTTGGGGTCGAGGTGATGAACCTGTTCACCACCTGCCGCACCGGCCAGCGGCTTGGCCTGTTCGCCGGATCGGGTGTCGGCAAGTCCACCCTGCTTTCCATGCTGGCACGTCATACGAAGTGTGACGTCGCCGTCATCTCGCTCGTCGGCGAGCGCGGCCGCGAAGTGCGCGAGTTCATCGAGGACGACCTGGGTGAGGCCGGCCTGGCACGATCGGTGGTGATTGTCGCCACCTCCGACACGCCGCCCCTGATGCGCCGCGAAGCCGCCTATTCGGCCATGACGGTAGCCGAGCATTTTCGCGACCAGGGCAAGTCCGTGCTGCTCCTGATGGACAGCGTCACGCGCTTCTGCCTTGCGCTGCGTGAGATCGGCCTTGCCAGCGGCGAGCCGCCGGCTACCCGCGGCTATCCGCCGAGCGTATTTGCAGAGCTGCCACGTATGCTCGAACGCGCCGGACCGGGGCCGATGCTGCCTGACGGACGCGCCGGTCATATCACCGCGCTGTTCACCGTGCTGGTCGAGGGCGACGATCATAATGAGCCGGTCGCCGATGCGGTGCGCGGCATCCTTGATGGGCATGTGGTCATGGACCGCCGGATCGGCGAGAACGGACGCTATCCCGCAGTCGACGTCCTGCGTTCACTGTCCCGAACGGTGCCAGGTTGCAATGACGCCAGCGAGAACATCCTTACCAGGAAAGCGCGCCAAGTGATGGCGCTGCACGCAGACATGGCGGATATGGTCAGGTTGGGCGCGTATCGTGCTGGCACCGATCCCGCAGTGGACGAAGCGGTGATAGTGGCGCCACGCATCGAGGCAATGTTACGTCAGGGTCGCGACGATAAGATGGAACTGGATGAGGGCTTCAATCGACTGGCACGAGCGCTTGACCCGACTAGCACGTCCCCGGTGGATCGCACGTGAGCGCGCCAGGCATGACTGGAAATGCACTGGATGTGCTGCTGCGCATCAGGCGTGCGAGCCTGGACGATGCGCAGCGTGCCCTGGCGGATGCCTTGCGACATCAGCAAAGCATGCAGCTTCAGAGCGAAGCCGAAGAAGCGCGTTATGCCAAAGAAACCGTCGCGGCGCTCGATCTGGCTGCCGGGGACGAGGCGGTGGACGCCTTCGCGCGCTGGCTGCCGATCGGAAGAAAGGCCATTGAAATGGCCCGGGCCGCCGAGCAGGAGGCATCCGGTCGAGTGGATAACACGCGCGTGGTCCTGGGCTTGGCGAGGGCTGCCTCTCGTGCCGTAGAGACACTGGTTGGTAACCGTAATGAAGAAGCCAATCTGATCCGGGAACGAAAAGCTCAACGGGAGATGGACGAGACTGCCAGTCGCTCTCGCCTAACGTGACCGGAAGACTGACCGCCGCCGGCTCCACCTGCCACGCAATGCACCCACGATGCTGCGGCCAGCCATACGTCCGGCAGGCCCGACCACCGTCGCAGTGACTGTCGACAGGGCCACCGCATTCTTCATCGCGGTAAGGTTGCGATCCCGGGTCATGCGCGCCTCGATCTCGGCCACGCTCGGCTGCTTCCCTCGACCCAGCAGGACGAACACACCGGTCAGCAGGATATCAAGGGCGAGCACGATCAGCGAAGCCCACACCTTGCCCGTGTGCCAGGGGCCATAACAGATTACCCACAGCGTGACGTGTGCCGATATCAGGGTGAACAGCCCGAACAACGCGGCAACCACGAGAAAAGCAACGCGCAACCCATAGCGCAACGCGATGCTCTGCAGGCGCCGCGCTTCGGCAGAGGCCGCAGCCTTGCCGTATTCTACAGCTTTCATCAGTTTACGGGCCTAGCTCGAAATGCGGCCGAGCACGTAACCTACGACTGTAGCTATTGCAATGGCGATCAGGGGCTGGCCGCGCACCTTGTCCGACACGTTCGCAACCTGGGTATTTGTCATGTCGCGGGCGCTCGTCACCGCATTCTCTGCCTTGCCGGCTGCACCAGCCAGCGCCGGCGTCACACGATCATTCAGGAGTTGTTCGACCATTGCACGCAGAGACTGGAGCTGTTCCTGAGTGTCCTGGGCGACGTCCTTAGCCTTGTCGGAAACAGCCATGATGCACCCCCACTCGATTGCAACCCAAGAACGCAGTGGCGTTGGACAAGTTGCAACCCGTCCATGAGCCGCGCCATCCGCCCCGGTCCACGCCTTGCACTTGACGGGCTTCTACTGTCAAAGGAAAAACTTGGCGGCGTTTCTGAAAACAACTCTCTGTCGTTCGGTCTCGAGGTCGGGGAGTGCGTGGCGTTACTGGCTTCCCGGCCGTCGGAGGCCTCGTCGCTGATCGACGTGCTGGCCGGCCACGCCGCGGCTGCGGCCGGACGTATCTTGCTCGACGGACATGAGATCACCAGCTTGCCACCCGGACAGCGCCGGATCGGCGTGATCTCCAGGCGGGATCCGCTGTTCGGGCACCTGAGCGTGCGCGGCAACGTCGCGTTCCCGCTCGTAGCGCAACGCATGCGCGAGCCGGAGCGGGGCTACCGAGTACGCCAGATGCTCGCCCTGCTCGGGCTCGAAGCACAGGCCGACCAGCGTCCCGACTCGCTCGATCCGGTTGAAACCGCGCGCGCCGCCCTGGCCAGGATCCTGGTTCTCGATCCGGCGGTCGTGCTGCTGGATGACCCGCTCGACCAACTCGGTCCGGGACCGCGCCGCGCGATGCACCACCTGCTGCGTCGGCTGGCGCGGGCGCGCGGCTTGACCCTGCTTCTCGTCACACGCGATCGTGAGGAAGCGCTGATGATGGGGGACCGGATCGGCGTGCTGGATGGACCGCTCCTGCGTCAGCTCGGCACCGCTACGGAACTGCTGGATCACCCCGCCGACGAGGCGGTGGCCGCAGGCTTCGGCGAAGCGAACAGCCTGACCGGCCGGGTCGAATGGGTGGAAGACGATGTCGCCCGGGTCCGACTGAGCGCGGGACCCAGCATGGACGCGATGGCGGCGGCCGGCCTGACACCCGGAGCGCTGTGCGTGGTGTGCGTACGGCCGGAACGTATCGCCGTCGCCTTCACGGCCGGCGGCAGCGACACACTCGGTGCCGAGGCGCTGACCGGGACGCTGTTGGATATGGTGCATCTCGGGGATCATCTGCGCCTCCGCTTCCGGCTCGCAGGCGGCGGCGAGGTGCTGGTGAGGCGCCCAGCTTCGCAACCGACGTCGGGCCTACGCGCGGATCGTCCGGCGCTGCTGGCGTGGCAGGCCGTTCACGCGATCGCCTTTCTCCAGGACGGTTGATCCCTTGGACGGCTGCCGGATCCATCGACCTTGTCCAGGCTGTTCCAGCAGGTGCGAGAGTGCGCTAGAGATGTGCATTGTCGGTGCTCATTTCACACGAGATGTCTGGTCCCAGAGAGAAAGTTCCTGTCCCTGAGCGCCGTTGCCGCGACTTCCGCACGATGAGTCAGCCCGCCAGAAGCAAATCAGCTCGCATCTCCGCGGGGTTACGCCTGCCGTTCGGCTGCGTGAGCGGCACCATCCTGGGCTGCTTGCTGAGCTGCACGCTGGGCAGCCGTGCCAGCACTCCGGACAAGACGAGCAGGACGCACGCGGTTGCCACGGCACATCCATCGAAGATGGCCGCCTCGCATGGGGCCGACCCGCATGGGCCGGAGCTTTCGGTCGCCTCGCTCGGCGGGGGCCTGCAGGATGCGCAGCAGAACACGTTGTTCGGCCCATTCAGCAAGCAGAGCGGCGTGCGCGTGCAGCTTCAGGCATGGGACGGCAAGCTCGCCACCCTCCAGAGTCGGGCGCAGACGCGGACCGACAAGAACAATGCCGATTGGGACCTCGTGCTGATGGAGGAAGCTCCATTGCAGGTAGCCTGTCGCGAGGGCCTGTTGCTGTCCAGGCCGTTGACCATTGATCCCGCGAGCACCACGCTGGATAGCCCGGGTCGCGCATGCGGCGTCAGTGCCTGGCGGATGAACCTCGTGCTGGCATGGGACAAGAGCCGGGTCGACACGGTGCCGACCTGGACCGACTTCTGGGATGTCGCACGACGTCCCGGCAAACGCGGCCTGCGACGCGATCCGCGCGGCACTCTCGAGATCGCGCTGATGGCGGATGGGGTTGCGCCGGACGATGTCTATCGCACGCTCGCGACCGCTGACGGGATGGATCGCGCATTCCGCAAGCTCGACCAGCTGAAGCCCTACATCGTCTGGTGGAACACGCCCGCCGAGGCGGTGCAGATCATCGAGAGCGGGGCGGTATTGATGACCAGCGCGCCAGACGGCGAGGTCGCCACCGCGGATCAAGCGGGCCACCGCAGCTTCGGCACGCAAGCGGCCCAGAGCCTGGGCATGAACGTGAGCTGGGCGGTGCCGCGCGCGACTTCACCCGAGCACTGGATCCTGGCGAAGCAGTTGCTCAGCTTCCTGGCTGACCCTATCCGCCAGTCCACCTTCCTGGCCAGCTACCCGATCCTGCTGGCCACTCGATCCGGCGGCAGCGAGAAGCCATCACGGGACGCCACCGAGCCAGCCACGCCTCCACCCGGCGATGCAGGCCATGCGCCAGGTGGCGACAACCACCAGCACGCCACCCTGATGATGGATGATGGATTTTGGGTCGATCATCTGGTCTCGCTGCAGCGTCGCTTCGACGGCTGGATCGGTATGAAGTGAGCGACGCCGCATGAGCATACGGCCGATGCGGCGCACGCTGCTGCTGCTTCCGCTGCTGTTGCCGGGCGCTGCCGCTTCCCTGCTCCTGCCCAGCCTGCTGATGCGGCCGCCCCCGCCTGTCGGCTTGCTGCTATGGCGCGTGGTCCTGGCGCTTCCGGTCGTCGTGTCGCCCATGCTGCTCGCGCTGACACGGCTGCAACGGCATCAGACGCGAGCCGCGGCTGGCCTGGGAGCTGGACGACTGGACCGGCTGCGCTGGATCTGGCTGCCGCAACTGGGGCCGGGCTTCATGCTGAGCCTGTCGCTGGCGGCCCTGTTCACGCTTGCTGGACGACTGCTGGATTGATCCGGGTTCGTCTTCCAGGCGTGCCCGCAACTCTCTATCCTGCCGGTATGCCAGCAGTCGCCCCGTTCTGGACCAGCAAGCGCCTCGACGAGATGACCGAGGCCGAGTGGGAGTCGCTCTGCGATGGCTGCGGCCGCTGCTGCCTGCACAAGCTGCGCGACGAGGATACCGACGCCGTTATCTACACCAACGTCGCCTGCCGCCTGCTGGACGCGCGAAGCTGCGCCTGCTCGGACTATGAGCGCCGCCAGCGCAAGGTGCCGGACTGCGTGCAGCTCACCCCTGACACGCTGGCCGACATAGACTGGCTGCCACCGACCTGCGCGTATCGTCGCCTGCAGGAGGGCCGTGGCCTCTCCTGGTGGCATCCGCTGATCTCCGGTCGCCGTGAGAGCGTTCACGAGGCGGGCATCTCAGCCCAGGGCCGCATGGTGGGCGAGCGCGAAGCCGGACCTCTCGAGCATCATGTGGTGGACTGGCCCGGCCGTACCCCACGAACGCCACGCAAGCCGGCTCGCATTACCGTTCACGGCACGAAGCCGGGCACGCCGCGGACGAAACAGGCATGAGCCGGCCACCCTCCGGACGCGCGGCAGCCCGCACCATCCTGCAGCCGGTATCGGAAATGCTGCGGCTTGCTTCCGGCGATACGCCCATACGCTGGCGCCACTCCCGCCAGGCAAGGCGCATCTCGCTGCGGATCGATACCCGGGCCGGTGCCGTCGTGGTGACGCTGCCGCTCCGTGCGACGCGTGAGGCCGGGCTGGAGCTGCTGCACATCCATTCGGGCTGGGTAGCCGGCAAGCTGGCCGCGCTGCCGGGACAGGTGGCATTCGAGGCTGGTGAAACCGTGGCTCTCAGCGGCGTTCCGCACGTCATCCGCCCGATGCCGGAGGCCCGCCGTGGGGTGTGGGCCGAGGCCGGCGAGATCCGGGTCAGCGGCGATCGCAGCTTCCTGGCGAGGCGGGTGCTCGATTTCCTGCGTGTCGAGGCACGCACCATCCTGGGTGCCTGCGCGCGCTGCATCGCGAACGGATCCGGGCTGCAGCCGAAGCGGCTGGTGATCAAGGATACCAGCAGCCGCTGGGGGAGCTGCTCCTCCGACGGGGTAGTGATGTTCAGTTGGCGCCTGGTGATGGCACCCTCGGAGATCCAGCACTACGTGGTCGCGCATGAGCTGGCGCATCTTCGCCATCTCGATCACAGCCACCACTTCTGGGCGCAGGTCGAAGCCCTCACGCCGCACCGCGTGCGTGCAGAGGCGTGGCTGAGGCTGTACGGAGCTGCCCTGCTCCGCATCGGCTAGGATATCTCAGGCGCGCGACTGGATCTGGTCACGCGGCGCGGCCGCGCCTATCACGCCGCTACGGCCGCATGGTGGAACGGTAGACATAGGAGACTTAAAATCTCTGGCCCTCGGGCGTGCCGGTTCGAGTCCGGCTGCGGCTACCATCGAGCAGGGACCGGTCGCTTGGATGTGGCCAGGGCCGTTGCCATATGGACAAGATGATACCGTTCTCAGTGCTCGACCTCTCGCCGATCATCGAGGGAGGCGACGCGGCCCTGGCGCTCCGCCGCAGCCTCGATCTTGCCCGTCATGCCGAGAGGCTCGGCTTCAAGCGCTACTGGCTCGCCGAACACCACAACATGGTGGGCATCGCCTCGGCCGCGACCGCCGTGGTGATCGCCCATGTGGCGGCCGGCACGCGGCATATCCGCGTGGGATCCGGCGGCATCATGCTGCCGAACCATGCACCGCTCACCGTCGCCGAGCAGTTCGGCACGCTGGCGGCGCTGCACCCCGGTCGGATCGACCTGGGTCTTGGCCGCGCGCCAGGTTCGGACCAGCGGACCATGCTGGCGCTTCGGCGCGATCTGTCCGGCGCCGACCGGTTTCCTCACGACGTGGTAGAGCTGCAATCGTATTTCCGCCCCGCCCAACCGGGCCAGGCGGTGCGCGCGGTGCCTGGCGAAGGTCTGGACGTGCCGATCTGGCTGCTCGGATCGAGCCTCTACAGCGCGCAACTCGCCGCCATGCTAGGCCTACCCTTCGCATTCGCCTCGCATTTCGCGCCGGATCTGTTGGAAGACGCGATCACCCTCTATCGCGCTCGGTTCGAAGCCTCCGATGCCCTGGCGCAACCCTACGTCATGCTCGGCCTGAACGTGGTCGCAGCGGCAACCAGTCACGAGGCGCAACGCCTGTTCACCTCGGTACAGCAGCAGTTCATAATGCTGCGACGCGGGACTCCGGGGAAACTGCAGCCGCCGGTCGAGAACATGGACGCGATCTGGACGTCGTCGGAAGCGGCCAACGTCTCGCGTGCGCTATCGGCGGCGGTGGTTGGGAGTCCGAGCGTGGTCCATGACGAGCTCGAACGTTTCATCGACCGTCATCGGCCCGATGAACTTCTGATCAGTGCGCAGATCCACGATCACGAAGCCCGGCGTCGGTCATACGGAATCGTCTCGGAGACGCACCGGGCGTTGCAGCCGGCCTGAGCTGATACAGCTTGTGCAGGCGCAGCGACTGGATGATCTCGGGTTCTGCCGTGAAGACCAGGTTGAAAAATCGGTCGAACATTGCAAGTCAGGCATGCCCCGTTCAGGCTTGGATCGCCTGCAACACGGCGAGGCTCTCGACGCAGGCCGCCGCAGCTTCCCGACCCTTGTTATGCTCGTCACCACGCGAGCGTACGATCGCCTGCTGGTCGGTGTAGGTGGTAAGCACTCCGAAGGCTATCGGAACCCCGGTGGCAAGCGAAGCCTGCATCAGGCCGGTGGCGACGCCCAGGCTGATGAACTCGAAGTGCGCCGTGTCACCCTTGACCACGCAACCGAGGCAGATCACGCCGTCATAGCGGCCGGTGCGGGCCAGGGTCTGGGCGATCAGCGGAAGCTCGAAGGCGCCGGGACTGTCGAACAGATCCTCGTCACGCACCGTAATCCCATGCTCGGCCAGCCAGCCCAGAGCGCCTTCGCGCAGACCACCGGTGACATCCGTGTTGTAACGGCTGACCACCAGCGCCAGACGCGGCGGGACGACGAAGCCGGGACGCACGTCGGCATTGCGTAGGTTGCTCATGCGTCGGCTCTTCCGCGGTGGATGCGCATCATTCGGCCGCCACCGCGCCCGGCGTCTGCAGGGCGTGGCCCATGCGTGCGCGCTTGGCCTCCAGGTAGGCCTGATTATGCGGGTTGGGGGGGATCTCCAGCGGGACGCGCAACGCGACCTCGATACCGCTGGCGCGCAGGCTCTTGATCTTGTCCGGGTTGTTGGTCAGCAGGTCGAGCGCGGTCACGCCGAGATGGCGCAGGATACGTGCCGCCACTCCCCAGTCGCGCTCGTCGGTGGCGAAGCCGAGGCGATGGTTGGCCTCGACCGTGTCCAGTCCCTGGTCCTGCAGCGCGTAGGCCCGGATCTTGTTGGCGAGACCGATCCCCCTGCCTTCGTGCCCGCGCAGATAGACCAGCACTCCTGTCGGGCTATCCGCGATGCGGCGCAGCGCCGTCTGCAGCTGCGCACCGCAGTCGCAGCGCAGCGAGCCGAGCGCGTCTCCCGTCAGGCACTCGGAATGCAGCCGCACCAGGGCGCGCGCGCCCCCTGCCAGGGCTCTACCAGGGTCGCCCTTGACGACGGCCAGGTGCTCCACGCCGTCACGCGGATCGCGGAAGGCGTGCACGGTAAACTCGCCCGGCTGGCCGAACGCGCTCGGCAGGCGGGCACTGCCGACCGGCTCCAACGTATCCGGCGCCGAGGCGATAGGGCCCTGCAGCCCGGCTGCCGCCAACGCCAATCGATGCCGCACCAGATCGGCGATGCTCACGATCGGGATGCCATGCCGGGCGCCGAACGCGCGCAGCTCGGGCAGCCGCGCCATATGGCCATCGGCACTCATCACCTCGCAGATCACCGCGGCAGGCTTCAGTCCGGCCATCGTCAGCAGGTCGATCGAGCCTTCGGTATGGCCAGCGCGCGCCAGCACGCCGCCCGGCGCGGCACGCAGCGGGAACACGTGACCCGGGGAGACCAGATCCTCCGGACCGGCATCATCGGCGGTCGCGGCCAGGATGGTGCGCGCCCGATCATGCGCGGAAATGCCGGTATCTACCCCCTCGCGCGCCTCGATCGATATGGTGAAGGCGGTCCCGCGCGGTGCAGTGTTGTTTCGCACCATCATCGGCACGCCGAGGCGGTCGAGCTGGGCTGCTTCGAGCGCCAGGCAGACCAGCCCGCGCCCGTGGGTGACCAGGAAGTTGATCGCATCCGGCGTCGCGTGCTCGGCGGCGATCACCAGGTCGCCCTCGTTCTCGCGGTCCTCGTCATCGACCATGATGATCATGCTGCCGCCGCGCAGGGCCGCGATGGCGTCCGCCAGGGAACGGCTCAACTCCGGCGGGTTCAGTTCGGGCGCTGGCATAGCTGCTCCACATACTTCGCGATGACGTCGACCTCGACATTGAGCGCGGCACCGGAAAGCATAGTGCCGAGGTTGGTATGGTCCCAGGTATGCGGGATGATCATCAGAGAGACGCTGAACTGCCCGGCGTGTGCCGACGGCATGATGGCGTTCAGGGTCAGGCTGATGCCGTCCAGCGTGATCGAGCCCTTCTCGACGCAGTAGCGCCGCAGCGCGACGGGCAGGTCGAGCACCAGCGCCCACGCCTTCTGCTGGCCTTCGCCCTGGGCGGATACCGAGACCAGGGTCGCGGTGGCATCGACGTGGCCCTGCACGATATGGCCCGACAATCGCGTGGACGGCGTCACCGCGCGTTCCAGGTTGACCCGCGAGCCCTCACGCAGGCCCCCCAGCGTGGTGCGGTCGAGGGTCTCTGGACTGGCGAAGAAGGCAGCCACGCCGTGGGCATCGAACTCGGTCACGGTCAGGCAGACCCCGTTCACCGCCACGCTCTCGCCCAGGGTCAGGCCGGCCAGGTGCGTATCGAGCACCAGCCGCACCGACTTGTCGTCCTGCTCGATCGCACGCACGCGACCGAGGCTCTCTATGATACCGGAAAACATGCGGCTCCTTCGGTGGCCAGTGTTGCCGCCGGGTCAGCGGCGTCGATCCCCTCGATCAGCCGCAACGGCGTCGTGCCCGTGCGCGTCCGTACCGCCAGCCGATCCCGGTCCGCGCGGTGGGTGATCGTGAGCCAGTCGTCCCACAGCGCGTCCTGCTCGATCTGCGCCAGTAGCCGCGGCCCGGCCTCGACCATGGCCCACAGCACCCCCTCCTGCGCCAGCTTGCGCAGCAGCGACGGCAGGTCGGGGGCGGTGCGCAACAGGAAGCCACGCGCCTCCGCTTCGCGACGGTAGGCATCCGGCAGCTCCTGGCCGCGGTCCGGCACGGCGAGGATGCGACGCCGGCCCGGGTGGTCCGGCACGTGGCGGACCGTGAAGTGCGGGCTATCGGCCAGGATGGTGCCCATGCCGGTGATGATCGCGTCGGTGGCGCGACGCAGCCGATGCGCCAGCTTCAAGGCGCCTCGGCCGGTGAAAGTCTTGGCGCCAAGCGGCGGCACCATGCTGCCGGTCGCGTCGAGCGCCTGCTTGACGGTAATCCATGGCCGGCCGGTGCGGGAGGCCATCGCGAACGGGGCGATCAGGGCGGCGCAGTCGCGTCCCGCTTGGCTTTCCGGCGCGAGGCGCTGCACCTCCAGCCCGGCCTCGCGCAACCGAGCTTCGCCACCGCCGGCGACGCGCGGGTTGGAGTCCGTGGCACCGATCCAGACGGTGCGGATCGGGGTGGCCAGGATCGCCTCGGTGCAGGGACCGGTGCGCCCAAAATGGTTGCAGGGCTCCAGCGTGACGATCGCTGTGGCCGCGCGATCCAGCAGCCCGGCTTCAAGGCAATGCCGCAGGGCCAGCGCCTCCGCGTGCGGCTCGCCTGCACGCTGGTGCGCGGCCACCGAAAGCACCCGCCCCTCGGCGTCGAGAAGGGCGCAGCCGACCGGCGGATTGGGAGCGGTGGCGCCGATGAAGCGTGTCGCCTCGGCGATGGCCGCACGAAAGCCGTCGGCAATCGCATCGCTGCGGCCTGCTCTCGGGTCGTCTCGCGTTCCCACATCCAAGCGTCGCATCGCCCCGTCCTCGCGGACGTAGCCCAGGGCGCAACCGACCACGCACGGCCAGCCGCATTCGCGGCAGCCGTTCCTGGCGGCGTTCTCTCCCATCCGGACTATACCGTCGGCTCCGGGATCGCACCGGATCTGCTTGACCTCGCCGAGACCCTGGCGAGCGCTCGCGGGCTGATGCCTCCGGCAGGATAGTCATGCCGGAAACAAACACCGCCGGTGGGGAATTCCACCCCGCCCTGAGAACGTCATTCTCCGGCCACGATGGCCGGCTGTCGCTTACTAAGGGGTCCGATCACGTTTCTGCAAGATGCGGAGGCCGCCGCGCCTCCTGCGGGTACGTTCAGTGGGTATTCGCGGGCAGCGTCATCCCGAGCTGGTCGAACAGGAACGCCATATAGTCCGACTGCTGGTCCACCTTCACGCTCAGCGCGCTGCCGATGCCGTGTCCCGCCTTGTCGCTGATCGAGAGGTAGACCGGATGGTCCGACCCGGTGGCTGCCTGCAGCCGCGCGATCATCTTGCGGGACTGCGCCGGATTGACCCGCCCATCATGCGTGCCGGTCGCCATGAACACGGCCGGATAAGGGGTCCCCGCCTTGACGCGCTGATAGGGCGAATAGGCCAGCATCGCCTTGAACTGCGCCGGGTCGGTCACGCTGCCGAACTCGGTGACGTTGAAGGCGCCGTTCGGGTCGCGCTCGATGCGCATCATGTCGTAGATGCCGACGAGCGAGACCACCGCGTGGAACATCGACGGCGCCTGGGTCAGCGCCGCCCCCATCAGCAGGCCGCCATTGCTGCCGCCGAGGATGGCGAGGTGCGCGGGGCTCGTGATGCGCACGCCGACCAGCGCCCGGCCGGCGGCGAGGAAATCGTCGAACACGTGCTGCTTGTGGGTCAGCGCGCCCTCGTTGTGCCAGTCCTCGCCGTATTCGCCGCCGCCGCGCAGGTTGGCCACCGCCCAGACGCCGCCGGCATCGAGCCAGAGCCGGGTCGCCGCCCCCGCGAAGCGCGGCGTCATCGACACGCCGTAGCCGCCATAGCCGTAGAGCAGGGTCGGGCTGCTGCCGTTGGCGTGGCTGCCGCGTCGCCGGATGACGTTGACCGGAACCCGGGTGCCGTCCTTCGAGACCGCGAACAGCCGCACGACCTCGGCATCGTCGAAATGCACCGGGCTGGTCTCGGCGAGCTTGGTCGGGGTGCTGGCGTGGGTGGCTTCGTCATAGGCCAGCACGTGATACGGCGTGAGGTAGGTCTACACGCCATAGAGCACGCGTCCGCCGCCGGCGGGCTCCAGCTCGTCGACCGCGGTGATCGGCGGCAGCGGGATCTCGCCCTTCGGGGTCCCGTCATGGGCGAAGATCGCCACCCGGGAGGGACCGCCGACCAGCTCGCGCAAATAGAGCGCGTCCCCGGTGACGACGACGGGAACGCCGCCGAACTCGCCGCCGCCCTGGATCGCGCCCTCGCCCTGCGGGACCAGCATCGTGGCGTGCGACAGGTCGTGGTCCGACAGCTTCAGCGACAGGATCCTGCCGCGCGGCGCAGCTTTTTTGGAAACCAGGTAGAGCACGTCATCGGGGCCGATGCTGCCGGCGACCACCTGGTCGGCGAAGTGCGTCACCTGGGTGACGTGGCCGTCCGCCCCGATGACGTAGTGCTCGAACTGCCCGCCGTCGCCGTTGGCGACCGACAGCAGCACCGCGTTGGGGTTCTGCCGGGCGTCGAGGGCGATCTCGGCGATCTTGGGAAAGTCGCGGCCGATGACGTAGCTGTCCTTGGACGGGTCGCTCCCGAGCTGGTGGTAATAGACCTGTTGGTAGAAGTGCCGGTCATCCGGCGCGCGCTCGTCGCCCGGGTAGCGCGTGTACCAGAAGCCCGAGCTGTCCGCCTTCCAGGCCAGGCTGCCGCCGGCGGTGGGATATTGCGCACGCGGCACTGCTTCGCCGGTATCCTTGCCGGTGGCGACGTCGAACACGTGCACGGTGCCGTCCTCGCTGCCGTTCCTGGACAACGAGACGGCGAGCTTGCTTCCGTCCGGCGCCGGCACGAACCAGTCGATCGCGGTCTGCCCGGACGGGTCGAGCGCGTTCGGATCGACCACGACGCGCGCCGCGGCGGGATCGGCGGAGGGCGGCATCACCGTCACCATCGGCTGCTGCCGCGGCGGCTGCACGGTGAGCGAGAACAGCCTGCCCGCCGCCAGGGTCAGCTCGTGGTAGGAGGGCGAGGTCTTGGACGCTGCCGCCATGATCCGGTCATGCAACGTGGCGCGTATCGGCAGGCGGTCGAGATAGGCCCGGGTGCGGCTGTTCTGGGCTGAGGACCAGGCTTCGACTCGGGGTGCCGCACCGTCCTCGAGCCAGCGATAGGGATCGCTCACCGCGACGCCGTGATAGCGGTCGATGACCGGCTGCGCGATTGCCGCCGGCGCCGTCGCGTCCACCGCCCCAGCCTGGGTGAAGCCGAGCAGGCTCGCCAGCATCGCCCCGGCTGCCGCACCCAACATACGTGTCCCCGCCGCACCCGCCATCATCCATGCCTCCAGAGGTTTGCCGGCATGACGCTAGCGCGCCCACTCTTTGCCAGCCAGCCGGGACTACCCGGGACGTGTTCACCGAACGCATTCTCGTGAGTGCAGAACCCGCCACGCGACTTCGCGTAGGACAGTCAACTTTACGCCAGGAGGCAATGAGCTTGGATACCACCGACACTCGTCTGCACGAGATCTTCCACACGGGCGTGCGGAACCTGCATGCCCTCGAGATGAACGCGATCGAGCTGACCGAGCGCCAGGTCGAGCGGCTGGAGAACTACCCGGAGATGGCGGCACGCCTGCGCCAGCACAACATCGAGTCGAAGGCGCAGGCCGAGCGGCTGGCAGCCATCCTGGAGCGGCACAACACCAGCTCGTCGGCGGCCAAGAACACCGTCAGTGCGGTCATGGGCAACGTTGCCGCCGCCCTGCATGCGCCGGCCTCGGACGAAGTGCTCAAGAACACCTTCGCCAACTTCGCCTTCGAGCATCAGGAGATCGCGTCCTACACCAGCCTGATCGCCATGGCCGAGAAGATCGGCGATACCGCCTCGGTGGCGCCGCTGCGTCAGTCCCTGGGCGAAGAGCAGGCGATGGCTGACTGGATCAGGCAGAACATCGTCCCGACCACCGAGCGCTTCATGGAACTCAGCGCTGCGGGCCAGAAGGCCGGCATCTGATTTCAAGCATCGCAGGCGGAAGCGTGAGCTTCCGCCTGTCCCTAGATCAATGACTTCGCGTGCTTCAGTACTTGGTCGCAGACCTTCTGGGTCAATTGCGCCTTCAGGCCACCGCCGCCCAGGTTCATGCTCTGGCCATTCCCGGTCTGCAACGTTCCATTTTCGCCGGACGTGAATTCGGGGCTGCTGGCGGTGTTGCCGCTAAGCTTGCCCATCAGGTTGTTCTGGACCGATGAGGCGCCGCTTCCGCCCACGTAGTTGTTGCGCACGCAGTAGCCCAGCACGCCGGCTATGTTGCCGTTGCTCGCCGAACCCACCGACGGCATCGACATCCCGCCCAGGCCGCCGCCTGATCCGGACGAGTTGCCCATGCCCGCGGCACCCTTCAGATTGTCCAGCAGCTGTGCATGGGCCGCGCCTATGGATCCGAAACACGAAGCGAGCAGGAACACCGTCGCGATTGCCGTCCGCATAGAGCATCTCCGATCCGATAAGCTTGCCGCCGCTGACCCCATGACGGCTTCTATCCTGCCACCGCCAGGCTTCACAGCCGAGGCCTGAAGCACTCCCACACGATGACCCGTTCTGCAATCCGGCGACATCTGCAATACTCCGGCCTCATACGAGGACGAACGCATGCAGCCGGTCAGGACGCTCGCGAGCCTGGATGAGGGCAAACCCAGGATCGTCGAGATCGGCGACGTCAAGGTGCTGCTCGTCCGCGACGGGGACCTCGTGCACGCGTTCAGCGCCACGTGCCCGCACGCCGGCGCGCCGCTTGCCGAGGGTGCGGTGTGCGAGGGCCGCATCATCTGTCCGTGGCACAAGGCGAGCTTCCGCCTGCATGACGGCGCGCTGCTGGAGCCGCCGGCACTAGACCCGCTTACCCGCTATCCGGTGCGCGTCGAGGACGGCGTGGTGCTGGTCTCGCCCGAGCCGATCGCGGCACCGGCACCGCCGCGGGCGGATGACCCGCGCACGATGCTGATCGTCGGTGCGGGCGCCGCCGGCATCGCCGCCGCCTGCGCGCTGCGCGAGTTCGGCTTCTCCGGCCGGATCGTGCTGCTGGGCCAGGAACCCGGTGATGCCTACGACCGCACCGCGCTCAGCAAGTTCGTGCTGCAGGGCGCGATGCCGCCCGACGAGACGCCGCCGCTGCGGCAGCCGGATTTCTACGCGACGCACCGGATCGAGCGCCTGCATGGCGAGGCGCACGCGCTCGACCGGGCGGCGCGCAGGCTGACGCTCGCGGACGGCACGTCGCTCGACTACGACCGCATCCTGATCGCCACCGGTGGCGTGCCGCGCCGGTTGCAGGTGCCCGGCGGCGACCTGGCCGGCGTCCATACGCTCCGCTCACGCGAGGACGCACGGGCGATCCTCGCCACGATGCACGACACGCCCGGGCAGGTGGTCATCGCGGGCGCCAGCTTCATCGGCCTGGAAGCGGCCTCGGCCCTACGCGAGCAGGACGTTGCGGTCATCGTCGTGTCGCCGGACGAGACGCCGTTCGCGGCGCAGTTCGGCAGACGCATCGGCACCATGTTCCGCGGCCTGCACGAGGAGCACGGCGTCCGCTTCGTCGGCGGGCGCAGGGTCGCGCGCATCGAAGGCACCGACCGCGTGACCGGCGTGGTGCTCGATGACGGGTCTCGCATCGACACTACCCTTGTCCTCGTGGGCCTCGGCATCACCCCCGCGACCGGCTTCGCGAAGGGGCTGGACACGACCGACGATGGCGGCATCGTCGTGGATGCCGGCATGCGTGCCGCCGGCGACGTGTTCGCTGCCGGCGACCTCGCCCGGTTTCCGTTCGACGGCCATGCCAACGTGCGCGTCGAGCACTGGCGCGTCGCCCAGCAGCAGGCGCGCATCGCCGCGGCCGGCATGCTCGGCCGGGACGCCGGGCCGCATCCCATGCCGTTCTTCTGGACCTATCATTACGGCAAGCGCTACGAGTATCTCGGGTTGCCGCAGGTCCCCGGCCAGGCGCCCCTCGACGACGTGCAGGTCGATGGCGACCTCGATGCCGGCGAGTTCCTCGCACGCCTGATGCGCGACGGCAGGGTGGTCGGCATCGTCGCCTGCGGGCGCGAGGCCGAGACCGCTTCCATCAGCGCGCAGCCGAACCTGTTCGCCGCTTCCCGGCACGATCCCACGGCATGAGTGCCGCCTCGCCGAAACCCGCGCGCGCGCGCATCGGCTCGCTGCGCCTGCTGCTCACGTACCTACGGCCCTATGGCTGGCGCGTGCTCGGCGCATCGGCGGCACTTCTGGTGGCGGCGGCGCTGGTGCTCGGGCTCGGCCAGGGGCTGCGCCACCTGATCGATGGCGGCTTCGGCAACCGCAGCCTGACCCGCCTGAACCAGGCCGCGCTGGCGATGGCGGTCATCGTCGCCGCCCTCGCCGGCGCCACCTGCGCGCGCTTCTTCCTGGTCTCCTGGCTCGGCGAGCGTGTGGCGGCCGACATCCGGCGCGACGTGTTCGACAAGATCGTCTCGCTTTCGCCGGCCTTCTTCGAGACCGCGCGCACCGGCGACATCCTGACGCGGCTCACCACCGACGTGTCCGTGCTGCAGGCGCTGATCGGCTCGGCGGTATCGCAGTGGATACGCAATCTGCTGATGCTGATCGGCGCCTTCACGATGCTGATGGTCACC
>JAABUQ010004620.1_pt1 | contig 23237 bp, 26 predicted proteins | sample 5560001 | NCBI WGS metagenome assembly JAABUQ01 (sample SAMN10711888, study PRJNA513371) | rock metagenome | isolation source: Antarctica rocks | place: Antarctica: Victoria Land, Finger Mt nord | collected 2015-12-18 | reverse complement strand
TAACGTTTGACGTAGTACGTTTTCTATGGTAGAATAAGTACGTATTACGTAATGTAACGTAAAAACGTAGTACGTTCTCCTCAGCTCTCACCACCTAGAGACTCTACGAAAATGGGGCAAGCTCAATCCCCCTCAGCCCGGTCCTCTGCTCCGATGTGATTAGCTCCTCATTCACAAGATCGTCAACCAGCGCATACGTCTCCTCAAATGTTGAAGCAATTTCATCGGTAACATGTACAAAATCGGGCAGTGCGCTCACTTGCTGCTCATAGTCCGCTGTCAGTAGTTGCACCGACTGAATCACCTTGTTCAGGCTTATACTACTTTGCGTCTCCATCGTTTTCGTCTCCTCGCTTTGATACATCATTGACACTCAAGTATGAGGCGAGTATACTCTACCTGTACTTGCTAATCCTTTTCTCTTCAAAAACCAATTTGAGTTTTCAAACGTCTTGCTAGCGATCTGCTTCAATCTGCTCTGACGCTGTGCTACACGCGGGAAGCGACTGATAAGAAAAGGTGCAGACCCGCAAGATATCGTGGTCATCAGCCGGCAGTATCTCTATGGTCCATTCATCAACTTGCTTATATTTCTTCTGGCCTGGATCAATGTGACTACCTATATCGTTGTCATCTTGCTCACCGCGCTCTTCTTCGCCTTGCCAGGGGGCTACTCGCGCAAAGCTTCTCAGAGCAGGGAAACCTCGACAAGAGTTTCTTGACAGGAGCGTGCAGTATCCTTTGTAAAAAACCTTCTCCAGCCAACCCAAATAGCCTATTTTCTTGAGCTTTTGCTTTACCTCTTGTACGTTAGACATGAGGAAATTCAACCGTGTCAAGCGTAATAATTACATCGAAACATGTTTTAATGTGCAGAGGTGCATGGCTGATTGGTATTTCGGTTTCTTGATTTCGAAAGAAAGTGAAGTAATCTTTATGAATACACGCATAGGACAGCAGCTTGGGAGCTATCGGCTGCTTCGTCAACTTGGGCAAGGAGGTTTTGCCGAAGTCTATCTGGCAGAGCATATTCATCTCAAGACTCCAGTCGCAGTCAAGTTGTTGTATGGTAAGCTCACAGCGCAGGATATAGCTGCATTCACAACTGAAGCCCAAACCGTTGCCCGGCTGTCGCACCCTCACATTCTGCGTATTCTAGACTTCGGTTTTACTCAAACCTTGCCCTTTTTGGTGATGGATTATGCCCCCGGCGGAACACTGCGGGATCGTCATGCTTCTGGTTCCCTTGTTCCTCTGCCACACGTGGTTTTTTACATCAAACAGGTTGCTCAAGCTTTGGCATACGCTCATACAAACAAACTTATTCATCGAGATGTTAAGCCAGAAAATATGCTTCTGAGTGCTGATGGCAGCATTCTGCTCAGTGATTTTGGTATTGTTACAACTGCTCACAGTACCGCTTCAATGAAAACCATTGACAATACTGGGACAGTTGCCTATATGGCTCCCGAACAAATCAAAGGCAAACCACGTCCAGCCTCCGACCAGTATGCACTCGCGATCTGTATCTATGAATGGCTCTGTGGCGAGCGGCCATTTCTGGGAGATACTCCCATTGAAATTGCGATGCGCCATCTCTCAGATGATCCTCCCTCGCTTTGTCAACGCGTCCCCGCCCTTCCTTTACCTGTCGAACAGATCATATTCAAAGCTCTGGCAAAAGATCCATCGCAACGCTTTCCCGATATTCTCGCCTTCTCGTCTGCTCTAGAGCTGTGCGGGCAAGCACAGCAGGACACTCTCTACCGCAGTCCGAGCATCCCAACACAACAAGGGATAGTTGCTCCTCTCCCCCAACAATCTCTTTCTCCAACTGTCCCTGCAAATCCAATGACCCCTTTACAACCTCCACAGATGTCTGTTGAAGAAGAGATACTCGAAACCTATCTCCAATCTCTTGTTCAGGAGACTTATTACAGTAGTAAACGTAAGTTGGCAGAACAAATCAGAGACTTTATTGAAGAGCATGCTACATTTTTTTATCAGCGTGATCAGGCTGGAAGGTTGCTGGCATTTTATGATCGAGCGATCCAGGCTGCCAGTCAAGGCCCTGAATCTGATGTGCGTTATTATGGTGATACACGCAATATCTTCATTAAACAAAAAGTTAAATGTTTAACAGTATTTGGAAACTATGAACCAATATTAGAACTTTATCTCCAGTTTCTTGCTCAGGAGACTTATTACAGTAGTAAACGTGAGTTGGCAGAACAAATCAGAGACTTTATTGAAGAGCATGCTACATTTTTTGACCGACCTGAGCAAACTCAGAGATTGCTAACATTTTGTGATCGAGCGATCCAGGCTGCCAGTCAAGGCCCTGAATCTGAGGCACGCTATTATGGTGATGCACGCAATATCTTCATTAAACAAAAGGCTAAATATTTAAAGCTACTTCATGACCAAAAAAACTATTAGAAAAGCCAGGAGAAGAGGGAGATGTCACAGAAGGAAGCATCTACAAAGCGTTCTGACCCTTCCTTGTATAAGGGAAAGTCGCAAATGCAGCCACGTTGTCGTGGTTGCCAACCTCCCTTATTCAGGTACCACCGGACCAGATTACTCATAGATAATCCTAAATCCCCCTCTGAAGAAGACAATGCCTGCACTGTCTTTTTCGTCACGCTGTGACCCGGTTGTACTATTCGCATTCTTTATCTCGCGGTGTTAAACTGAATCTCGCGGTGTTAAACTGACAAGGTAAAGAGCTTATTCTCGTTGTTTGCCATGCTCGCTTCCTATGCTAAAAAGTGGACATATGTAATCCCACCGACGTTCAGGTGAGGAGTTATCCAAAGGAGACCTCTATGCGTTTTTCTAATCAGGTGGCGCTGGTCACTGGTGCGGCTTCCGGCATTGGTCGTGCGCTCGTTCAACAGTTTGTGACGGAAGGGGCGGCGGTCGTGGCGGTTGATATCGTTGAGGAGGCGCTTGATCGGGTTGTGGCAGAGCTGCAAGCGCAGGGTGGAAAGGCGACTGGGTGCGTTGCGAATATTGCGGAGGACGGCGATGTGGAGCGTATGCTGAGTGTCGCAACCTCCACATATGGGCGGCTGGACATGCTCTGCAATAATGCTGGAATTATGGACCTGATGACGCCCGCTGCCGACGTTCCGCTGGCTCTGTGGGAGCGTGTGCTGGCCGTCAACCTGACCGGACCCTTCCTGGCCTGCCGCCGAGCCATCCCCTTGATGCTAGAACAAGGCGGAGGCCGCATCATCAACACCGCCTCCGAAGCTGGTCTGCGGGGAGGAACTGCTGGCACTCCCTACACAGTCTCAAAGCACGGAGTCGTGGGCTTAACCAGGAGCATCGCCTTCCATTATGGTGAACAGGGCATTCGCTGCAATGCCGTCTGTCCCGGCGGTGTCGAGACGGCAATCGGAGTAGGAAGTGGAACGCCTCACGAGGCCGGCCTTGCGAAGGTGATGGCGCTGGTGCAGAACTCAGGAGCCGGTAAACCCGCCAAACCAGAACAGATAGCAGCGGTCATCACCTTCCTGGCCTCCGATGAAGCCAGCAATATCAATGGAGCCATCCTACCCGCCGACAGTGGCTGGTTTGCCGCATAAGTATGGCCAATGCAGTGTTAGTTTGATAGAGCAATAGGGTCCAGTACCTCCGCATCAATGGGTTTGAAGGTGGAGTTGTTGGACAACTCGGCGGAGCAAGCTGTCAGGCCAACGATCAGGTCCATCTCTGCTCGGAAGAGAATGTAGTCACCGGGACGTGAAAGGGGTGGATCTATCCTTAGTTCTCCATTGGGAAGGACCACAACATTCATGAAGATGTTGAGGGTGGTGGGAATGGCACTTCCCTCAATGCCAAAGGGAGCAAGGTTCTTGGCGAGATTCTCAAAGCAGCTTGGATGATATCCTTCATAGTGATAGAGCTTTTTGAACATTTCGGGACTACACGGCGTCAAGAGAAAGTCGTGTCGTCCAACCTTGTCCTCAAGAATGCTGAACATTGGATTACTTTTATTTGAGTACAGGATATGGCCCGTTGTCAGGTAGATGGTATTGTTGTAGTCAACGCTGCGCCCAGAGGAGAGCCACTCGCTCTTATCCTCCTGCCCAAACGCCATAAGATCTGATACCTGCTCTCCCTTTGGATCAATGACCCGCAAATGTTGTCCTTTTTTGATAAGAAACCCCACCCCTGTCTGTGGCTCCAGGTGGTACCGTGTAATATTACTCTGCATATATTTCTCCATAAAGAATATGTTGATTGTTTTTTATAAATGCGGATGGAATGGGCACTGCCAATCTTGTTCTACTGCGCGCCCCGAGTATTGTCTGGCCTCCGATTGCTCTCCAAAATCGTTTAAGAGCGCGTTGAAGCCGCCTTGAAGCGTAGATTCCCTGGCACGAATGGTATCTCGGAAGGACTCGAACTTTCCATGTTCGCGCAATTGCTCAAACTGGTCGTGTGCGTTAAAGACCAACGTGGGCCATGCAAAGCGACGTGTCCAGCGTGAACTCGCGGGCGAAAGGCCGATAACGAAGAACGCGCATCCCGCGAAACTGAAAGAGAAGGCAGGATCTTCGGGGTCAGAGGAGACAGATGGGTCCCAGGCATGCAGAGGAGCATCCAGATCGTGCAGAGCTTGCAGTTGCTGCCAGAAAAGCTGCTCAAAATGAAGCTCGTCAACTGGACGAGGTTCTGCGAAGCTAGCGATAAATGTTGTAAAGTAGCTTTTCATGTGCGGTCGTTCCTGCACAAACGCAAAGAGGTCGTGTGCAAGACCAGCCGTTGCCTCTGGCGTGTTCATCTGGCCATACATACCCATACGGTAGTCTTCTTTATGGACTGCCGCCTTTGCCCCCACACAGGAGAAACTCTGACTAAGTATGACTGCGCGTAACGAGTCATGGACAAGCTCCATTAGCGGTGATGGACGTTGCTCAGGGTCGAGCACGCGCACTAACTTATTGTTTTCAAATGCTGCATAACTACTATTTGTACGGGCGAGATCGCTACTAAACGCATTAGAATTTTCCACTTCTTTGTGATGAGATGTGCTGGGCATGGTGTAATTGTTCCTCTATAGAAACTCTTATTCTTACATATGAAAAGGGAAAAGACACTCTCAGCACGAACACATAAGAATAAAAGTTCCAATATATAACCTATATGCATACGCTCGGCAAGGATGAGCGGGCGAGATCAAGAGTTGAATCCAAGAACAAGCAGCGATCCCTTCATTTGCATCACCATCTGAGATGCAAATGAAGGGATTGCTACTCACGGTTCTCCTAATCTGACGCCCCAGCACTCTATACCGGGTCGGACACTTTGGCTGCCCTGGTGAGTTCGAGATCAACGAGGAGCGTAATCTCGTCGCTTGCCACCAGCCCGCCACCAGCGAGCACCGCGTTCCAGTTCAGCCCCCAATCTTTCCGATTGATCTTGCCAACCAGGCTAAACCCCGCGCTCTCCGTATTCCAGGGAGTCTGATTGACGCCGCCATACTCTCCTTCTAACACCACTTCCTTCGTAATATCGCGTATGGTCAGATTTCCGATCAATTGTCCGTGATTCGCATCCTTCATCATCACCCGCGTGCTCTTAAACATAATGTAGGGAAAGTGCTCCACATCAAAGAACTCCGCTGAGCGAAAATGATCGTCGCGCTGCGTATTATGCGTATTCACACTCGCCGCCTCAATCTGAATATCCACCACCGAGCGCGCCAGTTCCCGCTCATCAAATACCACCGTCCCACTGAACCGCTCGAACTCGCCCCGCACCGTCGCCACCATCATATGCCGCCCCGTAAAACCAATATGCGTGTGTCCCGCGTCAAACTGCCATGTCATAACATTCTCTCCTTAAATCCACATGTAGGTCCTTAATACAAGAAACCTTGAACATTTATCTCTTTAATTTGTTGTAAAGAGTATAGTTGTATATGCAACTGAGCTGAGTATAGCATATATTTGTTGTGTATGCAATGGTTGTGAATACAACAAGAATGATGAAAATAGGATATACATCTTTTTGATCGGGGAAAGTTCGGGCAAGAGCGAACGGGAGAGACGAGGGAACACCGGGCGCAATGAATTTGCACGTTTGAGAGTCAAATGATGTGGGTCAGAGCACTACAGATGCGTTTGCAATCAAGCATTTTCAAGATGTAGAATGTAAGCTAGGGAGGGATAATTGAAAACACTCTACTGTATTACGGTAACTCAGAAGGCGCTGAGTCTCATCAGAGAATACGAAGGTGACGTTATAGGGCAGGAGGCGACTATCTGCCACTACTCATACGAGGAGCCGAGCCGCGACAAGTTTGGCAACGTCGTCGAGGGCGCTTATAAGATCTTCTTTCCCAACAAGCAAGCTATCTGCTATACCCAAACCGGCGAAATCTCGTACGTGCTTTAGTCCACTCTTTATCAGCTGTCGGTTTATGGTTGTCTTCCTCCATTTCTTTTTACGCACGAGTGATGAAATGCTCTTGACAGGCCCTCTTTTATATGATATATTCTGATTAACCAGTGGTAAATAAGTAAACGGAGGTAAAAATGGGAAGCGAAGAGCGGCGGCAGCGTGAGCAGCAGGAGTTGAGGCGGCGTATTCTGGCGACGGCGCGGGAGATTGCGCGCGAGGAGGGGTGGAGTGCAGTGACGCTGCGCAAGATCGCGGACCGCATCGAGTATACGCACGCGGCGCTCTATTCGTACTTCGCCAACAAGGAGCAGTTGTTATTAGAAGTGCTGCGCGAGGGCTTTGGGCTGCTGGCGACGGATCTCGCAAGCTCAAGCGTAGGAGCTGAAACTGCGCTGATGGCATTCCGCCGCTTCGTCTTTGCCTACTGGAACTTTGCGTGGCGACATCCGGAGCTGTACCGCGTGATGTATGGTCTGGACGGCATTCCCTTTGGCGTGACGGAGACGTGGCGAGAGGGCGTTCGCATTGGAGAGCTGGCGGCTGAGGCTGTCGAACGGCTCCTGGTAGATCAGAGCAAGCCTGTAGAGCAGATTGAGACAAAGGTCTACCTTTTCTGGAGCACTATGCACGGCTTGATCTCTCTGATTATGGCTGGTCGTATCGCTGGCGAACCCGGCGAACTGAGTCCCCTGGTCGAGCAGTACATCCAGGATACACTTACTACCTGGCACATCTCAACAGACGTCCAGACAGATAAGACAGCTATAAAAACCGTCTGATCCTACGTGGAACAGGTGCGGTGCCGCACCATCCACTTTTTTTATTAGCTGTATTTACCATTGGTAAACATGTTGCAATTGGTAAATGGATTTTATCACTTCCGATGGAGAAGACCTTCATTGAGCTTGTGATAGCAAAGATTATAGATATGACTTGCAGTCATACAGTCATGCAGTTATGAAAGGAACGCGAATTACAATGGGTACATTTCCGCTTTTGTCTGATCTGGTTGTTTGTATAGCTATTCTTTGTGTGGGTATCACCTTTGGCACCGATGCATTCTTTGCGTTTGTCGGTCGTAAGTCGTTGGCGCTGAGTAACGAGGGGGCGGTCGCGGATGTGATGGGACATATTCACGAGGTGGCGGATGCGCGTATGCCAATCGTCGGCGCGCTGGGCATCGTCGCCACCCTGGCCCTCTTACTACTCGCCGGCCTGGGAACGCTTGCTAGCACGCTCGGTATCGGAGCTCTGCTTGCTCAATTGCTCTTCCTCGTGCTCTACAACGTGTATTCGAAGCCAATCAATCTGAAGTTGAGGCAGGCGGCACGTTCGGGACAGGTGCCTGCTGATATCCGTCAGTTGCAAGCTCGCTGGGATAGTGTTGTCATCGTTCGCGCGGTTTTACTCTTGATCGCGATGGTCTGCCTGCTAATCGCTGCTCTCATTCTATAAATTGTCCTGATACATCTCGACCTACATCATCTCAAATCGAAAGGAATTTCATTATGACTCAACAGACACTTTCACTAGCCGGTAAATTCGCCGAGACGCTGAACACGCGTAACGTCGATCTCTTTGATACTTTTATTGCTTCCGATTATGTCAATCACAATCCATCTGTGGCTCCGGGTCTACAGGGCGTCAAGGAGTTCTTCGCGGGCTGGCTTGTCGCCTTCCCCGATACTATTGTGACGATGGAGGATGCGTTCGTTGCTGGCGATAAGGTCGTCGGGCGCTACACCTATCGCGCCACTCATCGAGGAACTTTTCTAGGCATCCCTCCGACCGGTAAGCAGGTGACGATGAGAAGTATCGACATCTGGCGTGTGCAGGATAGCGTGTTTATCGAGCATTGGGACGAGTTGAATACGCTGGAGGTGATGCAGCAACTCGGCGTCGTTCCGCCACTGGCATAGGTAAGGACCCGTCCAACGTTCTCTCAGACGTTGGACGGGTTTCTCGCTTCCAGAGGTCATCACATTTGTTAGAGTATTGTCCTGGCATAGTCCATTTTATGAGTCTCGCGTAGCGACAATCCCTTGCGGTTGTCGTTCTCCCTTGAGAGGCTCATCCAAGACGACAACCGCAAGGGATTGTCGCTACGCGGTTGGAGCCAGATGAAGTGGGTCGGACCAGCATTGCTCTGTCAAACTTCATTCGGACACAAGGAAGTGAGATCGGGTGGATTTCGAGGTGAGCATGGGAAGCAAGCGAGGTGTACGGACGCGATGGAAAAAGGGCAAAATAGATACGAGAGGCGAGAAAATCTGGTCCGTACGTTTACTTGCGCTAAAGGGCAAGGAATACTAAGACATGATGAAGTTTGAGAAAGCAGTATTACATTCGAGGCTGGCAAAACAAGCTTTATCCGCTGTGAGTCGTGCCGGGATACACCGTCTCGCGCGGTGTTATCAGCCGCCCATAATTCTGCGTTCGCACGTGCTCATATTGCTCATGCACAAAATCCGTGATATCCTCGATCTCGACGATCCACTCGCGTCCATAGCGTGCCAGGGCCGAGCCGCGCAAACCCAATTGCAGCGCCCGTCGCTCTACCTTCGTCCCCGCCGGATCATGGTCCGGGTCCCATTGCACGCGCACCTCCGACCGCTCCACCGCTGCCTTCCACCTCCCCTGATCCCCATACACATCCTCCCGATACGTCGAATGCACCGCCTCCCTCAGCAACTCATCAAAGCCCGCTCGCTTGATGCGCACTGCCAGCACCACCTCCTGCTCCGGCTTCCCCGCCCACCTACTCCGATACATCATCCACAAAAATCCCGGCTTGATCCAAGACATCCGCGAAAAAGAAAACTCGCCTCCAAAATATCCATGCTGAGCCGCAAAATGCCCAATGGATGGTCTGTATGCCTGATAAACAACCACAGAACTATCGTCGTACTGCGCCAAAATATGCTGACCCGATTGGGGCCAGCGGGCGAGTTGCTCAAGATACGGTTCAGTAATCAGATGCACAACCATCCTCTTTCTTTTATCGTGAAATAATAGATCTGAAGGTTCTCATGACCTATGTAAGAAAATATAGAGACGTAAATGCAATGTACCGAATGGATAGTGAGAACTGGAGGCAAACAAATCCATTCTGCCAACCGACATAGAGACGTAACTTACAGCAAGCAGTAGTATAAAGAGGTATTATGTTTATTCCAACCTACGAAAGAAGTTTGCAGCCCACCGCTGATAGCACAAACGTGCTCTATAGGACGCTTGGTCACCTATTCCCATTCTCCACACTCCAGGCGCAGATGATGTGCTTAGTATTATTCTTCTTTCGAACTAGGGGACATAATATAGATAAGGGCAATTAGTGGAGCTATCAAAAAGAAGATCATGATTGCTGAGTCATCCATGCTTAAGTGCTTCAACTTAATAGCCCTGATTAAGGTGAGTAGAGTTCCTGCAAGCAAAAAATCACCACAAATTCCTAAATAGATTTTGGTAAATACATCGGCACTTTGAAGTTGCAGAATAAGAGCAACTCCAAGCCCGATAAATCCAAACCACAAAATTATCATGATAAGCTGTCTAGGAGGTGATGACTGACTTTGCTTCGTACTGGGATGCAACCATGCATAGATAATGCCTCCTAACGGACCAAGTAGCAAGAGAAAACCGAACCAATACCATTGATTAAGATGAGCAGATTGAAGAAGTCCCAGTATTACACAAGCTAGTGCTAGGCAAATAGCAATACTAATCACTGTACTTGTCTGGAAGAAGAAAATAAACATCGAGAACAATAGACTAAGTATTCCTAGCGCAAAAATGAACCATCTTAGCTCCATCCACTGCTCGTCTTCTGAATCCTTTTCTTGACGCTTAATCATCTGAGATGTATTAGGAGTAGTTTGATGTGAGGCAGGGACAGCAAAGAGGTTAGCAAAATCGTCAGTTTGTTGATTTTGATCCTCTAGCGATAATTGTCTCTTTTGCATGGAATTAGAAGGATTTAATAATGATCTACTTCGAACTACTTTTCTCTGTTTGACACTTTCCTGACTATTTTCCTCTTGAAGCTGATGAACTACTTGAGAAATTCCCTCGACAACATCATAGAATGCTCGATCCTGGCTATACCATTTAGGATCTGTAATTGGTGTGCCATCAGATGGAAGCGCTTGCAGCATGCTAAGAGTTCCACGCCAATAGGTAGGACGCAAAATGATGGGAATCACCCTGGCATTACCATGATTATGTCTCTCTAGTGCTCGCTTCATTTCGATGCCATAACAGTAGTCGGAGCTCATAAAATCGGAACTCACAAGCAGCAATATGATTTGAGCAGTATTGAGACGCTGATTGATCTCCTTTTCCCAATCTGCTCCTGGACTAATCTTGCGGTCGTACCAAAAATCAATAAGATTTTCCCGTTGTAATGGTCGTAGATGATCCTTAAGCTTTTCGAGCAGAACTTCGTCTTCTCGCGCATAGCAAAAGAAAATAGTAATTGGCATGGATTTCTATCTCAAAATGTGTTTAGTATAGCAATGAGAACGATTTATGGTCAACTACAAGTAGTATAACTGAGTGAAGCTTTTTCCACAAGGGTACAAATCTGAAAGGCGAGGTGACGTTTGTCTTATCTCTTTTCTCGTGTAGTTTCACATCTCCATTGACAAACCTGCCCTCCATAGTTTATAACTACAGTAGTTAAGTGAGTTAGTTGACTAAATAAATTTTGATCTATTTGATAAGAGTAGTGGTCGGTATTGTTTTACCGTCAGAATAAAGGATGAGGTGTACGTTTATGACTACGACAGATCGCGTTCCAGATAGAACTCTTGAGGAGCAGATTTCGGCATTTAAGGTTCAGATGGTGGGGCAGGCTCCTCCGGAGGTAGTAGCCACTTTCGATAAAAATATTGATGAGGTGGTGAAGTCGGGGGTTGCTGAGCGGAGTTTGAAGGTGGGCGCACATGCTCCGGATTTCACTTTGCCGGATGTGTCGGGTCAGCGAGTGACGCTTTCTGAGCTGCTGAAGCAGGGGCCGGTGGTTGTGACCTTTTATCGTGGCGAGTGGTGCCCGTACTGCAATCTGACATTGCGTGCTTATCAGAATATTCTGCCTCAGATCAAGGCCCTGGGAGCTTCCCTGGTTGCTATCTCACCGCAGACGCCCGATAATTCTCTGACTACTGTTGAGAAGAAGGGTTTGACCTTCGCCGTTTTGAGCGATGTTGGCAATAAGGTTGCGCGTGAGTACGGTCTGGTCATCTCTGTCGCGGAACAGTACCGTGCGCTGTATGCGAATGTCGGCTCGAATCTGCCCGCATTCAACGGCGATTCCTCCTGGGAATTGCCTATGCCTGGCACCTTCATCATCGCTCAAGATGGCAAGGTTCGCCTGGCTTATGTTAATGCCGATTGGACTCACCGCCTGGAGCCCGCCGCCTTACTGGATGGTCTGCGCTCTCTGTCAAGCGACAAGTAAAGCTGGAGTTGTGTGGCCCAATAAGAGATACGCGCTAGACAAACTCCTTTCCTCCCTTTCTCCCTTCACGCCTCTGGCGGTTAGCCGCTGGGGGCGTTCATTATGCCCTCGATGTACCTGACAGGCTCGTTCAAATGGCTTGCAACTTATAACCTTAGAGCGTCGTATCACCAAATGATATACTTAATATATCCTTTTAGATAAGTGATTAACTCAGGTATTAAGAGGGAAAGTGTAGCGGGAGATGAACATATTGGAACATTTCAAACAAAGATTTCTTTGTCTGAAATGTCTTTTATGATTTCGAAATATAGTGATGAGTAAGATAAAGGTCGAAATGTATGCAAACATTACTAGGAAAAGTAGCTCTGGTGACGGGTGGAGGATCGGGGATTGGCCGGGCTACGGCGCTGGCCTTTGCGCGTAGTGGTGCGAAGGTGGTCGTTGCGGGGCGGCGCATTACTGAGGGTGAGGAAACTATCCGTCTCATTTTGGAGCAGGCGGGCGAGGCCATATTTGTGCAAACGGATGTGACGAAATCCAAGAGTATTGAGGACTTGATGCTCGCGGTCCTGGAAGCCTATGGGCATCTCGACTATGCCTTCAACAGTGCGGGCACCGAGGGCGGGCTTGGCCCGATCACCGAGCTCTCCGAGGAGGAGTGGGATAAGACCATCAACACGAATCTCAAGGGGACGTGGCTTGCGATGCGCGCTGAAATACCGCTCATGATGCGGAACGGCGGAGGCTCCATCGTCAATATCTCGTCGTTTGCGGGCGTCGTGGGCATGCCCGGCGCAACCATCTACGCGGCGAGCGAGAACGGCATCATCGGGCTGACCAGGGCGGCGGCCATCGAGTACGCCCGCTCCGGCATCCGCATCAACTCCGTCACTCCCGGCCCCGTCGATACCGCGATGATGGATCGCTTCGTCGGCGGCAGTCCCGAAGCCAAAGCGCAGTTGGCGGCCAGCACTGCTCTTGGCCGCGCCGGTCAGCCCGAAGAGATCGCCAGCGCCGTCCTCTGGCTCGCCGCCGACACTGCATCATTCGTCACAGGCCACAACCTCGTTGTCGATGGTGGCTACACGGTCCAGTAATTCCGAGACTAACTCCTTATTCGTAAACCTAAGTGCGTAGCACTAGCCGCGAGCGAGCGGCGTTGGTTTCCGTATAAAACCTAAGCCTTCACTCGGTGATATCGCTCGTAGTTCATGCGTAGCAGCTCGATCAGCCCTGGCACACTCTCCGGCCCGGAAATACGATAGGTCACCCACCCCGTATCCGGCAGGATATGATGCAGGTCCGCTCGACCGGCTGCTACCAATTCCTCGCGCGTCTTCACCGAGAACGGCACATCCGCCCAGCGCCCGCCATGCATATGCCCAACCTCGTGCCCGCTCACCCGAAACTCCGTCCCCCCAAAACGATGCGGCAGCTTCTCCATGTCCGGCCACCCCATCACCTCTTGCTCAACCATCTCAGCAATCGTACTCATAATTTCCTCTCTTTTGTGGTTAAATCTGCGTTCACACTTTCTTATAGTCAATAATACAACATTTTCCGATTGTGTGCCACACCTGTGAAGCAGAGGTGCCAATTCATTGTGCGCAGACCGGCTTATGATGTTCATTTATTAAATCTGGTAAAAAAGCAGCACGTTGTATACCAGATTTAATAAGAAAAGTTCATCAGCCGGAGGGTTACTGACCAATATAGCTTATCACTGAAACGCTCGCCAGCTTTTCTCGATCAGTCTGTTAGGAAAATAAAAGGCGAACAATTCGTTTTGCATGGCGAGATGAGTGTCGAGCGGGTTTCCGCGCGTCATAAAATGTGGCCTCTAACCTCATCAAACAATAAATTGTCCCTGTCTCAGGGTTGTGAGAAGGTGAATTATTCCTTGACAATGGAGTTTAAATGAGGTATCGTTTGAATGAAAGAACACGATGAGTGGCAGCTACAGGAGCGTTAAAATGAGTTGGCTCTTCAGCGTTAAAGCAGTAAGCGTATTGTCTCAGATGCCTTACTATTATGCTGCCTTATCGTGTGTTAAACTCCTCATCTGTTATCCGTCAGAGCCTATCTCTTCCTCAAAGCGAGCGGTGGCGAGTGCTATCGCGATTGGTGCAGCGATTTCCGCGATCGCGTAAGGCTATACTCGGCCTGCTTTTCTACCGATTTCACCTTCTACTCTCTTTACGGAAAAGGTGTCTTTGCGCTCGCTTTTCCCTCTTATTGCTCTAGCACAATTTGGTTGCGACTTGAAAGATGAACAAGAGCGCTTCGGGGCAAGATGGTCGTTCCCCTCCCCATGAATGGGGCCTGCGCGCGATGAATGCGGCACCTCTGTGAACCGGGGGTTGCGATGGAGTGTGCGAGAACACTGTATGCGAGAACACTACATAAGGAGCATGTTTATTATGACGGGAAAAATGTATTCTGAGCGCCTCGGAATGATCGCTGATAGTCAGTTCCAGGCCGCCCTTGATCGTTTTCATCTCGGCCGCTTTCTTCAAGCAGAGGCTATTCCCTTTGGAAATTTTGGACAGAATGTCTTTGTGTCCAGCTCGATAGGGGAGTATGTCTTGCGTGGGCAGCCGCATTTCTGGTGGCAGTTTCCTACCGAGCAGTTCTATGCTCGCCAGCTTTCCAGGCATACTTCCGTGCCCGTCCCCTGGCCCTGTCTCATCGATCCTACGCCGGATATCTTTGGATGGAGCTATGTGCTTATGCCGCGCATGTCTGGCCTCCAGCTAGCCGATCCACAGGTCAAGAATAGCCTGGTGTTGGCTGATAGGCTAGGAATCGCTGAGGCGCTCGGCGAAAATCTGGCACAGATGCAGCAATTGACGTGGCCTATTCCGGGTCGATATAATGCTGTCAGCGATGCCGTTGAGCCGCTTGAGCTGGTCTCTGAGCTTGCATGGCCCTTTTCTCCCGAACCTGATGCTCAACTGGCGAGTATGCAACCGACCTTTGTTACGTATGGTGAGCTAGTCAAAGCAAAGCTTCGCCATCAGGTATTGCTGGCGCGGAAGCGTAACGCGGCGGCAACCACATTCGCGGATATCGCCTGGGTAGAGGAGCGCATAGCTGAGGCCCAGAATGCACTCGATGAGCCGTTTGAGCCATGCTTTGTGATGGAAGATTATAAGGAAGGGAATCTTGTGGTGACGCAGCACGGGGGGCGGTGGCGGGTCAGCGGCGTGTTTGATTTGATGCAGTGTCATTTCGGCGATGGCGAGGCTGACCTCTCGCGTCCGATTGGCGAGTATCTCAATGAGGAGCCGTCGCTGGCCGCCGCGTTCTTTGCCGCGTATCGAAGATCCAGGCCGCTACGTCCAGGTTTCGCCCTACGCTACCCTATATACATGCTGCTGGATCGCGCGATTCTCTGGGCCTTCTTTCAAGGCAACGGCTTGCGTGCGTGGCCCGAAAAGCGGACATTCCGCGATTGGGCCAGCCAGTATCTCTCGCCGGCCGCCATCTTTGACCAATTGACGAAGGTTAACTAATAGCGCTCCCCTCTCCGATAGAAAAGACATTTCCATCGGAGAGCCCGCTGCTTCGAGCAGCCGAATTGTATGGAATACCCACATCATCACTGGGCAAGTGCCAGCACATCGTATCCCAAAGCACAGCCTTTGGTGACGCATCAGGAGCCACTTCTTGCTCTTTCAGGAAGCTACGATGTGCTGGCATGGTCTGGGTGACGATGTGGGTATTCCATACAGAATCCACGCTTCAGCACTGCATGTTTTTTACTATTTGCCTTACGGCGTAGTTGATTGAAATGTAACCAATCTCACATCCAATCTGTGAGCTCTCTCCTACTAACTTCCTCCGCTCCCAGCTATACTATGACCATCGAGAGAAAACAACAAACACTTCTCTCTAACGAAGAAAAAATTTAAAGATATACAATAGTCAAAAAAGAAGCAAACAAGCAAGTAAAGAGGAGAAAACATCATGAAAAACATTTTCAGCGTATTTGGTACACAGAGCACTTCATCTAACGAGCAGGCTATTGCATTCGATCTCAATGAGCAGGATCTGGAACAGGTCAACGGCGCGTCCGGCAATGGCTGCTACAATGACGACGATGATTGCTATAACGATTGCGACGATTGGGATTATGATCATAGCTGCAATTGGAATCATCGCCACCATCGCCACCACCATCATAACTAAGATCTACACTCTATAGAAATATTCTAGTATCAATATTCTCTCTATAAAGCGGCGGCCCATCCTCAATTCAAGGATGGGCCGCCGCTTTATAGAGAAGCTGCTACCTTTTCTAGAAGCTGCCGCCCGCCCCGCCGCCGTAGCTACCACCCATAGAACCACCCGTGTGGGAAGATCCAATATCATAGATGGAACTGTGATTATATGTATGCGGCCCCACCCCATGCTCTCCACTCCTCGGCGGCCTCTTTCCACGGAAAATGATGAAAAAGACCAGCCCGATAGTCCCGCCAGCTATCAAAAGGCCAACAATCGCTCCCACTGTACTAAGCGAACTGCCACCGCCATTCAGCGCGTCGCGTACAGCATCGATCGCCGCGATCGTCGCCCCTGTGTAATCCCCATCATGAAAACTATCTTTAAAGGCGCTCACCGCGTCGCTGGCCTGATCGTTCGACAACTTCACCTTTATGCCGCTCTCGATGGACAGATGCCTATGCGTCGTATCGATCTCAATCGCGACCGCGTCCTGCGTCGGCAACTGTTCCCGCGCCGCCTGATTTAAAGCGTGCTGATCGCCCCCAAACGTCCTCGTCGTAAAGATCACAATTGGATTGGCCAACTTGCTCGCCTCCGCCTGCACCCTTCCGCCATCCAACACCCTCGCCTGATCAGTAATCGTAACCGCATTCGCCTCTGCACTTAAACTCGTGACTAGCAGGAACGAAAATGCAGCAACAAACGCGGCAAGGACTAAAACAATGCTATATGCTCTACTCAATATATGTATTTTCATATTCATAGACATCCCTTCTAGAATAGCAAAAGAAAAGTATTTTGACCTTCAAAATCATAGTATATATTTATAGAGTAGACGTTGTAGTCCTCAGAATCTCAAATCAAGTGGAGCAGAAAGCTCAACAAATTCTACTACAGCATGCCTAGACAATAATACCATTGTGGACAGATTGAGGGTTGATAAGTGCTATTGCTCTGCTGTGCTTGAGTATGAGCTGATAAAAGGAGCGTTGAGTGATTTGGAGGAAGTTGGGTGGTAATTATCCGGCTGGTAAACTTTACCTATTAAATCTGGTATACAGCATGCTGTTTTTTTACCAGATTAAAAAAGTAAACATCATAAGCCGTTCTGTGCGCGATGAATGTGGCGACTCTAAGCAGAGTCGCCGTAAAAGATGCAAAAAGGTGTTAAACGTTCCTTTTTGTTAGCTTTCTTGTACAGAGATGCGATTGCCCAGCCCCAGCGCCTGCAATAGGTCTCGCTGTACCGACTCGGAGGTCTGGTTCACGGCCGTCGGGGCTCCTCCACCCATCATAGGATCTACTACGGTGCGTAGAGGGCGTTTTCCGGCCGGGGTTTCTATTAGCTGTATGATGGCGGATACGAGTATTTGCATGTCGGGGGCTTGCTCGCTCTTCAGGTTGGCGATGACTCCATTCCACAGGTTGTCAGGTAGATTAACATCCGGGGCGTAGCCGTTTGCGCGCCCGGCATCCTTTGGCTCCATCAGTTTGGACCAGTAGCCGGTCAGGAAGCCGCCGGGCTCGACGATGACGACATCGATGCCGAGGGGGGCGAGCTCGTAATGGTAGCTTTCGGCGAGCCCTTCGACGGCGAACTTAGAGGCTGTGTAGGCCCCGGCGAAGGGGATGACTACGCGGCCCTGCAAGCTGGAGATGTTAATGACGAGCCCAGCCCGCCGTGTGCGCATAGATGGCAGGATGGCGCGCATGACCCGCTGTATGCCAAAGACATTAACGTCGAACGTCTCCTGAAGCTGTTCGGTGGAGAAGGCTTCGGTGTATCCTCTGCCTCCAATGCCAGCGTTGTTGATTACGACATCAATCTTCTCGACTTGCCGCAGCATGTTCTCGACGGCGGCAGTCACCGAGTTCTCGTCCTTTACATCTAACTCCAGGAGATGCAAATTTCCCTTCTGTTCCTGTGCATAGGTACGCAATTGTGCGGCTGGCTCGGCGTTTTGTCCGTTGAGGTGTCGCATGGTGGCGAAGACGGTATAGTCCTCCCGCAGCAATCGCTGGGTGAGCTCAAAGCCGAATCCACTGCTGGTGCCGGTGACTAGAACTGTTTGTGTGTTCATGAAAATGTTCTCTTTTCCTTTTTATTGAATCTAATGGGCGAGGACGACAACCGCAAGGGATTGTCGCTACGCGGACTTGTCAAGTGGGCGGAGGACGACAACCGCAAGGGATTGTCGCTACGCAGTTGGTTCGATTACTGTTTGGCGGAACTGTATCTTCTCGACTGGAAATTGAATTTCGATGAGCGAGTCGTCCAGCCCGCCTTCTCGGCGTAGAATGAGTTTGCGGCATATGCCGGTGATGGTGTATGCGTTCGATTCGATCCACCTACCGAGTGCGATGTAGGCTCCTTCGATCATGTATGGATTTCCAGAAAAGATTGTGCTAGCCATAGAGGCTTCGGCTGGCAGATCTCGCAGCATGACTCGTTCGCCCCTGTACTCCTCCAGCATTCTCGTCGATGAGTGTTCGACAGGCACAGCGACCTCTACGTCGATATCCATGCTGGCGTACTTGCTCTCATAGTAGAGGTAGAGTACGGAACCCGTGGGCTTGATCTTGCGCTGTCTCAGAAGATCGAGCAGGCCGTCGGCATACTCTATCTTCTGGGCAAAGTTGATCATAACGTCGCGGGTCGAGATGACGGTCAAGGGCTTGACGCTTTTGAGCACGACCTCGTAGGGAGGCATGGGCTCGCCTCGTTCAAGCGACTTCAATCGTGCTTCGATATGCTCCAGTTGTGCCTGTTCCTCCTGGATGTGTCGCTGTAGCTCTGCCCGTTTGACGCGCAGCATCTTCTGAATCGTCTCAGAAGAGATTTCCTGGTCCAGAATCTGGATGATCTGTGCCAGTTCAAATCCCACTTCTTTGAGCGCGAGTATGCGATGCAGCCGCGATAACTGGTCAACCTCGTAGAAACGATATCCTGTCTCCTCATCGACGTGAACTGGCTGGAGCAGCTCAATCTCGTCGTAGTAGCGCAGCGCGGAGATTGAGACCTGACCAATCCGGGCAAAATCGCTAATTCTCAACATGGTTTTCCTCCATACGGGAACAATAGGTATCGGTAGCCTCTTTGAAGAGGATACAACCCTCAAGCGGGTTGAGAGTCAAGGGCTTATAAAGTAATTATGCGGCAAATCTCCAGAAATACGTTGCACTCTTTTTTAGATGAATGGAAAGAACTGTTAGCCAGCCCAAAACTGTTGCCAGCGTCACAGTAAATCTGTGACGTGCATCCTATCGACTCGCCTTGATCCAGGCTATACTATGACCATCGAGAGAAAACAAAAGAGACTTCTCTCGGAAGCAAAAAAGAAGTTAAGAACTATAAAAAATTCAAAAGTAGTCGGCATAAAAAGAAGGGATAAAAACATCATGAAAAACATTTTTAGCGTATTCGGCTCATCAAATACAACTTCTATCAATGAAAACGTAGCTTTCGATCTTAATGAGCAGGATCTGGAACTGGTGAATGGCGCGTGTGGCGATAGCTGCCATGACTATGATGATGACTGCCATGACGATTGCGATGATTGGGATTATGATCATAGCTGCGGGTGGAACCACCGCCATCATCGCCATCACAAGCACTACTAAGATATTGTTGCTGGTATAAATATTCTGAATCGGAGAGATTCGTTCTTATAATTGTAAGGGCGGATCTCTCTTTATTTCTGTCTCTCTTTTTCTCTTCCGTACGTACTTGATTTAGCGGGAATTTTGCTTATTTCTGTACGCTTCCTAATCTTCTCCGGGAAGGATGTTAACCCGCGTAGCGACAAAGCGGAGCGGCCCTTGTGGTTGTCGTGGGTGGCATGTTAGAGAGCGTACAATTTGTGTATAATTGATTCGTGACAGCAGTAGTCTTCCCCCTGCGTGTCAGTGGCGATCAGGCGGCGTAGAGTGGGGACCTCTCAGCATGGTGGATGTTTCGCGTAGGCCAGCGGCGACAACCGCAAGGGCCGCTTCGCCTTGTCGCTACGCGGGGAGGGGAGGGGAGATTGAATGCAGATCAGTGTAGTATTTTCAGGATAGAGGGAGGTTCATGAATGTATACTCTTGGGATTAATGCGGTCTATCATGATCCGGCGGCTTGTCTTGTGAGGGATGGGCAGGTGGTGGCGGCGGCTGAGGAGGAGCGTTTTACGCGGGTGAAGCATGGCAAGCGGCCGATTCCTTTTTCTACCTATGAGCTTCCCTTTTATGCGATCGATTATTGCTTGCGCGAGGCGAATATCAATCTTAAGGATGTCAATCACGTTGCTTATTCTTATGATCCTGATTTGCTGTTAGGTCCCCGTAGTGGCGCGACCACTATTACTCTCCCACTAGAACCCAGCGCGCAGTCGGTATCCGCCGAGTGGGAATCGGCCTGGGACCCGCTCTTCCTCTCTTCGATTGTCAACGCGCCGCGTCACCTGATTGGCGGCGTGCCCTTACACCTGCAAGATCGCTTCCAGGGCGTCTCCTTTATGGCTCCGTATCGCTGGCACTTTGTCGAGCATCATACGGCGCACGCCGCCAGTGCCTTCCATGCCTCGCCGTTTGAGCGCGCCGCCGTCCTGACGCTGGATGGGCGTGGCGAGCGGGCGAGTACGACGTATAGTGTTGGTGAGGGAAACGCTTTGCGGCGGCTGGGACAGGTTGATGTGCCTCACTCGCTTGGCTTGCTATATGAGCAGGTGACGGAGTATCTGGGCTTTCTGCACTCTGCGGATGAGTATAAGGTGATGGCGCTGGCCTCGTTTGGCAAGCCGAGCTATCTGACGGAGTTTCGTGAGATGGTGCGGGTGGGCTCCGGTGGGCAGTATACTGTTGAGCCGCCGCGCTTGCGAGAGCGCTTTGGTGAGCCGCGCCTGCGAGGGGGACCCTTAGAGCAGAAGCATTATGATATTGCGCGTTCGCTTCAGACTGTGCTGGAGGCGACGGCGCTTGAGTTGGTGGCATGGCTCTATCATGAGAGTGCGGCGGATGCGCTGTGCCTGGCGGGCGGCGTGGCGCTCAATTGTGTGATGAATGCGCGCATCCGTGATCAGGGTCCATTTAAGCAGGTGTGGGTGCAGCCGGCGGCAAATGATGCTGGCACGGCGCTGGGGGCGGCTCTATGGGTCGATGCTCAGGAGCGAAAGACCAACGAACGTTCGTACTCTATGAAGCACGCTTTCCTGGGACCTCAGTTCGCCGACGACGAGATTGAGCAGTTTTTGCGCTGGTCGAAGCTGCCCTATCGCCGGCTGGCGAATGGTGCGCAGGAGGTTGCGGAACTGCTGGTCCAGGACAAGATCATCGGCTGGTTCCAGGGGCGAATGGAGTTTGGTCCACGCGCCCTGGGTGCGCGCTCGATCCTTGCCTCGCCCATGCACGCGGAGATGCAGGAGCGGCTGAACGAGATCAAGGATCGCGAGGATTTCCGCCCCCTCGCGCCCGTCGTGCTGGAGGAAGAGGCGGCGTCCTGGTTTATCAGCGCTGGCAACTCGCCCTTCATGCTCTTCGTCTACGATGTCTTGCCGGAAAAGGCCGATCTCATCCCCGCCGTCCGCCACGTGGATGGTAGCGCGCGCATCCAGACGATCAACCGCGAGCAGCATCCACTCTACTACGACTTGATTAAAGCATTTCAGGAGCGCACCGGCGTCCCCATCCTGGTCAACACCTCATTCAATACACGCGGTGAGCCCATCGTCTGTACGCCCCGCGATGCCGTCGAGTGCTTCTGGACCTCGCCGCTCGACGCATTGGTAATTGGTTCTTTTTTATTAGAGAAGTCAGCAGCGATTGCTATATCAGGAGGTTTGTAAAGCAATATTTTGTCTCGTCTTTATACAGCGATGCTTCACTGCAAAGGTGTCGATTTCAACCATCATCGTATATGATAAATAAATAATAAGAGGAGGGGGATTTATAAAATGAAGCGGATCTCAGTCGTTGTGCCGACCTATAAACGTTCGGGTTATCTTGAACGCTGTTTGCGTGCTCTGCTTGCCCAGGATTTTCCAGCCGTTGACTTTGAGATTCTTATCGTCGATGATGCCTCCTCCGAGCAGATAAAGCAACAGGTAGAGGCTTGGTCGGCCCGCATGGCAGTCGAGGGCTACACTATCCGCTATCTCTCGACATCCAAAACCGCTCATGGTCCCGCCGCCGCCCGCAACATCGGCTGGCGTGCCGCACAATCCGAAATTGTCGCCTTCACCGACGATGATTGCATTCCTGAACAGCGCTGGCTGAACTCGGCCCTGACAGTCTTTGAGAGTGAGGAGGATCTTGCAGCTCTTTCGGGCCGCATCGTCATCCCCATGTCTACCCGCGTGACTGACTATGAATACAATGCCTATCAGCTTACGCGCAGCGAGTTCGTGACCGCCAACTGCTTTTACCGGCGCGCTACGCTGCTACAGACTGGCGGCTTCGATGAGCGTTTCACCGCCGCCTGGCGCGAGGACACCGATCTCTACTTCTCTCTGCTTGAGCACGATCTGCGCACTATCACAGTTTTTGATACCGTCGTGATGCATCCCGTTCGTCCTGCCCGCTGGGGGATCAGCCTATTTCAGCAGCGCAAAAGTATGTTCAACGCCTTGCTCTACAAGAAGCATCCCGTGTTGTATCGCCAAAAAGTGCAGGCTCGGCCGCCGTGGCACTACTACAGTATCCTGGGCGCTCTGCTCGTCGCCATCGCCGCTGGCATCTTTGGCCTCTGGCTCTTGAGCCTCATCGCCCTCACCGCCTGGCTCTACATGACCCTCCGCTTTAGCTTCCAACGCTTGCGCAAGACCATTCGTACACCTGCTCACGTTACCGAGATGCTGATTACATCGGCTTTGATTCCGCCGCTCTGCATCTTCTGGCGCGTGTATGGCATGCTCAGATTTCGCGTGCTCTTCTTGTAAATTTAGAAAGCAGAGGCGCCAATTCATTGTGCGCAGGCCGGCTTCAGCCGGAGGGTATCGATCAATGTGCCTAATCACAGAAAAGGTGGCCTGCTGTGCTCAGTCCGTTTGGATATTCCTAACCCATTGCTCTGGATGCAAACTGGGTGGCTTCGGGGGTCATTAGTCAATCCCCTCCGGCTGAAGCCGGCCTGCGCGCAATAAAATGGCGCCGCGGC